>OIMF01000726.1_pt1 | contig 5876 bp, 4 predicted proteins | sample 1584701 | NCBI WGS metagenome assembly OIMF01 (sample SAMN02674697, study PRJEB24791) | human gut metagenome, SKBSTL033 | isolation source: stool | host: Homo sapiens | place: USA | reverse complement strand
GGTATAGGTGTCGACGCAAACGGGGGATTTCCCCGCATCTTTACAAATTCAAGTATTTCCACCCGGGAGGATGTCATTTTTCGTACATGTCCTCGGGCGCGCGCACGACAGGCTCGCACTCGCGCCAGCCGCCCGGCACGAGTTCGCGCCAGTAGCAGCTCGCATGTCCCGTATGGGACGCGACGCCGCCCTGCGGGTCCACGCGGTAGATGACGGACTGGCCATCCGTGGCGAGCTGCATGCCCACCACGACCTGATGGTTGCCGGACGACTCGCCCTTGCACCAGATCTGTCCTCTGGAGCGCGAGAAGTAGACGCCGCGACCGGTGGCGACGGTCGACTCGAGCGCCTCCCTGTTGGCCCAGCCGAGCATCAGAACGCGGCTGGTCTTCACGTCCTGAACGATGACGGGCACGAGGCCCTCTTCGTTGAAGTTAACTTCATCAATCCAGTTCATCTCAAACTCCTTATGAGTCAGGTCTTTATTTCAAGTTCAGACATCAATGCGGACAATGTCGGCGCCGAGCGCGCGGAGCTTCTCCTCCATGCGTTCATAGCCGCGGTCCAGATGGTAGATCCTGTCCACTGTACTCGAGCCCTGAGCCGCGAGCGCCGCAATGACGAGCGAGGCGGAGGCGCGCAGATCGGTCGCCATGATCGTCGTGCCCGTGAGCTGCGCAACGCCCTCAACGATGGCCGTATGGCCTTCGATCGTGATGTGGGCGCCCATGCGGCAGAGCTCCGGTACGTGCATGAAGCGGTTCTCGAAAATGGTCTCCGTGATCGAGCTCGTGCCATCGGCGAGCACGTCGAGCGTCATGAACTGCGCCTGCATGTCGGTGGGAAAGCCGGGATGCGGCATCGTGTTGATCTTCAGCGGCAGAATATCGCCGGTGCGGCGCACACGCACAGCATCGTCAAATTCTTCCACCTCCACGCCTGCACGGCGCAGCTTTTCGGTAATGGGTTCCAGATGCTTGGGGGTGACGTTCTTCACCAGAACATCGCCGCCGGTGGCAGCAGCAGCCACCATGTAGCTGCCAGCCTCGATCTGATCCGGGATGATGCTGTAGGTGCAGCCGTGCATCTTTTCCACACCGCGCACCTTGATCACATCGGTGCCTGCGCCGCGGATGTTCGCACCGCACATATTCAGGAAGTTTGCCAGATCCACCACGTGGGGTTCCTTGGCACAGTTTTCCAGAATGGTCTGGCCCTTGGCCATTACAGCGGAGAGCATACCGTTCATGGTAGCGCCCACGCTGACCTTATCAAAGAAGATGTGTGCACCGTTCATCTCCTTGGCGCGCACGGTGATCATGCCGTAGTCCACGCTGTCCTCTGCGCCCAGAGCACTGAACACCTTCAGGTGCTGGTCAATGGGGCGGGGGCCGAGGTTGCAGCCGCCGGGCATGGCCACCTGAGCCTTGCCAAAACGGGACAGCAGTGCGCCCAGAAAGTAGTAGCTGGCGCGCATCTGGCGGGACAGGTCGTCCGGGACGTTGGTGCCGGTCAGATGGGTGGTGTCGATCTCGTAGGTGTTGCGGTTGATCATTTTGATCTGTGCGCCCAGAACGCTGAGGATCTTCAGGCTCACCGCCACATCACTGATATCCGGCAGATTCTCGATCACACAGACATCCGCAGCCAGAATGGTTGCAGGCAGGACGCCCACCGCCGCATTTTTGGCACCCGAAATGGTAACTTCGCCGTGCAGGGGCTTGCCGCCCGTAATAACAAATTTCTCCAATTTTATGATCTCCTTGTCGGAGGCCCGCAGCCGCAGGCCTGTTAAGGTTCCTGAAAGCATTTTCCATAAAAGCTGCCTGATGTGCATGAGCCATAAGGCCGTACACGTACAGCTATCTTATTATACACAACTTTCACAAAAAAGCAAAGCCCCGTTTGGTGTTGTTTTATTATTTTCTGTTTTGCCCATTTTCGCGCAGGATATTCCAAAATTTTGATTTCTTTTTCAGGTATTTTACAAAAACCAGATACATTGCTGTTGCGCTTTCTTTACCAGATGTGGTCTTCGCACCGAGTCTCAGTGATCCAGCCCAGCTGGTAGGCAGCCACCAGCTGCTTGAGGTCGTGCACACGCTCCCGCAGCACCTCGCCCTCGTCGGTGTCCTCCACGAGAATGCGATGATTTTCGGTCTCCAGAATGTTTTTCTGGGAAATGATATCCAGATTATCCTTCACCGCTTTCTCAGCACTTTCAAAGGGCTGATGGGTGCGCAGGGACATGGTGCGGCTGGAATACACCAGCGTGTAGCCCGCAATGCCGGTCTTTTCGTGGTAGGCACGGCAGAAACCGCCGTCGATCACCACCAGCCGTCCGCCGCCCTTGATGGGGCTTTCGCCGTTCTTTTCCCGCACCGGCACGTGGCCGTTGACGATGTGACTGGCACCGGGCAGGCCAAACTCGGCCAGAATGCGGCGGCAGACGGCCTCATCGTTATACCATGTATAATAGGGGTCCTTCACCTCGGTGTGGGTGGAAGCGTCCTCTACATAGAGCCGCTCAAATGTGGTCATGGCACTGCGGCCAAACAGCGGCGAAAGCTTGCCGCACCATAGATACCACAAAAAATCCTGTCCGCTCTGGCGGGCAGCGCTGCCTTCCGGTGCATAGTAGCCCCGGCGGGCGCGGGCATCGCAGTAGTCCATCAGTGCGCGGCCGGAGTAGTAGCGGCCCTCAAAGCGCTCCATGGCAAAGGTGCCGCGGCTGGTCATGGGCACAGCCCCATGGTAGAGCAGGTTGCCGTTCTCAATGTGGTACACGCTGCCCTTTGCATAGAGAAATTCAACATGCTGCTGCAGTTTTTCGCTCTGGCGGAAGGACTGCACCAGCTTGCGCAGCACCAGCTGTTCATCCGGGTGCAGTGCGGCCGGGTCGGCGGGGTCCACCGTGGGGAACGAGGTATCCCGCAGCGGATACTCCTTTTCGCCGATCTTTACCGTGTGCTTTTCCCAGTCGATGCGGCGCAGATAATCTCGCTCCTGCATCTGGAAGTCCGGGTTGCGGTCGATGACATGGCACTCCAGCTTGAACATCAGAATGCTGATGGCCTTGTGCATCACGGCACAGCGGTGCAGCATTCCCCTGGTGTAGGGGCCGCGGGCCGCATCGGTATGAGGCATCCAGATGGAAAGATCATCATTGCCGTAGAACTGCTCGGCCATGCGCTGCAGATGGCGCAGGTTGATGCCGTAGCAGTCCTCCAGCATTCCGTGGTTATGATAAGCCAGCGTGGTCTTGAGCACCGTGCAGATGCAGATGGGGCTGCCCGCAGCGGCACCCATCCATACTACATCGTGGTTGCCCCACTGGATATCCACATTGTGGTGGCGCATGAGCAGATCGAGGATGATATCCGGGCGTGGGCCGCGGTCGAACAGGTCGCCCACGATGTGCAGCTTGTCCACTGCCAGATGCTTGATCAGCTCACACAGCCGCACGATAAAGCGGTCGGCGCGGCCATTTTCAATGATGCTGCCCACGATCTGGCCATAGTACAGATCCTTGTCGTGATCCTCAAAATGGGCGTGGAGCAACTCGTCCAGAATGTAGCCGCAGCTGGCAGGCAGGCATCTGCGCACATGGTCGCGGGTATGCTTGGAGGACACCAGACGGCAGATATCAATGAGTCTCAGCAGCGTTTCGGTGTACCACTGATCCAGCGCTTCCTCGCTGGTACAGCGTGCCTTGAGCTGGGGCAGCTTTTCGTTGGGGTAATAGATCAGCGTTGCCAGCTCGGCGCGGGTATGCTTCGGCACGGTATCGCCCAGCACCTGATCCACTTTTTCGCGAATGACACCGGAAGCGGAATTCAGAATATGCACAAAAGCTTCATTCTCGCCGTGCAGGTCGCTCATGAAGTGCTCGGTACCCTTGGGCAGCTTGAGCAGTGCCTGCGTGCTGATGATCTCGCTGGCTGCCGCCGCCTGCGAAGGATAATCCCGCGAGAGCAGGGTCAGGTACTTGAGATTATCGCGGATCTCATCGGTTTCGGTGCGCATGGTCTCCTCCATCGCAACGTTCTCTCCGCCGCAGTCCGCCACACGGACCTTGCAAAGATGTTGCTTTCCATATGTATTATTTTTTCCTTATCTTATAGTATAGCACGTCCGGGGTGAAAAGTGGTATACTAGGGCTGACAAACTTTCAGCAAAGGACTTTGGATATTATGCCGAAAAGCGATTTCGTCTCCGTTCCCTCTTCCTGCACCCTCTGCCCGCGCCGGTGCGGGGCCGACCGTGCTGCCGGACGCACCGGTTTCTGCGGCGCGGGCGGCACCTTAAAAGCAGCCCGCGCTGCCCTGCACTACTGGGAGGAGCCATGCATCAGCGGCACAAAGGGCAGCGGCACGGTGTTCTTTTCCGGCTGCACCCTCAAATGCTGCTTCTGCCAGAACTATCCCATCAGCGCCGAGGGCCTTGGCAAGGAGATCAGCGTGGAACATCTGGCAGAGATTTTCCTGAATCTGCAGGAGCAGGGTGCCAACAACATCAATCTGGTCACACCCGGCCAGTGGCGGCCCTGGATCATTGCCGCGCTGGATATTGCCCGGGCTAAGGGCCTGCATCTGCCCATCGTATGCAACACCGGCGGCTACGAAACGGTGGAAAGCGTGGAAGCATGGCGCGGATACATCGACATCTGGCTGGCCGACCTGAAATACGTCTCCTCCGCCCTCTCGGCAGAGCTTTCCTCTGCACCGGACTATTTTGCGCAGGCAAAGCCCGCCATTGAAGCCATGATGGCACAGGCCGGGCACCCGGTGTTCAATGCAGAGGGCATCCTGCAAAAGGGGGTCATTCTGCGGCACCTTGCCCTGCCCGGCCATGTTGACGACAGCTTTGCGGTGCTTGACCAGATGGCCGCGTGGAACGATGCAGACCCCGAGTGCTTCATCCCCAGCGTCATGAGCCAGTACACACCGTTTTACAAAGCCGCAGAGCACGGCATCGGACGGCGCATTACCACCTATGAATACCGCCGGGTGGTCAACTATGCCATGGACAAGGGACTGGCGCAGGGCTACATGCAGCAGAAGAGCAGCGCAAAGGAAGAGTATACGCCTTCTTTCGATTTGACAGGGGTATGAATTCGTCAAATCTCCCAAAAAAGGCTGATTATTTTCTCTTGCATCCCCGCGGAAGTGCTTGCAATCCTATCCGGGCCGGATTATAATGGATACAACGATGTGTTAACAGAACTCTGATGAGCTGTAAATATCAGGAGGAGCGTTATGGAACATTTCAACCCGATCCTTGGCAACGATACCACCGGCCAGAAATTCATCACCTGCGGTGAGATCATGCTGCGCCTGACCCCGCCGAACTACGAGAAGATCCGTATGGCATCCGGCTTTGAGGCCAGCTACGGCGGCAGCGAGGCCAATATTGCACTGGCACTGGCGAACCTTGGTGTGGACAGCACCTTCTTCAGCGTGGTGCCCAACAACAGCCTGGGCAAGAGCGCCGTGCGCTGGCTGCGCTCCAACGATGTGCACTGCACCCCGATGATCCTCACCGAGCCGGACGAGACTCCCTCGAACCGTCTGGGTACTTACTATCTGGAGACCGGCTACGGCATCCGGCCGTCCAAGGTCATCTACGACCGCAAGCACAGTGTCATCACTGAGTATGACTTCTCGCAGGTGGATTTGGACGCCCTGCTGGACGGCTTTAACTGGCTGCATCTCAGCGGCATTACCCCGGCACTGGCTCCCAACTGCCGCAGCCTGATCCTGGACATGCTCAAGGTGGCCAAAAAGAAGGGCCTGACCGTGAGCTTTGACGGCAACTTCCGCTCCACCCTATGGACCTGGGAAGAGGCCCGCGATTTCTGCACCGAGTGCCTGCCC
>OIMF01000683.1_pt1 | contig 6192 bp, 6 predicted proteins | sample 1584701 | NCBI WGS metagenome assembly OIMF01 (sample SAMN02674697, study PRJEB24791) | human gut metagenome, SKBSTL033 | isolation source: stool | host: Homo sapiens | place: USA | reverse complement strand
ATCAGTCTGGTATTGGCCATGTTCTCCGCTCCTTTTTTGTCGGTTTCACGTCGTTCAACAATCTTTGGTTGTAGTATAGTCGCAAGTTGATTGTCTGTCAACCGATTTTCAAAAATCGCGCGAAAAAAGTTGATTTTCGCCCACTTTTCTGGTATACTGCCTCCAGAAGCACCAATTTCACCGCACAACCATTCGTTTTTGAACGGAGGCGTCTATGTCCGAACTTTCCACCCGCGTCCGGCTGCGGCGCGAAGAACTGGGCCTCTCGCAGGAGCAGCTGGCCCAGCGCATGGGATACCGCTCCAAATCCTCCATCACCAAGCTGGAAAAGGGCATCAACGACCTGCCCCGGGCCAAGCTCGAGGAGCTGGCCGCCGCTCTGGACACCACACCCGCGTGGCTCATGGGTCTCGCAGACCTGCCCTGCCCTCCGCCGGGTTTCGAGCCTCTGCCTGAGATGGCGCGGGTTCCTCTCGTAGGCTCCATCGCCTGCGGCACCCCCATCACCGCCGAGCAGAACATCGAGCAGTACATCGGCGTTCCGGCGGCATGGCATGCCGACTTTGCGCTGACCTGCCATGGCGACAGCATGGCTCCCACCATCTGCGACGGCGACATCGTCTGCATCCGCTGCCAGCCGGAGGTGGAGCAGGGCGAGATCGCCGCAGTGCGCATTGGCGGCGAGGCCACCCTCAAGCACTTCCACCGGCAGGGTGATGCTGTGATGCTGCTTGCGGACAATGCCGCCGTCTGCCCACCCATGATCTTTACCGGCCTGCAGTTGGAAGAGCTGCACATTGAGGGCCGCGCTGTCGGCCTGTGCCGGGGGCTGTGAGCCGCCTGCAGTCTTTCAGGCACGTTTCATAAAAGAAGGAGGCTTCTCATGTTTTTCTCCCGCAAAAAGCCTGCCCGTTCTTACGACCCCGCCACCCAGCAGCCTGCACTGCGGTGCAGCATCTGCACCGGGGAGCAGGTGGCCGGTTTCATCTCCCCGGATGGCCATTTTGAGGACGTTCAGCTCATTCGCACGCCTCAGGAACTGGACGCATTCCGGGCACGGTACAGCATCCCGCCGGAATGCCCCCTGAAAAAGATCTATTAAAAGGAGTTCGCCATGCCCACTGCACCTGAAGAGATGACCCTGAAGGTCATTGCCCATATCCATACTGCCTTTCCCACCAAGTTCGGCATCCCGCGCCAGAGCGGCCTTGTGGACGAGCTGCGCGGCGAGGTGATCTTTACGCCCGAATACCGCAATGCCGATGCCGTGCGCGGTCTGGAAGATTTCAGTCACATCTGGCTGGTGTGGCAGTTCTCCGGCGCGGTGCGGGACAGCTGGTCCCCCACTGTACGCCCGCCGCGTCTGGGCGGCAACACCCGCATGGGCGTGTTCGCCACCCGGTCGCCGTTCCGCCCCAATCCTTTGGGCCTTTCCAGCGTGCGTCTGGAAGGCATCGAGCACCGGCCGGACGTTGGCCCGGTGCTCATCGTGCGTGGTGCCGACCTGATGGATGGCACCCCCATCTACGACATCAAGCCTTACATCCCCTATGCCGACTGCCACCCGGATGCCGCCGAGGGCTTTACCGGCCAGACCCAGTTCCACCGTCTGCAGGTACAGTTCCCGCCCGAACTGCTGGCACAGGTGCCGCAGGCCGACCGCGCCGCCCTGACCGGCGTACTGGCAGGTGACCCGCGCCCCTCCTACCAGCACGACCCGCAGCGGGTGTACGGCATGGAGTTCGGCCCGGTAGAGGTGCATTTTACCGTGGATGGCGAGATGCTCACCGTGACCGGCATCGCCCGCCGCTGAGAGGAAGCGTTTATGGAACTGCGGAACATCAATACCTTTTTGCACATCGCCGAGCTGCACAGCTTTTCCCGCACTGCGCGGCAGCTGGGCTATTCCCAGTCGGCGGTGTCCTCCCAGATTGCACAGCTGGAAGCAGAGCTGGGCGCACCGCTGTTCGACCGCGTGGGCAAGACCGTGCGGCTCACCGATGCGGGCCAGACCTTTTTGGGCTATGCACGCACCCTGCTGGCCACGGCCCAGCAGGCGCAGGCTGCCCTGCAGCCCGCCCGGCAGATCAGCGGCAGTCTGCGCATCGCGCTGGCGGATTCGGTGTGCTCCACCTTCCTGCCCGGTCTGCTCAAACGCTACCACGCCCTGTGCCCGCAGGTGGAGCTGGTGCTGTGCACCGCCACTGCCGACGGGATGCTGCAGATGCTGGGCACAAATCAGATCGATCTGGCCTATACGCTGGACCAGCCCCTGCTGCAGCCCAATCTGGTGCTTGCGGCGGATGTGCCGGAGCCGGTGTGTTTTATTGCACCGTCGGCTCACCCGCTTGCCGGGCAGGAAGTTGTTACGCTGGAAGAGCTGCCCCGGCAGGAATTTCTGCTCACTGAGCGCGGCATGAGCTACCGCGACGCTTTGGATCAGTGCCTTGCCGCCCGCGGCCTTGCCATCCACCCTTATCTGGAGCTGGGCAGCGCTGCGCTGCTGTGCCAGATGGTGGAGCAGGGCATGGGTCTTTCCTTCCTGCCGGAGTACATCGTGCGTCCGGCGCTGGCCGCAGGTCGTCTTGCCCGGCTGAATGTGCCGGACTGCACCGTGGAGATGCATCGTCAGCTGTTTTATCACCGTGACAAATGGCTGACCCCTCAGATGAAAGCCTTTATCGAGCTGGTGCGCCAGCCCGCGCCCAGCACTGCCAGCAAATGAAAAGAGCACGGGTCCATTGAAGCGCAAAGCTGAACACACAAACGAAAAACCGCCGAAGGCTTTCCTTCGGCGGTTTTTCTTATGATAGGAGGATCAAAAATGATCGTCGCTAAATATTAGTTCAGGATGGTCAGCTCGGTCTCGATGTCGAACAGGTGGACCTTGTGGGGATCGAATGCAACGCGGACGGTGTCTCCGTTGCGTGCCTTGGAGGTGGGAGCCACACGAGCGGTCATCTTGTTGCCCTTGTACTCCAGATACAGGTAGATCTCAGCGCCCATCATTTCGGAGACGTCCACCTGAGTATCCAGCTGGCAGTCAGCGTGCTTTGCCATAAACTCGGGCTCGTCGTCGATGTCCTCGGGACGGACGCCCATCTTGATCTTCTTGCCGACGTAAGCATCCAGCTTGCCGTCTGCGGTCTTCTCCTTGGGCAGGGGGATCACGTCGCCGCCCAGATCAACACCGTACAGCTCACCCTTCTTGATCAGGGTGCCGTCCAGGAAGTTCATCTGGGGGCTGCCGATGAAGCCAGCAACGAACATGTTGCAAGGCATATCGTACAGGTTCTGCGGGGTATCGACCTGCTGGATGATACCATCTTTCATGACGACGATGCGGTCGCCCATGGTCATAGCCTCGGTCTGGTCGTGGGTAACGTAGATGAAGGTGGTAGCCAGCTTCTTGTGCAGCTTGATGATCTCGGTACGCATGGAGGTACGCAGCTTAGCATCCAGGTTGGACAGAGGCTCGTCCAGCAGGAAGACTGCCGGGTTACGAACCATTGCACGGCCCAGAGCAACACGCTGACGCTGACCACCGGACAGAGCCTTGGGCTTGCGGTCCAGCAGGTGCTCGATCTCCAGGATCTTAGCAGCCTCGTGCACGCGCTTGTCGATCTCGTCCTTCGGGGTCTTGCGCAGTTCCAGACCGAAAGCGATGTTCTTGTAAACGGTCATGTGGGGGTACAGAGCGTAGCTCTGGAACACCATTGCGATATCACGATCCTTCGGGGGAACGTCGTTGATCAGACGGCCGCCGATGTACATTTCGCCCTTGGAGATCTCCTCCAGACCGGCGATCATGCGCAGGGTGGTGGACTTGCCGCAGCCAGAGGGGCCGACGAAGATGATGAATTCCTTATCCTGGATCTCCAGGTTAAAGTCGGTAACAGAGGGAGCGGTAGCACCCGGATAGATCTTATAGATGTGCTGGCAGCTGATCGAAGCCATAGTCGTTTGCCTCCATAATTTTTAAGGTTCCCACGCTCTTGACGGCGTGTTCATTCGTTGGTACTATAATAGCAGATAATTTTGTGATATAAAATAGCATTTTATTGATTAGAGGTGTCAGATATTGCTTTTTGACTGGAACACCATCGCTTTTCCCGCTTCCGTGCAGGATCTGCAGCTGTCTGCCCCCCTCACCCTCTCCGGCGAAGGACTGTGGGTGTGCCTTGTGTCCAGCGGCCAGTGCTCTGCATCCGTACCTGCTGCCGGGCCGCTGCCGCTGGGTGCAGCGCTCATTTTGCCGCCGCAGTCCGTGCCTGCCGGGCACCTGATCCTGAGCCGTGCCCCGCTGGCCCTTGTGCCGGAAAGCATCTGCCATCTGCTCTGCGTCCAGCTTACCGGGCAGGCGGCTTCCCAGTTTCTGGCCGGACTGCACGAACTGCCCTTCCTTGCCAAGGGCGGCTCCTGCCCGGCCGCTGCCGAACTGATGGACCGCCTTGCTGAGGAAAAGGCCGCCCACAGCCGTGCCCGCAGCCAGTTGGCCTACGCACTGCTGTGTGAGCTGGCCGATGCCGACAGTGCCGCGTCCGCCCTGCCGCCGCTGGTGCAGGCCGCCATTGAGGACATCCGCGCAAACTACGCGGGCCTTTACGGCGTGGAGGAGCTGAGCGAACGGCTGGGCGTGTCCAAGAGCCATCTAGTGCGCACCTTTACCGCAGCCATTGGCGTGCCGCCGGGCAAATACCTCACCACGGTGCGCGTTGAAGCAGCCCAGCGGCTGCTGCTCCACCGGGAGTACACACTGGACGTGGTAGCCAGCCTGTGCGGCTTTTCCGGTGCCAACTACCTGTGCCGGGTGTTCAAAAAAGAAACCGGCCAATCCCCCGCACAGTGGCGGGCAATGGCCGGTCACGCCGCGCAGAGTGGGCTTTCGCCCGAGGAATCTCTGCGCGAACAGGAGCTTTATATTTAAGGGCTATGCGGTCTGCTTTTTACCGCGCAGCAGCAAAAACAGGGTCAGCACTGCGGTGAGCAGTTCCGATGCCGGGAACGCTGCCCACACACCATTCATGCCAAACAGGCGGCTCAGCACCAGCGAGCAGGCCACGATGGCCACCATGCCGCGGCAGATGGAGGTGACGGAGGCTTCCACCGGGCGGTTGGTCGCACTCAGATAGCCCGCCGCCACGATGTTGAACCCGGCAAAGAAGTAGCCCACAAAGTACAGCCTCATGCCCATGTGGGCAAACTGCGCCATCCGGGCGGAGCTTTCGCTGTTGAACACGTCAACCAGTGCATCGGTAGCACCAAAGATGATGCCGTACAGCACCGCTGCCAGCACCAGTGCGGTGCAGCTGCCCAGGATAAGCAGCTTTCTGGCACCGGCCTTGTCGCTTTTTCCGTAGCACTCGCTCACCAGCGGCTGTGCGCCCTGTGCTACACCATTGAAGATGGCCGTTGCCACCAGCGCAAAGTTCGCCACCACGCCATAGGCCGCCACGGCCACATTGCCCGCCAGACCCAGCAGCAGGAAGTTGAATACGGTGGTGGTAACGCCGGAGGACATCTCACCCACAAAGCCGGAGATGCCAAGCTGGCAGCTCTGGCCCAGCAGCCTTGCCGAGGGGCGCTGGCGCACGAACTGCACGCTGTTCTCCTTCTTAAAGAAGTGGCGGCTGCAGATGGCGATGCTGAGCATCGGCGAAACGGCGGTGGCCAGTGCCGCACCGGCCAGCCCCAGCCCCATGGGGAACATGAAGATGTAATCGAACACCACGTTGAAGAGGCTTCCGCAGAGGGTCGCCACCATGGCCAGCGAGGGGTCGCCGTCGTTCCGGACAAAGGCCGAGACGATGTAGTTGCACATGAAGAAGGGCGTGAACAGCAGGAAGATGCGGGTATACTGCAGGCCCAGCGCCACAATGGCTGCATCGCCGCCCATCAACCGGAGCACCGCATCCGGACAGAACGCCCCTACCAGCATAAACGGCACTGCAATCAAGATCGCGCACATCAGGCCGTTGGAGAAATAGCGGTGGGCCCGCTCATCGTTCTGCGCCTTGAGGATGGAATAGCGGGTGGCCGAGCCCAGGCCGATCATGGAGCCAAACGCAAAAATAAAATTATAAATGGGCAGGCAGAGGTTGAGCATCGCCACACCGTCGGTGCCGGCGGCCTGCGCAATAAAATAGGTATCGGCCAGAATGTAGCAGGACGTACCGATCAACCCGAAGATGT
>OIMF01000678.1_pt1 | contig 6232 bp, 5 predicted proteins | sample 1584701 | NCBI WGS metagenome assembly OIMF01 (sample SAMN02674697, study PRJEB24791) | human gut metagenome, SKBSTL033 | isolation source: stool | host: Homo sapiens | place: USA | reverse complement strand
ATCTTGAGAATGTGCATTGCGCGAATGTTTCTGCCGGACGCACCAAGCAGGCTTTTGTGCTGCTGAGCCAGAAGGTGCTGGCAAATATCCGCACTGCGCTGGGAGAATGATATAAAAAGGAAACGCTTCCCCGGCCGGGGAAGCGTTTCCTTTTAGGCTTTATTCAAAATTGTTGTGATCTCTTCCAGATTCACCGCAAATCGGATGCCCTGCTGGCGCTGCGGCGTGGAAAGGCCTTTCTCGATCATTTTGGCAAGCAGTGCTTTCAGGCTGTCGTAGTAGCCGTTCAGATCATACAGGATGCAGGGCGCGTCCAACTGGCCCAGCGAGACCTTGGACATTACCTCTGCGATCTCTTCCAGCGTGCCGGTACCGCCGGGGAATGCGATGAAGGCATCGCCCAGCTCGATCATCTTCGTCTTGCGCTCGGTCATGTCCTTGGTGACGATCAGCTCGGTCAGGCCATCGTGCTGCAGCTCCTGCTGCACAAAGAACTGCGGTTCCACACCGGTCACCGTGCCGCCTGCGTCCAGCGCGCTCTGGGCAAGCTGACCCATCAGGCCGCTGCGGGAGCCGCCGTACACAAGGCGGTGCCCGTTTGCACCGATCCAGCTGCCCAGTTCCCGGACAGCTTCCGCCAGCGCAGGATCATTGCCCGCATTTGCTCCAAGATAGACCGTGATGTTCATGGTATTTCCCCCTTTGTTTTTTCAATTTTACCACGCAGCGGGCCGATTGAAAAGGGCCATCCCCTTGCAAATGCAGCGGCACTGTGGTATTCTTGAACGCAGAAAAAAGGGAGCCTGCAAAAGCAGGCTGAGAGTGGGCTGTTTGCCCAGACCTGTGACCTGATTTGGACAATGCCAACGTAGGGAGATACTGCTGCTTCAAAGTGCGGAGATGCCTCCTTGCGGGCATTTCCGCATTTTTTGCAAAGGAAGTTGTAACCATGAAAACTGCATTGACGATTGCCGGCAGCGATTCCAGCGGCGGTGCTGGCATCCAGGCCGATATCAAAACCATGACTGCAAACGGCGTGTACGCCATGAGCGCTATTACCGCACTGACTGCCCAGAACACCACAGGTGTGACCGGCATTTTTGAAGCCACGCCCGAATTTCTGGCACAGGAGATCGATGCCATTTTTACCGACACCTACCCGGATGCCGTCAAGATCGGCATGGTATCCTCGGCAGAGCTGATCGGTGTGATCGCCGAAAAGCTGCACACCTACGGCGCAAAGCATATCGTGGTGGACCCGGTGATGGTTGCCACCTCCGGCTCCAAGCTGCTGCGGGACGATGCCGTGCAGGCACTGACCGAAAAGCTGCTGCCCATGGCAGAGGTGGTCACCCCCAACATTCCGGAGGCTGAGATCCTTTCCGGCATGAAGATCACCGATGCGGCCGGAATGGAGGCCGCTGCAAAGCTGATCAGCGAGAAATACCACTGTGCCGTGCTGTGCAAGGGCGGCCACCAGATCAACGATGCCGACGACCTTCTGTGGCGGGACGGCTGCGGCAAATGGTTCCGCGGCAAGCGCATTGCAAACCCCAATACCCACGGCACCGGCTGCACCCTATCCAGCGCCATTGCGTCCAATCTGGCAAAGGGCTATGATCTGGATGCATCGGTGGAGCGCGCAAAGGCCTACATTTCCGGCTGTCTTTCTGCCATGCTGGATCTGGGCCATGGCTCCGGCCCCATGAACCACATGTTTGCACTGAAGGGAGAGTTTGTGGGTGAGTGAGCTGACCTTTGTGCAGCAGCTGGTACAGGAAAGCCTGCCCGTGTGGGAGCAGTGCCTGCATTCGAAATTTCTGGAAAGACTTGCGGATGGCACACTGGATGAAGCCTGCTTCAAGGGCTACATCGTGGAGGACAGTCTATACCTGCGGGAATATGCCAAGGTGTTTGCCTGGGGCATGACCAAGGCAAAGGATATGCAGACCATCCGCACCTACTATTCCCTGCTTTCCTTCGTGAATGAGAGCGAGGATGCAGCCCGCCTGCACTATCTCAAGCACTTTGGACTGACCGATGAAGGCATCCAGAGCCTGCCGCTGCGGCCGGAGAACCGTGCCTATGTGGACTCTATGATCGAAGCCGCCAAAAACGGCGAGGGCGCAGCCGAGTGCATGATGGCCTGCCTGCCCTGTATGCTGAGCTATGGCTGGATCTTCCAGAAACTGCTGGAAGAAAAACCTTCCGTGCAGGATACCCTTTATGGTGCACTGGTGGTGGACTATGCTGACAAGGGCTATGAGGCGGCCTGCCGCGACTGGGCCGCGTTTGCAGAAAAAGTCTGTGAAGGCCTGAGCGACGAGCGCCTTGCCCGCTGCCGCGAGATCTTCCATGCCTGCTCGGAGCACGAGCTGAACTTCTGGGCCATGGCAGCTTCCCCGCGCAGTGACCTGTAATTTTTCCTAAAATATAAAATGCACCTGGCCTGTGGGTAGAACCGCAGCAACCGGGTGCATTTGTTTTGTTCAGGGTTTCGTGGCCGCAGCCGCAGGCATGAGCCTTAGTGCCGGAAACAAGGGAGCCCTAAAACAAAAACTCCCCCGGCTCTTCTGCCGAGGGAGTGGAAAAGAAAAACGCCCCTAACAGAAGAACTCTCTTCTGTCAAGGACGAATAAAATATGGCCTTTTATCCGCGGTGCCACCCTGACTTCATGGGCATGACCCCATGCACTTGGCGGGATGCCAACACATCCCCGGCAACTGACGTATGCCCTACGTTGCAGAATACTGTGCAGCGAAAGTTCTCCGCAGTTTCCTGCACCCTCAGCGGTCCATTTCGGGAAAATATAACGCAAAGTCACACTTTCCTTGACGAACTGTTTCCGGTCTGCTTCTCAGCTGCGCAGGCTCTCTGTACAGGCATGGTTCGCCGTTATCTCCGCTTCAACGGTTTAGTGTATTGAATTTGGCTATATTAAACCACGGATTTTTCGTTTGTCAATACCTGTTTGCAAATTTTTCAAAATCAGCCTATGTCCACAGTGGGTTCAGCGCTTCCGGCGGCTGTTCGTGCTGGAAAACTTCACCGCTTTTGCCGGCCTGCGGCGGCTGTGCAACGCACTGTAGTAGCCAAAGGCAGTGCCGCATAAGCCGCCCACAATGTGCATGAAGTTTGCTACATTGTCGTGCACAAAAATGATATCGTACACCTGCTGACCAAAGTACAGTGCTGCAACCAGCAGCATGGTGACCGGGATGCCGCCGGAGAAGCCCGCCAGCGACGAAAGCATGATGAGCATGAACACGATGCCGGACGCGCCCAGCAGCCCTGAACGTGGGAACAGCACGCATTGCAGCACGCCGGTGACCAGAGCGGTGAACACCATGCCGCACAAAAGCGGCTTGCTGCCGTACTTTTCTTCCATTGGCGGGCCAACAACGAGCAGCAGCAGCATGTTATTCAGAAAGTGGTCCCAGCTGGCATGGCCCAGCACATGGCCGAACAGCCGGATGTAGAACAGCGGGTCCTTCAGCGAGGAGCGGTAGACACAGAACAGATGCATCGTCGTCCACCCATCCGTCCACTGGTCGAGGAACAGCACCAGAAGTGACAGCAGGAAAAATGTGAGGATCACCGGGGAGTTGTACTGCAGTTCCAGTTTGAGTTTTACTTTTTTCATCCTCTTGTCTCCACCCAGTATTCGCCCATGCTCTGGCCGGGCTGGTTCGTCACTTCATCCTTAAGGTAATCGCCAAGGCCGCAGCTTTCCGGCTGCCATGCAAGGGCTGCTTCCACCGTGGGGTACTCCACCTCGGCATACCAGAACTCGGTGGACTGGCCTTCGTCCACATGGTTCACTTCCAGCACAGAACCGTCCGGCAGGGTGTAGCTGCGGCGCAGCTTCGGGATGAGAGGTTTGCCGATGATCTTGTGTTCCAAATCCTCAAACAGCGCTTTGTCGATGCTGCGCTCGATCTCCTCGCGGGCAAGGCCGCCCCCGGATTTGAAGCAGAGGATGTAGTCCGTTCTGCCGCCGGTGAGGGCTTCTTCCCGGATGCGCACAGTGGGCCGCACGCTGATATAGCCCTGCCGCATGGCAAATTCCTCCCTGAGGGGCAGCCCCTCCGGCCAGCCCTTCACCATCCATTTGCGTTCAATTTCCATAATGCATCCCTCTTTCATGCGGTTTTTTGGCATTTCTTATTTATAATAACATGATTTTGTGCTATTATAAAGGGTAGATTTTTACTCCTTCAGTCTGCTTCGCAGCCAGCTCCCTCAGTGAGGGAGCCTACCCGCACGGTAAGCGTGTCGAGCGAACGCGGGACGAAGGGAGTTCGTCCATGATAAGGAGAACCATATGAAAGAACGCGCTTACCCTGTGTATACCGTCAACAAACACGCCGAGGGCCTGCTGGTGGGCGGGCACCCCTGGGTGTATGAGAACGACATCCTCCATTCCCCGGAAAATGAGCCGGAAAACGGCACGCTGGCCGATGTGGTCAGCACCAAGGGTTCCTACCTTGGCACCGGCTTTGTCTCGCTCAAGAGCAAGATCCGCGTGCGGCTGATCTCCCGCAATGCCAACGACACCTTTGATGCTGCGTTCTGGCGCCGCCGGGTGGAATATGCATGGAACTACCGCAAAACCGTGCTGGAGCCCGCCGACCTTTCCGCCTGCCGCGTCATTTTTGGCGAAGCCGACCAGTTCCCCGGGCTGACTGTGGACCGGTTCAGCAACATCCTCGTCACGCAGACCTTGAGCGTGGGCATGGAAAAGCTCAAGCCCGTCCTCTTCCCCATTCTGGCAGAAGTCCTGCGCGCCGACGGCCAGACCATCGACGGCATCTACGAGCGCAACGATGAGGCTCTGCGCGCAAAGGAAGGTCTTGAGCAGAACAAAGGCTGGTTTGAGCTGCCCGGTGAACCTCACCCGGCAAGCACCCAGACCGAGATCTGCGAGAACGGAGTTTACTATCATGTGGATTTCGAGAACGGCCAGAAGACCGGCTTCTTCCTTGATCAGAAGTACAACCGTCGGGCGGTGGCACGCCTTGCTGCAGGTCACACCGTGCTGGACTGCTTTACCCACACCGGTAGCTTTGCACTGAACGCCGCTGCGGGCGGCGCTGCCCGTGTGACCGCCGCCGACATCAGCGCCGAGGCCATTGCCATGGCGCAGCGCAATGCCCAGCGCAACGGTCTGACCAATATGGACTTTTTGTGCGAGGACACCTTTGAGCTGCTGCCCCGCTTGGAAAGAGAGGGACACCCCTACGATTTTATCATTCTGGACCCGCCGGCCTTTACCAAGGCGCGCCGCACTGTGGAGAACGCCATGCGCGGTTACAAGGAGATCAACTACCGTGCCATGAAGCTGCTGCCTCGCGGCGGCTATCTGGCAACTGCCAGCTGCTCCCACTTTGCCACCGAGGAGCTGTTCATCAAGATGCTGCGCGCCGCTGCAAAGGATGCGCACCGCCAGCTGCGGCAGATCGAGGTGAAACAGCAGGCACCGGATCATCCGATCCTCTGGTCAGCAGATGAGTCCTATTATCTGAAATTCTACATTTTCCAGGTATGCAATGACCGTTAGGAACTGCCATCCGGATTTTTTTACGGAAATTTTTGGGCAGTGCCGTCTGGCAGTGAAAAGGAGATGCAGATCATATGAGAGACAAATTCAATAAATTTATGCAGGGACGTTATGGAGTGGATGATCTTTCCAGGTTCACCATGGGAGTCGCACTGGTTCTGATCATTCTGGCAATGTTTGCTAATATATTCAGCAGAACTGTCGGCAGCACCCTTGACATTCTCGGGGTCGCAGCGATCGTATATGCATATATACGTATTTTTTCCAGAAATATCCAGCAGCGTTATGCCGAAAATCAGAAATTCCTTCAGATGACGTCAAAGTTCCGTTTTCGCTTTAATAAAGAAAAGGATCTGATGAAGCAGAGAAAGACCCATCACATCTACAGCTGTCCGGGCTGCGGACAGAAGATACGTATTCCAAAGGGAAAGGGCAAGATCGAGATCGAATGTCCGAAATGCCACACAAAATTCGTAAAAAGGAGCTGACATGTTCGGATATGTGACCGTTAATAAACCGGAAATAAAATTCAAGGATTTTGATGTGTACCGTTCTTTTTACTGCGGACTGTGCAGGGAGCTGAGAGAGCGTTACGGGATAAGCGGGCAGATCACACTGAGCTATGATATGACATTTGTGATTCTTCTGCTCAGTGCGTTGTATGAGCCGCC
>OIMF01000669.1_pt1 | contig 6348 bp, 6 predicted proteins | sample 1584701 | NCBI WGS metagenome assembly OIMF01 (sample SAMN02674697, study PRJEB24791) | human gut metagenome, SKBSTL033 | isolation source: stool | host: Homo sapiens | place: USA | reverse complement strand
TCTTTTTCACAAATAAAATCTTATGTAGTTGTTCAATCTTCCAAAATTTGTTTTTTGTTGCTGACTGTACAACTGTAAAGTGTTATTCTTGCGCTTGAAAGAAGCAGAACGTAGTGTCCGCACTGCGCTCAGCTTTCTTCATATTGTACCTTGAATCTTGCATAAGCCGTCTGAACGTGATACCGTGCCATGACCTCACACCTTCCGTGAGCGAGCCGGACAACGCCGCTGCACAAACAGAGGCAGGAACTTCGTTCGGAGCAAACGGTGACTCCCTTACATGAGCAGCACCACCTCTACTTATTTTTTGCGCCTTAACAATTCGGAAACAATTACCCGGAAACGATTTTGAGCGCAGCGGTAGAGGGCAAGAACCGTCCCGTGGCCACAAATTTTCAATTCTTGAAAATGTTGTGCTCCACCGGGACTTCACTTCTTCAATGCGTCTGCATTTCCGAAGTGATCTTGTTGGGGCGTGCCTGCCCCAAACCCTGCTCATCATTCGTGCCTTGCGGCACGAATGGAACGGCGTGTCGTGCTTTACATAACTTCACCGAGGAGTTATCGAACAGACAGGAGGTACAATGACCAAAACGAATGTTCAACTGACCCCTAGCAATTCCCAGCACCACGACACGCCGAACAACAAAACGCACGTCATCAAGTTCCGTGTGACAGCGGAGGAAAAAGCGTCACTGGAACTCACTTGCAAACTCCTGAATCTCTCCCTCTCCACTTTTATCCGCCGCGCCATCCACAACGTCAAGATTGAGAAAACGGTCATCGTTGCAGGCGGCGGCGAAGAAACCCTGACCGCTGTTTCCACTTTGCTTGCCCAGTGCAGCAAGGTGGGCAGCAATCTCAACCAGCTTGCAAGGCACTTCAATTCCGGCGGTGCAGACACCGAGCAGATCCGGGCGAAACTCCTTGACGAACTTGCAGACCTGACCGCATTCCGGCTGCACGCCGAGAAAGTTCTGGGTGAACTGTATGGCAACGCTCAAGCATATCGCCTCTAAAAACTCGGACTACACCGCCATCGAAGCGTACCTCGTTTACCAGCACGACGCGTTCACCGGAAAGCAACTTCTGGATGAACAGGGCAAGCCGAAGCTGCGGGATTCGTACCTGCTCGACACCCTTGAGTGCGGCGATTTCTCGTTTGCAACGGCCTGTCTGCTGGCAAACCGCAAGTATGGTAAGAACACCCAGCATGGCAATATCAAAAGCCACCAGTATATCATCAGCTTTGACCCACGAGATGCAGCCGACAACGGCTTGACCATGGAAAAGGCACAGGCACTTGGCCTGAAATTCTGCGAAGAAAACCTCCCCGGTCATCCCGCCATCGTCTGCACTCACCCGGATGGGCACAACCATTCGGGAAACATCCATGTCCACATCGTGATCGGCAGCGTCCGAACACGAGAAGTGGAGCGCAAGCCCTATATGCAGAAGCCCCGCGACTGGCTAGAGGGCATGAAGCACTCCAGCACCGCCCAGACCATGCGGCACCTCCGTGTCGAGGTCATGGAGCTGTGCGAGGGTGCCGGACTGTACCAGATCGACCTGCTCAACGGCTCGAAAGAGCGTGTCAGCGAAGCTGAGTATTGGGCGCGCAGGCGCGGCCAGTTGAAACTTGACCGTGAAAACGCAGCCCTCACCGCAACCGGACAGCAGCCCAAGCAGAAGAAGTTTGAAACCGTAAAAGATACCCTGCGGAAACAGATTTCTTCGGTGCTGTACCGTGCCACCAGCTTTGAAGATTTCTCTGACAAGCTCATGCAGCAGTACGGCATCGCCGTCAAGGAAAGCCGTGGACAACTCAGCTATCTGCCCTCTGGCAGAACAAGGTTCATCCGGGCGAAACATCTCGGGGACAAGTTCGATAAGGCGGCAGTGCTTGTCACGTTGCAAGCAAACGCCGAACGCAAACCCAAGGCGCAGTTCAAGCAGGATACCATCGGGAAACTGGTGGATATTCAGGCGAAGCTGAAACAGGGCAAGGGCATCGGCTACGAGCGTTGGGCGAAAAAACACAACCTCAAAGCCATGGCACAGACCTTGATTCTCCTAGAAGAAAAGGGCTTGACTGACGAGGACGCACTCGACCAGAGAATCGCAGAGCTTGACACCAAGTTCCATGAATCACTGACCGTAGTGAAAGACCTCGAAGGTCGCATGAAAGCCAACAAAGAGCTGCGCTATCACGTCGCAGCCTACACCAGCACCAAGAGCGTTGCACAGCAGTTAAAAGCTGCAAAACGACCCGCAGCCTTTGAAGAACAGCACCGTGCAGAGCTGACAGCGCACCGGGCGGCAGCAGCCTATTTCAAGGCAAATGATATCACCAAGCTGCCCAGCCCGAAGAAACTGGAAGCCGAGTATACGCAGCTTGCATCCGAAAAGGCAAAGTTCTACGAGCAGTACAAGGAAGCCAAGGAAGAACTGCTCAAACTGAAAACCGCAAAGCAGAATGTTGCGTCCTTTTTCCGGGAGGAAGAACCGGCGCAGCAGGAGAGATAAAGGAGTGTGCGTATGATCAATCTGAAAATCGACCCGGAGTTCCAGAACCAGATCCCGCCGCTGACGGACGATGAGTACAAGCAGCTTGAAGAAAATATCCTCAAAGAGGGCAAGCTGCTCTCTCCTTTGATCGTCTGGGGTAATACCCTTGTTGATGGACACAATCGTTATGCCATTCTCCAGAAGCATCCTGAGATTTATTTTTCCACCATGCCGCTCCGATTTGAGAACCGCGAAGAAGCCATTGCGTGGATTTGCCGGAATCAGTTGGGACGGCGAAACCTGAGTCCCGAACAGAAACGCTATCTGCTTGGGAAGCAGTACGAAGCCGAGAAGAAGGCTGCAAAAATCTTTCGGGGCAATCAGTACACTTTAGCAAAGAAAAGTGGTGGTGCTCACGATGATAACCACCACTCCGGGAAGAAAACCTGCGACCGAATCGCAGAAGAAAACGGTGTCAGCCGTGCCTCTGTTCTCCGTGCCAGCCACTATACACGAGGCATCGACATCGCGGACAACCTCTCTCCCGGCATCAAGCAGAAAGTCTTTTCCGGTGAAGTGAAGTTCACCAACGAAGAAATGTCCAAGCTTGTGCAGGCAAGTGTCGAGCATCGTTCAGATGTTCTTGCTCAAATCCTGCATCCAGAGGCATTGGAAGTGTTGGAATCTGCCAGCGCTGAATTTGAGCCTGAAAAAGCGGAACCCGTTCCCATGCCCACGCCACAAACAGAAGAATTCCGGTGCTATCATGTGCCGGACGAGTTTATGAAGGTTTACAAATCCTTGAGCCGTGCGACCGAAATGATGAAAAACTCATGGAAGAAAACGCTCAAAAACAATCCCAGCTATTTCACTGACCCGGAAAAGCAGAAGGTTCTCCGCTTCGCAATGCAGAGGCCTGCTAACTACCTGACTGAAATCGAAACCTATCTGGAAAAGGCTCTTGCAGAAGCCCTTGAAGAAGAAAAGACCGCATAACAGCAGACACCTGTAAGCCATCAACGAGCCCCCAGCCGCAAGTGCAGGGCGGAAAGCATCCGCGCCCTTGCGCCTGATAAAAATTGGAACTTTGATTTTCTCGCCCGACTTTGCCACGGTGGGACGATCAAAGGAGCGTGCGTTTGAACAAAAAGAAAAAGTCCACAAACACTTCCCCCTATCCCGATGAAGTCATCGACCGTCTGGCACGGGCATTCTACCCGGCCATCCTTGCCTGCTGGAACAGCGAGGTAGGACAGCGGGAGTTTGCTGCATGGCAGGCGGAGCAGGCTCATCATGCCCCCAGCAAAGAAAAGCAGAGCGTTCCCGACGGGGAACGCCCTGTTGTACATATCGCTGTTATCTGTGGCTTTAATCGCAAGTTTTACAAGCAGAGCAATTCTCAACGACCTGTTTGCGATATGCAATTCACGGTTGTTGCCAACGAATCAAATCGTGAATTGCGATGGCAGGGTGCGTCCGCAGGGGCGCACCCTGTTTTTGTTTTGTATTTGATCTTCTAATCCATGGTTCAGACTGTATTCGCTCAAACACTCTCAAGAATGGTATGCCGGAAGCAGCTGCCTCAAAGCTGCCGACATCTCCGATTTTTCAAAAAGACTTGACATTCCCGGGTAGTTCTATATAATTATCAATGTTAATTACCTTCGATAATCGTTTGGAGAGGAATTTCATTATGACCATCGAACTGATCAAGCAGCTGCTGGATGCCTGCTATCTGGCAAAGCGGGCACGGGAGATGCTGCCTGCCCTGCCGGAGGGTGTGACATCCTCCTATATCCAGTGTCTGGATGTTATTCAGAAATTGCAGACCCGTGGCATCTGGCCGAAGATCTCTGATCTCAGCGATGCGCTGAATCTGCCCCGCCCCGGTGTGACCCGTACCGTAAAAGAGATGGAGCACAAAGGGTATCTGAGAAAACAGGTATCCGCTGAAGATGGCCGCGTGACCTATCTGTTTCTCACCGAGAGCGGGCAAGCGCTTTCCCAGAAGTACAATACGGACTACTTCTCGCAACTGCTCCCGTATCTGGACGGCATTTCCGAGGAGGATGCAGCGTGCACCATCCAAACGCTGGAAAAATTCTATGCTATTATGTGCGAAAGGAAAGATTCTCTTGAAAAACGATAAGACCGATTTTACCCAAGGCCGCATTTTGCCAAAGCTCGCCTTTTTCATGCTGCCCATTCTGGGTGCGCTGGTGCTGCAGGCCGCTTACGGCGCAGTAGATCTTCTGGTAGTGGGGCGCTTTGGCTCCACTTCAGGCTTGTCTGCGGTTTCCACCGGTAGTCAGGTACTCAACCTCGTCACCTTTGTTGTCACCCAGCTTGCCATGGGTGTCACAGTGCTCATTGCCCGCTATCTGGGCGAAAAACGACCGCAGTACATCGGGCAAGTCATTGGCGGGGCAGCTGTTGTGTTCACCCTTCTGGCAGCTGCACTGTTCGTGGTGCTGGTGTTTTTTGCACGGCTTATTTCCAGTCTGATGCAGGCTCCTGCCGAAGCCCTGGACCTGACCGCCAGCTATGTGCGCATTTGCGGCAGCGGCATCTTCTTTATTGTAGCCTATAATATGCTCTCGGCTCTTTTCCGCGGTCTGGGCGACAGCCGCTCTCCGCTGATCTTTGTGCTGGTGGCGTGCATTGTGAATGTTATTGGCGATCTGGTGCTGGTGGCTGGTTTTCATCTGGATGCTGCCGGTGCCGCCATTGCTACGGTAGCAGCACAAGCCGTCAGCGTAATCTGTGCAATCGCAATGCTGCTGAAGAAGGAGCTGCCCTTCAAAATCCATCGCTCTGATTTCAAGCCGAACCCCCAGTGCAAAAAATTTCTGGGCATCGGTCTGCCGCTGGCTTTGCAGGAGTTTTTGACCCAGCTTTCCTTTCTGGCGCTCTGCGCCTTCGTCAACCGGTTGGGGCTGGAGGCATCTTCCGGCTACGGTGTGGCGTGCAAGATCGTTAATTTTGCCATGCTGATCCCCAGTTCTCTGATGCAGTCCATGGCATCCTTTGTGTCCCAGAACGTGGGTGCTGGCAATAAAAAACGCGCCGAGCAGTCCATGCTCACCGGCATTGGCATCGGTCTGGTGTTCGGCTGCGTCGTATTTGCACTGGTGTGGTGCAAGGGTGACGTTCTCTCCGGTCTGTTTACGGCAGATGCCGCGGTTATTGCCAACGGCTACGCCTACCTCAAGGGCTTTGCGCCCGAGACCATCGCCACTGCCATCCTGTTCAGCATGGTAGGTTACTTCAATGGCAACGACAAAACCCTCTGGGTCATGGTACAGGGGCTGGTGCAGACTCTGCTGGTGCGTCTCCCCATGGCGTATATTATGAGTATCCAGCCCAACGCCAGCCTGACGATGATCGGTCTGTCCGCACCCACCTCCACCGCAGTGGGCATCTTATTAAACATCTGCTTTTTCCTCTGGCTTAAACGATACGAAAATCAAACGTCTGCATAAGTTTTGAAGGCTGGAGGCCTGCCGATGGTTGTTACCACCTATAAACATGATACGGTCGTGCTTGAAATTTCAAATTCAATCATGAGTCGATAATAACAAACAAGCCCACAGGATAGACCGCATAAAAATACGGCAGACCTGTGGGCTTGTTCCTTATATCGAGTTAATCTCTAAACGATCAATCCTCTAATCCATGACCTCCGACCACATTCTTCAAATATTCCTCCGGGTTACCATTCAGAATCAAATCCGCGTAGCTCAGCGGATCATTGTAGATGAGGTAATCCAACTCCGACCTCTGCGCCATGGTCACGTCCAGTGCATCCTCGACCCCGGTGCAGTCAATGGAGATCATTCT
>OIMF01000653.1_pt1 | contig 6439 bp, 5 predicted proteins | sample 1584701 | NCBI WGS metagenome assembly OIMF01 (sample SAMN02674697, study PRJEB24791) | human gut metagenome, SKBSTL033 | isolation source: stool | host: Homo sapiens | place: USA | reverse complement strand
ACATGCAGCACCTCAGCGCCACGGTTATCAAGCTCTGGCAGAGTGAGCCGGAGTTCCGCACACTGTACAGCGAGCAGACGCACATCTGCCTGCCGCATTACAGCTTCATTTTGGCTGCTGCGCAGAAAATGCCGCGTAAAAACTTTCAGCCGTTTGCGGCAGAAACCAAGCGCCTTGCGAAAAACTATCTCGATACCGTCAAGGCCGACACCACCCATTTCTGCCGCATGTTCGATTACCGCAATGCGGGCGGCGACTGGGGCAATTCCCGCGATGCCATTGAGCGCGCCATCACGTATCTGACGAGCCGAGAGCCCACCGTCACCACCAAAACGGAAGGCAAAAACCGTTGATGCGCTTCACCCCGCCCGATGGCGTTTTAAACCTCGCCCAAACGCTCGACTGCGGGCAGTCGTTCCGCTTTTATCCCGTCACGCTCGAAAACAACATTCCCGCATGGCGCGGTGTGGCATTTTCCCGCGGGCTGACCGTCTATCAAGATGAAAATAACGACCTCGTTTTAGACTGCACCGAGCAGGAATTTCGTGACATTTGGTTTGATTATTTCGATTTTAACACAGATTACAAAAAGTCCCGCGAAGTGCTTTCCGCTCTGCACCCCGCGCTGAAAGAAGCCGCCGAATTCGCGGGCGGCATCCGCATTTTAAAGCAGGAGCCGTTTGAGGCGCTGTGCTCGTTCATTATCTCGCAGAACAACAACATTCCGCGCATCAAGGGCATTATAGAGCGCTTGTGTCTGCATTTCGGCGAGCCGTTTCTTTATCATAACGAGACCCGCTACGCATTCCCGACACCGAAAAAATTGGCCTCCTGCACGCCGGAAGACCTCGCTCCGCTGCGCGCGGGCTTTCGCGCGAAATATCTCATCGATGCCGCAAAGCGCATCGCTTCCGGCGAGATCGATTTAGAAGCCGTGCGCAAAATGCCTCTTCCCGATGCCAAAGCGAAATTGCAGACGATTTCAGGCGTCGGCCCAAAAGTCGCGGACTGCGCTTTACTCTACGGTCTGCACCGCACGGAGTGCTTCCCGATGGACGTGTGGATGAAGCGCGCCGTATCGCTTTTGCCGAGGCTTTCCCCCGCAGATTTCGGTGAAAACGCCGGCATCGCGCAGCAGTATTTATTCCACTATGTGCGCATGCACCCCGAGCTTTTCAAATAAATAATTCGTCCGGGACCGGCGGCAGGTCATCGGGTATCGCCGCCATACTTCTTTTTATGATCTTCGCCATTTCTTCCGGCGTTTCCGGGCAGCCGTACAAAAGCCATTTGCGCGTCACGGCAAAGTACCCCGCTTTCACAAATTCAAAATGATATTCCATGCAGTGCTCGCTCTCGATGCCGAGCCGCCGAAAAAAAGGCTTGAAGACGTTTTCAAACAGCGTCTGATAGCCTTTTTCCAGTTCTGCCGTGCCGAATTTCTCAAAATACGCCCGGTAAAAAGTCCTGTCGCGCTTTGCCTCGCGCAGCGTCGCCGCCACATATGCTTCGGAGAAGATATTCGGGTCGCCGTGCATCTCTTCGTGTATCCGCTCTACGGACTCCGTCCATTTCTCCCTTACGATTGCTGTTATCAGCGCGGGTATGTCCGCATAGTGCAGGTAAAACGATGAGCGATTGATGCCCGTCGCCTCACAAATTTCCCGCACGGAAATTTGATTTGTTTTTTTATTGAGCACCATTTTCGTAAACGCCTTGCGGATGCGCCGGTCGGTCTCCGCAAAGCCGTATTCGCCCGCAAAAGTCGAAAATCCCCTCTAAAAATCAACTGAATTTTCATATTCTGTCCATGACTTTTTCCCGCGCTTCTGTTATACTTTAATATAGAAACCAACGCAGTATAAGGAGACGGTACGATGGGCGCATTTGTAGAATTTGAAAATGTATCGAAAATTTATAAAACCGGCGACGTAGAGGTGCACGCCTTAACCGATGCAAGCTTTGAAATTCAAAAGGGCGAATTCTGCGTCATCGTCGGTGAATCCGGCGCGGGAAAAACGACGCTTTTAAATATTCTCGGCGGCATGGATACGCTGTCTAAAGGCACCGTCCGCATGGACGGACGCGACATCAGCCACTTTAACCGCACCCAGCTTGAAAACTATCGACGCTATGACATCGGCTTTGTCTTCCAGTTTTATAACCTCATCCCGAATTTAACGGCGCTCGAAAACGTGGAAATTGCGGCACAGCTGTGCACCGATGCCATCCCCGCTGAAGACGTGCTCCGCGCCGTCGGTCTCCATGACCGCATGCAGAACTTTCCCGCACAGCTCTCGGGCGGTGAACAGCAGCGTGTTTCCATTGCCCGCGCACTTGTAGGTAACCCCGAGATTCTCATTTTGGACGACTCCGCTTCCGCGCTCGACTATGTGACCGAAAAGGCACTGCGCGGCGCGCTTTCCGCACTGCCGAATAAGCCGACGGTGTTCATCGTCTCGCAGCGCACATCTTCGCTGCGGCACGCGGATAAGATTCTCGTCTTAGACAACGGCGCGCTTGTCGGCTGCGGCACACACGATGCGCTTCTTGAGAACTGCTCCGTGTACCGCGAGATCTATGACTCTCAGTTTGGCGGAAAGGAGGCAGCTGCAAAATGAGCAAGATAAATAACAAAAACAGCACCATTAAACGTGTTCTTTTGCAAATCCGTCCGTATCTGCCGACCATCATTTTGCTGCTTGCACTTGCCGTAGTCAGCGTGCTGTGCTCGCTGTACATCCCGGTTCTCGTCGGCGACGCCATCGACGCCATCATCGGCAAGGAACAGGTCAACTTTGCCGTTATCCTGCCGAAGCTCTTCACCTGCGCGGTACTCATCGGCTGCGCGGCGCTCGCCCAGTGGCTGATGAATGTCTGCGGCAACAAGGTCACGTACAACACCATCCGCGATATGCGCGAGGCAGCCTTTAAAAAAATTCACCGTCTGCCGTTTTCTTACCTCGACGCACACGAAACCGGCGACATCGTTTCCCGCATCATTGCCGATGTTGACCAGTTTGCAGACGGCCTTTTGATGGGCTTCTCACAGCTGTTTACCGGCGTTGTGACGATCATCGGCACCATCGGCTTCATGCTTTCCGTCAACGTTTGGACAACGCTTGTCGTGGTGCTTGTCACGCCGCTTTCCATTTTGGTGGCGCGCTTCATCGCAAAGAAAACGTTCGCCATGTTCCGCTTACAGTCCGAAACACGCGGCCGCCAGACGGCATTCATCAATGAGATGATCACGAACCAGAAGGTCGTGCGCGCATACGGACATGAAGACGAGAACATGGAGAAATTCGACACCATCAACGAAGAGCTGCGCCGCCACACATTAAAGGCGACATTCTTCTCCTCCATCACAAACCCCGCCACGCGCTTTGTAAACTCCGTTGTGTACGCGGCGGTCGCGCTCATCGGCGCTTTTCTGGCCGTGACCGGACAGGGCTTCACCATTGGTATGCTCTCCTGCTTTTTGAGCTACGCAAATCAGTACACGAAGCCGTTTAACGAGATTTCCGGCGTTATCACCGAGCTTCAGAACGCGCTCGCCTGCGCAGACCGCCTGCTTGAATTCCTCGACAGCGAAGAAATGTCTGCCGACCCCGAACTGCTGCCGGAGCACAGCGAGACTGCAAAGGGACAGGTCACGTTCGATAACGTTTGCTTCTCCTATACAAAAGACCGCCCGCTCATCCGCAATTTCAGCTTGGATGTACCGGCAGGCTGCCGCGTCGCCATTGTAGGCCCGACGGGCTGCGGCAAAACGACGATGATCAATCTTCTCATGCGCTTCTACGACCCGGACAGCGGCAGCATCGGCGTGGACGGCACGAATACGCAGACGATCCCGCGCCGCGCACTGCGCCGTAACTTCGGCATGGTCCTGCAGGAAACATGGCTGAAAACCGGCACTGTGCTCGATAACATCCGCATGGGCCGCCCGGACGCTTCCGAAGAAGACGTTATCGCCGCCGCAAAGGCCGCGCACGCACATAGTTTTATTGAGCAACTGCCAAACGGCTACTATACGCAGATTGGCGAAGACGGCGGCAGCCTTTCCGCCGGACAGAAACAGCTTTTGTGCATCTCGCGCATCATGCTGACGCTGCCTCCTATGCTGATTCTGGACGAAGCGACGTCTTCCATCGATACACGTACCGAGCTGCGCATTCAGCGCGCGTTTGCCAAGCTGATGCGCGGACGCACCTCGTTCGTCGTCGCACACCGTTTGTCGACCATCAAGGAATCTGATGTTATCCTTGTCATGCGCGACGGCAACATCGTAGAGCAGGGCGACCACGAATCTCTGCTTGCGAAAAACGGCTTCTACGCCGAGCTGTACCGCAGCCAGTTTACGGATGAGGAACAGCCGGTGGGTTAACGCACAAAAATGCAGCCTTCTCTATTCGAGAGAGCTGCATTTTTCATTTTCTGCCATACCGCACAAAGCTGCGTTTTGCACTTTGTGCGGTATTTTTTGAATATCAATATAGTGGAAGTTTTAGTCAATGCGTTTGAGGAAATCAAACGGCAAAACGATTATGATAGAGATATAGGCGAACCTTGCCCGGACTGCGCATGCGCAAACTGCGTGCGGAACGCCTTCGGTGCACAGCCGTAGCGCTCTGTAAATAAGCGGTAAAACCGGCTTAAGCTGTTAAAGCCGCATGCACCGCAGATTTCAATGACGGGCATATCCCCCTGCAAAAGCAGCTGCGCCGCCAAAGACAATCGCTTGCCGTTGATGTACTCCGTCGGCGTCATGCCAATGTAGCGGCGAAACGACCGCGTAAGGTGCTCCTGCGACATATTTGCAAGCGCTAAAAGACACGGAAGACCTGTGGTGTAATTTTCGCGCCGCTCCATTTTTTCAAGCAGCTCCGAAAACCACGCAGGCAAAATCGCTTCCGGCGCGGGTGCTGTAAGAAACAGCTGCACCAAATACGGAAACAGGCTTAAAATGTAGCGGCACGCCGTTTCGTTATCGGCAAAGCGGTTCGTGTTCAAAAGCTTTTCCTGCACATCCGTTAAGGTGTGGCCGGAAAGCACACAATGTAACGGCAGCTCCGGCGTATCAAATATGGCGCGGTCAAGCTGCAAATAATCGCACAAGCGCTCAAACACCGTGCGCGGAATACCGATATCAAGCAGCTCGAAATCCGCATTGTTGAAAAAATCATAGCGGTGCACGTCCCTTGGGCGCATCAAAACGAACGAGCCCTCGGAAAGCAACTGCGAGCGTCCATTTACGGCGTGGATGGCCCCGCCGTGCGAGACGAGAAACAGCTCGTAAAAATCATGCGTGTGAATTTTATACGTCGCCGGCACACCGCACTGGTGCAGAACGCGCGCACCCTCACCGGTGTGCAGATTTTCTTCGGAAAAATGCAGAAGCTCAACGTCGCTCATTTCGGCGCCCCCTTTCTTCTGCTATTATAACGCGTCAAAAAAACGGAATCAAGAAATTTCAATTCTAACTTTGGGAGAATAACGGTATGTTCAAGACCGATGTTCAAAAACTGCGCAATGCGTTGGAATTCACGCGCGTTTACAAAGAGAATGCAAACGACATTTACCTGCGTGAAGCCGCCTGCATGGATTTTCAGCTCCGTCATATCTTAGTGCCAATGGATGAAAACGACGGCATCGCGGGCCGCTATGAGCACGACTTTGTGGGCTTTTCCTCGCAGGTCGGCGGCATTTACACGTATTACTTTAACGAGCATGAATTTTTGAACGCATACATGGCTTGTAAGCAAAACGGTGAGATTACCGCTGCGGAGGACTACGCTTTGCAGGCTGTGCAGGCCTATTGGCACGAGGAAAACACCGCGCGCAAGGTTGAATTGGAATTTTCGAAGCGCTACGGCTATGTGCCGTCGAAAGCTTTTCCCGGTGCGGGCGTGGGCAACTGCGACTGCCGCGTGGCAGGTACAAACCTCGATTTTGAAAAGCTCATCCGTCTCGGCTTTGACGGGCTCGATCAGGAGATCGACCGTGCGGCGGAAGTGAACGGCGCGTCTTCGTTCTACACAGCTTTAAAGCTGTGGATTGAAAGCCTGCGCGGCGCATGCGAGCGTTACCGCGAACAGGCATTGGTGCTTGCCGAAAAAGCAGAGACCGAAGAAGCCAAAACGCGCTTTACAAAGCTTGCCGAAGCACTTTTAAACATTCAGCACAGCACACCGAAGACGTTCCTTGAGGGCGTGCAGCTGATGTGGATCTACGCTGTCAGCAGCGACATTATGAATTACAGCCGCATGGACGATTACCTTGGGCCGCTCTATGCCGCGGATATCGACGCGGGGCGCATCACGGAAGAAGAAGCCGTGCAGACCGTGCTGTATCTCTATAAGCACTTTAAAGAGATTAACAAGATCCATGACTGCCGCGTAATCATCGGCGGCGTGGGCAGAAAGCACCGGAAGGA
>OIMF01000627.1_pt1 | contig 6672 bp, 6 predicted proteins | sample 1584701 | NCBI WGS metagenome assembly OIMF01 (sample SAMN02674697, study PRJEB24791) | human gut metagenome, SKBSTL033 | isolation source: stool | host: Homo sapiens | place: USA | reverse complement strand
AATTTGAGCCGCTTGAGCCAGAGAGGCAGTTCCCGCCCGGTGAAGATGCAGCTCAGCTGCCACAGACCCACCAGCAGGCAGACCGCGCCGTTGAAGATGTTGGACAGCTCGGTGTACATGGTGAACATGATGGTGCCGCCCAGCGCCCAGCTCATGGGGAGGGCAATGGTCTCGAAGTACACGATGAGGAAATTCAGGGCTGCCGAAGCCAGCTTCCGCCCGACGATGAGGATGTTTTTCAGCATCTTTCGCTCTCCTACCTGTAATTATTTGCTGCAATATCAAAGAAACGAGCGGTTTTTTCCGCTCGTTTCTTTTTTACACCCGGACGGGCGCTTATTTTGCCGTATTGATGAAGCTGCGGTTATCCCACAGGTACTTGATGCCGGAGATGGCGGTGACAGCGGCCACGACCCAGCACAGCACGAAGGCGATGTCTGCACACTGCTGGCCCAGCACATTGCCGGTCAGGGAGACCGTGAAGTAGTAGAAGAGGATGGTCAGCATCTGGAGCACGGTCTTCACCTTGCCCCACATGTTGGCGGCGATCACCTTGCCGTCCTTGGCACCGGCCGCCACCATCCGCAGGCCGGAGACGGCAAACTCCCGGGCCAGGATGATGCAGAGCACCACAGGGCTGCACACGCCGTCCCGCATCATGTAGATGAAGGCCACGGTGGTCAGCAGCTTGTCGGCCAGCGGGTCGGCAAACTTGCCGAAATCGGTCACCATGTTCCACTTGCGGGCCAGATGGCCGTCCAGAAAATCGGTAAAGCTGGCGGCAGCAAAAACGATGCCTGCGATCAGGTAATACGTCGGCTGGAAGGAGCCATCCGCGATGCCGCTCAGACCGGTCAGGGACGCAAAAATCATGAACACGGGCACCAGCAGGATGCGGGTCAAAGTGAGTTTATTGGGCAGATTCATACAGATTCCTCCAATTTGTTATTTTGCAACAGTACCATACAGATCGTAAAGGTCGCTGTCGTCCACCAGAACATCGTAGAACTGGCCGGGGTACAGCGGCTCCTCGCTGGAAACGCACACATTGCCGTCCACCTCAGGAGCATCGCCAGTGGTGCGGCACAGATACAGGCCGCTCTCCTCGTCGATGCCGTCGCAAAGCACATGCACGGTCTGGCCCACCTTTTCGGCCTGCTTCTGGGCCATGATGCCGGTCTGGATCTGCATCACCAGTTCGGCGCGCTTGTCCTTGACTTCCTGCTCGATCTGGCCGTCCATCTTGGCAGCAACGGTGTTCTCCTCGGCAGAGTAGGCAAAGCAGCCCAGACGGTCAAACTTTACTTCCTTGACAAAATTGCACAGATCTTCGAACTGCTCCTCGGTCTCGCCGGGGAAGCCTGCGATCAGAGTGGTGCGCAGGGTGATGCCGGGGATCTCGCGGCGCAGCTTGCCGATCACCTCCAGCAGCTCGGCGCGGTTGGAACGGCGGTTCATATTCTTGAGGATGGTGTCATTGCAGTGCTGGATGGGCAGATCGAGGTAGGGCACCACCTTCTCATTGCGCTTCATGGCGGCAATGAACTCATCCGTGATGCGCTCCGGGTAAGCGTACATAATGCGGATCCACTCGAGGCCCGGCACCTTGTTCAGCTTATCCAGCAGCTCGCAGATGCTGCCGGGCTTGCCCCAGTCCTCGCCGTAAGCGGTGGGGTCCTGTGCGACCACGATCAGCTCTTTCACGCCCTCACCGGCCAGCCAGCGGGCTTCGGCCACGCAGTCGGCCATATCGCGGCTGTGCAGCGGGCCGCGGATGCCGGGGATGGCGCAGTAGTGGCAGCGGTTGTTGCAGCCTTCAGCGATCTTTAAGTACGCATAGTGGGCAGGCGTGCCGATGACACGCTTGCCGCCCAGCGGAAAGTCCTTTTTGGCACCGTAGCTTTCCAGATGATCCTCACCATGGAACAGGCGGGCCACGATGGTGTCGATGGCCTTGTTGGAGGCACAGCCCACCACCGCGTCCACCTCGGGGATCTCTTCCTCGATCTGGCTGCGGTAGCGCTCGGCAAGACAGCCGGTGACGATAACCTTCAGCTCCGGGTTCTGCTGCTTGTAGGAGCAGGCTTCCAGAATGTTTTCAATGGCTTCGGTCTTGGCGCTCTCGATGAAGCCGCAGGTGTTCACAAGGATCACATCTGCTTCGGCCAGATCGGCCACGGTCTCGTGGCCGGCAGACAGCAGGATGTGCACCATCACATCCAGATCGACCTGATTCTTGGGGCAGCCAAGGGAAATACACGCAATTTTCATAGGGGATGATACTCTCTTTCTCTTTTGAGGGATGCTTTTTATTCTTCTTCCGCTCTTTTTATCGCTTCTTTTATGACCGAATACGCAAAGCCGCGGCGCTGCAGGGCGGCCACCACAAGGTCGCGGCGGCCATCGGCCAGCTTTTTCATGTAGCGGCTGCGCACCAGAGCGGCGGCAGCTTCCAGCTCCGGGCTTTCGCCGTCTGCGTCCGGGGCATAGACGCTTTCCAGCGCCTGCTCGATCTGCGCGCCGGAAAGGCCCTTCTGCCGCAGGTTCTGGGCCGCCGCACGGCGGCTCTTGCGGGCGGCAAGCAGGCTGTGTGCCCGGGCTTCGGCATAGCGGTCATCGTTTACGTAATCCAGCTCCACCATCTCAGCCACAGCAGCCGCTGCAGCCTGCTCGGTAAAGCCATAGCACAGCCGTTCATACAGCTGTGCCGAGGACATCTCGCGCGAGGCCAGCGCATCCAGTGCGCGGGCGCGGGCCTTGGCCGGGTCGGCGCACTTTTCTTCTTCCTGCTTCGGGCGGCGGCGTTTATAAAAGGACATTTAGTCCTCCACCATGATATCCAGTTCGCTCTCGCTGCTGCGGGCAGGAGCCTTGACCACCGGCTCCTTGGCATCTGCAGCCTTGGCGGGTTCCTCGGCCTTGGCCGCAGCGCCCTTGCCTGCCGGGCGGCGGGATGCGTACAGCTTATCGGCATTGGCGCGGATCTGGCCCTCGATGTCGTTTGCGATCTCGGGATTGTCCTTCAGGAACTGCTTTGCGTTATCACGGCCCTGACCCAGACGGATATCGCCATAGTTGAACCATGCGCCGCTCTTCTGCACGATGCCCAGCTTTACGCCCACATCAATGAGTTCGCTCATCTTGGAAATGCCCTCGCCGAACATGATATCGAACTCTGCCTCACGGAACGGAGGTGCCACCTTATTCTTGACGATCTTGGCGCGGGTGTGGTTGCCGATGAACTGGCCGGAAGAGTCCTTCAGGCCCTCGACGCGGCGGATGTCGATGCGGACAGAAGAATAATACTTCAGGGCGCGGCCGCCGGTGGTGACCTCCGGGTTGCCGTACATCACGCCCACTTTTTCACGCAGCTGGTTGATGAAGACGCAGACCGTGTTGGTCTTGCCGATGACCGAAGTCAGCTTGCGCATGGCCTGACTCATCAGGCGGGCCTGCAGGCCCACATGGCTGTCGCCCATTTCGCCCTCGATCTCAGCCCTCGGCACCATGGCGGCAACCGAGTCCACCACGATGGCATCGATGGCACCGGAGCGCACCAGTGCTTCGCAGATTTCCATGGCCTGCTCGCCGGTGTCCGGCTGGCTGACCAACAGATTGTTGATGTCCACGCCCAGCGCTTCGGCATAGGTGGGGTCCAGTGCGTGCTCCACGTCAATGAAGGCCACTTCGCCGCCCTGCTTCTGGGCTTCGGCCAGAATGTGCAGAGCCAGCGTGGTCTTACCACTGGATTCCGGGCCGTACACCTCAATGATGCGGCCGCGGGGCACACCGCCCACGCCCAGAGCCAGATCCAGACCCAGACTGCCGGTGGAAATGGCATCCACCTGCATGGAGGCGTTATCACCCAGCTTCATCACGGCACCCTTGCCGAACTGCTTTTCGATCTGGGCCAGCGCAGTGGCCAGCGCATCCTTTTTGGCCTCCGGCTCGGTCTTTTTGGTCGCCGGGGCAACGGTGTTGTTGTTCTGATTTTTTGCCATAGCGTGCTGCTCCTTTTCTTCCTGCTGCCCGCCGTGCGCGGGCTGTCCGTATACTTTCCAGTATAGTATACCACAAAATCAAAATATTACAACAAGAAGTTGTTTCTATTTTCACTTTTATTTTTCGGGTCTGTGGGCGATCATGCACCGGTCGTTGCCGCCAAAATCCTTGCGGCATTCAATGTCTGCCCAGCCGTTTGCAGCCAGCAGTGCCGCCACAGCCTGCCGCTGCTGCCAGCCGATCTCCAGCACCAGCGCGCCGCCGGGCCGCAGTGCATTCTGGTAATGCTCTGCAAGGGCACGGTAAAACACAAGGCCGTCCTCCCCCGCTTCCAGCGCCATGGCCGGTTCCTGTGCCACCTCCGGCTGCAGGTGCCGCATTTCCTCGGCGGTGAGGTAGGGCGGGTTGGATACGATCAGATCAAGCTGCCCTTCCGGCAGGCCCTGCCAGTAGGTGAACAGGTCGCCCTCCACCGGCTGCACCGCATAGGCTGGCTTTGCCTTTGCGCGCAGAGCGTTCAGCGCCGGCCCCCAGTCAAAGGCCGGGGCATCTGCCTGCTCAAACGCGGTAGGCTCCAGCAAGTCCTCCGTCTGCCCGCCCTGCCCTTTCAGGGCGCAGCGGCAGTTCTTTTCCAGATAAACAAAAGCTTCCGGGCTTTTTTCCACGCAGGTCACCTGCGCCGCCGGGCAGAAGCGCTTGACGCCCAGCCCCAGACAGCCGGTCCCCGCGCAGAGATCCAGCACCCGGGGCGCTGCAATGCCCGTCAGGGTATTGGCAGCCGCTTCCGCTACCACCTCAGTGTCTGCCCGGGGGCAGAGCACACCGGGGCCAACGGCAAGGTCAAAATCCAGAAAGCTCCAGATCCCGCACAGGTATTGCAGCGGTTCCCGCTGCTCACGGCGCGTGCAGAGGGCTTCCAGCTTTTCCGCTTCCTCTGTGGTCAGCACCCGGTCGGAAAGGCGGGCATCCCGCCCGGCTGCCACGCGGAACAGCTCCCGTGCATCGTAATCGGCATCCGGACACCCTGCAGCGGAAAGCCGGGCTTCCACGGCCCGCACCGCTTCGCGCGGGGTCAAACCAGCAATTACCATCTGCCATCCTCCGGGTCCTCGGGCAGCACAGGGGTCACGGCGGCAATGGCCACCTCGATCATGCTGTCGTCCGGTTCAAACACGGTCAGGTGCTGCACCCAGATGCCGGGCTGGCGGATGATGCGGGTGGCAATGTTATCGGACCGGCCGCACCACTTGAGCAGCTCATAGCTGATGCCCATGACCAGCGGCAGAAGCAGCAGCTTAAACAGCACCCGCAGGCCGATGCTGCCCCACGGCAGCACGCTGTAGAGGAACACGCTGACGATGACCACCAGAATGAGGAAGCTGGTGCCGCAGCGCGGATGGAACCGAGTGTACTTGCGCACATTCTCCACGGTCAGCTCATCACCGGCCTCATAGCAGGCAATGGTCTTGTGCTCGGCGCCGTGGTACTCAAACACGCGGTGGATCTCCTTCATCTTGGAGATGGCCACCATATAGGTGAGGAAGATGCCAACTTTCAGCACCGCTTCCAGCACCACCTTGGCCCAGCGGCCCAATGTTACAAAGTGGTTCACGCCGCCCACGATGAGGGTGGGCAGCACGGTGAACAGCAAAATCGCCAGCAGTCCGCCCAGTACGGCGGCACAGGCCAGCAGTGCGTCCTCTGCCTTTTTGCCCAAGTGGTCGCCCACCCATTTTTCAAAGGCAGTCTCTTCCTCTTCGGGGTCGTAGTCGTCACCCATGCTCACCTGAGCCGAGTACATCATGTAGCGGTAGCCCACGATCAGGCTTTCGATCATGGAGATGGCACCGCGCACCAGCGGGATCTTTGTCCAGATGCCGTGGTTCTTCACAGGGTCGATCTTGGTCTCAATGGTGCCGTCCGGCTTGCGCACGGCGCAGCAGATGAGCTTCGGGCCGCGCATCATGATGCCTTCCATCAGCGCCTGCCCGCCGACGCTGGTCTTGAAACGTTCCTTTTTGGGTTGATTCATTGGGTTCTCCTATCGGATCATATTTTTCCCGGTTATTTTACCACAGAATTGTGACAAAATCTTCACGCCTTATGGTACAGCGGCAAGCCCAGTGTGACCACTGTGCCGCGGCCCAGCGTGCTCTTGATGTCCATGGTGCCGTCCAGTGCAGTCATGATGGAATCCACCAGCGCAAGGCCGATGCCGCTGCCCCGCACCGAATTGCTGCCCTTGTAGAACTTGGTCTTGACATTCTCAAGGTCTTCCGGCGGGATGCCGCGGCCCTGATCGATGATCTCCGCAAAAGCCTTGTATTCGCCCGCCCACAGCTTGACCGTGATGCGCCCGCCGGGGGCCGAGTACTTGATGGCGTTGTCCATGATGTTGATGAACACCTGCCGCAGACGGTCCGGGTCGGCATAGACCGGGATCATCTCCTCCGGCTCGGTGTAGCTGAGCACAAGGCCCTCGCGCTGGATGCGTGCTTCACAGAACAGCACCGCATCGGTCAGCTCTGCCACAAGGTCCAGCGGGCGGCAGTCCATACGGATGCGGCCGTTCTGCAGACGGCTGAAATCCAGCAGCTCTTCCACCATGTTGTACAGGCGGCCCGTCTCATTGTTGATGATCTCAAGGCCCTTGCGGTAGTTCTCGTCTGC
>OIMF01000617.1_pt1 | contig 6782 bp, 4 predicted proteins | sample 1584701 | NCBI WGS metagenome assembly OIMF01 (sample SAMN02674697, study PRJEB24791) | human gut metagenome, SKBSTL033 | isolation source: stool | host: Homo sapiens | place: USA | reverse complement strand
ACTCTTTCCCTACACGACGCTCTTCCGATCTCCGAATTCGACCGCGACACGGAGGATTTCTCCCTCACGGTAGCTTCGGCAGGCATCGGCTCGGAACTCAAGCACCTCCGCCAATACCGCAAACTGATCGGCAAGCCGGTCGAAGTGCTGCTCAAAAGCGGCGTGAAGATTCTGGCGACGCTCGACGAGGCGGACCAGGAGGGACTCACCCTCTCCTACGAGGAGAAGCAGGCCGTAGAGGGTAAAAAGCGGAAACAGACGGTGCGGGTTACGCGCCGCTACCCTTTCTCAGAGATCAAATACACGAAGGAATACCTCGATTTCAAATAGTGGAAATTCAAAAATAAACAAGATAAAAAACCAATGGATAATCTTAATCTTATCAGCAATTTCGCAGAGTTCAAGGAGCTTAAAAACATCGACAAGGCCACGATGATCGGAGTCCTCGAGGACGTTTTCCGCCACGCGCTTCAGAAGCAGTTCGAGACGGACGAGAATTTCGACGTGATCATCAACCCGGAAAAGGGCGACCTGGAGATCTGGCGAAACCGTACGGTCGTGGAGGACGGCGCGGTGGAGAATCCGAACATGCAAATCGCCGTATCGGAGGTTAAGGCCATCGATCCGACCTACGAAGTGGGCGACGAATACGTCGATCCGATCAAACTTGAATCGTTCGGACGTCGGGCCGTGCTGTCGCTGCGTCAGAATCTCGCTTCGCGCATCCTCGATCTGGAGAAGGCCAACCTTTACGAAAAATATTCGGAGAAGGTCGGCGAGATCATCACCGGCGAGGTATATCAGGTATGGAAGAAAGAGGTGCTGATCCTCGACGACGAGGGCAACGAGCTGATCCTGCCCAAGACCGAGCAGATTCCCAACGACTATTACCGCAAGGGCGACACGATCAAGGCGATCGTCAAGAGCGTCGAGATGAACAACAACCAGCCGCGCATCATCCTTTCGCGCACGGCCAACCAGTTCCTCGAACGGCTCTTCGAGCAGGAGGTCCCCGAAATTTTCGACGGTCTGATCACCCTCAAGAAGATCGTCCGCATCCCCGGCGAGCGTGCCAAGGTAGCCGTCGAATCCTACGACGAACGCATCGATCCGGTCGGTGCCTGCGTCGGCATGAAGGGATCGCGCATCTACTCGATCGTCAAGGAGCTGCGCAATGAAAATATCGACGTGGTAAACTACACGACCAACCCGCAGTTAATGATCCAGCGTGCCCTGAACCCCGCGAAGATTTCGAGCATCACCATCGACGAGGAGAAGAAGACAGCTTCGGTCTATCTCAAGCCCGACCAGGTATCGCTGGCCATCGGCAAGGGCGGCCTGAACATCCGGCTTTCGAAGATGCTGACCGGCTACGATATCGATGTTTACCGCGAAATCGAGGAGGAAGACGTTGCACTCACCGAATTTGCCGACGAGATCGACGGCTGGGTGATCGACGCCCTGAAAGCCTGCGGCTGCGACACGGCCAAGAGCGTGCTGGAACTGCCCGTCGAAGAGATCGCCGCCCGTGCCGACCTGGAGCTGGAACAGGCACAGAAAGTCGTCGAGATACTGAAAGCGGAATTCGAGGAGTAATCCGTCCCATCGCACAAAAATTAAAACCGATATATGAGTAACGAAAGAAAATTAAGACTTATCCAGGTTGCCAAGGAGTTCAAGGTGGGATTGAATACCATCACGGACTTCCTGCAAAAGAAGGGTATAAAAACCGACGGTTCGCCCAATACGCTGGTGGAACCGGACGTCTATGCCGTTCTGGAGAAGGAATTCGGCGGGAGCCGAATTACCGGCAACGAACGGGAAAGCATCCGGGAGCGAATCTCCCAGAAGCAGGCTACGATCACCCTCGAAGAGGCACAGAAACAGACGCGCGAAGAGGAGCAGGAGGTAATTATCAAAAGCAACGTCATCAGCGTCAAGGACGAACTGCCCCAGCCCAAAATTCTGGGCAAAATAGATCTTTCGCCCAAGCCCAAACCGGCTCCGAAACCGGTAAGCAAACCGGCGGCAGAGCCCGTACCGGAGGCTGCGGCTCCGAAACCGCAGCCGGCACCGCAACCGGCCGCCCCCAAAACGGAAGCGGCACCTGCCTCCGAAACGGCTTCCGCAGCCAAACCCGAACCGGAAGCGGCGCCCAAGAGCGACAACATCTTCCGCCCCGCCGTGCAGACCCTCACGGGCCCGCAGGTACTCGGCACGATGGACGTATCGGGATTCACACCGGGCAACCGCCACAAACGCAAACGCCTGAGTAAAGAGAAAGTGGACGTGACCCGTACGCCGGCAGGCAGCCCCAAGCCGGGCAGCAACGGCAAATCCGCCGCACAGCCCGGCCGCGGACAAGGCCCGCAATCCAACCAACCCCGTCCGGGAGAGAACAAGAAGACCCGCAAGGACAAACTCAAAGCTCCGAAGCCCGTCGTTCGGCCCGAAATCAGCGACGAGGAGGTTTCGAAGCAGGTGAAAGATACACTGGCCCGCCTGACGTCGAAAAACGCCAAGAGCAAAGGTTCGAAATACCGCAAGGAAAAACGCGAAGCCGTAGCCGAGCGCATGAACGAAGAATTCCAGCGCGAAGAGCAGGAACGCTCCATCCTGAAGGTCACCGAATTCGTGACCGTAGCCGAGCTGGCTACGATGATGAACGTTTCGGCGACCGAGGTCATCACGGCCTGCATGAACCTGGGCCTGATGGTATCAATCAACCAGCGTCTCGACGCCGAGGCGCTCGTGGTGGTCGCCGAGGAGTTCGGCTACAAGGTCGAATTTGTCTCGGTCGAGATCCAGGAGGCCATCAACGACGAGGGCGAAGACAAGGAGGAAGACCTCGTGCCCCGTCCGCCGATCGTCACGGTCATGGGACACGTCGACCACGGCAAGACCTCGCTGCTGGACAACATCCGCAAAACCAACGTCATCGAAGGTGAGGCGGGCGGTATCACCCAGCACATCGGTGCTTACAGTGTAGAGCTGAACGGCCAGAAAATCACGTTCCTCGACACCCCCGGCCACGAGGCTTTCACCGCCATGCGCGCCCGTGGTGCCAAGATCACCGACGTAGCGATCATCATCGTCGCGGCGGACGACAACGTGATGCCCCAGACCGTCGAGGCGATCAACCACGCCCAGGCAGCAGGCGTCCCGATGGTTTTCGCCATCAACAAGATCGACAAACCCGCAGCCAACCCCGACCACATCAAGGAGCAGCTTTCGCAGATGAACTACCTCGTGGAGTCGTGGGGCGGCAAATACCAGGATCAGGAAGTTTCGGCCAAAAAGGGCCTGAATCTCGACAAACTGCTCGAAAAAGTGCTGCTCGAAGCCGAAATGCTCGACCTGAAGGCCAATCCGAACCGCCGCGCTTCGGGAGCCGTCATCGAATCGACACTCGACAAGGGCCGCGGTTACGTGGCTACGGTGCTCGTACAAAACGGTACGCTGCACATAGGCGACGTAATGCTTTCGGGCATACACACGGGCCGTGTGAAAGCGATGTTCAACGAAAACGGCCAAAAAGTGACCGAAGCTGGCCCTTCGACGCCGGTACAGGTGCTCGGTCTGAACGGTGCTCCCCAGGCAGGCGACACGTTCAACGTCATGGACGACGACCGCTCGGCACGCGAAATCGCCAACAAACGCGAGCAGTTGCAGCGCATGCAGGGCATCATGACCCAGAAGCACGTGACGCTCGACGAAATCGGACGCCGCATCGCCATCGGATCGTTCAAGGAGCTGAATATCATCGTAAAAGGCGATGTCGATGGTTCGGTTGAGGCTATGTCGGGTTCGCTGATCAAGCTCTCGAAGGAGACCGTGCAGGTGAATGTGATCCACTCGGCCGTCGGTCAGATTTCGGAATCGGACGTTCTGTTGGCGGCGGCCTCGAATGCCATCATCGTCGGCTTCCAGGTCCGTCCGTCGGCATCGGCACGCAAGCTCGCCGAAAAGGAGGAGATCGAAATCCGCCTCTATTCGATCATCTACGATGCGATCAACGACATCAAGGATGCCATCGAAGGCATGCTCGAACCGGTGATGAAGGAAGAGATTGTCTGCTCGGCGGAAGTCATGGAGATCTTCCGAATTTCCAAAGTCGGCACCGTCGCCGGATGCGTCGTCCGAGAAGGCAAGCTGACCCGCCACACCCCGATCCGCGTGATCCGCGACGGTATCGTGATCTACACGGGCAAGCTCGGCTCGCTCAAACGGTTCAAGGACGATGTCAAGGAGGTGCTCACGGGCCAGGACTGCGGTCTGAACATCGAATCCTTCAACGACATCCGCGTAGGAGATGTCATCGAAGGTTACGAGCAAGTCGAGGTAAAACGCAACTAACCGAATGCAAGGAATCTTATCTAAAATAAGAAAAAAGAAATGAACACTCAGATTAAATTCACAACGGCAGCCGAAGCCGTGAAAGTCATCAAATCGGGTGACCATATTCACCTCAGCTCGGTCGCTTCGGCCCCCCAGTGCCTGATTAAGGCCATGTGCGAACGCGGCGCCAACCACGAATTCAAGGATGTGCACATCCACCACCTGCACACGGAAGGGCCGGCTCCCTATGCCGATCCGCAGTTCGAAGGCATCTTCCAGCTCGACTCGTTCTTCGTGGGCGGGAACGTGCGCAAAGTGACGCAAAGCGGCTATGCGGACTACATTCCCATCTTTTTGAGCGAAACCCAGAAGCTCTACCGCAGCGGCACGGTACCTTGCGACGTAGCGATGATCCAGGTATCGACGCCCGACAAACACGGCTACGTTTCGCTCGGCACCTCGGTCGATGCGACCCTGGCAGCCGTGGAAACGGCTCGTACGGTGATCGCGGTGGTGAACAAGCACGTTCCCCGTTCGTTCGGCGACGCGATGATCCACTCGTCGAAAATCGACCTCTTCGTACAGGACGATACCCCGCTGGAAGAGGCGCATTTCACCGAACCCAACGAGATCGAAACCCGCATCGGCAAGCACTGCGCGGCCCTGATCGAAGACGGTGCGACGCTTCAGATGGGTATCGGCGCTATTCCGAATGCGGTTCTGGCACAGCTCGGCAACCATAAGAACCTGGGTATCCATACCGAAATGTTCGCCGACGGCGTTCTCCCGCTGGTGGAGAAGGGTGTCATCAACGGCGAAGCGAAGAACATCGACAAGGGCAAGATGGTTTCCACCTTCCTGATGGGTTCGCAGCGGGTTTACGACTTCATCGACGACAACCCGGGCGTACTGATGATGGACGTGGGATACACCAACGATCCGTTCATCATCGCCAAGAACGACCGCGTAACGGCCATCAACTCGGCACTCCAGGTGGATATCACCGGTCAGGTTTGCGCCGATTCGCTGGGCACGAAATTCTATTCGGGTGTCGGCGGCCAGATAGACTTCATCTACGGCGCTTCGCTGTCGAAAGGCGGCAAGGCGATTATCGCCATGCCTTCGGTGACCAACAAAGGCATCTCGAAGATCGCTCCGGAACTGACCTGCGGCGCAGGCGTGGTAACCACCCGCAACCACATCCACTGGTTCGTCACCGAAAACGGCGCCGTCAATCTCTATGGCAAAAGCCTGCAGGAGCGTGCGCGGCTGATCATCTCGATCGCCGATCCTTCGGCCCAGGAATCCCTGGACCGGGCAGCATTCGAGCGCTACGGACAGCACCACCACTACGTGAAAAACTACATGGGCAAATAATAACCGCCCCTCGAAATGAAAAGCGTCCCTTCACGGGACGCTTTTTTGCATATATACGCACATTCGTATCCAATCGACACAAGGCCGCATCGGACAGGATAGGAAAATGACGGAACGAACGTTACCGCGCAGGCTTATGCAGTCCGAAACGCTCGGCGACGGCGTTGCGGTATTTCCGGGAAACTTCGAGAGTGACCCGCTCTATGGTCACATCCGTCATAGTGACCCGGGACACCCGCTCGGCATTGACCAGCCAAGCACGGTGGATGCGTATGAACCGATCGTCCAACAAACGCTCCCACTGCGAAATCCGGGTTCGCGTAGGATAGAGCCCGCCGTCCGCCGTGTGCAGAAACACTTCCGTGTCGTTGGATTCGACATAGAGCAATTCGCCGACCGGAAGCGTCACCTTGCGGCGCTCCGAGATGAAGCTCACTGTTTCCATCCGCGGCAACCGCGCTTTTATCCAGCGGTCCAGCAGCCTCTCGGGGATAAGGACCGCAGCCAGCAGCAACCCGATGAAAACCGGATTGTAGAAAAGAACGTGGAAAACCATCCCGTCACCGGGCAACCAACCGCTCCAGATATAGCGATGCGCCAACAGCAACGCCAGCCATTCGATGACCAGTATGCCTCCCGCAACGCCGGCGACCGCCACGGCCCGACGGTTCGAAGCACGCAGCGCCCCCGGCAACGACAGTTTGGCGCAGAACATCCCGGGCAACATCGTCGTCGAAAGGAACACCCCCTGCCGAAACTCATACCCGCAGCTCGCCATCACCGAAGCGAGCATCAGTACCACCACGCACCAATAGCCGATCATCACCGAATGTCTCATATCCGTCGTTTTCGCACAAAGGCCCGCAACAGACCGCGTCCAGTCGGCGAAACCGAACACCGGAGTACGCCCTGCAGCAGCCATTTATTGCAAATTTAGCAAAATTCCGGTCGCAACGCAACCTCTCCGGGACGCAACAGCGGCTTTCGACCGGCAAAGAGCGGGATTCGACATTGGATTTGCAGCCGAGTCTCCCTACCTTTGCAATAGGATGGATCCACTCAATGTC
>OIMF01000608.1_pt1 | contig 6829 bp, 9 predicted proteins | sample 1584701 | NCBI WGS metagenome assembly OIMF01 (sample SAMN02674697, study PRJEB24791) | human gut metagenome, SKBSTL033 | isolation source: stool | host: Homo sapiens | place: USA | reverse complement strand
ACCGGAGGATAAACAAACAGAATACACGCTGAATGCGCGGGTGCTGAATGCTCTTCGGGAAATGCGGGGGACACAAAAAGCGATGCGTCGTGCGTGCAATAACAATACGCCGGTCATCTGGTCTAACATCTTCGCTGCGGCCGAGGAGTTGCGCAAAGCCTACGGACACACCCTGCCCAAGAGTGAAGCTCGTCTGCGCGACAAGCTCCGCCAATATACGAAAGAGGGCTATGCCTGCCTCGTGTCTGGCAAGTTCTGCAATGCGAACACGCTGAAAATTACCAAAGCGGCCGGACGTCAGATCGTCGCCCTGCGTCGTTGTCGCGTCCCGGTCTATACGACCAAGCAGCTCTTCGAAGAATTCAACCGCATCGCCGAACGTCGCGGTTGGAAACGGCTCGCTTCGCAGTCGTCGCTGGTGCAATACCTCGAACGGCCGGAGATCAAGCCGCTGTGGTACGACGCTGTTTATGGTGAACTGGCGGCCAAACAGCTCTATGCACGCCGCAACAAGACCGAAATGCCGACGATGCGCGATTCGCTGTGGTACGGTGACGGAACGAAGCTCAACCTCTTCTACAAGGCGGTCGAGAACGGCAAAACGGTGGTGCGTTCCGCATCGGTGTACGAAGTGATCGACGCTTACAGCGAAACCTTGCTCGGCTATGCGGTCAGCGATACGGAGAATTTCGACGCTCAGTTTCGGGCATTCCGTATGGCTATCGAAACAGCCGGACACAAACCGTATGAAATCGTTACCGACAATCAGGGCGGGCAGCGGAGCAAGATCGCTCAGAAGTTCTTCGCGAATATCTGCCGCATCAATCGCCCGACAGCACCATATAACGCTCCGTCGAAAAGTATCGAGTCGGTGTTCGGTCGCTTTCAAAAGCAGGTACTGCATGAGGATTGGCGTTTCACCGGCGGGAACATCACTTCGAAAGAGGCGTGGAAGATCAACCGGGAGTTCCTCGAAGCGAACAAGGAGAAATTGTTCACCTACGAGGAGATGCTGGAGGCCTACTCCGTCGCCCGCAGCAAATGGAATGCGATGAAGCACTACCAGACGGGGATTGCACACGAAGAGATGTACCGCACGAGCGTCAATCCTGCAACGGAGCGCGTAACGGAATTGGATATGATCGATCTGTTCTGGCTGACAACCGAGCGGCCGAGCATATTTACAGCCGATGGTATCACGATCCAATACCAAAACCGCAAGTACACTTACGAGGTATTGACCTCCGATGGTACGCCCGATTACGCATGGCGCAGTGAGAATACCGGCCGAGAATTCTTCGTGCGTTTCGATCCGAAGTCCATGGATCGCGCATTGCTTTACGAACAGACCCCGATGGGGTTACGTTACGAAACCGTAGCATATCCTTATCTCACGGTCCGTCGCAATATTCAGGAACAACAGGAAAGCGATATGGAGCTGATTCGCTACAACGATGAAGCGAACAAACGTGAGCGGGTGCGCCGTCAAATCGAGGCGCATGCGTTGGAACTGGAACACGGCGTCGCACCGGAACAGCACGGGCTGCGGACACCGGCGATCAAAGGCATCAGCGAAAAAGAGTACGAACGCCTGGCCGATACGGTTGTAGTCGTGCCCTCCGGGCAGTACTCCGAACCGGTGACCGTCGGCGAATATACCAAGGCGGTCAGCAATCTGGATTGCGATCCGACGGCGATATTCAATCGAATGTAAATTTTTAATTACAAACCAATATGAAACAGTTATCTCTCGAAGAGAAAAAGGATATTCAGGCCCGTTTGCAGGTCTATGTATCCAAGTATCCCAGCCAAAACAAGGCGGTGAATTCACTCGGTATCAGTGCAGGTACGATTAGTACGATTCTGAACGGTAAATTCGACAACATCAGCGACGAAATGTTCCTGCGGATCCGCTCGCAAATTTCTCCTGTGAATCCGGAGGAATGGACTGTCTGCGAAACGACGGCTTACCGGGAATTATTTCTTTTGCTGGAGGATGCGCAAGCGAATCAAAACGTGTCATGGGTGGTCGGAAATGCCGGTATCGGCAAGACGACGACCGCGCACGATTATGCTGCCAAGCATGAAAACGTGTTCGTTATCTCGTGTTCGGAGGACATGCGTCGCGGGGACTTTATTCGTGAAATGGCCCGCGTCATAGGGCTCAAACTCGCCCAGACGAGCCTGCGGGAGAAACTCCAAGCCGTAACGGATGAATTGCGTGTGCTCGACCGGCCGCTGCTCGTCTTCGACGAAGGCGACAAGTTGATGGATACGGTGTTTTACTACTTCATTTCGATTTACAACGCGCTCGAAGGACGCTGCGGAATCATCTTTCTATCGACCGAATACATCAAGCGGCGGATGAGTATCGGCTTGGAGTACGACAAAAAGGGTTATGACGAGATGTTTTCACGTATCGGGCGCCGGTTCATCGACCTCACTCCCGCAACCAGCCATGAGGTGACGGCCGTATGTCTGGCAAACGGGCTGAATGCCGAAGCAGCAATCTCCAAAGTGTTGGCAGATGCCCGCACGGTCGTATCGAAAGCTGCAAATCCATGGGATAAGAAGCAAGTGCGGGACTATTACGACATGCGCCGTGTTCGGAAATCGGTGCACAAAAGTAAAAAGCTCGCTGAAATCAAGAAATAGTCTTGTTCAAAAGCAATTCAAATGGGCCGGACACTATCTGCAAAACAGGTTCTGACGATCAAACGCCGCACGATTCGTTTGGGCGGCATCTGGGATGATTGCGTGGGGGAAATCGACCGTACGGGTGTGGTGTTCTTCTGGGGTAACAGCGGCAACGGAAAGACTTCGGCTGTGGTATCCTTTTGCAAGGCGCTGTGCGCTCATGGCAAAGTACTTTATCTGCCGTTGGAGGAGGGACTGGGAGGAACGACACAGGATGCTATTCGGCGTTATCGGGCAGATGAATGCGGCAGTCGTTTTCAGTACAACGATTCGATGAGTTTCGAAGAAATGGACGAACGGCTGTCGAAACCCCGATCGTGGGATTTCGTTGTCATCGACTCTTTCCAATATACCCAAATGAGTTACAAGGAATACATCGCATTCAAGGAGCGGCATCGCAACAAATTGCTGATTTTCGTCAGCCATGCCGACGGCAAACGTCCGGACGGACGTGCTGCGAGCAAAGTGATGTACGACGCTTCGCTGAAAATCTGGGTCGAAGGTTACAAAGCCTTCAGTAAGGGCCGTTTTATCGGTCCGACAGGCGAATGTACGATTTACGAAGAAGGTGCGCGTAAATACTGGGGATAAACCTTAAATGTAAAACGATATGGACATCAAGAAAATTTACATCAGCGGAAAGATCACCGGACTGCCTGTCCGGGAGGCGATCGCCAAATTTCGAAGTGCGGCGGAGAAGATACGGCGGTTCGGGTTCGAACCGGTCAGCCCGTTCGACAACGGCCTTCCACTGGAGGCCGACTGGGCGGAGCACATAGGCAAAGATATCTCGTTGCTGCTTCGATGTGACGCCATCTACTTGTTGGACGATTACGAGAAGAGCGAGGGTGCACGCATCGAGTTGTGCATCGCCCTCCATCGTCGAATGCCGGTCTTTATGAACGTACGGCCCAAACTCGGATTTTTCAGCGTACAAACTTTCGAAGATTATGACAAAGAAAAAGTGTAGCTACTCTCGGTTCTATGCTATCGCCAAGGCGAAAGGCATCGACCTCGACCGGTACAAGGAAACTTTGGTATTGCAATTCACGGATGGTCGTACTTCATCGCTTCGGGAGATGATGCCGACGGAGTACGAAGATATGTGCGAGTGCTTACAGTCGGGTAAGATGATGGGAGAAAGTATTGCAGACCACAAAGAACGACTACGAAAAGCCCGTTCGGCAGTGTTGAAACGCATGCAACGCCTCGGTATCGATACGACTGATTCTTCATTTACCCCGGTCAACGAATTCTGCATGGATTTACGTATCGCAGGCAAACCGTTCGGACTATTGACCGTAGAGGAATTGCAGTCTCTTATTCCCAAACTGGAGGCGATTCTACGCAAGCCCAAAATCCGAAATACACAGTGCGCCGTTTCAATTCCGCTTATTATTCGATCCAACCAATTGCCGAGCTAACCATGAAACTTGTAATTAAAACGATATCTGAAGTCAAAGATGCCAAGGAGCATCTTGAAGATCAAATATCCTGCTTGCTGATGCAGTTCGAAAAAGATAACGGAGTACATATCTCCGATTTAAGCATCTATCCGCGTGAAATATACAATGAATACGGGAAAATGATAGGCCGTCAAATCGGAACCTCAATCGTTGTCAAATTATGACCAAACTACCTTACCGTCAGGCAATGCTGATGAAACATACGGCATGGATGAATACCCGCTTAATCGAGCGGGGCCCCCGGCCGGAAGACGAGCGGTACGTGCCGCTCGCGGTGCGGATGCTGACGCTGGTCGGATGTCTGAATTACGCGATGCTCGACCTTGAATCCGAACTTACGGCCTCCGGCTTGTTCCGCCACGAAACCAAACGCCGTTATACGCAGGCCCGGACTTTGGTCGCGCAGGCTCACGGCATCGCGTGGTCGATGCTTCGCAAGATCGACGACCGGGCCGCCCGGCAGTACAACGACAAGACAGACGAGGCGTATCGGACCATCAGCGGCTGCATCCTGTTGGAGGCTCCTCAAAGGTCTTACAACATCGTGTTGTCACTGTGCCGGATCATCAGCTCTCTCAACGGTCGGATTTCGGGTCGCTACGACTTCAACCCGGCCAAACCTCTTGTACGCATCCCGGCTCTGTTGGAGTGTACCGGGATCGAGGATTACAGGATCGACGAGATTATCGAATTGAATTTAACAGATTAAAGAAAATGAAAGTAATCGTTACCTTCTCAGGAGGTAAGGACAGCCTTGCGGCGCTGTTGTGGGTGCGCGAGCATATTACCAAGAACTTTACCACCGTGTTCTGCGATACGGGTTGGGAGCATCCACTGACCTATGAGTATATTAACCGTATCGCCGACAAGCTGCACCTCGACTTGGTAACATTGAAGTCGAAGAAGTACGACGGGATGGTCGATCTTGCGCGGCAAAAAAAGCGCTGGGCCTCGACGCGGGCGCGGTTCTGCACGATAGAACTCAAAACCAAACCGACGATTGACTATGTGCTGGACGAAGTTCAGGACAATATGCTGATGATTCAGGGCATCAGAGGCGCGGAATCTCCGGCGCGAGCCAAGATGTCGGCGCAATGTACGTACTTCAAATATTATTTCGAGCCCTACGGTTATGACAAAAACGGTAAGCCGAAGAAGCACAGCTACCGTGGTAAGGATGTCCGGGCATTTCGGGAAAAGTTCGCCGACGATTTGCTTCGGCCCGTGTTCGACTGGTCGGCGCAGCAGGTGATCGATTACATCCTCGCCGCAGGGTTAGAGCCGAATCCTCTCTACCGGATGGGCTATAAGCGCGTCGGCTGCTGGCCGTGTGTGATGGCAAACCAGCGCGATATTCTCAATATCGCCCAACAATCTCCCGAGCGTATAGCGGAAATAGCAAACTTCGAAAGAGAGTTGCACTCTTCTTTTTTAGGCCCGGATAAGATTCCCTCCTACGCAATTACCAGCGGAGAGAAATATCCGACAATAAACGATGTCGTGCGCTACGTCCAATGGCAGAACGCGACGGGCAGTTTGTTCGACGACGATACGGCGACCAGTTGCATGAGCTTTTACGGATTGTGTGAGTAAACAATAAAATAAAAATAAAATGAAAAAATACACACAGGCAGATTTCGATGCCTTTGAGGTGATCGACGGAATCAAACAATGCCCCTCTGGAGATTACAGTGATATACAAGTATTCAGCGATAGGTGCTCTTTCGGTGAGGATTGCTCTTTCGGTGAGGAGTGCTCTTTCGGTGAGGAGTGCTCCTTCGAAGGGAAAGGCGAATATATCGGCGATTATCCTTTCCTGGCTTTTGTCGGATTCGGCTCTCGGATTGGCAGCAAGGTTTACTTTTTCAACCTGCAAGACGGCATTTATGTCCGTTGCGGCTGCTGGCTGTCGGATATAGCCGGGTTCCGGGAGAGAGTGAAGGCGAAGAATGCCGATGCGATGTACCTGGATTTATGCGATCTGGTCGAGAGGAAGTTTAACAGGAAAAATTCGAAATAACTATGCGGGCGAACGAATATCAGACACGCGCGATGAGTACACGGCTGCCGAGTTGCGGGAATGCGATCTATATGCTTTTCGGCCTGATGGCCGAGGTGGGCGAAATCGCCGATAAGATCGCCAAATGGCGCCGAAAGGGAGTGTGCCGGCTGGATATGGATCATTTGGTCTTCAATACGGGCGATTTGCAAGAGGCGGAGGGTTACAAATCCGAGCTGATGAAAGAGGTCGGGGATTGTGCGTGGTTTATCGCGGGCATTGCCGATTGCTTCGGCTTCACGCTCGAAGAGGTCATGCAGCAGAACCTCGACAAACTCGCCAGCCGCCGCGAGCGCGGCGTGATCGATGGAAACGGGGATAACCGATGATCGCTTATGACCCACGCCTCTCTTTTCAGCGGGATCGGCGGGTTCGATCTGATTGCAGATTTTAAAACGATAAACGAATACGAGAAGATATGACAAATCAAGTAACAAGCATCGAGCAATCGAAGCGGCTGCTGGAACTGGGCGTGCCGGCGGAGATGGCCAGCATGGTATGGGATACTATATCCCTTGCGTCACATCCAATATTGAGGGAATGGGACACAAGTACGGATACGAAACGTTGGCAGGTAGATCGTGTTGGCCATGTACCTGCCTTCACG
>OIMF01000578.1_pt1 | contig 7147 bp, 8 predicted proteins | sample 1584701 | NCBI WGS metagenome assembly OIMF01 (sample SAMN02674697, study PRJEB24791) | human gut metagenome, SKBSTL033 | isolation source: stool | host: Homo sapiens | place: USA | reverse complement strand
CAACGGACAGGGGCACGCCCTCGGTGTGGCGATCAATGCCTGCCCCAGTTGGATCAACTTCTTCCTGGCGACCGATATGTTGATTTGCAGCCATACGCCGCAGTTCCTGCCCGTCACTTCGACTTCGATGAACGTGACGCTCGGCATCGGCGTTCCGATCGGGCGGCGCAGCCACCGCATTCCGGGAGAGTATCTCTACCGATAATAATATTGTATGATATTAGTTAAGAAGCCTGCATCTACCGATGCAGGCTTCTTTGATGCGGTGTTTTCTCTTTTTACGATTCTTTGCCGTAACCGGTGTTTGCCGGTTTTCGATGGCGGAATCCCGAAGGGGTACGTCTTCGGTTCGGAGAACACGTGGGAACGGTCGGATTTGACTGTGGGACCAAAGTCGGCACTCGTTTTACCGTCCGCAGCAAAGGTGATCGACCGGAACGTCGAACGGATCGGCGGGCAGCTCCTCCACGACTTGATGCGGATAGCACACGCCTGCCTTGAAAGCCCGGAAACCCGGCTGCGACAGGTATTTGTCGTAGAATCCCTTGCCGCGTCCCAGGCGCATGCCTGCGGCGGTGAACGCCACGCCCGGCACGATGATGAAATCGATCTCTTCGGGGCGGCACAGCGCTGTGGCCTCCGGTTCCGAAATGCCGAACGAGCCGGAATCGTTCATCGAGGCGGGATCGTAATCGTAGAATCGCATTATGTCGCCTTCCACGCGGGGCAGCACGATCCGTTTGGAGCGGCTCCAGCGTTCGAGTGCCGGGGCGGTGAGGGGTTCGTCTTTGAGCGAAGCGAAAAGGGCCACCACTTTGGCGCGTGCGAAGGCCGGAAGCCTCTCCGCTTCGTTGAAAATACGTGCGGAAAGCTCTTCGCGCTGTTCCGAAGAAAGGGCCGTATTGAGCCCTTTCATCTGTTTCCGGATTTCCGTTTTGGTCATAAAATGCCTGATTTTAAGCGTAAATTTCGAATTGTTTTGTGTTGTTATTATGCAAACAATGACTATCTTTGCCGAAGCGCAAACAAATTTTTAACAAAAATAAACAAATTTCAAACATTATGGGCTGTTTTCTAACTAATTCTTCTCTTGGCAAGAAGTTGGTAATGAGCATTACCGGTTGTTTCCTCGTGCTCTTTATCCTCTTCCACATGTCGATGAACATCGTGGCGATCTTCTCGCCCGAGGCGTACAACACGGTCTGCGCATTCCTGGGTGCCAACTGGTATGCGTTGGTCGGAACGCTGGTGCTGGTCGCCGGTATCCTGATCCACTTCATTTATGCGCTGGTGCTGACCGTGAACAACTACAAGGCGCGCGGTTCGCAGCGTTATGCCGTTACCGTGAAGGAAAAGGGTGTGCAGTGGGCATCGAAAAACATGCTTGCGCTGGGATGGATCATCCTCGGCGGTCTGTTGCTCCATCTGTTCAACTTCTGGTCGAAGATGCAGCTGGTCGAGGTGCTGGGACACCATGAAAATTCGCTCGGCTTCTCGCCGCAGGACGGCGCTGCGCTGATTCAGTACACCTTCTCGCAGTGGTACTACGTGGTGATCTACCTGGTTTGGTTCTTCGCCCTCTGGTTCCACCTTACGCACGGCGTGTGGTCGATGTTCCAGTCGGTGGGCTGGGGCAACGACATCTGGTATCCGCGCCTGAAATGTATCGCCAACATCGTGGCGACCGTCGTGTTCCTCGGTTTCGCTGTGGTCGTGCTGGTCTATTTCTTCCGGAGTCTTTGCTGCGGTTGTGTCTGCTAACATCTTACGTTGAATTATAAAAATATAGAGATATGGCTTTCAAATTAGATTCAAAAATACCCGCCGGGGAACTCGCGCAAAAGTGGAGCAACCACAAGGCGGCGATCAAGGTAGTAAGCCCTGCCAACAAACGCAAACTGGATATTATCGTCGTAGGTACGGGCCTGGGCGGTGCCTCCGCAGCCGCTTCGCTCGGCGAACTGGGATACAACGTGAAGGTTTTCTGCATCCAGGACTCTCCGCGCCGTGCGCATTCGATCGCGGCGCAGGGCGGTATCAATGCGGCCAAGAACTACCGCAACGACAACGATTCGATCTACCGGCTGTTCTACGATACGATCAAAGGCGGCGACTACCGCGCCCGTGAAGCCAATGTTTACCGCATGGCCGAAGTTTCGAACTGCATCATCGACCAGTGCGTCGGCCAGGGCGTTCCGTTCGCACGCGAGTACGGCGGTATGCTGGACAACCGTTCGTTCGGCGGTGCGCAGGTTTCGCGTACGTTCTATGCCCGCGGCCAAACCGGCCAGCAGTTGCTGCTGGGAGCTTATGCCGCACTCAACAAGGAGATCGCTGCCGGTTCGGTGAAGAGTTATCCCCGTCACGAGATGCTCGACATCGTGATCGAAGACGGCGAGGCGAGAGGTATCATCGCACGCAATCTGGTGACGGGCGAATTGGAGCGTTTCGGCGCACACGCCGTAGTGATCGCTTCGGGCGGTTACGGCAACGTGTTCTTCCTTTCGACCAACGCGATGGCTTCGAACGGTTCGGCCGCTTTCCAGTGCTACCGCAAGGGTGCCGGCTTCGCGAATCCCTGTTTCACGCAGATCCACCCGACCTGTATTCCGGTGCACGGGGATCAGCAGTCGAAGCTGACCCTAATGTCGGAGTCGCTGCGTAACGACGGCCGTATCTGGGTTCCCAAAAAGATCGAGGATGTGAAAGCCCTCCGTTCGGGTGCCAAGAAACCTTCGGATATTGCCGAAGAGGACCGTGACTACTACCTGGAGCGCCGTTATCCGGCCTTCGGTAACCTCGTGCCGCGCGACGTGGCGTCGCGTGCCGCCAAAGAGCGTTGTGACGCGGGCTTCGGCGTGAACGAAACGGGGTTGGCCGTGTTCCTCGATTTCAAGACCGCGATCGAGCGTCTGGGCAAGGATGTCATCAAACAACGTTACGGCAACCTGTTCGACATGTACGAGGAGATCACCGACGTAAATCCCTACGAACAGCCGATGCAGATCTTCCCTGCCGTACACTATACGATGGGCGGTATCTGGGTCGATTACAACCTGATGACTACGATCCCGGGTCTCTACGCCATCGGTGAGGCCAACTTCTCGGATCACGGTGCCAACCGCCTGGGTGCTTCGGCGCTGATGCAGGGTCTGGCGGACGGTTATTTCGTGCTGCCTTATACGATCGGCGACTACCTGTCGCACAAGATCCAGGCTCCGAAGGTGAAGACCGATACCAAGGCCTTCGACGAGGCAGAGAAGGGCGTGAAGGATAAGATTTCGAAGTTGCTTTCCATCAACGGCAAGCAGTCGGTGGACGATATTCACAAGAAGCTGGGACACATCATGTGGGAGAACGTCGGCATGGCGCGTTCGAAGGAGTCGCTCGAAAAGGCGATCGTCGAGATCCAGGCGCTGCGCAAGGAGTTCTGGAAGGATGTGAAGGTCGTAGGCAAGGCGAACGAGTTCAACGTCGAGTTGGAGAAGGCGCTGCGTCTGGCCGATTTCCTGGAGCTGGGCGAGCTGATGGCACGCGACGCGCTGAACCGCGAGGAGTCGTGCGGCGGACATTTCCGCGTCGAGCATCAGACCGAAGAGGGCGAGGCCAAACGCGACGACGAGCACTTCGTATATGCCGCCGTGTGGGAGTACAAGGGCGAGAACGAAGCGCCGGAGCTCACGAAGGAGCCGCTGAACTTCGAGTTCGTACACCCCGCACAGCGTAACTACAAGGACTAATTCTTCTGTCGTCTAACTTTAATACACAATTTGAAACTATGAATTTCACGTTAAAGATATGGCGCCAGAAAGACGCCAAGGCAAAAGGGGCATTCGAAACCTACAAAGTCGAGAACATCTCCGCCGACACCTCGTTTCTCGAGATGCTGGATATTCTGAACAACAACCTGATCCACGAGGGCAAGGAGCCCGTGGCGTTCGACCACGACTGCCGCGAGGGTATCTGCGGTATGTGCTCGCTGCACATCGACGGCCGTGCGCACGGCCCGGGCGACGGCGCCACGACCTGCCAGATTTACATGCGCCGTTTCAAAGACGGGGCGACGATCGTCATCGAGCCCTGGCGTTCGGCGGCTTTCCCCGTAATCAAGGACCTCGTGGTGGATCGCAGTGCCTACGATAAGATTCTTCAGGCCGGCGGCTTCATCTCGGTCCGTACGAATGCCGTGCAGGATGCCAACAACATTCCCATCCCGAAGGCCGATGCCGACGTTGCGATGGATGCCGCTGCCTGCATCGGTTGCGGTGCCTGCGCTGCGACCTGTAAGAACGGCTCGGCGATGCTTTTCGTCGCCGCCCGTGTGTCGTCGCTCGCGAAACTGCCGCAGGGACGTGTCGAGGGTGCCCGCCGCGCCAAGGCGATGGTGGCCAAGATGGACGAACTGGGCTTCGGTAACTGTACCAATACGGGAGCTTGCCAGGCCGAGTGTCCGAAGATGATTTCGATTTCGCACATCGCCCGTCTGAACCGGGAGTTCCTCTCGGCGAAGTTCGAGGACTAATCGTTTGAAGAATAGATGCAAACAAGCCCGGAGCGAAACTCCGGGCTTGTTTGCGTATGGCGGGATCCGAAACTCGCCGAAATTGCGGGGCTGCGGCTGATTTACGCTGTTCGCCTTTCCGGTCGTTGCAGCAAGGAGGCCCGCCGGGAGATTGCCGGCTGGCGATTCGGCCGGATTCGAGGTCGGGGTTGAAAATATGGGGCATAACGACCTTTATGCCCCATTCCGAACCGGTCGTTGTCGCCGCCGGAGCCGAGAATCTGTTTTCCTTCCTACTTTTTTATGTAGCTCTTCAACGCTTCGACGTACTCCTCGAAAGCATCCACGCCTGTCGGGGTAATGCGGCAGAGCGTGCGGGGTATTTTTCCCCGAAAGGTCTTTTCGACCGTGATGTAGCCGGCTTTTTGCAGTTTGTCGATCTGTACGCTCAGGTTGCCCGCCGAAGCTCCCGTCTGTTCCCGGATGAAAACGAAGTCGGCCTCTTCGACCCCGAGGAGGATCGACATTACCGCCAGGCGCAGTTCCGAGTGCAGCAGGGGATTCAGTTCCTTGAACATCTTTTGTGCGATTGGTAGTTGATGATATGTCCCGGGACGACCATCATGATGAAAAATACGCCGGCAAAGATAAGGATTTCGTTGTTTAGGAGTCCGGCGGTTATCTCAATTCCGTCAGAAGTTGCGATTTTTTTCAGGAAATAGTCGTATAAAGGGAAGAGGACTGAAAGAGCCATACAGGTAAGTCCTGCGACGATGTATATTTTCGAACGAACGATCATTCCGGTTGTTGCCGTTGCCGTAGCCATCACCAGTGTAATGAGTTCGAAAAGACTGTGTCGGTAGGAGAGTCCGTGAAATAGCGAAAAGAGGAAGATCGGAATCAATGATAATGAGGATACTAACCAGACCTTGCCGACGATGCGGTCGATCTCTGTGCGGGGCTCCGTCGGCTTCTTGTCCGGGAACAACCGCATCAGCAGACAGCCGATGATGGGAATGAGAAACCAGGTGAAGCACCAGGCGGGATGGCATCCGGCGATGTTGAACCAGTAATTGAGCAGGGCGATCCCGACGGTCGTATAGCCCCATACGAGGAACGGGCGTCCCGCATGGTTTTCCAGCCGGTTGCGGGTGTTTTGAATCATGCGCGAGATGAGTTCCATACTCTCTCGTGCGTCTAATTTTCTCTCTTCCATACGCAGTGAGTTTTGATGATTATATATTTTAGCATGCCGCTTTTTTCTTTGCAGATTCGGGTATCCGTTCGTTGGCAGCCGTTTTTGACTGTGTTTACAAGGCATCCCTCGCCCCGAATGATTTCGGGCTGTTGTCCGACCGTATCGGAAATCGAGTTTTTTCGTGCGGTCCGACCGTCGGCGGATCACTCCGCATCGTCATCGTCCGAGAGTTTTGTCAGGTGGAATATCAGATCCAGAATAAGACCGAGCCCCCAGCCTGCCATGACCCACAGCACCCACCAATAGTGGGGCGTCGTGAGGGCATTGACTCCGGCCAGAAATGCACAAATTACTGCGTATGTTATCCATTCCCGGATGAGCCGGCGCTTTCTGCGTGCGGCTTTCGCATCGATTTTTCGAGTTGTTTCCATAGCTTTCGGTTTTTGTTGGTATTACAAATATAAACTACTTTATTTTATAAACCAAATAAAATGCCTGAAAAATTGAAATTTTACGATGATTCGGGGCAGGGGGCGTTGAGGATGAAATGTACGGGGTAGGCCGAAAGGCTTTACCGAGATCTGTTAAATTATGGTATTATATGCGACCGTTTTTTTTGAATTCGGCGGTAGCCGCAATTTTGCGGGCCGTTATTCGATGTCGGGTTCACCCTGAACTTTTTTCTTGGGAGGGCGCGAGAAACGTCCGAGCATTGTCGGTCAGATTCGGATCGGAGGGCAGTATATTGATTGAGATATATCTTTCGTGGCCCTTTATTCGACGGTTGCAGCGTCGAATCCGAAGGGACGTTTATTCGCGGGCTTGTGGCCGCGTTTATAATTCGCCCCTTGCCTGCATCCTTTTCCCGGAGGGGATTTGGGGTGCTGTGCTTTCGAAGAGGTACATTAAAGTATATAATCGCGCCGCATACTTTATCCGAGCAGGATCAGGCTGAGGGCCATGATCGCCATGCCGCTCATCACGCCGTAGATCGAGATGTGGGCTTCGCCGTATTCGCGGGCGGCCGGCAGCAGTTCGTCGATTGAGATGAAAACCATGATTCCGGCGACGCCTGCCAGGATGCAGCCCATCATGACGGGAGACATGAACGGCATGAGGATAAAATAGGCGAGCAGGGCGCCGACCGGCTCTGCCAAACCCGATAGGAGCGAATAGCGGAAGGCTTTCATCCGGTCGCCGGTGGCGTAAAAGACGGGGATCGAAACCGCGATACCTTCGGGTATGTTGTGTATGGCGATGGCGACGGCGATGGCGATACCCAGCGTGGGATTTTCGACGGCGGTGGCGAAGGTGGCGATGCCTTCCGGGAAGTTGTGGATGCCGATAGCCAGGGCGGTCATCAGTCCCATGCGCATCAGTTTGGCATTTTTCGGTTTCTTTCGTGGAGGGGGACAAACAGCGGGCAGAACACGCCGCCGCAATCGCTA
>OIMF01000573.1_pt1 | contig 7207 bp, 5 predicted proteins | sample 1584701 | NCBI WGS metagenome assembly OIMF01 (sample SAMN02674697, study PRJEB24791) | human gut metagenome, SKBSTL033 | isolation source: stool | host: Homo sapiens | place: USA | reverse complement strand
ACATTCGATGCAGGGCGCCGCGGTGATGTAGAGCGTCGAGCCGTCGCAGTTGTTGGCGCTTTTGGCGACCTTCGTGATGGCGTTCGCTTCGGCATGGAGTACGTAGGGTTTGGTCTTGCCGTTCTCGTCCTCGCAGACATTCTCGAAGCCCGAGGGCGTGCCGTTGTAACCGTCGGAAATGATCATCTTGTCCTTGACGATCAGCGCCCCGACCTTGCGGCGCACGCAGTAGGAGTTTTCCGCCCAGATGCGTGCCATGCGCAGGTAGCGCATGTCGAGCTGGTGTTGTTTCTCTTCCTTGTAACCCATCGTCGGTCCGTTTTTGCGGTTATAAACCTTTGCCGTGACAGTTCTTGTATTTTTTGCCGCTGCCGCAGGGACAGGGATCGTTGCGGCCGGCTTTTTTCTCGACATGCACGGGCATCGGCTTCTGTTTTTCGGCCTGTCCCGCCTGTGCCGCAGCCTGCATGCGCGAAGCCTGCAACTTATTGACATCGACTTTGGCTCGCTCCTGGCGTTCGCGCTGTACGTTCTCGGCCGTATTCTCCCGTACCGGGATGTAGGCCTTGTTGAGGGTGCTCAATACGTCGGCATTGACTTTGTTGAGCATTTTCGAGAAGAGCTGGAACGACTCGAGTTTGTAGATCAGCAGCGGGTCTTTCTGTTCATAGGTGGCGTTCTGCACGCTCTGGCGCAGGTCGTCCATTTCGCGCAGGTGCTCGCGCCATGCGTCGTCGATCGTGGTGAACATCACCACCTTGGAGAATACCTTGAAGATCTCCTCCCCGTCCGAATCCTTGCAGCGCTGCAGGTTCACCGGGACGTTGTAGCCCAGGTGTCCGTCCGTGATGGGGAAGTAGATATTGGTGTCCAGCTGGCCTTTGCGGTCTTCATAAACACGCTCCATAACGGGGCGTACCATATCGGCGATCGCCTTCATCCGGCGGGTATAGGCGGCCTGCAGGTCGGCAACGATCAGTTCGATCAGCTCGCGGGGCTTGGCTTTTTCGTACGCCGCCTCGTCGAACGAAGGCTGGATGGCCGCTTCGCGGATCATTTCGATACGGAAATCTTCGAATTCGACGCCTTCGTGATTCTCCACGAACGTCGTGGCGAAGTCGTACATGATGTTGTTCAGGTCGATCTCGATCCGTTCGCCGTAGAGGGCATGGCGGCGGCGCGTGTAGATCACCTCGCGCTGCGAGTTCATCACGTCGTCGTATTCCAGCAGGCGTTTGCGGATGCCGAAGTTGTTCTCCTCGACCTTCTTCTGGGCGCGTTCGATGGCTTTGGTCATCAGGCCTGCCTGGATCACTTCGCCCTCCTTCAGGCCCATGCGGTCCATCATCGAGGCGATGCGGCCCGAACCGAACAGACGCATCAGGTCGTCTTCGAGCGATACGAAGAACTGCGACGATCCGGGGTCGCCCTGACGTCCGGCACGTCCGCGCAGCTGGCGGTCGACGCGGCGGCTTTCGTGGCGTTCGGTGCCGATGATGAACAGGCCGCCTGCAGCGCGCACCTGCTCAGCTTCGGCATCGATCTGGGGCTTGCACTGGGCGTACAGCTCATCGAAGCGCTTGCGGGCAGCAAGGATGTTGGCATCCTCGGTATCGCCGTGACCGTTGGCTTCGGTCAGCAGCATTTCCACTGCAGCCGGGTCGGCATCCTCGGGCTTTTCCGGGTTCAGCAGGTTTTCGCAGAAATGTTCCTTGCGCATCTGGGCCTTGGCCATGAACTCGGCGTTGCCGCCCAGCATGATATCAGTACCACGGCCTGCCATGTTGGTGGCAATGGTAATGGCACCCTTTTTGCCGGCCTGCGCCACGATCTCGGCTTCACGCTCGTGGTTCTTTGCGTTCAGCACGTTGAAGTCGCGGGTGTACTTCTGCAGCATCTTGGCAAGGGTCTCACTCTTTTCCACGCTGACCGTACCCACCAGCACGGGCTGGCCCTTCTGGTGGCATTCCAGCACCTGCTGGATAACGGCATTGTATTTGCCGTTGACCGTCTTGTAGATGGCATCCGGATAATCGATGCGCTGACGGGGGCGGTTGGTGGGCACCGTAACGATGTTCAGGCCGTAGATCTCGGTGAACTCGGTGGCTTCTGTCTTGGCGGTACCGGTCATACCGGACAGCTTTTTGTACATGCGGAAGTAGTTCTGGAAGGTGATGGTAGCCAGCGTTTTGCTCTCGGCGGCGATCTTCACGCCCTCCTTGGCTTCGATGGCCTGATGCAGGCCTTCGTTGTAGCGGCGGCCGATCATCAGGCGGCCGGTGAACTCGTCCACGATGATGACCTGACCATCCTTGACCACGTAATCGATGTCCCGCTGCATCACGCCGTAAGCCTTGATGGCCTGATCGATGTGATGGGCAAGAGTCATGTTCTCGGCGGCGGCAAGGTTCTCGACCTTGAAGTAGGCTTCCGCTTTCTTGATGCCGCTGGCAGTCAGGGTACAGGTCTTGTGCTTTTCGTCCACGACGTAATCACCGTCGGTCTGCTCGTCGGTAGAGACCTTATCTTCCAGCTCTACCACCACGCTCTTGCGCAGGGTGCGTACAAAGCGGTCCACCTGTGTGTACAGGCTGGAGGAATCCTCGCCGCGGCCGGAAATGATCAGGGGCGTGCGGGCTTCATCGATCAGGATGGAGTCCACTTCATCGACGATGGCATAGGCGTGACCGCGCTGCACCATGTTGGCCTTGTAGGTCACCATGTTGTCACGCAGGTAGTCGAAGCCGAACTCGTTGTTGGTACCGTAGGTGATGTCGGCAGCATAGGCGGCGCGGCGTGCATCGCCGTCCATGCCCTGTGCGATCAGGCCGACAGAAAGGCCCAGCCAGCGGTAGAGCTTGCCCATCCACTCGCTGTCGCGCTTGGCAAGGTAATCGTTGACGGTGACAACATGCACGCCCTCACCGGTGAGGGCATTCAGGTAGGCGGGCAGGGTAGCCACAAGAGTCTTGCCTTCACCGGTCTGCATCTCGGAAATATCGCCGCGGTGCAGGGCAATGCCGCCGATGACCTGCACAGGGAAGTGCTTCATGCCCAGCACGCGCCATGCGGCTTCGCGGCAGACGGCAAAGGCATCGGGCAGGATATCATCGGTGGTCTTGCCGTCGGCCAGCTGCTGCTTGAACACAGCGGTCTGTGCCTGCAGGTCGGCATCCGGCATGGCGGCATATTTTTCTTCCAGAGCCAGCACCTGCTTGGCAATGGGGTTGATCTTTTTCAGCTCCCGGTCCGAGAAGCTGCCAAAGAGTTTTTCAACAAGGGACATTGGTAACACCTCATAGATCAAATTCGGGAAAATGCTTCCCGGAGATAGACATAAATACACACATATATGATACACCAAAGCGGCAGACGCGTCAAACCTGCAAGGTTATTTTAGCCGGATTTTGAATGAATTTTCTGTAAATTTGCGCTGGAAGAGGGTTCATAAAAGGAAAAGATATGTGGTGGAGGCGAACAGCCTCGCCCTCTCCGTCTGCTCCCGCTGGTCGCATCCAGCTCCCCCAAAGTGGGAGGCCTTGGCAATCCACGCAAAGTTTCCGGTTTCGCCAGAGGCTCCCCCTTTGGGGGAGCTGGCGGGCGAATGCGAGACTGAGAGGGCGAGCCAGCTAAAACAAAAACCACTTCTGATTTTTGCAAATCAGAAGTGGTCAGGTGTACATTATAAGATTTCCAGCAGCTGCGGCAGCTGTGCCAGATCGTCGATGACATTCGGGCACACAGCCTCGAGCCGCGCGCGGGATTGGTGGCCGCCGGTGTAGAGCACGCATTTTGTGCCAAGGGCCTTTGCAACTTCGGCATCGTGCTGGGTGTCGCCCACCATCACGCAGGCAGCAGGGGAGATGCCGCTTTGTGCAAGCCACTGTTTGCCCACCTGCACTTTGCTTACGCCATAGATGTCTGCAAGGCCGAGCAACTCAGTAAAATAGCCCTGCAGGCCCCGTGCGGCTACCTGCTCGATCAGGTAGTCCCGGCGGGAGGCGGAAAGCACGCTCTGCCGCCAGCCCCGGCGCGAAAGTTCGGCCAGCGTTTCGGCAGCGTGTGCAGAGGGGGGACAGGCATCCACACCTGCGTTATAATGTTCCATAAAGCACTCGGCCAGCTCCGGATAGGGATGTCTGGCAAAGTCGAAGCCGGCGCGGATGTAGTATTCCTCAATGGGAAAACCGAAAATTTCCCGGTAAGCGGCAAGATCGTACCGCTGCGGATAACCGTGGGTCTCCAGCATCCAGTTGAGACAGCTGTGGGTGAAATCAACATCATCCATCAAAGTGCCGTTCCAGTCCCAGAAGATCATTCCGTTTGCCTGCATGGAAACCTCCTTGCGGTCATTAAGCTGCAAAAATTTTGCGCAGGGCCTTGCTGCTCTCGATGATCTTCACCAGCAGCACACCCAGAACGGTGCAGCTGATGAGCTCGCCGATACCTACGGAGATGCCGTTGGTGATGCAGGCCAGCCAGATGGGAGCGCTGGAGGTGGGGTCCGGGAACATGACGGCGATCTCAATGCCGATGATCACGGCATTGAACAGCACCGGCGGCAGGGAAGCCGCCACAGCCAGACCCTTGATGCGGATGTTCCGCAGCTTGTAGGTGACAAGGCAGGCCAGCAGGGTGGCAAGGGTGCCAAAGATGACATCCACGATGGTGGAGCCCAGCAGGTTTGCCAAAAAGCAGCCCAGTACCACACCGGCAATGTACTCGGCACCGAACACCGGCAGCAGGCAGAGCGCCTCAGCCACACGCACCTGTACCGCACCATAGGAGAGCGGCTGCAGAGCCATGCAGAGAACAACATAAATGGCTGCGACCACGCCGCAGCGCACCAGTTTACGGACGGAAGGATTCTGATTCATGATAATACTCCAGCGGGATGATTTTGACCGCACAGGGCCGCCAGCCCCTGTGGGTTTGGCCCGGCATGGTTCGAGACACGCCGGGGAGCCTAAAATCCTAAGTTGCTCTGAAAGGATGCCGCACAAAAAGCACAGCAAAAGGCAGTATAGCATAATTTTTGGCAGATTGCAACGAATTTTCGCAGAATCAGGTACAGATGTAGTTTTTGGTTTGGACCCTTCCGGTGAAAAAGAGGTTCCGAAAAGCCCGCAGGCTTTTCGGAACCTCAAAATAAAAATAAAATTACCGCTGAAATAGCCAGAGCGAAAGCGGAGGCTATTAAAATCGTGTGTTACCCTCTGGGGTGTCCGGTGTATACCAGAGCCACCGTGTCGGGGCCGGTGTTGGCGGAAACGACACCGCCCAGCTCAAACACCAGCAGCGGCGGCTTGCCAAAGGCCTTGCGGCAGGCCTTTTCCAGATCGGCGGTCTGCGGGATGTTGGTGTGGCCGATCATATAATCAAAGTTCTCCACCCCTTCGCTGCGCTGTTTGCACAGCTCCACCATGGCGGGCACCACCTTGTCATCGCCGCGTACCTTGGCTTCCACCTTGGTCTTGCCGTCGATCAGGGTGATGATGGGACGAATGCCCATCAGCTCGCCCATAACAGCAGCAGCGGCAGAGATACGTCCGCTCTTTTTCATCTGCTTCAGGCTGTAGGGGCCCAGAACGATCTCCATGCAGTCCATCTGCTTTTCAAACTCCCGGATCACATGGCTGATCTCTGCGCCGTTCTTCAGCTTGCGGGCCATTTCGCACAGATACCAGCCGAACACCATGGAATAGGTGTGGGGGTCCAGCAGATGGATCTTCAAGTGGTGCTCCGGGCGCTCCTCCCGCAGCATCCCCTGTGCCATGAGGGCGTTATTGTAGGTGGAAGAGCCGGATTTGTTGATGGGTACATGAATGACATCCGTATAGCCCTCGTCCACGTACTGGCAGTATTTTTCGCAGAACTGGATGGGGGTGATGGCGGCAGTGGAGGGCACGCCCTTAGCGGCACGCATCTTATCGTAAAATTCGGTGTTGGTGCAGCTTTCACGCTCCACGTAGTCCACATTGTCCAGCAGGATGTGGAAGCTCATGATGTCGATGCCGTATTTTTCGGCCATCTCCTGCGGGATATCGCAGGAGGAATCGGTCAGGATCGCAATCTTGCTCATAATGTCCCTCATTTCCATTCGTAGTCTCGTAAGTGTCCGTGGTCCAAAAGCTCCGGAAAGGCCCACTGGCGCAGCACTTCATACACGCCCACGGCCACGCTGTTGGAAAGGTTCAGGCTGCGGCAGGTGTCGCGCATGGGCATTCGGATGCAGTGCTCCTGATTGGCGGCAAGCAAGGCTTCGGGCAGGCCGGCATCCTCGCGTCCGAACACGAGGTATGCACCGTCCGGGTAGCTCACATCGGTGTAGCGCTGCGGTGCCTTGGTGGTAAAATAGTAATAGGGGCCGCTGTTTTTGGCAAAGAACTCGTCCAGACTGTCGTAATAGCTGATGTCGAGGTAGTGCCAGTAATCCAGACCCGCATGCTTGAGCTTTTTATCATCGATGGCAAAGCCCATGGGGCCTACCAGATGCAGCCGACAGGCAGTGCAGGCACAGGTACGGGCCACATTGCCGGTGTTCTGCGGGATGCGCGGTTCCACCAGAACGATGTTCAAGGTTGGCTTTTCGTTCATCGGTGTACCTCCCCTTATTCTGCCGAGCTTGCCGGGCACAGGCGCGGCAGAAGCGGCTCGAACCAGACCCCGTAGCGGGTATCCTGCGCGGCGGGCGTGCTCTGGATGGAAAGCGCCACGAACTCGGCAGCGTTGTCGGCGGCGGCACTCAGGGCGTTGCCCTGCAGCAGCGAGCCGATGAGCACCGCACCGTACAGGTCGCCGGTGCCGGGAAAGCTGCGGCTGATGTGCAGCTTTTTGATGAGGAAGCGGTCTTTTCCGCTGCCTGCACAGCCGATGTATTTGCCCAGCGGCAGGCCGGTGACGACAGCCCCGGGGGCCAGAGCGGTCAGCTCGTCAGCCAGAGCCTGTGCGGCTTCATCGGTGAGCAGCTCGGTCTGCGGCTGGCGCTGCAGCAGGATCTGTGCCTCGGTGTAGTTGGGCAGGATCAGATCGGCAGCACCGCACAGTGCACGGATGCGGTCGATCAAAGCAGGCGTTACGGTGGAGTAAGCCTTGCCGTTGTCGCCCATGACCGGGTCAACGATCTTTTTGGCTGCGGGCCAGAGGGTAAAGGCTTTTTCGGCTAGTGCTACCTGATCCTCACCGCCCAGATAGCCGGTATAGATGC
>OIMF01000569.1_pt1 | contig 7234 bp, 9 predicted proteins | sample 1584701 | NCBI WGS metagenome assembly OIMF01 (sample SAMN02674697, study PRJEB24791) | human gut metagenome, SKBSTL033 | isolation source: stool | host: Homo sapiens | place: USA | reverse complement strand
TGGCGGGCGATGTTCTGTCCCACGATCACGGCGTCAACCTCCGGACGCTTCACTTCGAAGATATTGATCTGGACCTCCTTACCGGTGAGTTTCTTCAACTCCTCCTTGAGTTTATCGACCTCCTGGCCGCCCTTGCCGATGATGATACCGGGGCGGGCCGTCGCGATCGTGACCGTAACAAGCTTCAGCGTGCGCTCGATGATGATCTTCGAGATGCTCGCCTTCGCCAAACGGACATTCAGATACTTGCGGATCTTGGCGTCTTCGACCAATTTCTCTGAGAAATCCTTACCTCCGAACCAGTTGGAGTCCCAACCGCGGATGATGCCAAGACGATTTGCTATCGGATTAACTTTCTGTCCCATCTGATTACTTGTTTTCTACGGTTACCATTTTGTCAACTACGATCGTTACGTGGTTCGAACGCTTGCGGATACGGTGTGCACGACCTTGAGGCGCGGGCTGAATACGCTTCAGCATGCGACCGCCGTCAACAAATATCTCCTTTACACAAAGTTTGGTATCTTCCAGACGTTCTCCCTCGTTCTTGGCCTCCCAGTTGGCGATGGCCGACTTGAGGAGCTTCTCCAGACGGATCGACGCCTCTTTCTTCGAGTAGCGGAGGATACCCAGTGCCTTGTTGATCTCCACACCGCGGATGATGTCGGCCACCAAACGCATCTTACGCGGAGACGTCGGGCAATCCCGCAGAACGGCGATAGCCTTCTGCTTCTTTTCAGCCTTCATTTTTTCGGCTCTTATTGCTTTTCTTGCACCCATTTTCTACCTATTTTTTCTTGTTACCCGCATGACCACGGAAGTTACGCGTCGGAGCGAACTCGCCGAGTTTGTGTCCGACCATGTTTTCAGTTACGTAAACGGGAATAAACTTATTTCCGTTGTGGACAGCGATCGTCTGACCAACGAAGTCAGGCGAAATCATACTTGCTCGCGACCAGGTCTTGATGACCGCCTTCTTATTGCCCTCGGCTTGAGCGACTACTTTCGCCTCGAGTTTCGGGTCAATGAATGGTCCTTTTTTCAGTGAACGGCTCATTATGTTACTCTTTTAATTATTTTTTCTTTCTTGAAATAATAAACTTCGAGGTCGTCTTCTTCGGATTACGAGTCTTGTAACCCTTAGCCAACAGACCCTTGCGCGAACGCGGGTGACCACCCGACGCACGACCTTCGCCACCACCCATCGGGTGATCCACCGGGTTCATCACGACACCACGGTTTCTGGGACGACGGCCGAGCCAACGCTCACGACCTGCCTTACCCGAACTCTCGAGGCTGTGGTCCACGTTGGACACAACGCCGACAGTTGCACGGCAAGTTACGAGTACCATACGAGTCTCACCTGAAGGCAATTTGATAACGGCGAACTTGCCTTCACGTGCCAAAAGCTGAGCATAGGAACCGGCCGAACGAGCCATCGCGGCGCCCTGACCGGGGTAGAGTTCGATGTTGTGGATGACCGTACCCAGCGGAATCTCGCTCAGGAAGAGCGTATTTCCGACTTCGGGAGCGACACCTGCGCCGCTCATGACGGTCTGGCCGACCTGAAGGCCGTTCGGAGCCAGGATATAGCTCTTCTCGCCGTCGGCATACACAACCAGTGCGATGCGTGCCGTACGATTCGGATCGTACTCGATCGTTTTCACAGTTGCAGCAACGCCATCCTTCACACGCTTGAAGTCCACATGACGATACATACGTTTGTGACCGCCGCCGATGTAGCGAACCGTCATCTTACCCGTATTGTTACGTCCGCCTGAACTTTTCTTGACGCTGACGAGCGATTTCTCCGGTACGTTCGTCGTGATCTCGTCGAACGTGCCGATAATCTTATGTCTCGTACCTGCGGTTACAGGTTTAAATTTTCTTACTGCCATCTTCGTTAGATATTACTGTAAAAATCTATCTTATCTCCGTCCTTCAAGGTGACGATAGCCTTCTTGAAGTTGTTAGCGCGACCCTCCAGAAGCCCGGCTTTGGTAAAGCGGCTCTTGAGTTTGCCCATGTAGTTCACCGTATTCACATCCGTTACAACCACGTTGTAAAGCTGCTCTACGGCGTTACGGATCTGCAGCTTATTAGCTCTAACGTCAACGATAAAACCGTAACGGTTCAGCTTCTCGCCCTGAATCGTCATTTTCTCGGTCAGTATTGGCTTAATGATAATTTCCATTTTTCTTGCGCGTGTTTAGGCTAACATTGTATTCAAAATATTCTCGGCACCCTCTACCATCACCAGCGCCGAAGCGTTCATCACTTCGTACGTATTGACGTTCGAAGCCAGAATGGCTTTCACGTAGGGGAGGTTGCGGCACGAGAGCTGAAGATTGACGTTCGAATCCGGCAAAACCAGCAGGACTTTCTTGTCGGCAACCTTCAGAGCCTCGGCCATCGCTACGATCGACTTAGTCTTGGGAGCGTCCATCGAAATAGGCTCCACCACGCAGATCGCACCTGCCTGTGCCTTGTAAGTAAGAGCGCTGCGGCGAGCCAGCTGCTTGAGCTTCTTGTTGAGCTTGAAGCTGTAGTCGCGGGGAACGGGACCGAACACGCGGCCGCCGCCTACGAACAGAGGCGATTTGATGCTGCCGCAACGAGCACCGCCCGTACCTTTCTGACGCTTGAGCTTGCGGGTCGAACCGGCCACCTCGTTGCGCTGCTTGGATTTATGGGTACCCTGGCGCTGATCGGCAAGATACTGCTTCACGTCCAGGTAGATAGCGTGGTCATTAGCCTCCACGCCGAAAACAGCGTCCGAAAGGACCACTTTACGGCCTGTCTCTTTTCCTTGTGTGTTTAATACAGCTAATTCCATACTATTTCTCAATTGTTAAATAAGCACCCTTTGCCCCCGGAATCGAACCTTTCACCAGAATCAAGTTGTTCTCGGGAATAATTTTCAAAACTTTCAGGTTCAAAACTTTCACCTGCTCACCGCCCATACGGCCCGGCAGACGTTTGCCCGGGAATACGCGCGAAGGATAGGACGATGCACCGAGCGAACCCGGCTTGCGCTGACGGTTGTGCTGACCGTGAGTCTGACCGCCCACGCCGCCGAAACCGTGGCGCTTCACAACGCCCTGGAAGCCTTTACCCTTGGAGATCCCCGTCACATCGACCCAGTCCTCTTCCGAGAACATATCGACGGTCAGCGTATCGCCCAGGTTCACTTCAGGCATATCCTTAAACTCAGCCATCTTGCGTTTAGGGGTAGTGCCGGCTTTCTTGAAGTGTCCTAACAAACTGCCGGTGGTGTGCTTTTCACTTTTGTCGTCATAGGCAATCTGAACCGCTTCGTAGGAGTCCTTCTCCACGGTTCTGATTTGCGTAACTACGCACGGACCAGCCTCAATGACAGTGCATGGTATGTTCTTACCCTCGGCACTGTAAACGGAAGTCATTCCGATTTTCTTTCCAATAAGTCCTGACATTTTTGTCAAATTACGTTTGTTAATATAAAGTATAAAGTGATCTTCTTAGAACTGTCGGGAACATTTGCGATCCCGTAGCGGCAAAACGTGCCGGAAAGGGCTGCCGCACCGGCTCGACACCGGGCGGCGGCACGATCCGAAACAGGTTTCGATCAGTCTATCAGACCTTGATCTCCACTTCGACACCCGAAGGAAGCTCCAGTTTCATCAGAGCGTCGATGGTCTTGGGAGTCGATGAATAGATATCGAGGATCCGCTTGAACGTGCAGAGCTGGAACTGCTCGCGCGCCTTTTTATTGACGAAGGTCGAGCGGTTCACGGTGAAAATCTGCTTGTGCGTCGGAAGGGGCACCGGACCGCTGACTACGGCTCCCGTGCTCTTCACGGTCTTCACGATCTTCTCGGCCGACTTATCGACGAGGTTGTGGTCGAAAGACTTCAGTTTGATTCTAATTTTCTGGTTCATATGTTTTTCTTATTCTAATTCCTTACGTTTACCACTTGCCTTCTCGATCACCTCCTTGGCAATGTTCGCCGGAACTTCCTCGAAGTGCGAGAACTCCATCGAAGAGGTGGCACGACCCGACGAGATCGTACGGAGCACGGTCACATAACCGAACATCTCCGACAGGGGCACTTTGGCCTTCACTACGCGGGCATTACCCTTCGACTCCATACCCGTCACCTGACCGCGGCGCTTGTTCAGGTCGCCGATGATGTCGCCCATGTTCTCCTCGGGCGTCACCACCTCGACGGACATGATCGGCTCCTTGATGACCGAACCGGCCTTGGGAGCGGCGTTGCGGTAACCGTTACGGGCGCAGATTTCGAAAGACAACTGGTCGGAATCGACCGGGTGGAACGAACCGTCCTTCAGGGTAACCTTCATCGAGTCCATCGTGTAGCCGGCCAGTGCACCGTTCGCCATCGCTGCGGCAAAACCTTTCTGCACGGCGGGAATGAACTCTTTCGGAATGTTACCGCCCTTGACTTCATCCACGAAGGTAAGACCCATCGTGCCTTCGTCGGCAGGACCGATTTCGAAAATGATGTCGGCGAACTTACCGCGACCGCCCGTCTGCTTCTTGAACACCTCGCGGTGCTGAACGGTCTTGGTCAGCGCCTCCTTGTAGTTCACCTGCGGAGCACCCTGGTTGATCTCCACGCCGAACTCACGGCGCAGACGGTCCACGATGATGTCGAGGTGCAACTCACCCATACCGCTGATCACGGTCTGGCCGCTGTCCTCGTCGGTATGTACGGTAAAGGTAGGATCCTCCTCGGCCAGCTTGCCCAGGGCAATACCCAGCTTATCGAGGTCTTTCTGCGTCTTGGGCTCCACAGCCAAACCGATCACCGGCTCGGGGAAGGTCATCTGCTCCAATACGATGGGTGCATCTTCCGCACAAAGCGTATCGCCCGTGCGAATCTCCTTGAAACCTACGGCTGCGCAGATATCACCGGCCTCTACAACCTCCAACGGATTCTGCTTGTTGGAGTGCATCTGGTACAGGCGGCTGATGCGCTCACGCTTACCGCTGCGGGAATTAAGTACATAAGAACCGGCATCGAGCTTACCCGAATAAACGCGCACGAAGCACAGACGGCCGACGAACGGATCGGTAGCGATCTTGAACGCCAGACCGCAGAACGGATCCTCTACGCTGGCATGACGCACTTCCTCCGCATCGGTTTTGGGATTTATACCCCTGACAGCAGGCACATCGAGCGGCGACGGCAGGAATGCCATCACATAGTCAAGCAACTTCTGCACGCCTTTGTTGTGGAACGACGAGCCGCAAAGCATCGGCACGAGCTGCATGGAAATCGTAGCTTTACGGATCGCAGCCAGGAGTTCGTCGGGAGTGATCGAATCGGGATCCTCGAAGAATTTCTCCATCAGCGCATCGTCCGTAGCGGCGACTTCTTCGATGAGCTTGGCACGCCATTCGGCAGCCTCGGCCTTCATCGACTCGGGAATCTCGCGAATCTCGAAATTATCACGCACGGTCTTATCGTCGAAATAATAAATCGCGTTATTATATATAAGGTCTATCAAACCTTCGAACTTGTCCTCGACACCGATCGGAAGAACGACCGGAAGTGCCGTAGCGCCGAAGTGCTCCTTGATCTGAGAGCAAACGGCCAGGAAATCGGCACCCGTACGGTCCATCTTATTGACGTAACCGATACGCGGCACATTATATTTGTCGGCCTGACGCCAAACGGTCTCCGACTGGGGCTCCACACCGCCTACGGCGCAGAACGTGGCGATAGCGCCGTCCAGCACACGGAGCGAACGCTCCACCTCAACCGTAAAATCGACGTGTCCCGGGGTGTCGATCAGGTTGATCTGGTACTGGTGGCCCTTGTACTGCCAGAAAGCGGTCGTAGCAGCCGAGGTAATCGTAATACCGCGCTCCTGCTCCTGCACCATCCAGTCCATCACGGCAGCACCTTCGTGCGTTTCGCCGATCTTGTGCGTTTTACCCGTGTAGAAAAGAATTCGTTCCGAGGTGGTCGTCTTACCGGCATCGATGTGAGCCATGATACCGATATTGCGAGTATAAGTTAAATCTCTTGCCATCTGTCGAATCTCCTAATTAAAATCTAAAGTGTGCAAATGCCTTGTTGGCCTCGGCCATGCGGTGCATCTCCTCCTTACGCTTGAAAGCGGCACCCTGCTGGTTGTAGGCATCCACGATTTCGGCAGCGAGTTTCTCAGCCATCGTTTTACCGGCGCGCTTGCGGGAGTAAAGGACAAGGTTTTTCATAGAAATCGAAATCTTGCGCTCCGGTCGAACCTCCATAGGAACCTGGAATGTCGCGCCACCGATACGCTTCGACTTAACTTCGACTTGGGGCGTGATATTCTCGAGAGCCTGTTTCCAGACTTCCAGCGGAGATTTATCAGCATCCTTCATCTTCTTGCCCACCAACTCCAGAGAGTCATAAAAAATGGTATAGGCAATACTCTTCTTACCATCCAGCATAAGGTTGTTCACGAAACGCGTTACTGCGACATCGCTGAACTTCGGATCCGGAAGTAGAATTCGCTTCTTTGGCTTAGCTTTTCTCATTGTTATTGGCTAAATTAATGTTTTGTCGTAGTCCTGATATTACTTCTTGCCTTTAGCGGGAGCCGCTGCACCTGCCTTGGGGCGTTTTGCACCGTACTTCGAGCGACGCTGACGACGGCCGTCCACGCCTGCCGAGTCGAGCGCACCGCGCACGAGGTGGTAACGTACACCGGGGAGGTCTTTCACACGACCGCCGCGGACGAGCACGATGGAGTGCTCCTGCAGATTGTGGCCTTCGCCCGGGATGTAGGCGGTGACTTCGATGCCCGAGGACAGGCGCACACGAGCGACCTTACGCAGAGCCGAGTTCGGCTTCTTCGGGGTGGTGGTGTAGACACGGGTGCACACGCCGCGGCGCAGCGGGCTGCCCTTCAGAGCCAAAGTCTTCGACTTCTTCGGCTTTGCCTGACGTCCCTTACGGACGAGCTGTTCAATAGTAGGCAACTTGAATTCTCCGATTCAGTGGTTTCTCTTGCTTTTGTGTGACCGCCGCACTGCACCCACACTTTTCAGCACACTCGCTTGGTATCCGCCTGTTGGCGGCACCCGACGAATCGGAAAAGATAGCCCAGTCCACCGGCCCGATGGCCCGTCCCTCTCTCACCGCCGCATTGCTGCGCGTGATGCAATCGAGTTCCGGGATATCCCAACCCGCACGCCTGTTACATAAGGCATGCCGTTGGCACACACGAATTACCAGTA
>OIMF01000565.1_pt1 | contig 7285 bp, 7 predicted proteins | sample 1584701 | NCBI WGS metagenome assembly OIMF01 (sample SAMN02674697, study PRJEB24791) | human gut metagenome, SKBSTL033 | isolation source: stool | host: Homo sapiens | place: USA | reverse complement strand
GGGATGTACTGGCCACCCACACCAGCGCGATCGCCACCTTCAATTCTTTTGCCCGAATGGATGTCGTTTTAAGACACAAACAGCACATAAAATAAGGCAATAGTGCCGTAATCAATTTATTTACAAACCTATGACGAAAAAAGAATTAGTAGATCAGATCGCGGAGAAGCGAGGCATGAGCGCACAGGAAGTTCTGTCTGTCGTGGAAGATTTGATGAAACTCGTTAAGAGAAACGTCGCTGCCGGCGATAGCGTTTATTTACGAGGGTTCGGAGTTTTCCAGAGCCGGCTACGCCGGGCGAAAGTCGGACGGAACATTACCAAAGGCGAACAGTTGTCGATTCCGGCTAAACGAGTACCGCAGTTCCGGCCTTATCCTCATTTCAAAAAACTTGTAGAAAAGAACGGCTGATGCCGTGGCCCTGCTATGCGCGGCAGGGTGTTTTAACCCCACGAGCACATGGGAGCACTCGAACATAAAATCGCTTACTCGATAGCACTCCTACGACGTGCAGAAACGTTGGCCCTGCGTATGTCGCCGGATGGGTATCACTTGGCTTTTTCGGGAGGGAAAGACAGCGTGGCATTATATCATCTCGCAAAGATGGCCGGAGTGAAATTCAAGGCCCACATGCAAATTACGACCATCGACCCGCCGGAACTGATGCGTTTCGTCCGCTCACAATATCCCGATGTCGTATTACATCGTCCCGAAATCAACATTTACAAGTTGATCGAGAAGAAAAAAATGCTGCCGATACGCACCAAGCGCTATTGTTGCGCCTATTTGAAAGAACAGGCCGGAGGCGGAACCGTAACTCTGCTGGGTATCCGAGCCGCTGAAAGTCCACGCCGAGCAGCGCGGAACGAGGTGCAAATCGGCAATCATCGCTTTTCCGGCAGCTTCGACCAATTCAACCGCAATAAAGAGCGGGATTTCGCGTGTGTGGGAGGCAAAGATAAAATCATGCTCTCGCCAATTTACCGCTGGCAGGATTCCGATGTATGGAATTTCATTCGGGGTAATAACTTACCCTATTGCCGGTTATACGACGAGGGATACCAACGTATCGGCTGTATCTTCTGTCCGATGTCGTCGGTTAAAAACAAAGCAAGAGACCGCCGCCGTTATCCCGGCGTAGAACGGGCCATAAAACGCAGTATTCAATATCTGATCGACACGAACGGCTACATGGAACGTTTCCACGCCACGACCGACGAGATTTTCGATTGGTGGGTATCGAATCTTCCGGCCGACCAATATTTCTCCACGCTGAGGTTGCAACAAAAAATAGATTTCGACATTTTGTAAGATTCTACGACATTATTATCAAACGCATCCATATCAATAGTTTGAAGCCAAAGAAACGCGCCTTGAAAAAGGGACAGAGCGTATGTTCTCCTATACATAAATAGTTCTGCGAAGATAAAAAACAAGTCTTGAAAATTTGCATTATGCCGCAAAATCATTATGTTTGCATTGCATAATAAATAAGGCGTATGAAATTTGTTGATAGAATAGATGAAGCTGCACGACTGAAAGATGCTCTTGCGAGAGAGGAGTCCTCGTTAGTCGTAGTGTACGGTCGCAGACGATTGGGTAAATCAACGCTTATCAAAAGGGTGTTGTCGGACAATGATATTTACTTCCTTGCAGACCGTTCAGAAGGACAGCATCAGAGGACATTGCTCGCCAAAGTGATAGCACAAGTATTCCCGGATTTCGACAAACTGACATATCCGGATTGGGAATCCATGTTTCGTGCGGTCAATTATCGGACAAACAAACGTTTCTCTCTATGCTTGGATGAGTTTCCGTATCTTGTGGAACAATCTCCGGAACTGCCGTCTGTATTGCAGAAACTTGTTGATGAGAAGCAGTTGAAGTATAACCTGGTGCTTTGCGGTTCATCACAAAATATGATGTATGGACTGTTCCTTGATTCTACTGCGCCTCTCTATGGTCGTGCTGATGAGATAATGAGACTTACGCCAATACGTTTACCGTATATTCAGGAGGCTTTGAGTCTTGATGCGATGAATGCCATTGAAGAGTATGCAGTATGGGGCGGTGTACCGCGTTATTGGGAACTGAGGGAAAACAGAAGTTCACTTGCTGATGCCTTATGGCACAATATCCTTTCTGTGAATGGAACACTTTACGAGGAGCCGGTAAAACTCTTTCAGGATGATGTGAAGGATATTGTCAAGACTTCGACGATAATGTCTTATATCGGTACCGGTGCAAACCGGCTTTCCGAGATTGCCGCACGATGCAACGAACCTGCAACCAATCTGTCGCGTCCATTGAAGAAACTCGTCGATCTCGGATTCTTGGAAAAAGATGTTCCGTTCGGGGTTGATGAAAAGAATGCAAAAAAGAGCCTCTATAAGATAGCCGATCCGTTTATGGCATTCTACTATCAGTTTGTTGTTCCTAATCGTTCGTTCATCGAACTTGATCGTCGTTTGCCAATAGAACAGGCTTTGAACGCCCATTTCTCAGAGTATGTGAGTATGCAATGGGAAAAACTGTGCCGGGATGCGGTTACAGGAAATATTGTCAATGGAGTGATTTATGGCAAGGCAAAACGCTGGTGGGGTTCTGTTCTCAATGAGGACAAGAAGCCGGAACAAGTCGAATTTGATGTGATGGCAGAATCGCTCGATAAAAAATATCTGTTGGTTGGCGAATGCAAATGGACAACCCAAGAGAATAGTAAACAACTGACAGCCGAACTTCTTCGCAAAGCTAATCTATTGCCATTTGCCAAGAACTACACCATCGTTCCGATGTCGTTTCTTAAAAATACTCCGAAGGAGGATAATGGTGATATAATGTTACCGGAAGATGTTGTTGAGTTAATGCAGTAAAAAAGGTTGCAACCATACAACCTTGTCGGCATTTTAGACTCTAAAAAATGCCGTCAGTAGCTTATTGCCGACATAATCGGCAATCTTATCCGTATAATGCTTTCGCAAATATCCCAAAGCCGGAATATTGCCATCCCAGAAATTATACTTTTTCAGCGCCGCGAATTTTTCGTCCATACTCTAAGATTTTACACAAAAAAACATTTTTTCAGACACAAACGAAAATTTTGACAAATAATTTCCGATCGGGCGCAGTGCGATTCGTCACGTTTTGTAACGGAATGTAACGCCCCTACCGCAACCGTTTCGTAAAGCGAGGATACCACTCGACATCCACACCGGTCATCGACAACCGCTCGTTGGCCGTCAGATGCAGTTTGAACCGCAGGAATTTGAACGACGTAGAAGTACGCCGAAAGCGTGCGTCCATATCGCCGACACGACACCAAACGTCGCGCAAGGTTATCCATGTACGGCAGTCGTTCGACCCTTCGGCGATCACATGCACGAAACAGTCCTGCGACATGATGCGCACTACGGCTGTTTCGAGGCGTTTGAAATCGGTCGTTCCGAATTTCAAGGGGCGCGTTACGATGCGGCAATCGACGGAACAGGACATCGTTTCGTCGCCAAGTAAGGCGATCGCGCCGCGCATAATGATCTGCCCGTTATTAAGTATCCGTCCGGTCATATCGCGCGACGACCAGAAGCCGGAGGCCAGCGAATAAACATAGGCATACGGATATTCGGGGTTATAGACGATCAAATCCCCGTATTTGAACTGAAAGCAGATCTGCGCCGTTTTCAAATATTCGGTCAGCTCTCCGGTGTATCGCTCGATCTGCCGGGAAATAAGCTGCGAGGAACGTCCTCGGAGGTTATGTACGCCCCGTGAGGTGATATAAAACACCGTTTCCAACGCCGTGCAGGTGTTCGGATTGATAATCTGGTCGTGATTGACAGGCAGAATATTGGAATAGAGCACCTCGCCTGTTCCGCTTTCCAGCGACCACACGCCCCGATCCGTAAAGACGTAGAGCGGGAAAGCGCCGAAACGGGTTGCGGAAAGCTCATCCACCACCGTCGCAATGGCGATGATCCGCTCCTCGCTTACTCCGAAACGGTACGAATTGGCAAAAGGCAGGGAAAACAGGTTGTTCGTCGCAGATACTTGTACGCGGTTCGTCTCGATATAAGTATCGTCGTCGTTCGTCTGTTCATACTCTACGGGGGATTCGGACATTTTAATACACGGGTATTTTGCATTGCCGGATGGAGTGCCGACGGCATAAGCATAATTATTACCCTCGCAGGCATCGAGCTTGACATTCAGCAGACATTTTCCGCCATAAGAGCCGGGGTCATCGACCATAACGGCAAACTGGACGGCCCGATAATCGGGGTATGATGCGACCCTGCGGATTTTCGTCGGCCGGAACGCTGGTACAGAACGACACACTTGCTTGCTGGTATTGTCTATATCCAACCGGCAAATCAACTTCGTCGTTATCCCCTCTTCCGTCTCACCCAAACAAAAGCGGGAATAACCGGCAAAAGGGCGGGTACGGATATTTCCCTTGTGCAACCGCCCGTTATATTCGTAGTAACACCCTGCAACCTGCGTGTGGAGCGATTGCGTAGGCTCGAAAACCGGCTGGCTCTCCGCATTTTTCAGAAGCGTATAGGTGAGTGCCTCTTTATGGCTGTTCTTGACAAAATCGCGCACTTCAATCTCTTTAATCCGATACAGAGGTTCCTGCAACAAGTCCACGTCCTTTGTAAACAGTTTTCTGAAATCCGCAGCCCACATGTAACTGTTGTCATCTCCGCTCCCCCGATCCGACAGGCTCCATTTGCCGTTCCATGTCTGTTCGAAATCGTACACAGGAATAATCCGAGTGGAATAGATAGCCACGCTCTCGATGATGCGCGTATCTATCCCTTCCGGAATATTGATAACGATTTGAGGCTGGATATAAAAATTATTGGTGCAGGTCGTGTGCTTGTATTTCGTCCCGATGAAAACCCCGTATCTGATACTTTCCGGGACTTTCGACGGCATTCCGTCCGCCACATAATCGACGTACTGACCGTCCTCGCTCTCTCCGCCGTCCGAGGCGAAGATCATCAGTTCCGAGTTCGCCACCGTAGCACCATCCATCATGCGATAGGCGACCATTACGGCTATGGCTCCGAGCCAGTATTCGCCATCCACGGCAGGAAGCAGCAATGTTTTGTTTTTCTTATCAGTGATGCGTGTAAAGAAATACCCGCCGTCCGGAGCGATATTATCCATGCGTGCCAAGTCGTCACCGGCGACGTAATCATACGTGACACTCCCGAAATCATGATGTATCGCTGCATAAAAATCGGTCTTGAAGCGCGATCTATTTTCTTTCGATTCGCTTATATCCGGCGGTTCCGGCATATCGAAAGCGACATATTCATTACCGTAAAGGACGTAATATAGCTCCCGACCGTCGGTAATAAACACCAAGACATTCCCGAACGAAAAAGTCTGCCGCAGCTCCGACACCCCGCGCATAATCACCTGTGTCGAGGACAGCCGCCCGCCCGACACGCACACCTCGTGAATCGTGCCGCTTTCGTCCGAGGCGATATAGAGGTCATCGGCCGTCGCGGGATGCTTATACAACAACGTAAAACCTCCGAAATCGGTTATTTCCGCCACCGGCCGGAAAGTCTCGACATTCCGCCATGCCCCCGCGTCATATCGCAGGTTGTGCAGGGTTTCGCAACAGCCGTCCTGCACCGTCAAATCATTTTCCGCACGGTTAATTCCCGCTATCGGAACCGTCTGCCTCTGTCGTTCCATGCTCTTGTATGTAATAGTTGTGATTGATTTCGTTGTGAATACGCTGGTTCAATACCATGAACAAGTCGTTCGGTTCGGACTGTCGCTTTTCGGCCCCGCTACTCATATCATACAACGTTTTGCAGGCTGCGATCAGATTTTTATCGGACATGGCCCTGCGCAGCTTCGCGTCCGACAGACGCGCCCATAATTCGGCAATAGCCGCATCCCGCGCCTTAATTACCCGTTCAAGATAGTCGCCTGTCAGCTCGCTGCGGACGATCGTTGTCTCGACCTCCTGCCTCAAATCCTCGACCGATGCCCGCAGCACTTGTTGCTGCTGCTCGCCCAACGCCTCCCACAAACGCTTTACACGCATGGGACTGATGCCGTATTCGGAGGCTACGGCCCGCAGACTTCCCGTCTGCGCGTATCTCACGCAGACTGCATTCTTTTCGTCGTCTTGAAGGGTCTTTCGAGACATTAAGTATCTGATTTATTGATATATTCCGATCAAAAATAAGGATATTTTCTCACCTGCGGCCGCTAATTTTACAAAGTGATAAAGATTAGACAATCATGTTTCCCGTTGCATTAGCCATAGGAGCCGGAATTTCGGCTCTCTCCTCCATCGCAGGCGGCGTTTCGGCCAATAAACGCCGCAAGAAGGCCGACCAAATACTCGAAGACCGTCGGCGACGGCTCGACGAATGGTATCAATCGGAAATGAACCAACCGTACCTCGACCGTGCCGATTCGCGGGCGATGCTCAAACGTATTCGGGACTATAACGAGGATGAACTCAAAGCGCTCAATACAAACGCCATCAAGAGCGGAGCGACGGATGAAGCGAAAGTCGCCGCTGCCGGCAAGCTCAACAAGAACTATTCGCAGGTCGTCGCCCAAATCGCCGGATTGGGCGAACAGCACAAAGACCAGATACAACAACAATATCAAGCCCGCCTCGACGGCCCGCATCGCGTGGTACACCGGCATGTATCTGGCCCTGCGCAGCCTGCCGTGGGCCATTCCCGGCTTCCCGGCCCTCCTGCTGAAGGTCTACCGGATGCTGCTGGTCTTCCTCATCGGCACCGGCTTCTACCACGCTTCCGGCATCGCGGCTCTGCTGCTGGCCTCGTCCAGCGAAGAAGTCCGCACCAACCGCACCCTGCTCCCCCTGCTGGATAAAGTCTACAAAGTAGCCGTCGTGGTGCTCTGCGGCGCGACCATCGCACAGGAGAGCGGCCTGCCCGTGGGCAGTGTCGTGGCCAGTGCCGGTCTTATCGGCCTTACGATCTCTCTGGCCGCACAGGATATGGCCAAGAATTTCTTCAGCGGCGTGGTCATCCTGCTGGACAAGCCCTTCTCCATCGGCGACTGGATCACCGTCGGCGACGTGGAGGGCGAAGTGGTGGACATCAACTTCCGCTCCACGAAAGTCCGGGCCGTGGATAACTCCATCTACATCCTCACCAACAGCACCGTCAGCAGTGCCACCATCAACAACGCTACCCTCCGCAACAGGCGGCTCTACCGCTTCACGCTGGGCGTCACCTACGACACCACCCGGCCCCAGCTGGAAAAGCTGATGGCCGA
>OIMF01000560.1_pt1 | contig 7385 bp, 5 predicted proteins | sample 1584701 | NCBI WGS metagenome assembly OIMF01 (sample SAMN02674697, study PRJEB24791) | human gut metagenome, SKBSTL033 | isolation source: stool | host: Homo sapiens | place: USA | reverse complement strand
ACTCCGGCGTGAGCATGTCGGGGTCCAGGCTGCCCAGACGGATGCGCTCGATGTCCTCCACCTGGGCGCAGTGCTCCACCAGCTCCACCAGGTTCGTCCCGGTGTCCAGGCCGTAGCTGGGCAGGGAGATGGCACTGAGCACCACCTCGCGGTATCCGGCTGCGGCCAGCTGGTGCAGCTCGTTCAGGATGCTCTCCTCGGCACGGCTGCGCACCGGGCCACGGGCACGGGGGATGACGCAGTAGGCGCACTGGCGGTTGCAGCCGTCCTCCACCTTGATAAAGGCGCGGGTGTGGGTCTCAAACCGCTCCACGGGCAGCTCCTCGAACCGCTCGCCCCGGGCGTGAGGCGCAATGGCCACGATCCGCTCATGGCCATCCAGCAGCTTCATGACATTTTCAAGGATGGCTTTCCGGTCGCCGTTGCCGCAGACCAGATCGGCCTCCAGAAACCGGGCGGCCTCCTCGGGGAACGCCTGGGGGTAGCAGCCGGTCAGCACGGTGACGGCACCGGGGTTCTCCCGCTTGGCCCGGCGGAGCCACTTGCGGCTCTTCTGGTCGCCAAAGTTGGTCACGGTGCAGCTGTTGACCACAAACACATCGGCCTCTTCCCCCTCCGGGACGATGGTGAACCCGGCGGAGCGGAACATCTGTTCCAGCGCCCCGGTCTCGTTCAGATTGACTTTGCAGCCAAGGGTATAAAAACAAACTCTCATGCGAGGTATCCTTTCCACAGAAAAACAAAATAAACCATCCTATTATAGCAGATTTTTCCCGGGGAGAAAAGAGCATTCCGGCCTCTTTTTTTGCATAGAATGCAATCAGAGCAATGGAAACAGACCGCGGGGGAGGTACGAGAATGGAACGGAGAAATTTTGCGGCGCTGTGCGCGGCGGTGCTCTGCTTCTGGCTGTTTGCGCTGGCCTTTGGCACGGCACAGGGGATGGGGCTGCATCTTGTGGCCCGGCGGGAGGCAAAAACAGCCTCCGCGCAGGCCGTGTGGGTGGAACCTGCCCTCCCGGCGGCAGCGGCTCCGGCACTCTCCCTCAACTGCCGCGCCGCCATCCTGATCGAGCAGGACAGCGGCCGGGTGCTGTACGAGAAAAATGCCGAGGAGAAAATGCCCATCGCGTCGATTACAAAGGTGATGACCCTGCTGCTGACCTTTGAGGCCATCCATGGCGGCAGGCTGACGCTGGATACCCTTGTGCCGGTGAGCGAACACGCCTACCACATGGGCGGCAGCCAGATCTGGCTGGAGCCGGGGGAGCAGTTCACGCTGGACGAGATGATCAAAGCCATTTGTGTGTCCTCTGCCAATGATGCCGCTGTGGCTGTGGCAGAGCTGGTGGGCGGCAGCGAGCCGGGATTTGTGCAGATGATGAACGCCCGCGCCGCAGAACTGGGCATGGTGAACACCACCTTCCACAATGCCTGCGGGCTGGACACCGAAGGGCATCTTTCCACCGCCCACGATGTTGCCATCATGAGCCGCGAGATTTTGAACACCTGCCCGGAGGTGCTGCACTATACCGGCATCTGGACGGACACCCTGCGCGGCGGTGCCACCCAGCTGGTGAACACCAACAAGCTGCTCAAGCGTTACAACGGCATCACCGGCCTGAAAACCGGCACCACCAGCGGCGCGGGCGTGTGCATCAGCGCCAGCGCCACCCGCGACGGGCTGGACCTCATCGCCGTGGTGCTGGGGTCGCTCTCCAGCTCGGAGCGGTTCACAGCGGCCACCACCCTGCTGGACTACGGCTTTGCGGCCTACGCCGCCGTGCCGCTGCCCGCCATGGAGGACCGGCCTCTTCTTATAAAAGTAAAGGGCAGTGCAGAGGAAAGCGTACCGCTGGACTACACCGCTCTGCCCGAAACGCTGCTGATGCCCAAGGAAAGCGCCGCCGCTCTCACCGCGCAGCTGGATCTGCCGCAGGAGCTGGAAGCACCGGTGCAGCTGGGCCAGACCGTTGGCACGGTGCGCATCCTGAGCGGGGAGACCCAACTGGGCGAGTACGAGGTGCGCGCCACTGCCGATGCTGAAAAAATGGACTTTGGCACCGCATTCGGCCTGTTGTGGGACGCTTTGACCGGCTGCGAAAGCTGAATGCACGCTTCAGCGTACAAAAGCGCGCTGCGGTAAGCTGCGTGGAACTGTCTGTGTGAACAATTCTGGATGAAGAAACAAAAAAACACTATTAAAATTGTATGAAATCCAAGGATTTTGACCTTGACTTTGCCCGGAGGGAACGGTACACTTATACCAAGAAAAACCCTCGCCGGGCAAAGAGCCCGTAAAATGTTTTGGAGGTTTTGATAGAATGAGTCTCGCTCTGAATACAAAGCACCTCTCCAGTTTCATCAACGAAGAGGAATACAAGGCCATCTACCCCCAGGTAGAGGCCGCGCACAAGACGCTGGAAGCCAAGAACGGCCCCGGCAGCGACTTCCTGGGCTGGATGTATCTGCCCCGTGATTATGATAAGGAAGAGTTCGCCCGCATCAAGGAAGCCGCCGCAAAGATCCGCGAGGATTCCGATGTGCTGGTGGTGGCCGGCATTGGCGGCAGCTATCTGGGCGCACGCGCTGTCATCGAGGCCGTCAAGGGCCAGTTCCACAACGAGCTGGAAAATGGCCCCAAGATCTACTTCTGTGGCAACAGCATCAGCCCCACCTACCTGAACAACATCATCAGCCTGTGCAAGGGCAAGCGCTTCTCCATCAACGTCATTTCCAAGTCCGGCACTACCACCGAGACTTCTCTGGCATTCCGCGTACTGCGTGAACTGCTGGAAAAGGAGATGGGCGTGGAAGAAGCCAACAAGCGCATCTACGCCACCACCGACCGTGCCAAGGGCACCCTGAAGCAGCTGGCCGACGCACAGGGCTGGCCCACCTTCGTGGTCCCCGACGACGTGGGCGGCCGCTACTCCGTGCTGAGCGCTGTGGGCCTGCTGCCCATTGCTGCTGCCGGTATCAGCATCGACGACCTGATGAAGGGCGCTGCCGATTCCATGGAGCGCTTCTCCGTTCTGAGCAAGGACAACGACGCTTACAAGTATGCTGCCATCCGCAACATCCTGTACCGCAAGGGCAAGAGCGTTGAAATTCTGGAATGCTACGAGCCGGACTTCGCCCTGATGAACGAGTGGTACAAGCAGCTGTTCGGCGAGAGCGAGGGCAAGGACAACAAGGGCCTGTTCCCCGCAAGCTGCATCTTCTCCACCGACCTGCACTCCATGGGTCAGTTCATCCAGGAAGGCTCCCGCACCATGTTCGAGACCATCGTGGATGTCAAGAAGCCCGCACAGGACCTCTTCATCGACAAGCTGGAGGGCAACTTCGACGGCCTGAACTTCCTGGCTGACCAGAACATGAGCGTGGTCAACCGCAAGGCCATGGAAGGCACCATCCTCGCCCACACCGACGGCGGCGTGCCGGAGGTGGTCATCGAGGTGGACGACCTGTCTGCTTATAATGTGGGCTACCTCATCTACTTCTTCTGGCGTGCCTGCGCCTGCAGCGGCTATCTGCTGAGCGTCAACCCCTTCAATCAGCCGGGCGTCGAGAGCTATAAGAAGAATATGTTTGCTCTGCTGGGCAAGCCGGGTTATGAGAACCTGACCGCCGAGCTGGAAGCGAAGCTGAAGTAAGAGCAAGCGGAACAAAAAACGATCTCCCGCCGTGAGGCGTGGAAAATACAGGAGGACAGAACTATGATTAAACTGATTGTTGGCGCTAAGGGCTCCGGTAAGACCAAGGCTATGATCGACCAGATCAATGATGCGGTCAAGACCTCCAAGGGCAACGTGGTCGTCGTTGAAAAGGGCATGAAGCTCACCTACGACATCGCTCCTGCTGCACGTCTGATCGACCTGGACGAGTACAAGATCTCCGGCGGCGAAATGCTGTACGGCTTTGTTGCCGGCCTGATGGCAAGCAACTACGATATCACCGACCTGTACATTGACGGCATCCTGAAGGTGCTGGATCATGACATCAACCGTCTGGGCGTTGTGCTGGACGAGATGGCAGCCATTGCAGGCGACAGCGTGAAGGTGACTGTTACCGTCAGCGCTGACGAGGCTGCACTGCCCCACGATGTGAAGAAGTACCTGTAATTCCGGAAAATCGGGATCTGAACCACTTTGAACAGGCAGAGAACCGGGAAATTTAAATTTTTTCGGTTTTCTGCCTGTTTTGGTGTTGACAAAGGGCTGCGTTGGCGCTATACTAACAAAGCAGCCTTTTAGAGGTGTACTATGCAATTTGACCTGAGAAAGTTTATCGCCACCGGCAGACAACCCTATCATGCAGAGTTTCAGTGTGATTTATCTGCTCATGATTATGCCGGTGCAAGGATCCCTCAGCCGGTCACTGCGGTGTTTGACGCGGAGACGGACGGCGACGAGATCCGGATGACACTGCGGGCAAACGCATCGGTGCACGGAGAGTGCGCCCGCTGTCTGGACCCGGTCATTCGGGAGGAGACGGTCGATACGGAGTGGACGGTAAAGGAACGGGATCTGGATGACCCGGATTTTGACCTTCCGCTGGACGAAAAAGGACATCTGGATGTAGATGAATGGCTCAATCAGGAGTTTATGTTCCAGATCCCCACGGTGCTGCTTTGCAGTGCCGACTGCGCCGGGCTTTGCCCCGTGTGCGGCAAAAAGAAGGCGGAATGCACCTGCCAGCCGGCAGAGCATGCCGAAGCTCCCGTAGACACAAGGCTCGCAATCCTTAAATCACTGCTGAACTGATAAACCCATCAAGGAGGTGCAAAAATATGGCAGTACCTAAGAGACATCTTTCCAAGGCCCGCCGCGACAAGCGTCGCAGCAATGTTTGGAAGCTGGAGGCCCCCGCACTGGTCAAGTGCAGCAACTGCGGCTCTCTGAAGCTCCCCCACCAGGCATGTGGCAACTGCGGTTACTACAAGGGCGAGGAAGTCATCAAGAAGGCCTAATTTGCGCGTAATTGGTGGCATAATGGTGTTATGTACAGAAGGGGAGGGCGCATGCCTTCCCCTTCTTGTTCTGTCTGAAAGGAGGTGGATGCGGTGGCAATGAAGATCGCACGGGTGGAACCCGGCAGCGAAGCGGAAGTGCTGGGCCTTGGCCCGGGTGACGAGCTTTTGAGCGTGGACGAAAACGAGCTGAACGACAGTCTGGACTACGATTTCTACACCGACAGCAAAAGCTTCCACCTGAAAGCAAGGGTGGCAGACGGCATCCGCGAGTGGGATGTGCAGCGCACGGAGCACGGTCCCTTTGGCTGCGATTTCCAGACCTATCTGGGCGATCAAAAGCACTCCTGCTCAAACCACTGCATGTTCTGCTTCATCGACCAGCTGCCCCCCGGTATGCGCGAGAGTCTTTACTTCAAGGACGATGACGAGCGGCTTTCCTTTTTGTTCGGCAACTATATCACCATGACGAACATGCAGGACCACGAGATCGACCGCATCATCAAGATGCACATTTCACCCATCAACATTTCAGTGCACACCACGAACCCGCAGCTCCGTGTGCGGATGCTGGCCAACAAGCGCGGCGGCGAGGTGCTCAAGTATCTGCCCCGTCTGGTGGAGGGCGGCATCGCCGTCAACTGTCAGCTGGTGCTGTGCCGCGGCATCAACGACGGCGACGAACTGCGCCGTACCCTCTCCGACCTTTTGGAGCTGACCCCTATGGTGCAGAGCATCGCTGCGGTGCCCTGCGGCGTGACGGACTACCGCGAGAAGCTGTTCAAGCAGACACCGTATGATGCAAAGACCAGCGCCGAAGTCATCGACATCATGGAAGAATTCGGCGATGAGTGCAAGCGCCGCCACGGCAAGCGCATCATTTATCCCAGTGATGAATGGTACCTCAAGGCAGGCAGGCCCATCCCGCCGGAAGAGTTCTACGAGGACTTCGACCAGCTGGAAAATGGCGTGGGCATGATGCGCCTGTATGCCTCGGAATTTCTGGCGGAGCTGGAAAAGCCCCACCGCATCTACGGCACCAAAAAGATGGACGTGGTCACGGGCGAAATGGCTTCGCCGCTCATCCGCCAGATGATGGCTGAGCTGCACCGCCAGTACCCCATGGTCGAGGTGACGGTGCACACCATCAAGAACAAATTCTTCGGCGGCAATGTGGGTGTGGCCGGGCTTGTAACGGCGACCGATATCATTGCTCAGTGCGAGGGCAGGCTGACCAGCGGCACGCTGGGCGTGCCCGCCGTGATGCTGCGGGAGGAAAAAGACACCTTTCTGGACGACATCACCACCGACCAGCTGGCCCAGCGCCTTGGCGTGAAGGTGGAGGTGCTGCCGACCTCTGGCGGCGACGAAGCCCGCGCCCTGCTGCGCAGCGGCCTGCACATTGCAAGGAGAAGAAGAGCATAAAACCTTTTGTTATAGAAAGGAGGAACCCCTATGAGCAAACCGATCGTAGCAGTGGTGGGCCGCCCCAACGTGGGCAAATCCACCCTGTTCAACAAGCTGTGCGGTCAGCGCCTTGCCATTGTGGAGGACACGCCGGGCATTACCCGTGACCGCATTTTTGCCAACTGCGAGTGGAACGGCCATGACTTCCTGCTGGTGGACACCGGCGGTATTGAGCCAAAGGCTACCGAGGGCATTCTGGCTCACATGCGGGAGCAGGCCCAGATCGCCATTGACACTGCAGACTGCATCATCATGGTGGTGGACGTGCGCGACGGCCTGACCGCCGCGGACGAGGATGTGGCCCACATGCTGCGCCGCAGCCACAAGCCCATCATTCTGGCCGTGAACAAGTGCGACAAGGTGGGCGATGCCCCCATGGAAATGTACGAGTTCTATAACCTCGGCTTTGACGAGGTGATGCCCATTTCGTCCGTGCACGGCCACGGCACCGGCGACCTGCTGGACGCTGTCTGCGCCCACCTCGATTTCAGTGAGACCGTCGTGGAGGAAGACCGCATCCCCGTCGCCATCATCGGCCGCCCCAATGTGGGTAAGTCCAGCCTGACCAACCGCATCCTGGGTGAGAACCGGATGATCGTGGCCAACGAGGCCGGCACCACCCGCGACGCCATTGATACCCCGGTGGACAACGCCTACGGCAAGTTCATCTTCACCGATACCGCAGGCCTGCGCAAGCGCAGCAATATCACCGATGGTCTGGAGCGGTACATGGTCGTCCGCGCTCTGGCCGCTGTGGAGCGGAGCCGTGTGGCCCTGATCCTGGTGGATGCCACCGTCGGCTTCACCGAGCAGGACAGCAAGGTGGCCGGCTACGCCCACGACCAGGGCAAGGCCTGCATCATCGTCGTCAACAAGTGGGACGCCGTGGAGGGCAAGGAGACCAACACCATGGAACTGCAGCGCCGGGGCTATGCCGAGTGCTTCAG
>OIMF01000547.1_pt1 | contig 7579 bp, 6 predicted proteins | sample 1584701 | NCBI WGS metagenome assembly OIMF01 (sample SAMN02674697, study PRJEB24791) | human gut metagenome, SKBSTL033 | isolation source: stool | host: Homo sapiens | place: USA | reverse complement strand
TCCATCTCGCTGTTCAGGATCCGAATGAACATGTTCTTTTCCATATTCGTTTCATCTTCCTTTTCTTTCGGCTCCGCTTTGTGCAGAGCGATTCCGTTTCTTCTTCATACGTTCCCGGCATTCCGGAGCAGAAGAGCTTTTCAGCCCATGATCCATCCCTTCCGGAAATGGCCGGGCACTTTATACCATACTGCTTCCTCCTTTGCATTTTGATGGGAAGGCTCCTGCTTCCCTGCTGACCCCATCGTATTCTTTTGTGGCAGAAATGTCAATAATTTTTAACTTATATTTTACAAAATCATCGTTAATGACAAATAGTACGACAAATTACGAGCATTTTCACAAATACCCATCGGTTTAATTCCTTTTTAATCGTCAAAACCAACAATTTCAGTTGGCTGCACACGCAAAATTCATCTTGTGGGCGAAAAACATTTTCTCACTGTGCTGCCTCTTGCGCTCCCCTCCCCCTTTGCGTATAATGATAGATGTATTATTATGTTCACCCAACGTGTAAGGAGCGTATTTTATATGAAACTGGGTATCGTCGGATTGCCAAACGTGGGCAAATCCACTCTGTTCAACGCCATCACCTCCACCAAGAACGCGGAGGCTGCCAACTACCCGTTCTGCACCATTGAGCCGAACGTGGGCGTTGTTGCCGTGCCGGACAAGCGCCTCGATAAGCTGGCAGAAATGTACGAGCCGGAAAAGTTCACCCCGGCGACGATCGAGTTTGTAGACATTGCGGGTCTTGTGAAGGGCGCGTCGAAGGGCGAGGGTCTCGGCAACAAGTTTCTCTCCAACATCCGCGAGGTGGACGCAGTGGTTCATGTGGTGCGCTGCTTCGAAAACGACGACATTATCCACGTCGAGGGCTCCATCGACCCGGCCCGCGACATTGAGACAATCGACCTTGAGCTGATTCTCTCCGACATCGAGGTGCTCGACCGCCGCATTGACAAGACGAAGAAGATGATTAAGGCGGACAAGAAGTACCAGAGCGAGCTGGAGTTCTTTGAGCGCGTACACGAGGCGCTGGATGCCGGCAAGCCCGCCCGCAGCGTGGCGTGTGACGAGGAGGAAGCCGAGCTGCTCGCTTCCGTCAATCTGCTGACGAACAAGCCCATCATTTTCGCCGCCAACATGAGCGAATCCGACTTTGCAAACGGCATTGAAAACAACCCCGGCTATCTCGCCGTGAAGAAGATCGCCGACGAGCAGCACGCTGCTGTGCTGCCGATCTGCGCGGAGATTGAAGCCGAAATTTCCGGCATGGACCCGGAGGAAAAGGAACTTTTCCTCGCCGACATGGGTCTGACCGAATCCGGCCTTGACCGCCTCATCAACGCGTGCTACTCCCTGCTCGGTCTCATCTCCTACCTGACCGCCGGCAAGCCCGAGGTGCGCGCCTGGACGATTAAGAAGGGCACGAAGGCCCCGCAGGCTGCGGGCAAAATTCACAGCGATTTCGAGCGCGGCTTCATCCGTGCCAGCGTCATTGGCTACAGCGATCTGGAAGCCAACAACTTCGATTACGCCGCCGTCAAGGCCAAGGGTCTGCAGCGCACCGAGGGCAAGGAATACGTTGTCAACGATGGCGATGTGATTGAATTCCTGTTCAATGTTTAAAGGGAAACCCTCTCAGTCAAAACCCGACGGTTTTGACAGCTCCCCCGAGGGGGGAGCTCGATTGCAGCGAACCGGAAGAGCCATAAAAGCTCTCCCTTTGGGAGAGCTGGCATCGCGCAGCGATGACTGAGAGGGTTCGTTCCCAGCCTTCCTGAATTAAAAAGAGTCATTCCCCTGAATATGGCCAGAGCGCACGCGTCGGCCATTTAAAATCGTAAAAGAGGTTTCCTATGATTTTCGGTATTATGGGCGCAATGCCCGATGAAGTCGATCAGCTGTGTGCAAAGCTGGAAAACGTCACCGTGGAGCCCTACGGCGGCGTGGATTACCACAAGGGCACGCTGGCCGACAGACAGGTGGTGGTGTGCTGTGCCGGCATGGGCAAGGCCAATGCCGCCGCCACCACGCAGGTGCTCATCACAAAATTCGGCGCGGAGAAGATCATCTTTTCCGGCATCGCAGGCAATATGACCTCGAAGATCGGCATTGGCGATGTGGTCATCGGCAAGACCGTGCTGTACCACGACGCACAGCTGGACATGATCTGCCAGAACCCGCCGTTCCTCAAGGAATACACCGGCGACCCGGAGCTGATCGCTGCCGCCGAAAAAGCCTGCGCCGAAGCGGGTGTGAAGGCTCTGGTGGGCAAGATCGCCACCGGCGACCTGTTTGTGGGCGACAGTGAAACCAAGGCTGCCATTGAAGCCAAATGCGCCCCCGACTGCGTGGAGATGGAAGGTGCCGCTGTGAGCCAGATCGCCGCCAAGAACGGTGTGCCCTGCGTCATCCTGCGCGCCATGAGCGACAACGCTGACGAGGACGGCCACGAGGTGCTGGTGGTGAAAAAGTTCAGCATTGCGGAATATGTAGCCACCGCCACCAAGATCGTGGCAGCAATGGTGGAAGCACTGTAAAAAGAACCCTCTCAGTCAATGCTTCGCATTGCCAGCTCCCCCGAAAGGGGGGAGCTTTTGACATTCCGGAAAAGTTTTCCGTTTTGCCAAGGGCTCGCCCTTCGGGAGAGCTGGCGAACAACGTGAGCCTGAGAGGGTTTCTTTTTTACAAAAACTGTTCCAGCTTTACCCGGCTATCCTCCTGAAACTCTTGCAGCCTTTGGGCAAGGCGCTTTGCGCCGGGCGCGGCATTGGGGTAATCCTTCTGGGCCTTTACGCAGTCCACCACCCCCATGCCGCTGCCCTGCGTGAGCATCTCGGCCAGATTGCGGGTGGACTTGTCCGTGAGGGTCTTCATACTGATGCCCATTTTCGTGTTCAGCTTTGCCATGGCGCTCTGCCCCTGCGCGGTGCCGCCGCAGGCCTCGATGGCGGTGTGCGCTTCCTGATTGAGCTGGTGGTACACATTGCGCTGGCGCAGCAGCTCGGCCTTGAACTGCACATCGTCGGTCATCGGCACGATCTGTTCCAAGGTGTTCTTGCCCATCTCGGTATTCTGCACCACGGCTTCCAGCAGGTTCAGGTTGTCGTTCTTCTGGTTTTCCATACAAAAAATCCCCCTTCTGGCCTTAGTCTGCGCCAAAAGGGGGATTTTATACGCTGGTTTTATTCTGCACGCATCTGATCGCCGCCGGCGTTCTGTGCCTCCCGCAGGCGTGCGTCGCACAGCTCATACAATGCCTGCCAGTTCTTTGCAGGGACATCCTCAAGGCTCGCCACGCCGCAGCTCAGGGTAAAGGGCACCCGGCGCATCATGCCGGTGGTGGTGATGCATTCCCGGGGCATCTGCCGATACAGGTTCTGCATTTCCTCTGCCAGCTGCTTGCCGTCGGCATCCAGACAGCCCACCGCAAAGATGCTGCCGGTCAGGCGGCAGACCACGCGGGTCGCAGGGGTATCAAAGCTCTTTTTCCACTGGTTGCCCACAAAGCAGTGCAGCTGGTCCATCACAGGCTGGCCGTAGGTATCCCGCAGCTTCTGGCCGTTGTCGATGCTCACCAGTGCCACGGCCGCCTTGCGGCCCTGCGCTGCACACTGTTCCAGCTTTTGGGCAAACACCGTTTCCAGATAGCGGCGGTTGTACACGCCGGTAAGGAAATCGTGGCTCATATCCTCGCGGCACAGTTCCCGCTCCCGGGGCGTCATGCGCTCTTCCGGCAGCACATTGCCTGCCAGCGGTGCGCACATTTCCAGCTCCCAGCATTTGCCATCCGCTTCCACTCTGCGGTGCAGCACACAGTCCACACGGCCATTGCGCAGCTCGTAGTCCACCCGCAGGCCATCGTCCTGCCAGCCGTCACAAAGCGGTGCTTCGGTCAGGGTCACTGCCTCAAATACGGCCTGCGCTGAGCGCGCAAGTTCCCGTAGATCCTGCTCGGTACATTCTTTCTTCATGTAATTTTCCCCATCATCTGCGCACGCGGCGCTCCCGTATCCCGCGTGCAGTCACCTGTTCCCCATACGTTCAGGAACCATCTGCCGCATTATGCATCCCGCGCCCGCCCTGTTTCCGGAAATGCCGGGAACGCATCAGGCAAAGAAAAATGGTATAATGCCGCTTTAGCAACATTATACCATTCAGCTTCCGATTTTACCAGCAAAACGCACAATTTTCTGCCGGAGTTTTTACATTTTCGTCAAATTGCCAAGCTCCCGCCGCTCTGTGCCTTCTGTTTATACGCGGCAGTACACACTGCACTCGTCGTGGATGGTCTTGGCCAGTGCCTTGGCGGCAAAGCCGTCAGCGGCGCGCCATGCCCAGTTTCCGCCCAGCTTGCCGGGGGTATTCAGGTGTGCTTCCGCGCCCAGACCCAGCCAGTCGTACATGGGGATGATGGCCCGGTCAGCCACCGACCCCAGCGCTGCGCGCAGCAGAGCGATGCGGACATCATCGGTCCGGATGGCCGCCAGCTCCTTTGCGGTGGGCTTTACGCCGGTCAGGTGCAGGTAAGCGGCAGCGGCAGCCTTTTCCTTTTCGGAAGCGCCGTTCTCCCACCAGTCGGTCAGGGTGGTGTTATCGTGGGTGCCGGGATACACTACGCTGTTCTTGACGTGGTTGTGGGGCAGATACTCGCTGTCCCCGCCGCTGAAGGCGAACTGCAGCACCTTCATGCCCGGGAAGGTGCTGTCGGCCAGCAGCTTTCGCACGCTGGGGAACAGTTCACCCAGATCCTCGGCAATGATGGGCAGCTTGCCAAGGGCAGCTTCCAGCGCATCGAACAGCTCCATGCCAGGGCCGTTCTCCCACTTGCCGGTGCGGGCAGTGGTGCTGTCTGCCGGGATGGCCCAATAGGTATCGAAGCCGCGGAAGTGGTCGATGCGCAGCAGGTCGTAGATGCCCAGTGCGTGGCGCACCCGGCGCACCCACCACGCGTAGCCGGTCTTTTTGTGGTAGGCCCAGTTGTACAGCGGGTTGCCCCACAGCTGACCGTCGGCAGAGAAGTAATCCGGCGGGCAGCCCGCCACACGGGCAAAGCCGCCGTCGGCATCCAGCTCAAACAGCGCGCCGCCCACCCATGCATCCACCGAGTCGGCAGAGACATAGATGGGGATGTCGCCCAAAATCTGCACGTCCTTTTTGTTGGCGTAGGCCTTCACCGCCTGCCACTGGGCCGCAAACTTGTACTGCACGAACTTCCAGAAGCCGATCTCTTCCTCGTTTTCGGCGGCAAAGGCAGCAAGGGCCTTTTTGTCGCGCAGGCGGTAGGGCTTGTCCCACTCCACCCAGTTCTTCATGCCGTTGGCCACTTTCAGGGCCATGTACAGGGCGTAGTCGTCCAGCCATTCCTCATTGGCGAGGGTAAAGGCATAATAATCATCCGGGAAGTAATAGCTGCAGCCGTGCAGCCCAGCGCACTGCTTGCGCCATGCGGCGTAGGCGGTGCGCAGGACTTTAAAGCGGCTCACATACAAAGTGCCGTAGTCCACCTCTTTGGGGTCTGTGCCCCATTTTTCGGCCTTGAGCTGGGCGGCGGTGAGCAGGCCTTCTTCCTTCAAAGCGTCGAGGTCGATAAAATAGGGGTTGCCCGCAAAGGCCGAGCAGCTCTGATAGGGGCTGTCACCGTAGCCGGTGGGGCTGAGCGGCAGGATCTGCCAGATCTTCTGGCCCGCTTGTGCCAGAAAATCCACAAACTTGAATGCTTCCTTGCCAAAGCAGCCAATACCGTAAGGGCCGGGCAGGCTGGACACCGGCATCAGGATTCCACTTTCACGCATGCTATTACCTTCCTCATTTTTAACATTTTATGGGAATATCGTTGTTTCTTATCATAACATATCCGCAGACTATTTTCCACAGGCAAAAAACGTGGTATACTTATTTTTAAACTGGGTGTGTATCCCTTTTTCGATTTTAAATAGCCTCCGCTTTCGCTCTGGCTATGTTCAGCGGAATCCAGATTTTTTATTTCGCGTTTGTCGCGGCCTGCGGAACTTGTCGGGGCAAGGCCCCGCCATCTGCTGACGCAGACCGCTCGCCGCTTAAAAGCCCCACCGGGGCTTTCATTGCTGCGCAAACGCGGGCCGCTCCAAACGCATTTTCACCAGAAGGGCCGAAACCGGCAGATGCAGTAAAATCTCTTTTGTTGTTGGCCTTTACGGCCCCTTGCGTGAAAAAGCAGAATTGGAACGACCGCAGTCGTTCCAATTCTGCAAAAATAAAAATAAATTTTCCGCTGAATATGGCCAGAGCCTGCGGCGGCCATTTTAAATCGTCAAACTGCACCCTGAACAGGAGGTACCCGCGCCATGCAGCGCACAGAAAAATACTTTGAACAGGACGCTTTCCGCACCCAGTGCAAGAGCGTCATCCTTGCCGCAGAGCCGGACGAAAAGACCGGCGGCGGGCGCATTGCGCTGGACGGCACGGTGTTCTACCCGGAGGGCGGCGGTCAGCCTGCCGACCGGGGCACCCTGACCCTGCCGGACGGTGCCACGCTGAATGTGACCGATGTGCACGAGCATGACGGCATCCTCTGGCACAGCGTGGATGCTCTGCCGGAAAGCGCTGTTCCCGGCACTGCCGTTTCCGGCTGCATCGACTGGGAATGGCGCTTTGACAAAATGCAGCAGCACACCGGTGAGCACATCCTTTCCGGCATCCTGCACCAGATGTTCGGGGCCGAGAACGTGGGCTTCCACATCGGTTCCGAGGCTGTGCGCATGGACACCAGCGTGCCCATTTCTGCCGAGGGCCTGCAGGCAGCCGAGCTTGCCGCCAACCGCATCGTGTGGCAGGATGTGCCGGTGCTGGTCAGCTACCCCACCCGGGAGGAGCTTGCCGCCCTTGTCTACCGCTCCAAAAAGGAGATCGAAGGGCAGGTGCGCATCGTGACCATTCCCGGTGCGGATGTCTGCGCCTGCTGCGGCACTCACACCCGCACCACCGGACAGGTGGGACAGATCAAAATTCTGGCCAGCGAGAACTACAAGGGCGGCGTGCGGCTGAGCGTGGTGTGCGGCCAGCGGGCATTGCTTGCTGCACAGGCTATGCGCCAGCGGCAGGCAGAGATCGGGGCGCTGCTCTCGGCCAAGGCCGACCAGACCGCTGTGGCGGTGCATCGCGTCTACGATGAGTATACTGCGCTCAAGTTTACACACTTTGGTGTATGTTCTCAGCTGTTCGATGCACTTGCCCAGCTGGCAAACCCCGGTGAGGATGCCATCCGCACAGTGCCCGGCCTTGACCCGGACGGCCTGCACCGGCTGGCGGTGCGCCTGACCGAAGCCACCACCGGTCTCTGCGCCGCCCTGACCCCCACCGAAAAGGGCACCGGCTACTGCATTGCGCAGGCAGACGGCGATGTGCGCGCCCTGACCAAAGCCCTGAACGCCGCCCTGAACGGACGCGGCGGCGGCAAGCCCGGCATCTGTCAGGGCAGCTGCGCCGCCACGCCGGAGCAGGTGGAGGAATTTTTGAAGAAAACTCTGTAAGTACAAACTTTTCACGTCACAAGGAGAATACTATCTTATGAGAATGCGTTTCAAGCCCTACG
>OIMF01000470.1_pt1 | contig 8703 bp, 5 predicted proteins | sample 1584701 | NCBI WGS metagenome assembly OIMF01 (sample SAMN02674697, study PRJEB24791) | human gut metagenome, SKBSTL033 | isolation source: stool | host: Homo sapiens | place: USA | reverse complement strand
CGGTATGCGCGGCCTGCTGGCAAACACCGCCGGTAAGACCATCGAGATGCCCATTCGTGCCAACTACCGTGAAGGTCTGAACATCCTGGAATATTTCGTCGCTGCCCGTGGTGCTCGTAAGGGTCTGGCCGATACCGCTCTGCGTACCGCCGACTCCGGTTACCTGACCCGCCGCATGGTCGATGTCTCTCAGGATGTTATCGTGCGCGAGATCGACTGCGGCACCACCGACGGCCTGTGGGTCTCTGAGATCCACGAGGGCAAGGAGAAGATCGAGAGCTTCCGGGAGCGCATCATCGGCCGTTACGCCGTGGGCGATGTCATCAACCCCGTTACCGGTGAGGTCATCGTGCCCGAGGGCAAGATGATCGACCTGTACGACGCCAATGACATCGAGGCAGCCGGCATCACCAAGCTGAAGATCCGCAGCCTGCTGACCTGCCGCGCCAAGATCGGCGTCTGCGCACACTGCTACGGCAGCGATATGGCAAACGGTGAGCCCGTCCAGCTGGGCGAGTCCATCGGCGTCATCGCCGCAGAGTCCATCGGCGAGCCCGGTACTCAGCTGACCATGCGTACGTTCCATACCGGTGGTATTGCATCGGCTGAAGATATTACCCAGGGTCTTCCCCGTGTTGAAGAGCTGTTCGAGAGCCGCCGTCCCAAGAGCATGGCCATCATGAGCGAGATCTCTGGTGTCGTTTCTCAGGACGATACCAAGAAGAATGTCGTTATCAAGGTGACCGGCAAGGACGAGAACGGTGCCGAGGTCGTAAAGAGCTACTCCATCCCGTTCACCCAGCATTCCCGCGTGATGCCGGGTGACCGTGTGGAGAAGGGCGACATCATCACCCGTGAAGGTGTTCTGTATCCGCAGGATATTCTGGCAATCAAGGGTCTGGAGGATGTCCAGAACTACCTGATCAACGAAGTTCAGAAGGTCTACCGTCTGCAGGGCGTTGAGATCAACGATAAGCATATCGAAGTCATCGTCCGTCAGATGTGCCGCAAGGTGCGCGTGACTGATTCCGGTTCTTCCAACCTGATCGGCGGTGCACTGGCAAGCCGTCTGGAAGTGGAGAGCATCAACGCCGATCTGCAGCAGCGCATCGACGCTGGTGAAGAGGGCCTGAAGCTGGTTGAGTACCAGCAGGTGCTGCTGGGCATCACCAAGGCTGCTCTGGCAAACGACTCCTTCCTGTCCGCTGCATCCTTCCAGGAGACCACCCGCGTGCTGACCGAAGCTGCCATCAAGGGCAAGGTCGACCCGCTGGCCGGCCTGAAGGAGAACGTCATCATTGGTAAGCTGATCCCCGCAGGTACCGGTCTGCCGGAAGTCCGTGAGGATCTGAAGAACCGTGAGGCTGAGCGCGATGCTGAGATCGCTGCCGAACAGGCAGCTGCTGTACAGTAAGCAAAGCTCCTTCTTCTGAAATAAAACAATGGACCGCTCTGTGGGCATCCGCCTGCAGGGCGGTTTTTATATGCCCGGAAAAGCGGAAACAGGGGAGAAAACCGTGCGTTTTGCGTCGAAAAAATGCTGAAAGAAAAAATCTGGAATAAATGCAAAAAACTTTGCAAAAACTGTTGACATCCGCCTGTAAAGCGAGTATTATATAACTGTTGCGCATCCCTCATGGGGATAGTGCGGCAAAAAAGTCGGAAAAAAGTCCGATGTGCATTATTAAGAAAGGAGAAACAAAATGCCTACTTTTAACCAGCTTGTACGCAAAGGCCGTCAGGTCCTGGAGACCAAGAGCACTGCTCCCGCACTGCTGAAGAGCTACAATTCTCAGAAGAAACAGTATTCTGATCTGAACAGCCCCCAGAAGCGTGGTGTCTGCACTGCTGTTCGTACCATGACCCCCAAGAAGCCCAACTCTGCTCTGCGTAAGGTTGCTCGTGTCCGCCTCACGAATGGTATCGAGGTCACCTCTTACATTCCCGGTATCGGCCATAACCTGCAGGAGCACTCCGTCGTGCTGATCCGTGGCGGTCGTGTTAAGGACCTGCCCGGTGTGCGTTACCACATCATCCGTGGTACCCTGGATACTCAGGGTGTGGCAGGCCGTAATCAGGCCCGCTCCAAGTACGGCGCAAAGCGTCCTAAGGCCGGTGCTGCAAAGAAGTAATTGAGGACAACCGCCATAAACGGCTTTCCATTATATAAATAACAAGTCCGCAGAAACGTGCGGAGGGCAACAGTTTATGTAAGGTCAGCTCTTTGTGACACAACGGGAGTTTTATTACTTTCGAGTACCGATGATATCATTCTGTGAAGGAGGGAAGAAAGATGCCTAGAAGAGGTAACATTGCTAAGCGCGATGTCTTAGCTGATCCTATTTACAATTCCAAGATGGTCACTCGTCTGGTCAACAGCGTTATGCTGGATGGCAAGAAGGGCGTCGCTCAGAAGATCGTTTACGAAGCTTTCTCCATGATTCAGGAGAAGACCGGCAACGATCCTCTGGAGACTTTCGAGAAGGCGATGGAGAACATCATGCCCAGCCTCGAGTGCAAGACCCGCCGCGTTGGCGGTGCTAACTACCAGGTCCCTCTGGAAGTCAGCCCGGCTCGCCGCGAGACCCTGGGTCTGCGCTGGCTGACTGCCTACAGCCGCAGCCGTGGTGAGAAGACCATGGCTCAGCGTCTGGCTGCTGAAATCATGGATGCTGCCAACAACACTGGTAACGCCGTGAAGAAGCGTGAGGATACTCACAAGATGGCAGAGGCTAACAAGGCTTTCGCTCATTTCCGTTATTGATCTGTTCTGTAGGAGGTTAATTTCATGGCTACTCCCAGAGAAGTTTCTCTTCAGATGACGAGAAATATCGGCATTATGGCCCACATTGATGCTGGTAAGACTACTACTACCGAGCGTATTCTGTACTACACCGGTATCAACCACAAGATCGGCGAAGTTCATGATGGCGGCGCTACCATGGACTGGATGGTTCAGGAGCAGGAGCGTGGTATCACCATCACTTCCGCTGCTACCACCTGCTACTGGAGCCACTCTGAGACCCAGAAGGACCCGGTTGCATTCAAGAAGAACCGTCACCGCATCAACATCATCGACACCCCGGGCCACGTGGACTTCACTGTTGAGGTCCAGCGTTCCCTGCGCGTCCTGGACGGTTCTGTGACCGTTCTGGCTGCCAAGGGCGGTGTCGAGCCTCAGTCTGAGACCGTCTGGCGTCAGGCTGATGAGTACAAAGTCCCCCGTATGGTGTACGTCAACAAGATGGACACCATGGGTGCTGACTTCTTCCGCTGCATCAAGATGCTGCACGATCGTCTGCACGCAAACGGCGTGGCAATCCAGCTGCCTATCGGTCAGGAGGATACCTTCCGCGGTATCGTTGACCTGGTCGATATGAACGCTGAGGTCTACTACGACGACATGGGCAACGACATGCGCACTGAGCCCATCCCCGAGGATATGCGTGAGCAGGCCGAGGAGTACCACAACATTCTGATCGAGGCTGTTGCTGAGAACGACGAAGAGCTGATGGAGAAGTACCTCGAGGGTGAGGAGATCACCCGTGAGGAACTGAAGGCTGCTATCCGCAAAGAGACCATTGCGAACACTCTGGTCCCCGTTGTCTGTGGTTCTTCCTACAAGAACCGCGGCGTGCAGAAGCTGCTGGACGCTATCGTTGACTATATGCCCGCACCTACCGATGTCGAGGACATCAAGGGTGTGAATCCTGAGACCGAAGAGCAGGAGACCCGTCCGTCTTCCGACGAGGCTCCCTTTGCAGCTCTGGCCTTCAAGATCGCTACCGACCCCTTCGTTGGTAAGCTGGCATACTTCCGCGTCTATTCCGGTAAGGTCGAGGCAGGTACTACTGTCTACAACTCTGTGAAGGACAACAAGGAGCGTATGGGCCGCATCCTGCAGATGCATTCTAACCACCGCAAGGATATCGACTGCTGCTACGCAGGTGATATCGCTGCTGTTGTCGGTCTGAAGAACACCACTACCGGTGACACTCTGTGTGATGAGAATCATCCCATCATTCTGGAGTCCATGAAGTTCCCCGAGCCTGTTATCCGCGTTGCCATCGAGCCTAAGACCAAGGCCGGCAACGAGAAGATGGGCATCGCGCTGGCAAAGCTGGCCGAAGAGGATCCGACCTTCAAGACCTACACTGACGAAGAGACCGGTCAGACCATCATCGCCGGTATGGGCGAGCTGCACCTGGAGATCATCGTTGACCGTCTGCTGCGTGAGTTCAAGGTTGAAGCAAACGTGGGTGCACCTCAGGTTGCTTACCGTGAGACCATCCGCAAAGAGGCCAACCAGGAGACCAAGTACGCACGTCAGTCCGGTGGTAAGGGCCAGTACGGTCATGTTAAGATCAAGATCGAGCCCAACGAGCCCGGCAAGGGTTACGAGTTCGTCAACGCCATCGTTGGCGGTGCCATCCCGAAGGAATACATCCCGGCTATCGACAACGGTATCCAGGGTGCTATGAAGTCCGGTGTTCTGGCTGGCTATCCTGTCGTTGATGTCAAGGTTACCCTGTGGGATGGTTCTTATCATGAGGTCGACTCCTCTGAGATGGCCTTCTCCATTGCAGGTTCTATGGCCTTCAAGGATGCTATGCGCAAGGCTGATCCTATCATCACCGAGCCTATCATGAAGGTCGCTGTCATCGTTCCCGATGAGTATCTGGGCGATGTCATCGGCGATCTGAATGCTCGCCGTGGTCAGATCCAGGGCATGGAGGCAATGGCTGGCACCCAGCGTGTCAACGCCTTCGTTCCTCTGGCTCAGATGTTCGGTTACGCCACCGACCTGCGCTCCAAGACGCAGGGCCGTGGCCAGTATGTCATGGAGCCGTCTCACTACGAGCCGGTGCCCAAGAACATTGCTGACCAGATCATCGCTGGCCGCACCAAGGGCTGATTCCTGAAAAATGGATAAAGATTTTGCCGGGGTAGTGTAACCTCGGCAAAATTTCCTGTAAAAGCACTTGATTTTACAGGGCAAATTTAGTAGAATAGCCTTGCAATGCAATGTCTGCATCTTGCAGGGTTGTTGTAACCAAATATCAAAACCTAAATTAAGGGAGGATATTCCAATGGCTGAAAAGGCAAAGTTCGACCGTTCTAAGCCGCATGTGAACATCGGCACCATCGGTCACGTTGACCACGGCAAGACCACTCTGACCGCCGCTATCACCAAGTACCTGGCTCTGAAGGGCGACGCAGACTTCATGGATTATGCCAACATCGATAAGGCTCCTGAGGAGCGTGCTCGTGGTATCACGATCAACTCCGCTCACGTTGAGTATCAGACCGACGCTCGTCACTATGCTCACGTTGACTGCCCGGGCCATGCTGACTACGTTAAGAACATGATCACTGGTGCTGCTCAGATGGACGGCGCTATTCTGGTCGTTGCTGCTACCGATGGTCCCATGCCCCAGACCCGTGAGCACATCCTGCTGGCTCGTCAGGTCGGCGTGCCCTATATCGTTGTGTTCATGAACAAGTGCGATATGGTCGACGACGAAGAGCTGCTGGATCTGGTCGAGATGGAGATCCGTGAGCTGCTGACCGAGTACGACTTCCCCGGCGACGACACCCCGATCATTCGTGGTTCCGCTCTGAAGGCTCTGGAGTCTACCTCCACTGATCCCAATGCTCCCGAGTATGCTTGCATCAAGGAGCTGATGGACGCTGTTGACACCTATATCCCCAACCCCGATCGTGAGGAAGACAAGCCCTTCCTGATGCCCATCGAGGATGTCATGACCATTTCTGGCCGTGGTACTGTTGCAACCGGTCGTGTTGAGCGTGGTATTGCTAAGGTTGGCGATGCTATGGAGATCGTCGGCATCAAGCCCGATCGTCTGAGCACCACCATCACCGGCCTGGAGATGTTCCGTAAGTCTCTGGACTTCGCTGAGGCTGGCGATAACATCGGCGCTCTGCTGCGTGGTGTTGATCGTACCCAGATCGAGCGTGGTCAGGTTCTGGCTAAGCCCGGTTCCGTGCACCCCCACAAGACCTTCGAGTCTCAGGTGTACGTTCTGACCAAGGACGAAGGCGGCCGTCACACCCCGTTCTTCTCCAACTATCGTCCTCAGTTCTACTTCCGCACCACCGACGTGACCGGTATCATCACTCTGCCCGAAGGCACTGAGATGTGCATGCCCGGCGATAACGTCATGATGCACGTTGAGCTGCTGACCCCTGTTGCTATGGAAGAGGGCCTGCGTTTCGCTATCCGTGAGGGTGGCCGTACCGTTGGTTCTGGCGTTGTTGGCAAGATCATTGAGTGATTTTGACCCTTCGCGCCTTTCCTAAGGCTAAAGGTTAAACTTACGAGAGACCTTCCCATTCCGGAGAGTGGGAAGGTCTCTTTTTGGTTTAGATCCTCTGTCCGTAAGGGCAGGGGATTTTTTTGCGGCATGTCACAACTCTTTGTTTACAAAACAAGGTTGTTCTGGTATACTGAAAAAGGAAATGCTGGAAAAGTCCTATCGGCTGGTGCTGAGGGGATTCAGCAAAAAAGAAGCAGCGTGAACTTCTGGATGGGGTGAAGAGTAATGCCGTTTGATTATAAGAAAGAGTACAGGGAATTTTATCTCCCGCCGAAAAAACCGCACCTGATTACGATACCGCGTATGAATTTTGTGGCAGTGCACGGCAAGGGCGACCCGAATGTTCCGGATGGAGCCTATCAGGAGGCTATGGGAGTGCTGTATGGCATTGCTTTCACCATCAAAATGAGCTATAAGGGCAGCCACAAGATGGACGGCTATTTTGAATATGTGGTTCCACCGTTGGAGGGCTTGTGGCATCAGAAGGGCGTGGATGGCGTTGACTATGCACATAAAGAAACATTTGAGTGGACATCCATGATCCGACTGCCAGAATTCGTGACGCCGGAAGCGTTTGATTGGGCCGTACAGGAAGCAACGGCAAAAAAGAAAAAGGATTTTTCCAAGGCGGAATTTCTGACCTATGACGAGGGACTTTGCGTTCAGTGCCTGCATATCGGCCCCTATGATGAAGAACCGAAAACGCTGGCGCAGATGGATGCCTTTGCCGTAGAGCAGGGGTATACGCTTGATTTTTCAGAGACACGCTTCCACCACGAAATTTATCTGAGTGATCCTCGCCGCGCTGCACCGGGAACACTGAAAACAGTTCTGCGGCATCCCATACGTGAAAAATAAAAACAGGAAAATTCACAAATGATGTCGCTTTTATTTGGCAGATGTGCTATACTGATTTTATCTGTAGAAACACATTGAATGGATAAGGGAGGAGAGAACTTCATGCAGCATGAAACTGTCATCGTGCTGGACTTTGGCGGCCAGTACAATCAGCTGATCGCGCGCCGCGTCCGCGAGAACAATGTCTACTGTGAAATCTATTCCTATAAAACCGATCTGTCGGTTATCAAGGCAAAGAACCCCAAGGGTATCATCTTTACCGGTGGCCCCAACAGCGTTTATCTGGAAGATTCCCCCACGATCGACCCTGAGATCTTCAACTGGGGTGTACCTGTGCTGGGCATCTGCTACGGCAGCCAGCTGATGATGCATCTGCTGGGCGGCCATGTCTGCCGCGCACCGGAGCGCGAGTACGGCAAGACTGAGGTGTTCGTGGACACGAACAGCAAGATGTTCACCGATGTGCAGCCCTCCACCATTTGCTGGATGAGCCACAACGACTATATTGAGCAGGCAGCGCCCGGCTTTAAGATCACTGCTCACACGGTCAACTGCCCGGTAGCTGCGGCAGAGAACGCCGAGAAGGGCCTGTACGCGGTCCAGTTCCATCCGGAAGTGACGCACACGCTCAAGGGCCGCGAAATGCTCAACCGCTTCGTGCTCGACATCTGCAAGTGCTCCGCCGACTGGGTCATGGGCGACTACGTCGCCGAAGCCATCGCCAAGATCCGCGATCAGGTCGGCGAAGAAGAAGTCATTCTCGGCCTCTCCGGCGGCGTCGACTCCTCCGTGGCCGCCGCGCTCATCCACCGCGCCATCGGCAAGCAGCTCACCTGCGTCTTCGTCGACAACGGCCTCCTTCGCAAGAACGAGCGCGAACAGGTCCGTGAAACGTTCGAAAAGAACATGGGCCTCAAGCTCATCGTCGTCGATGCCGTCGACCGCTTCATGAACGAACTCGCCGGTGTCACCGATCCGGAACAGAAGCGCAAGATCATCGGCCGCGTCTTCGTCGAGATCTTCCAGGAAGAAGCCTCCACGCTCACGGCCGCCAAGTGGCTCGCCCAGGGCACGATCTACCCCGACGTCATCGAATCGGGCGCCGGCGACGCCGCTGTCATCAAGAGCCACCACAACGTAGGCGGCCTGCCCGACTATGTAGATTTCAAGGAGATCATCGAGCCTCTGCGCAACCTGTTCAAGGACGAAGTCCGTCAGGCTGGCCGTGAGCTGGGTCTGCCCGAGTATCTGGTCAGCCGCCAGCCCTTCCCCGGCCCCGGTCTGGGCATCCGCATCATCGGCGAAGTGACCCCCGAAAAGGTTGCCATCGTGCAGGATGCCGACGCCATCTGGCGCGAGGAAATCGCCAAGGCCGGCCTCGACAAGGAAATCAATCAGTATTACGCAGCTCTGACCAACATGCGCAGCGTGGGCGTCATGGGAGATGAACGCACCTATGATTACGCCGTGGCCCTGAGCGCCGTCACTACCACCGATTTCATGACCG
>OIMF01000438.1_pt1 | contig 9313 bp, 8 predicted proteins | sample 1584701 | NCBI WGS metagenome assembly OIMF01 (sample SAMN02674697, study PRJEB24791) | human gut metagenome, SKBSTL033 | isolation source: stool | host: Homo sapiens | place: USA | reverse complement strand
AGATTTACAGTCTGTCCCCATTGGCCACTCGGGAACACGCCCATATTCACTTTTTGTGTCCTTCGCCGGACGACTTGTTTATTCTATCATGCAGAAAGGCTTTTGTCAACTGTTTTTTTACCTTTTTCTTCAAATGCGTTTTCCGTGCAGAGAAACGGCAGAGCAAAGGCGGGAAAAGCCCTGCAGCCATGCAGGCACGGCAAAGTCGGAGAAAAAAGCCAGCCGGAAGAAATTGATAGGCAAATTGCAAGAAAAACTCGGGACAATATGTGAAAAGTGCAAGACTTTTTGTCTCTGCATTGAAAAACGCAGTAAGGCGTGATATATTTAAAACGCAACAAAGTGCAACAAAATGGATGGCGCTTTTGTCACTCTGTGGCAAATCAGGCGGGATAAGTAGAAAAAGAAAGGCATAGCGACAAACCATGACGATTCAGGAATGTTATAGACAGATGGGCGCAAATTATGAGGACGTGCTCAAGCGGCTTTACAACGAAGGCATGATCTGCAGATTTACGCTGATGTTTTTGAACGACGACAGCTATCCGAAACTGGAGCAGGCATTGAAGGAAGAAAATGTGAAGGAAGCATTCCGTGCGGCACACACGCTCAAGGGCGTGTGCCAGAACCTGGGCTTTACCAACCTGTATCAGCCCACCTACGATTTGACCGAGGTGCTGCGCACAGGCACACTGGAAGGTACCAAGGAGCTGTTTGACAGCGTGACCCGCCAGTACAAAATCACCATCAATGCGATCCGTGCGCTCCAGTAAGCTCCGCATTTGGCTCGATCTCCAAACGGCATCCTTCCTTATAAAAAGGCAGGATGCCGTTTTTTATTGCATTCTGCGCAGTTTTATGATATAATGCCGGACGAACTGAACAGAAAAACAGCAGGTGCCTTTTGCCGATGCACTGCACGGCGGAAAGGGTAAAAGGGAAGCGGGTGCAGATCCCGCACGATCTCGTCACTGTGATAAGGGAGTCCGCATCAGGGTGCTTTGCACCAGCCACTGGAGCATTGCTCCGGGAAGGGGATGCCGGGCGGCGATCTTTCAGTCAGGAAACCTGCCTGCTGTTGGTACGGGGGTGCAAACCCCAGATCACGAGGAATTGGTTGTACCAAAAAGCCCTGAAACAACAGAGGTCTTTTTGTCATGCCATCCGCAGGACAGAAGGGCCTCTTCTTTCATCTTTCTTTCCTGTACCCTTTGTTTGGTTCAAACCGCAATTTATCCAGCAGGAAAGGACAAGAACAATGAGAAAGATCGAAACCAAAAAGCTGGCCGCAGCTGTTACGGCTCTGGCTCTGTGCGCCGGCGTGCTCACCGGCTGCGGCGGTGCTGCTTCCGGCACTGCATCCAGCACCGCTGCGTCTTCCGCTTCCAGCGGAGCGAGCAGCGAGGAGGCTGACGAAATGGCAGCAAAGAACGTGGCAGACCTGATCGATGCCATCTATGTGCAGGAGCGCAATGAGGATACCGATGCCCAGTGCGAAGCCGCCAAGGCTGCATGGGATGCCCTGACCGACACCCAGAAGGAACTGGTGGAAGGTGAGAACGCCGACCCCGACTACTTTGGCCGTGACACCGGCGATGCTTCCAAGGACGATGCCCGCAATCAGGACGACATTGGCGACAACGAGCTGCTGGTGGTCTCCTTCGGCACCTCCTTCAACGACAGCCGCGTGAAGGACATCAAGGGCATCGAGGATGCTCTGCAGGCCGCATACCCGGATTGGTCTGTGCGCCGCGCATTCACCGCACAGATTATCATCAACCATGTGCAGGCTCGTGACGGCGAAAAGATCGACAACATGCAGCAGGCCATGGACCGCGCTGTGGAAAACGGCGTGAAGAATCTGGTCGTCCAGCCCACCCACCTGATGCACGGTGCTGAGTACGACGAGATGATGGAAATGATCGACACCTACCGCGACAAGTTTGAATCTGTCGCTGTGGCTGAGCCCCTGCTGGGCGAGGTCGGTTCCGATGCCACCATCATCAATCAGGATAAGGAAGACGTTGCCAAGGCTGTCACCGCTGCTGCCGTGAAGGAAGCCGGCTACGACAGTCTGGATGCCGCTGCTGCGGACAAGGTCGCCTTTGTCTTTATGGGCCACGGCACCTCGCACACCGCAAAGGTGAGCTACAGCCAGATGCAGACCACTATGCAGACTCTGGGCTACGACAATGTGTTCATTGGCACCGTTGAGGGCAAGCCGGAAGAGACTGCCTGCGAGAACGTGATCGAGGCTGTTAAGGCTGCGGGCTACACCAAGGTCATCCTGCGCCCGCTGATGGTGGTTGCCGGCGATCACGCCAACAACGATATGGCCGGTGAGGATGCCGACTCCTGGCTGAGCCAGTTCAAGGCTTCCGGTGCTTTTGACAGCATCGACTGCCAGATCGCTGGTCTGGGTGAGATCGAGGATGTCCAGAAGCTGTATGTCGCCCACACCAAGGCGGCGATCGATTCTCTGAACGGTTGATCAAACGAACCCTCTCCGTCTCGCGGCCGCTTTGCGGCATCCGGTGGAGAGGGTTCATTTTTTATCTGAACAATGGTATAATAAAAGCTGATTTTTTATAATGTAGAGGTATTTCCTATGAAACGCGTTTTTTCCTGTGTTGTCGCTGCCTCTCTGGCACTGAGTCTGCTGGTGGGCTGCGGCGCTTCTTCCACGGCATCTTCTGCAGCTTCCAGCGCTGCCAGCTCGGAGGCTGCTTCTTCCGTGGCTTCTTCTGCCGCTGAGACCGCCGCTTTGCCGGATGGTGTGTATACCGCCGAGTTTGACACCGACAGCAGCATGTTCCACGCCAACGAAGCCTGCGACGGCAAGGGCACCCTGACCGTGGAAAACGGCCAGATGACCTTCCATGTCAGCCTTGCTTCCACCCATATCGTCAACCTGTATCTGGGCAAGGCTTCCGATGCCGCCGACCACGAGGCCGACTGGCTGCAGCCCACCACAGATACCGTCACCTATTCCGACGGCACCTCGGAGGAGGTGTACGGCTTCGATATTCCGGTCTCTGCTGTGGATGCCGACTTTGATCTGGCCATTCTGGGCACCAAGGGCAAGTGGTACGATCATGTCGTCAGCGTGCGTGATGCCGTGGAAAAGGCTGCGGAAGCCGAGACCCCGGCAGACGGCACCTACACCTGTGAGGTGACGCTGGAGGGCGGCTCCGGCCGTGCCACCGTGGAGAGCCCCGCAGCCCTGACCGTGGCGGATGGCAAGATGACCGCCACCATCGTGTGGAGCAGCCCGAACTATGATTATATGATCGTGGACGGCGAGAAGTATTTGCCCACCAACACCGAGGGCAATTCCACCTTTGAAATTCCGGTATCGGCGCTGGATACCGCACTGGATGTCACCGCCGACACCGTTGCTATGAGCACCCCCCACGAGATCGAGTATACGCTGACCTTTGATTCTGCAAGTCTGAAGGCTAACGATTGAGAATGCCCTCCGCTCACGCTCTGGGCATACTCAGCGGAAAATCAATTTTTTATTTCGCGTTTGTCGCGGCCCCGACGCTTGTCAGGGCAAAGCCCTTCCATCTGCTATCGCAGATCGCTCGCCTGCTTGAAAGACCCACTGGGGCTTTCATTGCTGCGCAACCGCAGGGCCGCTCCAAACGCCTTTTCACAAGAGGGGTCGGAACGACAAACGTCCGGATATTTGAATGAAAATCACTCGCAACCAATTTCTGAAACTGATCCCCGCTGCGGCGCTGACGCTGACCGGCTGCGGCAGCAAGGCTCAACCTGCCAATACGGAAAGTCTTACTTTCTCCCATCATTACAAACTGGACTATGCACAGCAGTTCACAGCGGACTGCTATGAGGGCGGCTATACCATGCTGACCATCGCGGAGTCGGATGCACGGTTCCTTGTTGTGCCGGAAGATGCTGCGGAGGTGGACGGTCTGCCTGCTGATGTGACTGTGCTGCGCCAGCCGGTGGAGAATATTTATCTGGTCTCCACCTCGGTGATGGATCTGCTTTTACATCTGGACGCACTGGACAGCGTGGCCTTTTCCGGCACCAAGGCCGAGGGCTGGTATCTGCCTGCGGTGCAGCAGGCCATGGAAGAGGGAAAAATCGCGTATGCAGGCAAGTACAGCGCCCCGGATTACGAGCAGATCCTGGCAGCGGGCTGCCGCCTTGCCATTGAGAATACCATGATCCTGCACACGCCGGAGGTAAAGGAACAGCTGGAACACTTTGGCATCCCGGTGCTGGTGGAGCGTTCCAGCTACGAGAGCGACCCGCTGGCCCGCATGGAGTGGATCAAGCTTTACGGCATCCTGCTGGGCAGGGAAGAACAGGCCGAGCAGGTGTTTTCCGCGCAGGAGACGGCCGTTCAGCCCATCCTCTCGCAGGAACCCACGGGAAAAAGCTGCGCCTTTTTCTCGCTGACCACCAACAACCTTGCCACTGTGCGCAAGGGCAGTGACTATGTGGCCCGCATGATCGAGATGGCGGGCGGCAGCTATGTCTTTGCGGACCTGACGGACAATGGCAACAGCCTTGCTACCATGAACCTGCCGCTTGAGGACTTCTATGCAGGTGCAAAGGATGCCGATGTGCTCATCTACAACAGCGCCATCGAGGGCATGATCGCATCGGTGAACCAGCTGACCGAGCGTTTCCCACTGTTGAACGAGTTCAAAGCGGTGCAGAACGGTCAGGTGTGGTGCACCACCCAGAGCCTGTTCCAGCAGAGCATGGAGCTGGCAGACCTGATCGTGGACATGAACCGGGTGTTTACCAAGGGCACACCTGCCGCCAGTACCCTGAAATTCCTCACCCATGTGGACTAAAGAAGGAAAATTTTACAGAAAGGAAAGCCTATGACCCGTACCAGACGCCTTGCAGCCGCCTATATTGCCCTTGCGGCAGCCGTGGCTGTGCTTTTTGCGCTGAACCTGTTCTGGGGCAGCGTATCCCTTGCACCGGGAGCGGTGCTGACGGCACTGCTGGGCAAGGGCGGTGATGCGCTTGCGGGGAACATCATCCTGCAGCTGCGCCTGCCCCGCGCGGTCATGGCGGCGCTGTTGGGGGCAGCCCTCAGCGCGGCAGGCTACCTGCTGCAGACTTTTTTTGCAAACCCCATTGCCGGGCCATTTGTTATGGGCGTTTCCAGCGGCGCAAAGCTGGCGGTGGCCCTGACCATGGTGGTGTTTCTGGACCGCGGGATGCTGACCAGCTCGGCCACGATGATCGCGGCTGCCTTTGCGGGTGCCATGGCTTCCATGGCCTTTGTGCTGGCGGTGGCCCGGCGGGTGCAGCGCATGAGCATTCTGGTCATCTGCGGTGTGATGATCGGCTATATCTGCTCCGCCATCACCGATATCGTGGTGGCCTTTGCGCAGGATTCCAACATCGTCAATCTGCACAACTGGTCGCAGGGCAGCTTTTCCGGCGTGACATGGGCCAATGTGCAGGCCGCGGCACTGGTGGTGCTGCCTGCGCTGGCGGCATCCTTTCTGCTTTCCAAGCCCATGGCCGCCTACCAGATGGGCGAATCATATGCCCGCAGCGTGGGCGTGAATGTCAAGCCTTTCTCGGCAGCGCTGGTGCTGCTATCTAGCCTGCTGGCGGCCTGCGTCACCGCCTTTGCGGGGCCGATCTCCTTTGTAGGCATCGCGGTGCCGCACCTTGTCAAGCAGCTGCTGGGCAGCGCAAAGCCGCTGCATGTGCTGCCGGGGTGCTGCTTGGGCGGTGCGGCTTTCTGCCTGTTCTGCGACCTGCTGGCCCGCAGTCTGTTCGCGCCCACGGAGCTGTCCATCAGCTCGGTCACGGCCGTGTTCGGCGCACCGGTGGTCATCTGGCTGCTGGTGCGGCGCAATTCAGAGCGGGAGGGCGCATGATGAACGAAAAAGCACTTTGCACTGCGCGGGAGCTTGCCATCGGCTACGGCAAGACACCGCTGCTCTCGGATATTTGCCTCGGGGCGCAGCCGGGCCAGATCCTGACCTTGATCGGGCCGAACGGCGCAGGAAAATCCACCCTGCTCAAAACGCTGGCGGGCCAGCTTGCCCCTATGGGCGGCACAGTGCTGCTGGCGGGGAAGGATCTTACTGCCTATACCGGTACCCAGCGGGCGCAGAAGCTGGCTCTCATGGCTCCCCACAGCCGCCGGATGGAGCTGACCACCTGCTTTGACTTTGTTTCGGCGGGGCGCTATCCCTACACCGGACGGCTGGGCATTTTGTCTGCCGAGGACAGGCAACAGGTGCACAGAGCTTTGGAGCTGGTGGGTGCGGCGCAGCTGGCAGACCGGGATTTTAACCGCATCAGCGACGGCCAGCGCCAGCGCATCCTGCTGGCCCGGGCACTGTGCCAGCAGCCGGAAGTGATCCTGTTGGACGAACCGACCTCTTTTCTGGATATCAAGGGCAAAATTGAACTGCTCACCATTTTAAAGGAGCTGGCCCATACCGGTCAGCTGGCGGTGATCCTGAGCCTGCACGAGCTGGAATTGGCCGAAAAAATAGCGGACACGGTGGTGTGCGTTTCGCCCGGTGGTGTTTCCGGCGTGCTGACCCCGGAACAGGCGTTTCAGCCGGAGAACATCCGCACCCTGTACGGCCTGACCGAACAGCAGTACACGGCTCTGTTCGGCACACCGGAGCCGGAAGCCGAAAAGGCACCCGCCGGAAAACCGCAGTTTGAGCATTACGTCCGCAGCGGGCAGAAGCTGCTGCGCTGCGGCTATACCACCGGAACCTGTGCCGCGCTGGGGGCTGCCGGGGCGGCGCGTCTGCTGCTGACCGGCCGCGAACCGGAAACGGTGGCTCTGCGCACGCCCAAGGGCATTGTGGTGGAGGTGGCACCCATTTACTGCCGCAGAACGGATGCCGGTGCGGTATGTGCCATCCGCAAGGACGGCGGCGACGATGTGGACGTGACCACCGGCCTGCCGGTCATTGCCGGTGTGACCCTCCGGCCGGAGCTGGCCGGAGAGGTGCGCATCCACGGCGGCGAGGGGGTGGGCCGGGTGACGAAGCCCGGCCTTGACCAGCCCGTAGGCGAAGCCGCCATCAACCATGTGCCCCGCCAGATGATTGCCGAAGCGCTGGAACGGGAAGCTGAAAATGCTGCCTACACCGGCGGCTTTGCGGTGACCATCTCTGTGGAAGGCGGTGCCGAGACGGCAAAGCGCACCTTCAACCCGCACATCGGGGTGGAGGGCGGGCTTTCCATTCTGGGCACCAGCGGCATCGTGGAACCCATGAGCCAGCAGGCCATTCTGGATACCATCCAGCTGGAAATGAATCAGGCCGCACTGCGCGCAAAAAATGCCCCCGGCCCCCGGCGGCTGGTGCTGGCCCCCGGTAACTACGGGCTGGACTATCTGGCCAGCGCTCTGCCGCAGTTCGAGCGGTTCCCGGTGGTCAAGACCTCCAACTTCATCGGGGATACGCTGGATATGGCTGCCACGGCCAAATTTGAGGAAGTGCTTCTGGTAGGCCACGTGGGCAAGCTGGTCAAACTGGCGGCAGGGGTCATGAACACCCATTCCCACACGGCGGATGGCCGTGCCGAGGTGTTCTGTGCCCATGCGGCGCTGTGCGGGGCCCGGCGCGAAGTGTGCGCTGCCCTGATGGATGCCGCCACCACGGATGCCTGCCTTGACATTCTGGACGGCGCACAGCTGCGCGGCCCGGTGCTGGAAAGCATCCTTGCCGCCATCCAGATGCATCTGGACCGGCGGGCAGGCGGGGCCTTCCGGGTGGGCGTGGTGCTGTTCTCCAACCAGCACGGCCCGCTGGGCGAGACAAAAACGGCAAAGGAGCTGATGCAGGAATGGCAGAACTGAAAGGTACATTTTACGGTGTCAGCGTCGGCCCCGGCAACCCGGAGCTGATGACGCTGCAGGCTGTGCGGCTCATCCGGCAGTGCCCGGTGCTGGCCGCGCCGCAGACTGCTTCCGGCCAGATGCTGGCGCTGGACATCGCCCGCAGTGCGCTGGGAGAAGCGCTGGACGGCAAGACCATCGTCCCGCTGTACTTTGCCATGAGCCGTGACCCGGCTGCGCTGGCGGCTTCGCACGAAAAAGCCGCCGCCGCGGTGCGGCAGTATCTGGATGCCGGGCAGGACGTTGCCATGCTGAACATCGGTGATGTTTCCATCTATGCCACCTTTGGTTACCTGCAGGAGATCTTGCAGGCCGGGGGTTATGCCACCGCCATGGCGGCAGGCGTGCCCAGCTTTTGTGCGGCGGCGGCGCGGCTGAATGTGCCGCTGACCGGCGGCATGGATACGCCGCTTACCATTGCGCCCGGCGGCTGGACAGACCGCGTGCTGGAAATGCCCGGCACCAAGGTATTGATGAAAGCCGGCAGGCAATTGCCTGTCTTATTGGATACCCTGCAGCAGGCAGATAAGCTGAAAAAAAGCGCACTTGTGTGCAACTGCGGTCTGCCGGACGAGCGGGTCTACCCGGATCTTTCCCTTGAGCGGCCGCAGGAACAGGCCGGTTATTTTGCCACCGTTTTGGTAAAGGAGTAACGTTATGGTACATTTTGTTGGTGCAGGCCCCGGCGCACCGGACCTCATCACCCGGCGGGGCGCGGCCCTGCTTCAGAAAGCCGACTGCATCATCTATGCGGGCAGTCTGGTGAACCCGGCCCTGCTGGGCCTTGCAAAGGCAGACTGCGCCATTTATAACAGCGCTGAAATGACGCTGGAGCAGGTGCTGGATGTGATGCGGCAGATGGAAGCTGCGGGTAAGATCACCGTGCGCCTGCACACCGGCGACCCCTGCCTTTACGGTGCCATCCGGGAGCAGATGGATGTGCTGGATGCCGAGGGCATTCCCTACGATGATACCCCCGGTGTGTCCAGCTTCTGCGGCGCAGCGGCGGCACTGAACGCCGAGTACACCCTGCCCACCGTCAGCCAGACCGTCATCATCACCCGCATGGAGGGCCGCACCCCGGTGCCGGAAAAAGAAAAGCTGGCAAGCCTTGCCGCCCACGGGGCAACGATGGTCATTTTTCTATCCATCGGCCTTGTGGACAAAGTACAGCAGGCGCTTCTGGCAGGCGGTGCCTATACGCCGGATACCCCGGCAGCGGTGGTGTATAAGGCCACATGGCCGGAAGAAAAAACGGTTCGCTGCACCGTAGGTACGCTGGCGGAAAGCGTTCATGCAGCGGGCATCACCAAAACGGCGCTCATTGTGGCAGGCGGCTTTCTGGGCCGGAATTATGAGCGCAGCAAGCTCTACGACCCGGCCTTTACCACCGAGTTCCGCAAGGGGACAGACCAGTGACCCGCGCCTATCTGGCCT
>OIMF01000431.1_pt1 | contig 9525 bp, 8 predicted proteins | sample 1584701 | NCBI WGS metagenome assembly OIMF01 (sample SAMN02674697, study PRJEB24791) | human gut metagenome, SKBSTL033 | isolation source: stool | host: Homo sapiens | place: USA | reverse complement strand
AGTAACCGACAAACAACAGGGGAAAGTAGATGATTATTGGAATCATATACTTTGGCTGCTTCCAGTTAATTTTCTTCAGTGCGTCCATCGTTCTTTATGTTTACGTTGTTATTATTAGATTCGTCATAGGCGGTAGAAGGTACTTCGTGAACACGGTTGGATGTTTCATTGCCCTTGTTATAATGTTTACGCCATATCAACTCCTGCCTTTCTGTGGCACTTTGGACGGATTGCTGCCTGTTAAACACAAATGCCATTCTGTAGATATTCAGACATAGACAGAGTATGATAGGTCCGAAAACAATGACAAGAAACAGTTTCCTGTGGTTGTTGGCAAAGTTCTGAACCATTCCGGCAAGCACATCAAGTTTCATCATACGTGCGAACTTGCGACCGGCATAGACTTCACTTTCGTATCTTTGCTTATATTTCGGATCATTCTTATCTGGCATCTTCTCTCCGACAAATAATTTTTTCCATCCCATATTAGTAGTTCATTTTGTTCTTTTGTTCAATATCCTTATTCATAAGTGTCCTCCAGTTTGTGATGAGCAATCCGTGAGGGTTATTGTCAGTCCTCGGTACACGTTTGAGCTGACCTGCAGTGACCAGTTCTCTGGTAAGAATGCTTGTCCGTCGTTCTATACGCTGTTTGCCATAATACATGAACTCCATCTTTTCCTTATCGAATTTTATACTGTCGCAGAATATGCTGAACACAGCACTCGTACCCATAATATTCGAGTAGAATCCTTTTTCTTTCAATGTATTATACTGGGCAAGACCTGTCTCGTCCACTAAATACATCGCTTTATCCATTGTGTACTTGATATATTTGTCATCTGGAGCCAGAGTGAAAAACAGATGATGGAACATCTCGATGTGAGACTTAGCTTCTACGTCAAGCGTTTCGTCCATTGTGCTCCGATGAACAAGAATAGGCACATTGCCGTCCAAAACATAGACTTTCTTATGGGCATCCGAGACCATTGTCCTGGCTGTCCAAATGCTGGAGATGCAGATGATGATGCAGCCTGCAAGGAAAAGGGAACATATAATCAGCACCAGTTTGATTTTGTTTTCAAGATTCTTAATTACCATAATATTCCATATTGATTTATTGCTTACATTACTTTGCTAATCATGCCTTGGGTTGATACTTTGGCTTGCTGTGCGACTCCTTCACCGAAGTTTCGAGTTGAGAATGCTGTATCGCCTTCCGGTATCATCCATGCGGCCAAATCAGGTACAAGGTTGAGACATTTCAGTGCCACAATACTTGCGGCCATGAGATAGCCGGCTGAGAAGAACGAGTTCTGCAGATAGGCCGCCATGGTCTGTTCGCTTTCGGTAATGGCAGTCAGATTCTCTACCTGTATGCACAGGACAATGTCAAATAGGAGCAGTACATAGAATCCAACGAAGTACAGCATAGCTCCGTAGAAGTGTACAGTCAGATAACGTATGAGCCACTTTGCCCAGGCACCTTCCCATTTGGGCAGAAGACTGAATGCCCACTGTATCGGTCCGAAGATGGTCAACATCCCCAACAGGATTTGCTGGCAGTAGATGGTTGCCCACCAACCGATGCGATAAACTATCAGAGCGATGAGCATAATGATTTTATCTAGTCCGACCACTGCACCAGCTGTGAGTGAAGTAAACCATAGTCTGGATGCGTCCTTTTCCATGTTGGTCACTTCTTCAACACCGGTCTGTTCCATCGTGGACTCAATAAGATTCGGATCGGACGTTCCTGAATGTGCTACGTCAGCCTGAGCTTGCAAGGATGTATAGAGAGTGTCCCTGACATAAATGAGTTCCTGGACTTCCTCAAATTTATCTTCTATCTGTAAGGATTCTGCCTGATAAAGGTCATGAGTATATGAACCGATACAGTTAGGAATGTAAGAAAGAAAGTCAAGGAAGCACCAACTGCTTCCGCTGTTAGTTATACCCGTATCTGCAGGTGGATACCACCAGCATAGAATAACGGATATAGCTAATGGCCGGAACAGTTTCATAACGTCCAGAGGCTCGTGCTTCACCATCATCTTATAGGCTATATTTCCTGCCACTACAATAGAGAACAGAGCAGCGAGAGCCATGCACATTTGGAGAATCCACCAGAATGGTCCTTGTGAACCTGTGAATGTGGCATCTGTAAGGAACTCGTTTGTCTGGAAAATCACGTCATCAATCTCTTCTTCAAGAATATTGATACCGAAATCTGAGAGTATATTTGAATCTGCCATGATTTTAGTTTCCTTTTATGTTATAATTCTCTGTTAATTGTGCCCTTCTGAATTTAGTTGCCCGGCTTCTCGCCAACGGCTAAATGCTTCGGTTGCATGAGAAGCAACATCAGTTCGTCTGTTCAAGCGGGCGGCCAACAAGGAAGCTGTCTTGTTCCTGTTGCTTAACTGAATCAGATACGCTATGAGAATTTCATTCTGATGCTCTATATCAGCATATATCGCAAGGTATTGTCTTTTCCTTTGGGCGTTTGGCATATAAGCGTCCTGGGTTTCTTTAATGGCTGTCCTGAACATATTGTAGTATTCGTTCCATCGCGTTTTATCATTTACCGTACCTCCAGAACTGATGATGCGGTTGATATTCTTTTCAAAGTCTGATAGCTTGTTATTCACTTTGCTGCTTTCTGCAAGCCAGGCAATATCAATCTGTCTATCGGCAATATTGAGAGCTTCAATTTCTGCCCGCTGAGTCAGTGACGCTTGAATGCTGTCAGCTAAATCTACCTGTTGGTATGATTCTACACCAGCCAGTGTCCTAAAGCTCAGCTTGTTTTTACTTGCTGCCGATTTCTGGTAGCTGTTATGAAAGAGGGTGTAGTAGAAAGCAGGGGTTAGTCCGCCAACACCTATTTCCTGAACTGTAATCTGATTCATCTTTGTAGCATCGTGGTTGTATGTCACATAAGACTGGGCAGCTGCTTTGAAACAAAGCAGCATTGCACATAAACATAATGTTGTCCGATAACTGATAGAATGTACCATATCTGTTGAGTTTTAAATTGTTATTTAATAGCCTAAATAGCCCGCAACTTTCCACCGGCCAAAAGCATCATTAATAATCTCTTCCTTGGTCTTTGCACGATAAACCTGTCTTTTCCAATATCCGATGCGTACCTGAATGTATCTCCAGGTCTCAAAGTATGCCCTGTTCAGATGCGTCCTGATATTGTCAAGTGAGTTGTTTATGTTCATCAGAATGAGATAGAGATCCGCTGTAGAACAGGCTGCCGCACCGGTAGCATACAGGATTAAATCACTGACCGAACGATACAGATTGTCTCCTTCTTCGGCAATCTTTGCCAAGGCCCCGGCATTGACTGTGATTATCAAGGTATCTGTACTTACAATGTTTCCTCTGTCCAGACACTTCTTTCTGAAGTCTTCAAGCATGTTTTTATAATCACCCACACGGTCACTGATGTTTTCGTAGGTGTTGTAGATATTGAGACTAGTTCTAAGAGACTGATACAGAATGTCAATAACGTCAAACGCACGTGTGTATCTGTCAAGTTCCTTATTGATGTCCCTGAAGCCGATATTGGCATCACTGCTGTACTCATGCAGAAGTTTGTTGCTCGCTTCCAGTGTGGATCGAACAAGCAGCAGACTTCGTTGTTGTTTATGGTCGTTGATATAGGCTTCTATGGAAGCTACATCAAAACCATATTGAGCCTTGGCAGTGAACGGGAACAATACCAAAAGGCAAACAATAATCGGCAATATTTTATTCCTGGTCGCTTTCATCTTCATCGTATTTACCATTATATGTATCTGAGTGGGCACTGGAGGCTGCCTGACGCAACCATCGTTTTCTACATTGTTCAATGAGTGTCAATCTTCTGCCACTGTCATCGTTGATATACGGGACTACGCTTTTCAGCATATCTATGATGGAATGTTTGTAGTGCATCATCTTTTCCAATGACACAAGGTCGGCATAGATATTGGTTAGTCTCGTGTCAATCTGACGGGCTATTTCAAGTCTGTCACTTGACCAGAGCAGATGATAGGTATCACCGGTATCATCTGTTTCTATAGGACTGCTTTTGGCATATTCCACAGAAGGAGTGCAATCCGGAAATTCTCTGGCCACTTCTGATAATTTTGAATTGACCTCGTTGGCTTTTTCCGCATCCGATTTGGACGGATCGAGATTGATAACTTCAACAACCTGTGTGTCACTGTACTCAGTAGTAAGCGTCCATGAAATTTGTACGATAGCACGGTGTATCTTAATCCAAAGGAAATACTTTGGTTTCCGGGCTATGGATATGGTTGCCTTAAAGGTTATGGTACCGTTGATGTTGGGCATGGAGGCTGTACGAACGAATGTATTGCCTTCCCATGCACCTGAACCGTTCCACGACAGATTATAGGCTGTTTTACAATCCTGCATGATAGCCGGTATGCGGTAGTAGTCATCCGTGGCAGCATTCTCACCGTCGATAGCTTCCTGCTTTGCCTGTTCATACTGTGACAGTTCTGTCTCATACGAGCTCATCTCAGCTTTTAGGCTTGATATTCTGTCCTTGTTCTCATTGTAGGACTGTCTGTATATTGCAGCATCCTCAACGCTTGCTGTCTGGATTTTTTTCAGGAGCTCTGCGTTTTCTGCCTCCAGTGCTGTTATTTCTGATTGTACTGAGACAATATTTCGTTTCAACTCCGTTATTTTGGAGTCTATTTCAGATATATTGATACTTCCTTCGGAAACACTTGTTGCCATAGAACATTGCTTGGTATGGTTGTTTACACTGCTTCCACAATCAGAACATTTGTATTGTGTTGAACCTTCTCCTAATTTGGCGCCACCATGACAGGTTACGCTGATGGTTGCTGTCTCACATCCTGAAATTTTCTGGGCATTGGTAGTCTGGTAGTATTTCTTTGGGTCACTTCCCAGATAATAGGTATAGCCTTCTTCATTATCGTTAAGTTCAGACAGACGTGCGTTCATCCCGGCCTTAAAGGTATTCAGGTCCATAGTGTATGAATCAAATATGTCTTCATAGGCTACTTCCTTACGATTCCAGCTTTTGGTAGCATAAATCTCGTAAGCGTATGCTTTTGCATATAATCCTTTTTTTGAAGAAGTAATCTTATATGCGAGCATGTAGTATGAGATGCTGTAGGTATAACCATCATTGGCTTTGTTCAGATTGGCTATCTGTGAACGGCTGTATCCTGCATGATTCTCGGAGTTCTGCAGTGCAGCTTCTCGTTGGGTAGATGATGGATAAAAGTTTTCATCTGTAGTGCTGATTCTGTACCAGTGATCACCATTGATAATTGAGTTATTGTCTTCGGGAGGATAATAGTCGCAAAGTTTAATGGTGCCAGCATCTACACGGTAGATATACCACCTTTGTGTGTAGTACTGGCCGAATGCTTCATTGGCATAGTCTGTAATCCATGCCGTTGTGTTGTAATTCGACAAAGAGAAGAGATTGGCGATGCCTTCCTCACCACCGATAAACTGTAATAAGGTATTTCCGGCATTCTTGGAAAGATTGCCGTATAAGTCGTACACATTCTCGGCTATCTCAATGACACTGCTTGTCTTCTCCATGATGGTACCGTTAAAGGAACTGTTCCCAAGAATGGAACTTACAGCATTGCCGGCTCCAGCTGAAGCAAGGCTAACGCCCATCGCATAGAGGTTATCTATGTCTTGCTTCAGGTTTTCCTTTGTGAAGTTTGTCCCGATATTTGAGAAGCTTTCAAGCAGAACATTCCAATCCACATTGCCCAGTTCTGACAATTTCAGAATTGCTGCAAGTTCCTGGTTGATTTCAAGAAATACGATGTCCTTGAATGACAAAGTACTATTGGTAACAATAGACTCAAACTGATAACACAAAGTCTTTACCTCATCACAGATCTTATAGAGATAGCTACCCCAATAGAGGGCGTTATGAGGACTTTTAAGCATCATGCCGGCAACAGTCCATATTTTGGGCATAATTTTGGCAGACACCATGTTGTATATACGGCGGTAATAGTAGTTCTCTGTTGCACTGGTCCAAAGTCCCAGATTTGTGAGAGCTCTGCGATCGAGGAACTTGGAACTGAAGATTCCTGCAGCAGCCACTTCCGCTGCCTGATAATGTTCCCTGATCTTGGCTATCTGTTGAGCATAATACGCCTCAGTAGCAGCTTCTGTACCGAAAGCCGCCGACATTTCCGCTACAGTGCGAGTATCATAATTTACACTGTAATACTGTGCCATAGCAGGCACTATAGCACAGAGAAATAGAAGTTGTATTATCAGATAGCGTTTCATTTTCAAATCTTACATTTCTGTTTTTGTTTTGAGATTAAGAACATGTTGAGCCTGGTTCACCTTTTGTGCAAAGGCCAAAGACTTGGTTATTCCTGAAAGACTCCAATCCCGGCAATAGGCTTCTATGGCATGCTGATGGTCACACTTCAACTCTCTTTTATAGAGTTTCAAGGCTTCCTTTTCAGCTCGCTCTGTAGTGTAAGTCATGTAGCATTCACGTGGCTCTTCAACTCCAAATACGGCCCCGACACTTCCACGTCGGATAAAGACCTCACGGAAGAAACTTCGTCCTTCCTTATTCTCCAGACGGTTGATAGTGAAAATCTTCTTACAATCAACGTCCGTCAAACCGAGCGTGGCTTTAATCTCATCAAATCGCTCACGGAATTTGCTCTGGTCGAGCAGCATTACCACGTCTGAGTTATTGATGATAGCTTCCTTGACAATAGGACTTCCTACAATATCCTGTATTTCCTGCGTTACAACACCGACAGAAGCCCAGAACTTTCGGGCAGTCTTGTAGAGATACTTGATATATTCGGCCATCATGGGAGAGGCGATAGCCTTCCATGCCTCTTCGATAACCAGTACCTTACGGTTCTTCTTGATTCTCATCTTCTGGATGAATACATCCATGATGATAAGCGTAACAAGAGGGAATAGAAGAGGGTCATCCTTAATGGAGTCGATTTCAAACACGATGAAGGTCTCATCAAACAGTTTGGTGTCCAGGTTCTCATTCAGCGTCACCTCATGGCTTCCACCCTTGTAGAAGTCCTTCAATAGATAGTTGTAGGCTGCCAAGTCAATGCCGGAAAGTTTATTTTCTTCAATGATTTGTGGAATGCGGACAATACTGTATTCATAGAAGGTGTTAAACGAGAGATTCTCAATACGACGGTTCACAAAATACTCGTCAAAGTATTCTTTGATGACTTGCTCAATAAGGTCTTCCGTCTTGGTAACTACTCCCTGGGTGCCTTTCCAGATAAGCATAATCAGATTCTTCAAGAAACCGATTTTCTCGATGTTCAGCTCTTCATGTTTGATAGCAAAAGGGTTCATCGTGATAGGATGCTCCTCGGTATAGCTGATATACTTGCCACCTACATACTCGCAAAGTCCCTCGTATGAATTACCTGTATCAACCATTACAACATCAGTGTTCTGCTCCCACATCTGACGTACCACGCTGTTCATGTGGAAACTTTTGCCACTGCCCGAAGGACCAAGACAGAAGAAGTTGGAGTTATCTGTAATCTTGTTCTTACCTTCCTTACCACTGATGTCTATGGCAACAGGCACTCCCTGTCTGTCGGTGTAGTATATTTTCAGCGGTGTTTCTTCGCTATGCTGAATCCTTTCCTTGTACATAAGGCAAGTTGCTGCATCACTAAGGGTCAGGAAGCGGTCGTATTCGGGATTGGTAGAATAGCAATTGCCGGGGAATGAATTGACAAAAAGCTCCAACTGATTGTACGATTGCTTGCTGATGTGGATTCCCAACTTGCTGAAGAGATTCTCCAGATGATTGGTACATCGCTGAATATCCGTATCGATGGGTACTCCAACGATAAGATTGAAATGGGTATATACCAACTGTTTGTTTTCTCTTGCGATAACATCCTGTACATTTTTAATGTCCTCCACGGCAATCTGGTTGCTTGGATTGGGCATACTTGCATGGCGGTTTTTTTTCTTTTCAAGCAGAGAAAGCTCTTTTTTCTGGTTGGGAATGAAGAGCATCTGGTTATACACGACCATCTCAGCTGACGGTATGCTGTCTAACAATGATACCATGTCTACTGGCATGGAAACATTGTTCACCTCAATGTTTGTAAACGGACGTACCAGAGAGGGGATGTTGATGCAGTCCACATCCACGAGACTATATATCTTGCATCTTCTATCACCCATGGTAATAGCTTCGTCATCTACCTTGAAATTGTTCATCGACAAATTTTTGTCCGTGAAGTTCATTGAGAAATAGCGGTCTACGTAATCACGGGCTTTATTGCCATCAAGAAATTGGGCATCCACACCGGAGTCTCTCAACTGGTCTTTGACCTTGCGTATCTTTACCATGAAATCACGCCATTTCTTGCTGTCAAATGAAAAAAGATTGCTCTTCTTGTTTTCCTGAGTAATAATCATGTAGCTCTGACAGTCGGTATAGGTACGACCTGTGAAATAGTTGAAATATGATTCCGACAGAAATTCATGATTATCATTACTATCGTCATGAAACTTCTTGCGGATGAATACATCTTGTTTGTGGATGGCATATCCATCACCTAAAGTCTGTGCAAGGGCAGTGAAGAGATGATTGAACTCGTAGTAACTGTCAATGTCTGCCGAATATTTCTGTACCGGGTTTTCCATCTTCAGAATGGCCGAGTATTCACCGGTCTTGGTGTAAAGCACCCCGATACCGTTGACCTCTTCCAAAGAGAAGTAGATATTCTGGAAGATTTTCTTGCGTTTCCCTCCAGTACCGAAAGCCATGACTGAGATAGCCATACCAATAAGGATTGCCACAAATGTTAAGATGACGTATAGAATCATTGTTCTTTGAATTTATTATTCGATTACTTATCAGTTACGTTCACAATCTGAGAGTTGTCGTATAAACTATGTTAGGCTCATCCTAACGGGAGGGTGAGCCTAACCACACACTATTCAAAATCCAACTCTCTTGCTCATTTATCATGTTGTCCGATTACATCTTATGTGCATTGGCATAGATGAATACGCCATGTTCCTCTTTCTTGGTGTGTAATCCTTTCCTTTGTTTGAAAAAGATAAGTGCAGCACCGGTGCATAGAGTTGCAGCAAGGACGATGAGTCCGGCAATAAATCCGAGGATGCAATACACTATGATAAAGCTGAGAATACCTCCACCTACAGTTGCTGCAGCCCAGGTGATATACCTGCCTTGGAATCCCATAAATTCAAGGGGTTTTTGAAGCCCCTTAAACATTGGATAGCTGACGTATTGATGATTGCCCGATTCCTTTGTCATGATGAATCCATATTACTTGGATAATAGTTAGATACCAAAAAACAAAGGCAGAGCCTGTGCAGCAGCTACAAGGAAGATACATGCACCAACAACCATCATGATCTTCTTCTTGACGTCCTGCTCCTCATTGTGTGGGCTAAGCACCCAGCGCCATACCCACCTTGCGGTGGGCGGTTTCCGAG
>OIMF01000413.1_pt1 | contig 9875 bp, 9 predicted proteins | sample 1584701 | NCBI WGS metagenome assembly OIMF01 (sample SAMN02674697, study PRJEB24791) | human gut metagenome, SKBSTL033 | isolation source: stool | host: Homo sapiens | place: USA | reverse complement strand
CACTCTTTCCCTACACGACGCTCTTCCGATCTGAACGAGTTTGACGACCTGGACGACTGCATTATCTATATCTCCGAGAATTACGATTGGAACCCTTCGTCCGACGGAGTGAGGTTCCTGATAGAGTTGCTGGAACGTAAACTCTCCTGACGATGGCTAAGCTCTATATCGTTCCTACGCCGATCGGAAATTTGGACGACATCACGATTCGGGCCGTCAGGGTGCTTTCCGAAGTCGATTTTATTCTGGCTGAAGACACGCGCACCTCGTCGGTGCTGCTCAAGCATCTGGGCATCGAGAAAAAGATGTATGCCCACCACAAGTTCAATGAACATGCGACGGTTGGTCTGGTGGCCGACAACATCGCCCAGGGCCGTTCAGCGGCTCTGATTTCGGATGCGGGCACGCCGGGAATCTCCGACCCGGGATTCCTGCTGGTGCGGGCCTGTCTTGAAGCGGGGATCGAGGTGGAGACGCTGCCCGGAGCTACGGCTTTCGTTCCGGCGCTCGTGCAGAGCGGCTTTCCGTGCGACCGGTTTTGCTTCGAGGGTTTTCTGCCCCAGAAGAAAGGCCGCAACAAGCATTTGCAGAGCCTTGCGTCGGAGCCGCGTACGATGATTTTTTACGAGTCGCCTTTCCGGGTGGTCAAGACCCTCGAACAGTTCGCCGAGGTGTTCGGTCCGGAGCGGATGGCGGCCGTGTCGCGGGAACTGACCAAAAAGTTCGAACAGACCGTGCGGGGAACCCTTGCCGAGGTTGCGGACTATTTCCGGGAACATACGCCCAAAGGAGAGTTCGTGATCGTGGTGGCGGGGCTTCCGAAACCGGGAAAGAATATGGATACAGAATCCGAAGAAGAGTAAATGAGTGATATGGAAAATAGTGAATTGAAAGAGCAGTCCCGTCATTCGTTCCGACTTTGGGCGGAGTTCCGGGCTTTTATGCGGGACCGTTTCAGTCTGGAGGATGACAAGGCCTCGCAGGATGAAGTAGCTGCCAACATCAGCAAGGGTACGGAGTTTCGCGGTGTCAATTTGTGGGTCCTGATTTGCGCTACGATGGTGGCGTCGCTGGGCCTGAATGTCAATTCGGCCGCCGTAATTATCGGCGCCATGTGTATTTCTCCGATCATGGGGCCGATTATGGGTATCGGCTTTTCGCTCGGGATCAACGATTTCGACCTGCTGAAAAAATCCGTCAGGAACTTCGTCCTGATGTTCGTCGTGGCGATTTCGACTTCGACCCTCTTCTTTTTCATCTCCCCGCTGGGGAATGCGAGCAGTGAGTTGCTCGCACGTACCACTCCGACGACTTACGACGTGTTGATCGCCTTTTTCGGCGGTATGGCCGGTATCGTGGCGCAATCGCGCCAGGATCGTAATTCGACCGTTATTCCGGGCGTTGCGATCGCTACGGCGTTGATGCCGCCTCTCTGTACGGCGGGGTTCGGTCTGGCGACGGGACAGTATCGTTTTTTCTTCGGGGCGTTTTACCTGTTTTTCATCAATACGGTTTTTATCGCCCTGGCTACTTATATTTTTACCCGGTTTCTGAAGTACAGGAAGAAGACGTTTCTCAACAAATCCCGCGAGCGTTTCGTGAAGCGGACGATGCTGGCGATTACGCTCGTTACGTTTATTCCCAGCGTATTCATCGGCTTGCATATGGTGCGGGTTTCGATTTTCGAGGTGCAGGCCGATAAGTATATCGCCCAGGTGTTCAATTTCCCGCAGACCCGTGTGATCGAATCCAGCAAGATCTACCGGCGGGGCGGAGAATCGCCCCGTATCGAACTGCTGTTGGTCGGGGAGCCGCTCGGCGAAGATGTGATCGAGAATGCGCGGGGACAGCTCGCAAGCTATGGGCTGCCTCGGACAGAATTGGTGGTGCGACAGGCATCGAACTCGGATAAGGTCGATTTGCAGTCGCTGCAGTCGAGTTATGTGGAGCTGCTGGACGAGAAGAATCGGCAAATCGCCGAGATGAAACAGCGACTGGCTCGCTATCAGGTGACGAATGTCGATATCGGCGATATTTCGCAGGAGGTGGGCGTGATGTCGGATAACGTGGAGTCGATGTCGCTTACCAAAGGGGTGATGTTCGACGTTGCGGGCAAACCGCTGGATACGCTGTTGGTCTGTGTCATTACGCCGAAGGATTTCCAACGCCAGATAGACCGGGAGCAGTTGCGCAAGTGGCTTTCGGTCCGCACGAAGGTCGATAATGTGAAACTGTTCGTAGAACCGAAATCGAATGAGTAAGCCGGAGGTAGAAAGACAGAAAAGCCCGAATCTGGGTTTTTGGGGAAGGATCGGACTGGAAAGCCTCTGGATTTTCTGTAAGTTTTTCTCCATTTTGCCGTATTGGTTTCGCTATTACGTGGTGGAACCGGCCGTTTTCGGTGCGTTGCGCCTGTTGCGTTACCGTTATCGGGTCGTGACGGAGAATTTGCGGAACTCTTTTCCGGAGAAAAGCCTGGAGGAGTTGCATGCTATCCGGAGAGGTTTTTACCGTACTTTGGCGGAGATTTTCGTGGATACCTTCAGTCTGGCCGGACTCACCGACGAGAAATGCCGTCAGGTAGTCGTCGTAAAGGATCTGGAAAAGCAGATGGCTGCGGTCGAGGGCCGGGACTGGATCGCTCTGACGGCTCATTTAGGGTGCTGGGAGTACTGTTCGTTCTGGGGGATTATCGTCCCTTCGCAGGTGGTCGTGGCGGTCTATCATCCCCTGCGGAGTCGCGTTTTCGACGAATTGTACAAACGTCTGCGCAGCCATGCGAATATCTGCCCGGTACCGATGGCTGAGTCCCTGCGCTTCTATCTGCGAAATCGGGAGAAGGGAATCGACGGCAAGAATATCGTGATGGGACTGATTGCCGATCAGAATCCGCCGCGCCGTCCCGACAGCCATTGGTTCCGCTTCCTCAATCGGGATACGATCTTTTTCGACGGAGGGGAGAAGCTGGCGCTGCGTTGCGGTCTGCCCGTATATTGCTGTTGGCTGCGGCGTGTCAAACCGGGTTATTACGAGATGGATTTCGACCGGATTTACGACGGAGAAGAGGAGGTGGCTCCCCATGAAATAACGGAACGCTACGTGCGGCGTCTGGAGCAGAAGATCCGCGAATACCCCGACCTGTGGATGTGGTCGCACAAGCGGTGGAAACACAAGTCCCCGGCCGATCTGGCCCGCATGGAATGCGAACGAAAACAGAAATAGTGATCCTGAATTGGAACGGTGCCGGGCATTTGCGCCGTTTCCTGCCTTCGGTGCTCGCATCGGTTCCCGAAGGGGTCGGCGTCGTCGTGGCCGACAACGGTTCGACGGACGATTCGCTCGGCGTGCTCGAACGCGAATTTCCCGCTGTGGGGCGAATCGTACTGGACCGTAACTACGGGTTCGCCGGAGGTTATAACCGGGCGTTGGAGTATCTCGATGCGGACTATTTCATTCTGCTCAATTCGGATGTCGAAACGCCTGCCGGATGGGTCGAACCGCTCGTCGAAACGCTCGATCGGGATCGGACCGTGGCTGCCGTAGCGCCCAAGCTGCTGTCGCTCGTCGAGCCTGCGCGGTTCGAGTATGCCGGAGCTTCGGGCGGTTTCATCGACTACTTGGGGTATCCTTTCTGCCGAGGTCGTATTTTGCAGTGTGTCGAACGGGACGAAGGGCAGTATGACGATGCCCGCGATGTTTTTTGGGCGAGCGGCGCTGCTTTCTGCTGCCGGGCCGAAGTATTTCGGGCATTGGGCGGTTTCGACGAGGATTTTTTCGCCCACATGGAGGAGATCGACCTTTGCTGGCGGATGCAACTGGCCGGTTACCGGGTGCGGATCGAGCCCCGGAGCCGGGTTTATCACCTCGGCGGGGGGAGTCTGGCGCAGGGATCGCCTTCGAAGGTGTTTTACAACCATCGCAATAATCTGGCGATGCTCTACAAGTGTGCGTCGCCGGTGCAGCGGAGCGTCGTGGCTATCGTGCGTCCGGTGCTCGACTCGTGCGCGGCGCTGTCGTACCTGATGCAGGGGCGTCCGGATTACGTGCGGGCCGTGGGACGTGCGTGGCGGGATTTTCTGCGGGCGCACAAGGCGCTGGCCGCCAAGCGGCGGGCTGTTCGCGGTGCGGTGAAGGGAGAGCCCCGGGGCATATACTGCGGGTCGATCGTTCTGCGTTATTTATTAGGTCGCAGACGGTTCGGCAAGTTGCTGTAAAGGGGCGGCGATTCGAATGCGACCGCTGCCTTATGTGTCGATGTTCGGACGGGGGCGATTTAAGCTGGCGATAATATACTTTTGTGTACCTTTGGGGGTGTGTAGCGGCCCAAGTCCTCTCCGAGAGGAGATCCGGAGAGGCAGAATTATAAATGCGGCTGCGAATCGCAAATAAGCGGCTGCCGGATTCGGAGCTGTGACTGTCGGATAAAGGTACGCTGAAATACATAATTACCCTGAAGAAAGTATTTGGATGGAAAAATTGGTTGTCATACCTACTTATAACGAGCGGGAGAATATTTCGAAGATGATCTCGAAGGTGATGTCGCTCGAGGGCGGTTACCATTTGCTCGTGGTGGACGACGGCTCGCCCGATGGAACGGGAGCGATCGTCAAGGAGCGGCAGGCGGAGTTTCCGGATCGTCTGTTTCTGTTGGAACGCTCGGGAAAACTGGGGTTGGGCACTGCCTATATCGAGGGATTCCGCTGGGCGCTGGCTCGCCCGTACGATGCCGTATTCGAAATGGACTGCGATTTTTCGCACAATCCCGACGATCTGCTGCGGCTTACCGCCGAATTGGAGGCTGGAGCGGATGTCGCCGTCGGTTCGCGTTATTCGAAGGGGGTGACGGTGGTGAACTGGCCTATGTCGCGGCTGTTGATGTCCTATTGTGCCTCGCGGTATGTGCGGATCGTGACGGGGATGCCCGTCTGCGATGCGACGGCCGGATTCGTCGGCTATAAGCGGGAAGTGCTTGCGGCGATCGATTTCGACCGGATCGAGATGGTGGGGTACGGATTCCAGATCGAGATGAAATATACGGCCTGGAAGATGGGATTCCGTATCGGCGAGGTGCCGATCATCTTTGCCGACCGGACCGAAGGAACCTCCAAGATGTCGGGCGGTATCTTCGGCGAAGCGTTCTTCGGGGTGCTGGCCCTGCCGTTTCGAACGATCGCCCGGAAGAAATAACGGTCGTTGCGTTGCCGGGAAGTGTATTCCTCTTATGCGGGCGGTAAATAGAGTGTTGAGAGGGAAAACGGAGAAATGGTTACGATAAGGGAATATCGGACGACAGACAAGGATGATGTGATGGAATTGATCCGGCGGAATACACCAGAATATTTTGCGGCGGAAGAAGAAATTGATTTGAGTGATTATCTGGATCGAGAAATAGAGTCGTATTATGTGCTGGTCACGAATGACAGGATCGTTGGTTGCGGCGGAATAAATTTTGCCGATGATAAAACCGTCGGCAAAATAAGTTGGGACATCATACATCCCGATTATCAGGGAAAATCGCTTGGGAAGCAACTGCTCGAATATAGAATCGACAAGTTGAAATCAATTGATCGTGTCCGCAAGATAACCGTCAGAACTTCGCAGTTGGTTTATAAGTTCTATCAGAAGCAAGGCTTTGTGTTGAAAACGACGCATAAGGACTATTGGGCCAAAGGTATCGATTGGAGTATGAAGGAAATTAGAACCCCTCTGTATTTTAAAATGTAAGATATATTTTACTCCTGAATACAGCAACGACAGGGCGTCGGAAATTTTCCGTGAATGTCCGATATGGAGTTTACGGCGAATATTGAAAACACGATTTATCAATCGAAAAGCCGGAGCTTCGATAGCTCCGGCTTTTTCATTTTACCGTAGAAGAAATATCTATTTGTTGATCTTGGCCCACGAATCCTTGAGGGTCACCGTGCGGTTGAATACCGGGTGTCCGGGCTTGGAGTCCGTGTCGGCGCAGAAATACCCTACGCGCTCGAACTGGAACGGCTGCCCGATGGGAGCCTCCCCAAGCGACGGTTCCAGATAGCCTCGGGTGACGATCATCGAATCGGGGTTGAGATTGTCCTCCCAACTGCCGCCTTCGGCCACGTCGTCGGGATCTTCGGTCGTGAAAAGCGGGTTGAAGAGCCGGATTTCGGCTTCGATCGCATCGGCCGCCGATACCCAGTGGATCACGCCTTTCACGCGGCGGCCGTCGCTCGACGAACCGTTGCCCGACTCCGGGTCGTACGTGCAGCGAAGCTCCGTGATGTTGCCTTCTGCATCCTTGACGACCTCTTCGCATCGGATCAGGTAGGAGTAGCGCAGGCGCACCTCCGTACCGGGACTCAGGCGGTAGTATTTCTTGGGCGGGACCTCCATGAAGTCGTCGCGTTCGATATAGATCTCGCGCGAGAAAGGCACCTGGCGCGTGCCGGCGTTTTCGTCTTCGGGATTATTGATCGCCGTGAAAAGCTTGGTTTTGCCTTCGGGGTAGTTGGTGATGACGACTTTCAGCGGGTTGAGTACCGCCATGCGGCGTTCGGCGACCTTGTTCAGGTCTTCGCGCACGCAGAACTCCAGCTTGCCCAGGTCGATCACGTTGTCGCGCTTGGCTACGCCGACCATTTCGGCGAAGTTGCGCACCGAAGCCGGCGTATAACCCTTGCGGCGCAGGGCGCAGATGGTCGGCATGCGGGGATCGTCCCAGCCCATCACGGCGCCCTCCTGCACGAGTTTCAGAAGACGGCGCTTGGACATCATCGTATAGGTGAGGTTCAGACGGGCGAATTCGTACTGGTGCGAGGGGTAGATGTCGAGCGCTTGGATGAACCAGTCGTAGAGCGGACGGTGCACGTCGAATTCGAGGGTGCAGATCGAGTGGGTGATCCGTTCGATTGAATCGCACTGGCCATGCGCATAGTCGTACATCGGATAGATGCACCATTTGTTACCCGTGCGGTGATGCTCGGCGTGCAGGATGCGGTACATGATCGGGTCGCGGAACAGCATGTTCGGGTGCGCCATGTCGATTTTGGCTCGCAACACCTTCTCGCCGTCGGCGAACTCGCCCTTTTTCATCCGCTCGAACAGGTCGAGGTTTTCCTCGACCGAGCGGTTGCGCCAAGGCGACTCCTTGCCGGGCTCGGATACCGTGCCGCGCGTGAGGCGGATCTCTTCCTGCGTCTGGTCATCGACATAGGCCAATCCTTTCTTGATCAGGACGACGGCCCAGTCGTAGAGCTGGTCGAAATAGTCCGACGCATAGCGTTCCAACGCCCAGTCGAAACCCAGCCACCGGATGTCGCGCTTGATCGAATCCACGTACTCCACGTCCTCCTTCACCGGGTTGGTGTCGTCGAAACGCAGGTTGCACTTGCCGCCGTATTTCTTGGCCAGGCCGAAGTTGATGCAGATGCTCTTGGCGTGGCCGATATGCAGGTAGCCGTTGGGTTCGGGCGGGAAACGTGTCTGTACGCGCGTGTCGCCCTTGGCGATGGACTCCTGAATGATCTCTTCGAGAAAGTTCGCGGCTTTCTCCTTGGTATTGGTGTCGTTGGTTGCGATTGCCATAGCAGGTATATTTTTCACAAAATTACAACTTTTTTCCGCCTTTGCGTCTATTTTTTGGGACGGTAAACGGTTTTTTGCAGATTGACCGATACTTTCAGGATCTGTTGCAGGCCCAGGCCCACGCCGTCGTAATGGAAATAGAATCCGGCCGAAACGCCCACCGTGTTGTTGAAGAAGCGGCGGTTGTAGGTGACGGCCGTCTGGTTGTAGATCTTCTTGGGGGTTGCGTAAAAGGGGCCGCTGGCATAGAGTCCGGTGCCATAGATGTCCCAGAAGGGGAGCATGTTCTCGCCGACGTAGAGTTCGTTGAGCAAACAGACACCCCAGCGGCTTACCGACAGGGTGAGGCGCCCGCCTTTGGGCGCTTTCCAGCCCTCTTCGGTGCGGCGGTCGCGCTGCAGGCTTTGCAGGTAACCCAGCCGGGCATCGAAGGTGTAGGCTCCTTCGTAGCGGTAGCCGACGTAGGGATTGAGCAGGATGTGGTCCACGACCCCTTCGTCCAACTCCGTATTGTCGGTTTTGGCGTAGTGGAGCAGGGTCATGACATAGCCGCCGTACCAATGGCGTCCCTTGTATTCGCCGCCCGAGAGGATGCGGAACTTCTCGCGCGTCTGGTACGAGCGCATTCCCTCCCAGTCGATGGCGAACTCGATGAAGGAGCCCGTTTGGGATTTATAGTGGGCGGCCAGGCCCTGGATGCGATTATTATAGAACGAGTAGGCACTGCCCAGGAAGAACGGATCGTATCGGGCCAGCAGCAGGGAGCGCGGGAAAATACCGGCTACGGCCTGTGCCGTCTTCGAGTTGAACTGGTAGTAGATCTGGGGGTCCACTTTACTCAAGAACTTGTGTTCCTTGTCGCCGAAGTCTTGCAACAGATCGACGGCTACCACCAGCCGGTTCTTTTCGGACCAGATAACACCCGCTTTCGGGGTCAGGCGCATACTGAAGAACGTGTGCGAATCGTCGATGTTGCAGTCCGAGTGTTCGCGGTTGTCGAACCGGGTGTCGAAGTCGGCTCCGATGAAAACCTCCTGGGCCGAGGCGCCGGCGGCAGCCAGCAGAAGTGTCAGGATAAGTGCGATTTGCTTCATAGGCGATCGTAGTCGTTTGTCGCGCGTTCCGTCCGGTTGCCGGTCCGCCGGGCGGAGCCGTCTGCGGAACGGGACGCTTTTGCGTGTATTTAGGTCGCCAAAGTTAGCTAAAATATTCGGATTTGCTTACTTTTGCCGTGAAAACAGGGAAGTTGTAACGATGAGAAAGATTACCAACGAAGAGCTGGGGCGTCCCTCTGCCGGGGAGTTCGCCCGTATGGAGAAAATGCCGGTGGCGGTCGTGCTGGACAACGTACGCTCGATGCAGAACGTCGGGGCCTTTTTCCGCACGGCGGACGCCTTTGCCGTCGAACGTATCGCCTTGTGCGGCATCACCGCCACCCCGCCCAACCGGGAGATCCACAAGACGGCGCTCGGAGCCGAGCTGACCGTTGCGTGGGACTATTTCGCCGCGACGACCGACTGCATCGCTGCGCTGCGTGCGCAGGGGTATCTCATTTACGTCGTGGAGCAGGTCGAAGGAGCCGTCATGCTGGATGAATTCCGGCCTCGACCGGGGCAGAAATACGCCCTGGTGTTCGGCAACGAGGTGGACGGCGTGGCGCAGGAGGTCGTGGATGCGGCAGACGGGGCGATCGAGATTCCGCAGGCCGGAACCAAACATTCGGTGAACGTTTCGGTGGCCGGAGGAGTCGTTTTGTGGAACTTTTTTTGGCAAGTCCGGCCAAAACGCTAAATTTGCCCCGGGTTACCGGTGGGAAAAGGAGGAATACCCGGAGGGTTCCCGATTCGAAAATTGAAAATATATAATGCTATGTCAGTAGAGAGTACAGTGAGGGCGGTCACGACGTATCGTCTGTGGGAGATGAAGCAGCGCCGGGAGAAGATCGCCATGCTGACTTCGTACGATTATTCGATGGCCCGCATCGTGGATGCGGCGGGGGTCGATGTGATTCTGGTGGGCGACTCGGCGGCCAACGTGATGGCGGGTTACGAAACGACGGTGCCCATTACGCTCGATATGATGATTTACCATGCCCGCTCGGTCGCACGCGCCGTGCGCCGTGCGCTGGTGGTGGTCGATCTGCCGTTCGGTACGTACCAGGGAAATTCGAAAGTGGCGCTCGAGTCGGCCGTCCGCATCATGAAGGAGACCGAGGCCGATGCGGTGAAGATCGAAGGCGGCGAGGAGATCCTCGAATCGGTCCAGCGCATTCTCTCGGCCGGCATTCCCGTCATGGGACACCTCGGCCT
>OIMF01000404.1_pt1 | contig 10104 bp, 9 predicted proteins | sample 1584701 | NCBI WGS metagenome assembly OIMF01 (sample SAMN02674697, study PRJEB24791) | human gut metagenome, SKBSTL033 | isolation source: stool | host: Homo sapiens | place: USA | reverse complement strand
GCCGGGGTGGTGTCGCCCGGGATGACGACCATATCGATGCCCACCGAGCAGACGGCGGTCATGGCTTCCAGCTTTTCAATGGTCAGGCAGCCGATCTCGGCGGCGTGGATCATGCCGGCGTCCTCGCTGACCGGGATGAAGGCACCGGACAGACCGCCCACGTGGTTGGAGGCCATCACGCCGCCCTTCTTCACGGCATCGTTCAGCAGGGCGAGGCAGGCGGTGGTGCCGCAGCAGCCGCAGGTCTCAAGGCCCATCTCTTCCAGAATGTTGGCCACACTGTCGCCGATGGCGGGGGTAGGTGCCAGCGAAAGATCGATGATGCCGGCGGGCACACCCAGTGCCTGAGAAGCCAGATTGGCCACCAGCTGGCCCACGCGGGTGATCTTGAAGGCGGTGCGCTTGACCAGCTCTGCCACCTCGTCGATGGGGGCATCCTTGGGCAGGCGGGCCAGTGCAGCGCGCACAGCGCCGGGACCGGAAACGCCCACATGGATCTCACAGTCCGGCTCGCCGGGGCCGTGGAATGCACCGGCCATGAAGGGGTTGTCCTCCGGTGCGTTGCAGAACACCACCAGCTTTGCGGCACCGATGCACTGACGACCAGCCGTCAGCTCACTGGCCTTCTTGACGGCCTCGCCCATGAGCTTGACGGCATCCATGTTCAGGCCTGCCTTGGTGGCACCGATGTTCACCGAGCTGCACACGATGTCGGTCTCGGCCAGTGCGCGGGGAATGGACTCGATCAGGCGGCGGTCACCGGCAGAAAAGCCCTTGTGCACCAGAGCACTGTAGCCGCCCACAAAGTTTACACCCACCTTTTTACCGGCGGCATCCAGAGTTTTTGCAAACTCCACAGGGTCGGCATCCGGGCAGGCACCCAGCAGCATGGCGATGGGTGTGACACTGATGCGTTTGTTGATGATGGGAATACCGTACTCGGCACTGATATGCTCCACCGTGGGCACAAGGTTTGCGGCCTTGGTGGTGATCTTGTTATAGATGTTCTCGCACGCCTTCTTCGGGTCTGGGTCGATGCAGTCCAGCAGGCTGATGCCCATGGTGACGGTGCGCACGTCCAGATTGTCCTGAGTGAACATCTCGATGGTCTCGAGGATGTCACCGGTATTAAACATACTCATAGCTGTGTACTCCCTCCATCAGATGGTGTGCATGGCATCAAAAACTTCCTGACGGGTAACATTGATCTGCATGCCCATCTCGGCAGCCAGCGCGTCGGTGCGCTTGTGCAGCTCTTCGTGGCTCACATTGCAGTTGCTGATATCCACCAGCATGATCATGGCGAACATGCCCTGCAGGATGCTCTGGGTCACGTCCTCGATATTGATGTTCAGTTCGGTGCACAGACCAGCGACCTTGGCAACAACGCCCACGGTATCGTGACCAATGACGGTAATGAATGCTTTCATCGTTTCCACCCTCGTTTTCCTTTTGATGAACGGTGCCGCAAGCGTTCCGGCACACTCTTACTCTTCCAGTATAGCAGATTTGGCAAAATTTGAACACACTTTTTGTAAAAAAGAACAGACACGAGGGGAAAAAGACATTCTATCCCCAAAATTGGGTGCAATCTTTTACAGCTTGTGCTATACTTATAAATAATTTATTTCCCGATTACGGGCTGAGAAGGAGCAAAATACTATGGAACAGCTTTTGAAGATCCTGGAAGACAATGCGCGGCTGCCCATTGAGGATATCGCCACGATGCTGAATAAATCCCCCGCCGAGGTGGCGGCCATGATCGATCTGGCCCGGGCGCAGGGCATCATCAAGGGCTACAAGACCCTTGTGGACTGGGAAAAGGCTGGTGTGAACCGTGTGGAGGCCGTCATCGAGCTGAACGTCAGCCCCAAGAAGAGCCGCGGCTTTGACGAGATCGCAGCCACCATTGCCGCCTTTGACGAGGTGGAGAGCGTGCTGCTAATGAGCGGCGGCTACGACCTGCAGCTGGTGATCAAGGGCCAGACCTTCCAGGAGATCGCCCTGTTCGTGGCAAAGCGCCTGTCTCCGCTGGACGATGTGCTGTCCACCGCCACCCATTTTGTGCTGCGCACCTATAAAAAGGAGGGCCGCCTGTATCAGGACGAAGAAATCGATGAAAGAGAGTGCACGGTGCTGTGATGGACTACGATAAACTGATCGCGCCTGCCGCTGAGGCCATGCGCCCCTCCGGCATCCGCAAATTTTTCGATTTGGCTGCCGAAATGCCCGAGTGCATCAGTCTGGGCGTGGGCGAGCCGGACTTCAAAACGCCATGGGCCGTGCGCGAAGCCGGCATCGAGAGTCTGGAGCATGGCCGCACCCGCTACACCTCCAACGCAGGCCTGAAGGAGCTGCGCGCCGAGGTGGCAAAGTATCTGGAGCGCCGCATGGGCCTGCACTACGACCCGCTGCACGAGGTGCTCATCACGGTGGGCGGCAGCGAAGCCATTGATATGTGCATCCGCACGCTGGTGCAGCCCGGGGACGAGGTCATCATCCCGGAGCCCTGCTTTGTGTGCTACGAGCCCATCACCACCCTGTCCGGCGGTGTGCCGGTGCATGTGGCTTGCCGTCAGGAGGACGAGTTCCGCCTGCGTGCCGATGCGCTGAAAGCAGCCATCACCCCCAAGACAAAGCTGCTCATCATGCCGTTCCCCAACAACCCCACCGGTGCGGTGATGGAGCGCGAGGATCTGGAAGCTGTAGCTGAGGTGCTGCGCGGTACCAACATCATGGTGCTCTCCGACGAAATTTATGCAGAGCTGAACTATGGCCTGCGGCCTCATGTTTCCATTGCCACCCTGCCCGGCATGGCCGAGCGCACCATCGTGGTGAACGGCTTCTCCAAGACTTACGCCATGACCGGTTGGCGTCTGGGCTATGCCTGCGGCCCGGCACCCATCATCCGGATCATGACCAAGATCCACCAGAGTGCTATCATGAGTGCCCCCACCACCAGCCAGTACGCCGCCATCACTGCTCTGAAGGAGTGCGACGGCGAGATCGACCGCATGCGCGACGAGTACAATATGCGCCGCCGCCTTGTGGTGAAGTCCTTTAACGATATGGGCCTGACCTGCTTTGAGCCGCGCGGCGCGTTCTACGCCTTCCCCTGCATCAAGAGCACGGGCATGAGCAGTCAGGATTTCTGCACGAAGCTGCTGGAACAGAAGCATGTGGCCATCATCCCCGGCGACGCCTTTGGCGCTTCCGGCGAAGGCTACGCCCGCATTTCCTACGCCTACAGCGTGGAGCATCTGAAGGAAGCGCTCCGGCGCATCCGGGAATTCCTGCAGGAAAACAGCATCTATCACGGCATCTGAGGAGGAACAAATGGCAAGGCTGAACTGCGTGACCATTCTGGCCCCCGCAAAGCTCAATCTGGCGCTGGACGTGGTGGGCCTTCTGCCGGGCGGCTACCATGATCTGGATATGACCATGCAGGCCATTACCCTGTACGAGCGGGTGGTGCTGCGCCGCAGCCCCTACCTGAACCTGCGGCTGCCGGGCAGTCTGGTGGCCCCCAATAACAAAAACACTGCCATCAAGGCAGCGCTGGCCTTTTTTGACTACACCGGCCTTCTGGCGGGCGTGGACATCACCATCTATAAAAATACCCCGGTGCGGGCGGGCATGGCGGGCGGCAGTGCCGATGCTGCCGCTGTTCTGGTGGGCATGAACGAGCTGTACGGTGCGCACCTTTCCATGAGTGAGCTGTGCGCGCTGGGCGCAAAGATCGGTGCGGATGTGCCCTTTGCCCTGATGGGCGGCACCTGCCGGGTGCAGGGTGTGGGCGATTTTCTCAAGGCTCTGCCGCCGGTGCCGGAGTGCTGGTTCACGGTGGTGATGCCGGACTACGGCGTTTCCACCCCGGAGGCCTTTGCGGCCTATGACCGGGTGGGCAGCAGCATCCACCCGGACTGCGGAGCGCAGGAAGCCGCTATCCGTGCCGGAGATCTGGATGCCCTTTGTGCCGCCGCCGGCAATGCGCTGGAAGAGTGCAGCGGAGCAAAGGATACCGGGGCCATCAAGGCCCTGCTGCGGGAGCATGGCGCTGTCACCGCCCTGATGACCGGCAGCGGTGCGGCGGTGTTCGGCGTATTCCGGGACGAAGGGGCCGCACGGGCTGCTGCACAGGCCGCAAAGCGGCGCTGGAAGCAGGTGTACGTGGCGCAGCCTGACCGCGGCGGCGCACGGGTGAGCCGATAAAAATGCATAGACCTCCTTCCTACGGGGCATACTGCCCGCAAAGGAAGGAGGTCTTTTTTGTGCAGACCTTTTATAAAATCTGTCTGATCTTAATGATCGTGGGCGGCATCAACTGGGGCCTTGTGGGGCTGTTCCAATTCGATTTTGTGGGCTGGCTGCTGGGCGGCAGCGCATCCATCTGGTCGCGCATCGTGTTCACGCTGGTGGGCATCGCAGCCCTGTGCGGCATCCCGGGGCTGTTTTCGGACGATAGTTCTGAAAATTGAAAGCGGCCTCGCCCTCTCAGGCGCTGACGCGCCAGCTCCCCCAAAGTGGGAGCCTTTGGCAGTCAGTGCGGACTTCATCGTTATGCCAAGGCCTCTCCCTTTGGGAGAGGTGGATTTGCGAAGCAAAGACGGAGAGGGCGAGCTCGCTAAAACAAAAGCACCTGCGGTTGATTCTGCAGGTGCTTTTGCTTGTTGACTCAATTACTGCTTCCGTCAAGATCATCCCAGCCTACCAGATCCGGCAGGGTGAGCGTCTCGTCGGAGCAGTGGGGGTGTGCACGCCGCTGGTCCTCGGCCATGGTGCGCACCACCTCGCGGGTGATCTCACGGATGGCGGCGCAGTCCTCCGGCAGGTCGGTCTGGCTGCGGCCGGAGTGGGTAAACAGGATCTTACCCATGTGGCCCACCACCAGCGTCAGCGGCAGCTGCTGCGGAGCATTGCTGTTGTAGCGGTAGCCCTGCTCTTTGGCCGCTTTGTAGATGCGCTGGGCCGCAAAGCTCCAGCTCAGGATGCCGCGGGCCTGTTCTACGCCAAGGTAGCCGTACAGCACCCCCGGCGCGTCGCAGATGAGGGTGAAGGGAAACTCGGCCCCCTGTGTGGCCTTTGCCACCATGCGGGGCGAGGAACGCACCACGCAGGCCAGCCGCACGCCGCGCAGTCTGGGCAGGGTCTGCAGGTAGCGGGTCAGATATTCCCGCGTGACAGGGTGGTCAAAGGCAGGCAGGAAGATCATGACCGGAGGGTGCTCCCCTTCGCACAGCTTGTAAAAATCATTGCCCGGTGTGGTGGGGGGATCAAAGGTAAAGCGGGGGATGGAGGTGCCCACCAGATGTTCTGACTTCATGCCGCAATGCACATCCTTTCAAGATAATAAAAAATCCACACACTGCATCTCTGCAGAAAGTGCAGAGGACAGAGGTGGATGGATTGCTATAAAAAGATCCCGCCCGGTCGTCTGCGGTCAATCAAACCTACCCTTACGGACAGGTGGGTGCCCTGTCTCCGGGTTCGCGCTTCCTCATCGAGCCTTCATGGTCGACCCATGACGGGGAGGTCTGCAATCCACCGGGGAACTCCAAGCTCCCGTTGAATGATTAGTAGGATCATATAAACCGCAACAAATCGAGCCGGGCAGGAAGTTTTGCCGGGTAATTTGTCTGGAATTATTCTTCGATGTCGTACTCGTCGCTCAGGCGCTCTTCAAACAGCTTGCCCAGCTCCAGCAGCAGTTCGTCGTCGTCCACAACATCCAGATATTCGCCTTCGTCATCCTCGCCAACGCTCAGAATGACCAGCTGAGCATTCTCAGCTTCCTCTTCGGTCTCGGCGTATTCCACAGCAGCCAGATAATGCACACCCTTGTGGTCCAGCGCATCGATCACCTCAAATGTGATCTCGTTGCCGTCCTCATCCTCCAGGGTCATCAGGTCGGGCTGATCTTCTTCGGTATTAGGGTTCTTGATTTCGTCAGACATAGATATTGTCTCCTGTATCGTGTCATAAAACGGGCTGTTTGTGTGCCGCCCGCTTGGCCTGCATATAGTGTAGCGTTTTTTTGCCTGCTCGTCAAGATGCTTTTTCGCACAGAAATTGTGCAGCAAATTTTCACGCATTTGCTCTCGCACTCTGCGGCAGAATATGATATACTATCCTCTGAATCTTCTGTGCACGGTGTGCCGTGCAGGTTACTATAGAGTATGGAGCGTGGGCGGAAATGATGCATAAAAAAAGATGGGCGGCGTTTGTGCTGGCAGCGGCGCTGGCGCTGACGGGCTGCAGTGCCGGGAGCTTTCTGCACTTTGGCAAAGGCAGCGGCGGCAGTACAGTCCAGAAGATCGACCGCCCGGCAGTGGAATCGGCAGAGCTGCAGTTTGCCCACCCTGCGGCGGGGGACACCATTGCGGTGTTCGATACCTCGGCAGGCGTGTTCAAGGCGGTGCTTTTCCCGGACAAGGCCCCGCAGGCCTATGATAACTTTGCGGGCCTTGTGCAGGCAGGCTACTACAACGGCCTGACCTTCTCCCGCGTGGAGAGCGGCTTTGTGGCGGAAGCCGGGCAGGGGGCCGACGGCAGGGGCAACACCATCTGGAACGGCAGCCGCTACCCGGCTGAGACCACCGACAGCCTGCACCACTACTCTGGCGCGCTGTGTATGGGCACCGATGCTTCCGGCGAGTGTGCCAGCGTTTTTTACGTGATGCAGACGCTGCCGGGAGAGCAGTCTGTGACGCAGGAGCTTGTGGACCAGATGAACAGCGCGGGCTACCGCGCGGAGGTGGTTTCGGCCTATCAGACCGCCGGCGGTGCGCCTTATCTTGACTACACCGATACCGTGCTGGGGCAGGTGTACGAGGGCATGGACGTGGTGGATGCCATCGGCCAGACCGCCGTGGACGAAAACCAGAAGCCCCGTGAGGACATCACCATCAACAGCGTGAGCATTACGCAGTACGAATAAGAAAAAGGACACCGTCAGGTGTCCTTTTTCTTATATCTCCCCCGGATGTTCCTTCCGCCATGCAAGATAATCGTCCAGAATGACGGTGGCGCTGACCGAATCCAGGATCTCCTTGCGCTTTGTGCCAAAGGTGCCGCTCTCATCCAGAATGTCGGCGGCGGCGCAGGTGGTCTGGCGCTCGTCCCACATGCGTACCGGCAGGCCGCTCCAGATTTCGACCGTCTTTGCCAGCTTGCGGCTCTTGATGGCGCGTTCGCCCTCGGTACCATCCATGTTCAGCGGCAGGCCGATCACGATCAGCTCGGCTCCGATCTCCTTGGCCACTTCGCACACCCGTGCCGCCACCTTGTTGCGGGCTTTCAGGGTGATCTGCGGGGTGATGGCCGTTGTAAGGAACTCGGTGCGGTCACAGGTGGCAAGGCCGGTGCGGCTGTCGCCGTAGTCAACAGCTAAAATTTTCATACAGGCTTCCTCTCTTGTGTGGAAAAGTTTGTCGGTCCAAGTGTACCACAGCTGCAGGCTAAAAGGTAGAGAATCACACTTTTTTTGAGAGGATTTTCGTGTTACAATAAACACAGATCGATTTTTTAGGAGGAAGTGCCCCATGCTCAAACTGGTTTTAGGCGGCTCCGGCAGCGGCAAGACCACCCTGCTCTATTCCCGCATCCGTGCCCGGGCCGAACAGGGCCGGCGCAGCATCCTTCTGGTGCCGGAACAGTTCACTTCCAGCACGGAGGGCCGCATCTACCGGGAGCTGGGCGATGCTCTTTCCGGCATGGTGGAAAGCTTTTCCTTTACCAGTCTGGCCGAGCGCATCCTCTCTGCCGAGGGCGGCGCGGCGGTGCAGACCCTTTCGGACGCGGGCCGCGCCGTGCTGGTGCGCCGCGCGCTGGAAGAGCTGCAGGATCATGTGCACTACTACTACCGCCACCGCCGCAGTGCGGCCTTCTGCCAGATGGCGGCCCAGACCATCGACGAGCTGAAAAGTGCCGGCCTTTCCGGCGCACAGCTGGCAGAGCTTGCGCCGGACTGCGGGCCGGAAAGCGGCAAGCTGAGCGAGCTGGCACTGATCTTTCAGGGGTACGAAACGCTGCTGGCGGGCACCGGCATGGACCCCGCCGACCGGCTGGAGCTGGCGGCTGACCGGCTGGAAGCTGCTCTTGCCCGGGGCGAACTGCCGGACTTTCTGCGGGAGCGGGAAGTGTTCATTGACGAGTTCGATACCTTCAACGCACCCAAAAAGCGGCTGATGGGCGCGATGCTGGCGGCGCTGCCCACCGTCACGGTGGCCCTGTGCGACGATGGTGCGCCCATGGTGCCGGGGGATATGGGGCTTTTTTCCGGCGCAAAGCAGGTGGCCGCACAGCTGCGGCAGCTGGCCCGCAAAAACGGTGCTGATGCGGCAGTGCCGGAGCTGCTGCGCCGCGACCTGCGCCATAAGGATGCGCCCGGACTTGCGGCTGTGACAGAGCTTTTGGAGACTGGCACCTGTGAGGTGCCGCCCGCTGCGCCGGAGGTGCGGTTGTTTGCCGCTGCCAGCCGGGAAGAGGAAGCCCGCTGCACCGCTGCGGCCATCCGCCGCCTGATGCGGCAGGGCGTGCGCTGCGGCAAAATGGCCGTGGTCTGCCGCAATATCCCGGATTACCGTGCGGCCATCCGGTACGAGTTCCGCATGGCAGATATCCCGCTTTACTGCGATGAACCCACCACCCCGGAGTTCAGCGCCCCGGCTACGGCGGTGCGTGCACTGCTGGCACTGCTGCGCGGTGCGGATATGACCGAAAACCTGACCATTCTTGCCAAGACCGGCCTGTGCGCTCTGACCGAGCCGCAGGTCTGCGCGCTGGAAAACTATGCCTATACCTGGTCACCCAATGCGGCGGCATGGCGCACAAAATTTGAGAAAAGCCCCAAGGGCTTCGGCGAAAATGAACTGTCCGATGAGGATGCAAAAACGCTGGAGGATGCCGAGACTGCCCGCCAGCTGCTGGTAACAGCCGTGGACGAACTGCGCAGCAAGGTGCGGGGCGGCAGCGCCGAACAGATCAGCCGGGAACTGTATTTCTGCCTGAAAAAGCTGGGTGCAGAAGAGCAGCAGGCAGCGCTGGTGGAAGCCGTCCGCACTGCCCGGGGCATCCCGGCGGCAGAGGAAGCGGCCCGCGAGTGGAACGTGGTGATGCAGCTGCTCAACGAGATGGCCCACCTGCTGGGCGGGCAGGGTGTGACCCTTGCAGAATATGAGGACCTGTTCAGCCTGCTGCTGCGCTCTTCGGACCTTGGGCACATCCCGCAGACGCTGGATGCCGTGGTGCTGGCAAGCGCGGGCAAAATGCGTCTGGACGCGCCGGACTATGTGTTCGTGCTGGGCCTTGCGGAGGGCGAATTTCCCTGTGCACCGTCCGAGACGGGCCTTCTGACCCATGCCGACCGCGATGTTCTGATGGCAAAGCAGATCGACCTGCCGGACTGCTTTGAGAACCGCGTGGTGCGCGAGCAGGTGTGCGTTTACAAAGCCCTCACCGCACCGGCAAAGGGGTTGTGGCTCAGCTGGCCCAAGGGGCAGGGCAAGACCCTGTGCGCAGCGCTGGAACCCATCGTGGAGGCCCTGCACCCGGCGGCACCGGAGCTGGAGCTTCCCGACCTTGCAGCCACTCCCGCCGATGCACTGGATACGCTGGGCGGCTGGCCGCTGACCGACACGGAACGCGCCAGCCTGACTGAGGCGCTGCGTCTGCCGCAGACGGATGCACCCCGGGGCCTTGCTCTGCTGCGCCGCATGGAGGAGGACCCGCCCCGGCAGGTGAACGACCTGTCCGCGCTGAGCGGCCTGCTGGGGCAGCGGCTGCGCATTTCGCCCAGCCAGCTGGAAAAATACTATACCTGCCGTTACGGCTATTTTTTGCAGTATGTGCTGGGCCTGAAGCCCCGCAGGCGGGCCGAGCTTTCTGCCGACCAGAGCGGCACCCTGATGCACTGGGTGCTGCAGATGGCGCTGGACCCGCACCCGGATGTGGATAATCCCTGCGCCGGGCTGGCCCCATTTCTGGAGCTGGACGATGAAGCCATGGCAGGCCTTGCCAGCCTGCTGGTGGACGAATATGCAAAGCGCTATCTGCCGGAGGATACAGCCCGGTTCGCCTATCTGCTCTCACGGCTCAAAAAAAGCA
>OIMF01000389.1_pt1 | contig 10415 bp, 10 predicted proteins | sample 1584701 | NCBI WGS metagenome assembly OIMF01 (sample SAMN02674697, study PRJEB24791) | human gut metagenome, SKBSTL033 | isolation source: stool | host: Homo sapiens | place: USA | reverse complement strand
TTTACTGTAGTCGGATAAGTCGTTACCTGCTCCACATATTTCTCAGTGTCCATGTTGAAAATCTTGAACTCTGTATTCTTCTGAAGCACTGCTTTCTTTGTCTCGTCATCCTGTTTGATGATTTTCAGTTTCGCTTCAAACTCGTCATCCAGAAGCACTCTCCATGTCTGTGGCTGGTTCGGGTTGTTCTCAGTGATACGCACTGTAAAATCATCTACCGGAGTGTAATTATGAGGTGTCGTGGTTTCACGCACAATATAAGTTCCATAAGGAATCGCAATACTGCAGGCATAACCTTTTTCATCTGTAAAGATTTCTGTTGCTCCGTTTTCCCCGATCACTACCGGTTTTGCAGAATCAAAATCATAGCTTCCATCCTCTTTTACTTTCAGGGAAGATACCAGATAAGCGGTAAATCCTGCCCCTTTCAGTAAGTCGGCATCGGTCTTTCCGTTATTTGCCGCCTTGATAATCTGGAATGGCTGTTTCATTACCTGCTCCAGAGACAGACAGTCACGTTTTACTTCTGCTACAAGATCTCCTTCGTAATTGCAGACCAGATCATGTTCTTCTTCATCTGCCAGATAACCAGTTGGAGGAGTAATCTCTTTCACATAGTAATTACCAAGATATAATCCATCCACAAAAGCCTGTCCATTCTCATCTGTCGTAAGAGTGGCAACCTGTTCTCCTGCTTTATAGATCACGCCAGTAACACCATCCGGATGCACAATATCCTCACGAGCATACAGTCCATATACTGCTTTTTCCAGAGTGGCATCGCCCTGTGGAACTGCCTTTTTGGTTTCTTTATCCTGCTTCTGCAGAGAAATCTTAGCTGTCACACGTTCATTTTTGAATGTATGCTTGAATGTCTGTTTTGCTTCTTTATCATTCGTATAAGAGAAAGCAAACGTATAAACATCATCTGTGTTTCTCACATACCCTTCCGGTGCCTGCACTTCTTTCACATCATAAGAAAATCCAAGCGGCAGGTCTGCTGTAAACTTCGCTGTTCCGTCTGCTCCTGTTGTCGCTTTCTGGATCAGTGTCCCTTTCTTTACAATGACGGTTCCATCCACGTTGGTAATGTCACTTGCAGCATAAAGTCCAAAGATTCCTCCAGCTAGAGGATTTTCTGTATCTTTATCCTGTTTTGTTACCATTACTTCTACTTTCTGTCTGTCATTAGTAAAGGTTGTCTCAGTGAAAACAACATTCACATTCTGTCCTGCATAGGATAATGTTACTGTCTTTTCCTCTCCGGCATTATAGAATCCTGTCGGAGCCTGTTTCTCTTTTACGATATATGTACCAAGATACAGATTTTTAAGAACGGTAGCTCCGTTTGTATCTGTTGTCAGATTCTCTTTTACTAGATCACCCTTGCTGTAAACTTTTGTACCATAAGCAGTTTTAATATCTGCTCCAGCATACACATCATAAACAGCACCACTCTGTCTGCGTTTCTCATATTTAAATGTTGTTCCATTTTCTGTTACATCAGCACCAACCAGAACCTCACCTTCTTTATAAACGGTAAGCTGTCCCATCTGTTCTTCATCTGGAACCGTAACGGTTGTGGTCTTGCTGACCTCCAGTTTCACATTGTAAGCTGTTGCATTGATACGATATCCGCTTGGAGCTGTAATCTCTTTCAGATATACGGTATCCTGTGTCTTGGTGATCTGTACGGATGCTTCACCGTTTTCATCCGTCGCAGGTAACTTTGTGATCAGTTTGGTACATTCAGCATCACTGTATAATCCAAACACAGCACCAGACAGCTTTGCGTCTGACTTGGCATCTTTCTTGATTACCTTTACACTTGCCTGCTGTACCCAGGATACTTTAAAATCTACATATTTCTCATCATCAACGCCTTCGCCAAATACCAGAGCCAGATCCTGGTTTCCGGAACCTGTTGAAATTTTGTATGCAGAATAATCTTTGGTAATGCTTCCTTTCATGGTTGCAGACCAGCTTCCTGCCACATCACTCACCTGTGTTAATGGTGCAGACAGATAAAACTTTGTACCACCACAAATTTCCACACTTTCTCCGGCTTTACTTGTTTTACCTGTTGTCAGGTTATGAAGCTGTACACCTGCCGGAAGTTTCATGGTAATGGTCTGTAACGCATCCGCATTAAATGTAATATCCTTTGTTCTCTGACTGTTGCCATCCACATAGGCTTTTACATCTGCATCCGAAAAGGACATTGCCACATCTGGAATTTCCGGCTGTGAAATACAGTAATTATAGAGTTTCATTGCCAGATTCTGTGCTGTACTGTTTGCACCTGAAAAAGCATCCCCACTTCCATTTGCATAAGATGCTGCCAGATGTACCAAGATAAATCTGGCTCCTGTACTTAAATTGCCATATCCGTTTTCTTCTGTAAAAAAACCATCATCACCGGAAGCCTTTGTGCCGTAATAGCACACTTTCGCAAGTGCTTTCCCATCACCAACTTTATTGATCGTATAGGTTCCACTTCCTGGCCCTGGTTTGGATGGCTGCACACAGTATGCCGTGGCAGATATATTACCGAATTTTACAGTGTACTGATAAGTCAGATAGGTTCCATATCCATAATCTGCATATCGGTATTCTGCCCCTCTGGTCACAGAAACCTGCTGTGAACTTCTGGCATTGCCTGCCGCAGCCATAAAGGTTACTGTTTCTCCGGCTTCCATTACATACAGATCAATGCCATTACCCTCTGCCTGTTCCAGTACTTCTGAAACGGTTAATTCAGATTCCAAATCTGTTGTGCTTTCAGAATTTTGTGTTTCCCGGTGCGACTCCGAATCCTCCTCGCTCTGCTCCGTATCCCTAGTATCATCCTCAACATTCACTGTACTGTCCGAAGAACGCTCTGACTGCATTTCTGTTTCCGGTTCTTTCACTGTAATATTTCTGCTGATTCTATAAGCAGGATGACCGCTGACTGGTTTTACTGCATAGACAGCTTTGTAAGTATCCGGTGTATGTGTGTCAAAATCTGTACCAGTTTCGTTCTTTGCTTCATGGAATAAAATCTTGATTTTGCTTTCATCTACACCTTCAATTCCCGACAGATCAACTTCTACATCAAATTCCTGCCCGTAAGAAAGTTCAATATCATTTGCCTTTACGATTTCATCCGGATCAAGGGAATCTTGAACATCTTTTAATTCTGCATACTGCTGTTCAAATGGTATTTCTTCCGGTTCTAATTCAGAAGCCGAAACTGCTACTGGCTGAATAATGACAGAAGCCAGTGTTGCGACTGCCATAAATCCGGACAAGAATCTTTTGAATCTCATTTTCATTTTGACTGAATCCTCTCTTTCTTCTATTATCTGCTCTGTTTTCATGCAGGCTCACACCTACATTATTCAATCATTGGAACCACCTCCCACATCTTATTGCTGATACAGAAATAACTCTGATAACAGCACATTCATATGGCAGTGCCTTTTTTGAAACACCGCCACATGGTATCTGCTGTCATCCTGTAAAACAGGAATGACACTCAGGTAAAGTTCAGGATCAAGCATTAAGCCGCAAGAGGTAATTCGTAATAGTTCCTGCAAAGGGTGCCTCCCATCTGTATCCCTTCACGTTTTCACCGGATTCCCGCCGCAAAAATGCGTAGCTGAAAAATTCCGGGTATCCTCTCGCTGCTGGTATGAAATTGTCAAGGTGCAATTTTTAAGGGGATTTATCTTCTTGAATTGCAAATAGACATTTGCCCCTTCACTAACTGCATGTGTGAAAGGGCAAAAATTAACCTGTTTGAAAAATTTTTTAGATATTTTTATTTCAACATTGTTTTATGTGTTTTCCAGTTGTTCTTTTAATTTCTCCAATACTTTCTTCCTCCGGTTTCTGATCGTCTTTGGGCAGCACCCAAAATACTGTGCTGTTTCTTTTACTGTAAATTCTTCAAAAAACAATAGCGTTATCAGTTCCGCATCCTCTTTAGTCAAATATCCCAGAGCTTCTTCCAGTTCCTGTATTTCTGACAATCTGATAATGATTTCTTCCGGTGATAATACCGAAAAAGAGCAGTCATAGCCTTTTTCCTGTAATTCCTCCATACTACATACTCCATGCCTCTGCATTTTTTCAACCTGGTATCGCTCTTTTCTTCCAGCCTGATACCAAGCCAGATATACTGCCCTGGTAACTTCCACAAGCGTATCATTTACACGCAGCATATAGCGTTGTCTTTCTTTTGGCTTTTTACCAGGCATACTTCCAGTCTCCTTTTTTCAATACTCTGGCAGAGTCATCCGAATTATTCCGCATTTTCTGCATTGCCTGTGAAATGCACTTTGATACTGCCGGAACTGTAATACCCAGTTCATGCGAGACTTCTTTTTGTGTCTGCTGCTGAAAATAAATACGCTGGATCATCTGTCTCTGTCGCTCTGTCAACAGATTCATCAACTCCCTGACTGTTTCCTCTGCAATGATTCTTTCAAGCAGACATTGTCCTTTATCTGCCACTTCGCACCATTCTTCGGAAATACAGCTATACGAAATGCAATTATTATGTTCTCGTGTTTCCCTGTTTCTCCACAGCCTGTCTTCGCCTTCTAATATCAGCCTTACATACCAGGGTTGATCATCAAAAAAATTCTCCTCAACAACTGCTATTTTTCTTTCTGCTTCATACACATAATCTCGACAGGTAAATAACGGAAAAACCGTTGCATAGTCCCCCACACAATAGAGAACATATCCGGTCTGATATGCGATAATTTCCGCACAATCCATCAACCTTTGCTTCGCAACTGCTACATCGTTTTCTCTTAAATATTTAGCGGACGGAACCTTTCTTCTTTCTTCCCTGTTACTTACAACCTGTTTCAATTCCTGCAATGTAAGCATAATTACCACCTTTCTGCCTGCTGGCAACAGGTGCCCATCGGCAGAAAGGATAGGATTTTTACTGATCAACTGACAAAAAGGACAGTAAAAAACAGCTTCCGGTACACCCGTTTTTTTTAACGAGAGCCTGAAACTTCCTTACTGCCCTTTCTAATAGTTACAATATTCTCTACTTTATTTTCCGTCTGATGCCAGGATCAGACTTCTTGGCATTTCTTTCTGCTTTTATGTTCTTTTCATTTTCCATCAAAACAGAATAGTCTCCCATTGCATCATAAGGACACTGCCTCCGATAAAGCAAATTTTCTTCTCTGGTCATCAATCCTATCTCCCTTCTTTATCTCTCTGTTTTCCATTTTAACAACACAGGATTCTATTATCCTTAGCATATATGGGGAGTTTTTTTATTTTGCACCCCATATATGGTGAAATTTCACCTGTATTCATTAAAACTGTCTATCAGAGAATCTATGGTCTGCATGATAATTTTCTGCTCTTTCCATTCCAGCTTCTGAATCTGGTAAAGCACTTCCTGAACTGATTCCTGCCTTTCTGTATCACCTTCCTCTTTCCCCAGCAGGATATTGGCATCTGTTTCCAATATCTCAATCATCTTCCTGAAAATCTCAACAGACATTGCCGTTTGCCCGCCTTCAATCCTGCTGACCGTATTGACACTGATACCTGCTTTTTCCGCAAAAGATTCCTGTGACAACTTCATTTCCTGTCTGCGTTTTCTGATCCGTTCTCCCAATTCAATAAGTTCTGTGGAAATTGCACGATTGCTCAATACGGTGTCTCCTTTCCTGCAATTTGTTCCAACTTTACGCCATTGTGTCGCAAAGTTTCTCGAAAAAAAGCAGCTAATTTTTGTCTTAGCTGCTTTTCAAAAAATCTATTTCATTTTATTCTTGGTATTTTATGTATCCCTGTAAGAAGTGTAATCAGAAAAACGCAGAGATAAATGATCGCCTGTCCAACCATTGCAAGAAGAATGATGCTTCCGATCAATCCTCCGATCAGAAGATTCATTGTCCATACTGCCAGTGTTCCTCCGAGGTCAAAGCCTCTTGGAACCATCCAGACACACATTTTTCCAATTCCAAACGGTATCCCCATCAGAAGTAACAGCAAGAAATAATTGCACTCCCCATCCTGGATACAAAACGGTCTTAATACTGCAAACAATACCGTAATCACCAGCACTGGTGCTATCACTTTTTTAATCATCTTCTTCATGTTCCTTTATCCTCCATACATATCGTGATTAACCTCTGCCTGATAATAGCTGTTTATCGTTACCGGAGCATTATACAGGGCAGTCAAAAGATATGCTTTAATGTTTCCAACCTTGGTCGTATTTCGGTTCAGGCAAAACAGCACATATTCGATATGTGAATAATTCAGTTTCATAAACCTGCTTTTCACCAAAGCAACTGGTTTTTCTACTCCTGCAATCCGAATCATACTGTCCTCCGGCATCATCATAACTTCAATTATCAGTTCTACCAGTTCATCTACATCTTCTTTGGCATGATATTGATAATCTATGTTTTCATGAATTACTTCACGATATGCTCTCATCTCCTCCATCACATCTTTTTTCCTTTTGGAATTACCTGATGTGATTGGATAAGATTGATTTATCTCAGTTTCACTAATATCAGTCTTGTTAATATCAGTATTATTAGATTGTGATTTCGGGCATTCTGGATTTGTGATTTCCACTATTCTGGAATGATGATTTTCACTATTTTGGAATTGTGATTCTGGAAATTCTGGATTTGTGGTTTCCACCATTCTTGAATTGTGATTTTCACTATTCTGGAATTGTGATTCCCCATAATCCTGAAGTGTGGTTTTCACTACTCCTGAATGATGATTTTCACAATTCAGAAAAATGCCTGTTTTCCCCTTATTTTCTGCTTCTTGTTGCAAATTTGCACATTCCTTATGTCTTTCCTGTTTCGATTGCAAATCTGCAATTTTTTTATGATCTTCCTGCTCAGATTGCAGATCTGCACAATTACCTGTCGGCTTTTGATCTGGAACCTCTCTGATCATAAAATTTTTCACATAAATAACATTCGGTTTTCCCAGTCCCAGACGTTTCTTCTCTATCAATCCAATCCCATTACTGCTGTCCAGCTCTTTTACCAGTTTCACTGCCTTTTGAGTTCCACAGTTCATCAACTCTGCAATTTCTTCCACAGTGAAGATAATGTATACTCTGTCCTCTGAATCCAGCCATCTGTTCTTAATGCTCAGGCTCATACGGTCCAGCATCAGACCGTATAATACCTTTGCTTCGCAAGAAAGAGTTTTAAAGCATGATTCTGTAAACAGCACTTTAGGGACACGATAGAAGCTGTATTGTTCCGCTTCCATCCCTGTAAAATAATCAAACTGTATCTTCTGCATCTGCTACTCCTTCTTTGTTTTCTTTCCATTTATCCAAAAGCATGAAAATGACTTCTTCTATCTGTTCTTTAGAATATGTCTCTGGAAAATAATTGCCGATTTTCTTTGCCGGGATCGTCACATTAATCTTACTGTTTTCCTTTTTTAATAAAACAGCATAGATATAACTCTGGTTTAATTTTCCGTTTGCACTGCACTCTTTTAACTGTTCTGCCTGTTGCTTTGTCGGAAAGATGCTGCTGTTGGCAATCACTTCCAGAAGCCACTCCTGTTCCTCTGGCTTCAGATAAGATAGCTTTTCTCCTACAATCATGGGAATTTTATTATTGTCCACATATTCCAGCAGAGCATCGGATAATGCCGCCAGACGGATATATCTCTGTACAGTTCTCCCACTGTCTCCGGCAGATTCCCCAACCATATCTGCCGTATATTTTTCGCCTTTACTTCCCTGGTGCTTCATAGCATCATATTTCATCTTATAGGCATGGGCCTTTTCACTTGGCAGAATATTTTCACGCTGAATGTTGGAATCGACCATAATTATGACAGCTTCATCATCTGTATAGTTTCGGACAAGGACCGGCATAGTTGTTTTGCCACACAGTTCACAGCCTCTTTTTCTCCTGTGACCTGAAATCAGTTCATATTCACCTTCTGATTGGGGTCTTACCAGAGCAGGATTTAAAACACCATAGTTTTTAATACTCTCTACTGTCTCAGCCATTTTTTCATCATCGCTCACACGAAATGGATGATTTTTAAAAGGATGGAGCTTTTCCAATTCTATTTCCACAACCTGGTTCATACTCTCTTCCGGTGATTCTTCCAATCCCAGTAAATCATCATAAGAGGTAAGCTGAATATCTTTTTTCGGTCTACGCATGTTTCAACACCTCCTGAACCAGTTCCAGATAGCTGTCTGCCCCCTTGCTTTTTCCATCATAGGCAAAGATACTTACACCCTCCGATGCCGTTTCTGCAAGGCTTTCTGTTCTCGGAATTGTCTGCTCAAAAATCTTAATGTCACTTCCGTATGTAGTTTTGATTGCCTGTTTGTTTCTCTTGGCATTATTGTAACGGCAATTATCCATTGTGAATAAAATGCCTTCTATCTGTAAATCTGGATTGAACCTCTGATGGATTCCCTTAACCACTTTCAGTAATTCCATGAGTCCATCTGCCGCATAATATTGTGGCTGCACTGGAATCAGAACACTGTCCGCTGCACTCAAAGCATTGATCGTCAACATTCCCAAGGATGGCATACAGTCAATCAGAATATAATCGTACTCGTCCTTCAGCAAGTCCAGATACTCTTTCAACACTTTTTCTCTGTCCTCTACTGTAAATAAGGACATATCCATTCCGGCGAGCAATTTATTTGATGGAATCAGGTCAACCCCTTCTTCATGGTGGAGAATCGCCTCTTTCGGATCAAATTCCAGTCCCATGATAATGTTCTCCATCATGCTTTTTAATGTTACCTTGAGATTTTTAGGGAATCCCAATCCCATTGTCAAATGCCCCTGTGGATCAGCATCTACCAGAACTACTTTTTTCCCTGACTTCACCAGTCCTGCTCCCAGATTGATTGTTGTCGTTGTTTTGGCTACTCCGCCTTTCTGATTTGCAATAGCAATTACTTTACACATATACTTTCCTCCGATTTACTCTTTTTCTTCTACTTCAACATAAACACGAAAATATTTGCTTGTTCCTTTGTTCGCATAAGCATCCGATACTTCCAGAACATCCAATTCTTTATGCTTTTCCAAAATACGACGGAACCATTGAATATCCTTTAAAGTACCCTGTAATCTAATTTTCAGCATACATATCCTCCCAGTCTTTGTAAAAACAATACTCTGGATAACGGATTTTAATGGCTTCCCAAAAATACCGGGCATATCCGCAGCAAAACAGATCTTCTACGGTATAATACTGACACTCTTTTAACTGATCTTCCTCTGCTTCATAATCTCCGACACTTGGTGTCCCATTACAGTAAAGATTAAATGCCATGCGGACGATCCGTAAACTTCCACTGGTCTGCCAACCTTCCTGCAGGGATTCCGTTTTTACACATCCAGTTTTAAAATTATAGATTTTATTCACATTTTCTCTTGTGTCTCTGTCGATACCCAGGCAATAAACCAAAGCCTGATGGTAGACATCCTGATATCTGCATTTTTCCAGATATTCCATATAAAATTTTTCGTGTTCCTTGCTCTTGAAAGTAATTGTGCGAGAATTGCTATTCTCTGCTCTTAACGCTGTGTTTGTCATTTTTTATTTTCCTCCTAAATTTTAATAAAAAAGACACCCCATTTCTGGAATGCCCTATAAAAAATAGGGACACCCGCTTTTAACAAGTATCCCTATAATCTATCAATTATCTGATAGCTCTCTATTCATTTTCATATTCAGAATTCTTTGTGTTCCCCGTACCGAGGTCTAATGCAACAACAACGGTTACTTTCTTCACAAGGCTCTTTTCTTTGTGATTTTCGCCTATTTTTTTGAAACTGAAAAACTCCACAAAGTGCGTAAATTCAAGGATTTCTACATATTCTTCCTTTGTAGCAACACCACAGTCTCCACATGAACTGTATTCGGGAACTGATCCACGGCTGTAGCTCTCATAACTTTATATCCTGCTGCCTCAAACACTTCCAGATCTCTTGCCAGGCTTGTCGGTTTACAGCTGATATATACCATCTGTTCTACCCCAAAATCAATAATCTTCTGAATTGCTTTTGGATGAATCCCATCTCTAGGAGGATCAAGTACGATAAAATCCGGTTTATCTTCTAATTCATCCACAACTTTTAGTACATCTCCTGCAATAAATTCACAGTTATCGAGTCCATTTAACTTGGCATTCACTTTCGCTGCTTCTACCGCTTCCTCAACAATCTCGACTCCAACAACTTTCTTTGCAACTGGTGCTAGCATCTGTGCGATTGTTCCGGTTCCGCTGTATAAGTCAAAGATTACTTTGTCTTTTGTCTCCCCGACAAACTCTCTGGCAGTCTTATATAATACTTCTGCCCCTAATGTATTTGTCTGGAAGAATGAAAATGGTGAAATCTTAAATTTTAATCCAA
>OIMF01000364.1_pt1 | contig 11055 bp, 8 predicted proteins | sample 1584701 | NCBI WGS metagenome assembly OIMF01 (sample SAMN02674697, study PRJEB24791) | human gut metagenome, SKBSTL033 | isolation source: stool | host: Homo sapiens | place: USA | reverse complement strand
TGACCCTGTATGGAACGGGCTGGTTCTTTACCCAGATCGCGGGTAAGATCGTACTGCTGCGGCTTCCGATCCTTAGCTATTCGATTTTTTGCCTGCTTCTGGGTGCAGGACTGTATGCAATACATTTTTGGAGATATGGAAAAGACCCGCGTCTGAGTGCTCGCATATAAAGTAAAAAGCGCCCCCGCTGCACTGTGCATAACGGTGCAGCGGGGGCGCATACTTTATTGGGTGGTGTACCGGTTACGATACGAGCTTCCGCTTAGCCCTTGCCTGCGCAGCCGAACAGCTCGATCTTCTCCTTGCACTTGGCCTCGATGGCCTTTGCGCCGGGAGCCAGCAGCTTGCGGGGGTCGAAGCCCTTGCCCTGCTGATCCTTGCCCTCTTCGATGTACTTGCGGGTGGCCTCAGCAAACACCAGCTGGCACTCGGTGTTGATGTTGATCTTGGAAACGCCCAGGCTGATTGCCTTTGCGATCATCTCGTCGGGGATGCCGGTGCCGCCGTGCAGAACCAGAGGAATGTTATTGGTGGCCTTGTGGATGCGGTCCAGAGCCTCGAAGTCCAGACCCTTCCAGTTTGCCGGGTAGACACCGTGGATGTTGCCGATGCCGGCAGCCAGGAAGTCAATGCCCAGAGCAGTGATCTTTGCGCACTCTTCGGGGTCTGCAATCTCGCCGGCACCCACGACGCCGTCCTCGACACCGCCGATGGAACCGACCTCGGCCTCGATGCTCAAGCCCTTAGCGTGTGCCAGAGCAACCAGCTCCTTGGTCTTTTCCACATTCTCCTCGATGGAGTAGTGGCTGCCATCGAACATGATGGAAGAGAAGCCGGCCTCGATGCAGGCTTTGCAGCCCTCATAGGTGCCGTGATCCAGATGCAGGGCAACGGGAACGGTGATGCCCATGGAATCGACCATTGCGCTGACCATGGCAGCGACGGTCTTGAAACCGGTCATGTACTTGCCGGCACCCTCGGAAACACCCAGAATCACAGGGCTCTTCATTTCCTCGCAGGCGGTCAGAACGGACTTGGTCCACTCCAGATTGTTGATGTTGAACTGAGGCACACCGTAGTGGCCATCACGTGCTTTGATCAGCATTTCGGTTGCATTTACCAACATTATTCATTACCTCCACAAAATCATTGGGGTCTTGCTCGTTTCATATCCGCTTTGTGCACGGTTTAACGAACCTACAGAATTAGTATACCCCAAACAGCGGCCAAAATCAATCCAAACCGGTGCTTTTCCTGTAACAATGCGGGGATTCTGTTTCTGGCAGGGTGCAGGGGGTTACTGCCAGAAGCGCGTATATTCGATAGAATGCAACAAATTTCCATATAATGTGCAACGAGCGGCCGAAAGACAGAAAGCTTGATGAAGGACGGATTTTCAACACAGATCCACATTCGTCAAAATGATATTGGGCAATTTGGCAAAAGCGGACAGGATGCAGTTCAAAAAATTGTCATATTTCCGACTTGTATTCTACAAATTGTACGCAGGAAATCAAAAAAGGTCGAACCAAAAAGTGGAAAACCTTGTGGAAAGTGTGGAATTCCACAGGCAAAACAGGCTTTAAAGCTGGACTTTTGAACTTTCTCCACAGGGTTTTCAACATGTGGAAAAATAATCGCTCTTCTACGGATTGTATACCGCGTTTTTGTGGAAAACTTTTTTCTCCGGCAAAACAGAGGGATATCTACCCAGCAGCCGGGTAAAGCTGATGCAGGGCGGCAGAACATTTCTGCAAAAAAGCGGAAACGGTCTCCGGCACCACGAACAGAAAAACTTTTGCAGGACGCGGATAAAAAACGGTAATTTGCTGGCAAACAAGGTCGGCTTATGCTATACTTCAAAATGAGTTATCATCTTCAGATCATACCGGTGCGCGGCCCAGAGTGCGGCGCGCCTTTTGGAGGGTGTGCACAGCACCTTCCGGTGATACAACGGAAGGAGAAAATCATCATGGAAGAAAAGAACCAGCCGCGCCGTCCGCGCCGCAGCCCGGAAGAGCCGCTGCAGAAGAACGAGAGCCTTGTTTATGGCAAAAATCCGGTGACCGAACTGCTGAAAAGCGGTTCCGGCGTGGACACCGTGCTCATTGCTGAGGGCATGGCTCCGGCCGTGGCGGCTTACTATACCGCATTGGCAAAGGAAGCGGGTGCCACGGTGAAGCGGGTGCACCCCAACAAGCTGCGCCTGATGACCGGCACCGAGAGCCATCAGGGTGTGGCGGCATTTGCCAGCGAGATCGAATACGTGACGGTAGACGACCTGATGGCAGAAGCCAAGGACAAGGGCGAGGCACCTTTTCTGGTGCTGAGCGATGGCATTGAAGACCCGCACAATCTGGGTGCCGTGATGCGCAGTGCTCTGCTGTGCGGTGCGCATGGCATCGTGATCCCCAAGCGCGGCGGCGCATCGGTGACGCCCACCGTTATCAAGTCCAGCGCAGGTGCCGCAGAACGCCTGCCGGTGGCTCGTGTGGCCAACATCGGCGAGACCATCCGCCGCCTGAAGGAGCAGGGCGTGTTCGTCTACTGCGCCGATATGGACGGCGTGTCTCTGCGCAGGAACAACCTGACCGGCCCCATTGCACTGGTGCTGGGCAGCGAGGGCAGCGGTGTTTCGCAGCTGGTGAAAAAGCTGTGCGACGGCGTGGTGCGGCTGGATATGGCAGCACCGGGCACCGGTGTGGACAGCTACAACGTGTCGGTGGCTGCGGGCATTATTCTGTACGAGATCCAGTCCCAGCGCGCAGCACAGCAGGCATGATCCGGCATTCGGGCCGGAACCTCAATTTGAATTACAGGAGGGACTAGAATGCCGAAAGATAAAAATAATGGCCGGGAAATGACCCCGGATGAAAAGTTCCGCTCCTTTTTCAGCACCACGGCGGTGGATATCCCGGAGGAGATGACCCGGAGAGACGAAAACCAGCCGGAGGAAAAGCCGCAGAAACGGTTTGGCCTGTTTGGCCGTGGTAAGGAAAAGCAGGAGACTGACGAAGCTGCAGCAGAGCAGCCGCAGGAAATGCCCACCGGTGAGGTGCGGCTGGGTGAGGATGCGCAGCCGGAACCGGAAGCGGATCTGGAACTGATGCTGAAGCCGGAGGCAGACCCGGAACAGGAACTGGCCCCGTGGCCTTTTCTGGAAAAGGAAGCAGAGGATGCACAGCCGGAAGCACCCGCCAAAAAGCCGGAGGAAAAATCTGCACCGCAAACGGCAGAACCCCCGGCGGCAGTGAAGCCGGAAACACCCCGGCAGAGCGCTGTCCCGGCGGCAAGACCCGCAGAGCAGCACAGCACGGCAAAGCCTCTCCGGCACCCCAAGAATGCGCCGGAGGTGCTGCTGCCGCAGGAAGAGCAGGAGCAGCAGGAGATGGCACAGCTCAAGGCGATGATCAACGGCCTGAGCGACCAGAAGCCGGAAAAGCCTGCACCGAGGGCCGAAGCAGCCCCGGCAGCAGAAACTGAACCGGCTGAAAGCAAAAAGAAACCGTCCGGTGCACCGCTGCCCGCGGCTGTGTTTGCAGCGGTAAAGGAGACGGCACCGGAGCTGCAGCCGGAACCTGTGCCGCAGCCGAAAAAAACGGAGCAGCCGGAAAAGCAGCCGGTGGTCGATTTCTTTGGCAAGGCGCAGAGCGAGGACGCACCGCAGGCACCTTTGGCCCCGGCAGAGGAGCCTGCCGCAAAAGAGGACACCATGAGCCTGCCGCTGCTGCCGCTGGACGGTGAAGAGCCGCAGCAGGCACCGGAGAAGGCATCCGCTGCGCCACAGCCGGAACTGAAAGCTGAGGCGGAGGACGCGGTGTCTCCGGAGGAACATGCCGAAACGGAGCTGCCCGAGCCGGAGGCTACGGTGGATAAGCTGCACCGCATGAGCGCAGAGCTGACGCTGCGCTGCGTGCTGGGCGGCATTCTGGCTGTGGTGCTGCTGCATTTTGGTTTGGTGTCGGATGGGCTGCTGCCCGCCATGGCGGCGCTGGACCCGGATGCTGCCCCGGCGGCATTCTATGGTGCAAACCTGCTGCTGCTGGCAGCAAGCCTGTGCGTGGGCTTCCCGGTGCTGCGCGACGGCCTGAACGGCCTGCGCGGACGGTCTTCTTCCGAGACGATGCCGGCGCTGGCCGCAGTAGCAGCGCTGGTGCAGGCGGTCACAGCCATGCTGAACGCAAATGTTTACCGCGGCACCACCGGCATCTCGCTGCTCAGCGGCATGGCCGCGCTGGGGCTGTTCCTTGCGCTGCTGGGCAGCCGGGTGATGCTGGCTGCTGTCAAGGGCGGCTATGAGCTGGTGACCAATGGTGTGGAGTTCGAGGGCGCCTACCGCGCCAAGGACAAAGACCTGCTGCGTGCCCTTGCACGGGATCTGGAACAGAAGGACCCCTGGGTGCTGCTGAGCCGCCCGATGAAGGAAGCTGACGGCTTTGTGGAGCAGAGCTTGAGCGAACGCGCAAGCGAGCGCCGTGCACGCAAAGTTTCGTACATCCTGCTGGGCGTTGCCCTGCTCAGCGGCGTGCTGTTCCTGCTGGCAGGTGCCGGCTGGAACAAAGCTGCGGCTGCCATAGCCGCTGTGCTGTGCATGGGCGCACCGCTTTCTTCTACCTTGATCGCGGGCGTTGCCTCGCTACGGCTGCAGCGTGCGGCTGCGGCTGTGGGCGCAGTCGTGCCCGGCTGGCAGGCCATTGAGCAGCTGGGCGGCATTGATACGCTGCAGATCGATGCAGACGACCTGTTCACCGCCGACAGCGCACAGCTGGAGGATATCCGCATCTTCAAGGGCGGCCGCATCGACCGCGCCATCCTGTACGCGGCCAGCGTGCTGAACGAGAGCCACGGCACCCTGAAGGGGCTGTTCCGCCAGATCGTTGAGGAACGCACAGACATCCTGTTCCCGGTCAAGGATCTGGAGCAGCACCATGGGCTGGGCTTTTCCGCCTGGTGCGATAACAACCGCATCCTCATTGGTACCCGCCGCTATCTGGAGCAGGAGGGCGTGCCGCTGCCGGACGAGGAATACGAGATGCAGCACTCGAAGAACGGCGAGCTGCAAATTTTGTATCTGGCTGTGTCCGGCAACCTGCACGCTATGTTCGTGCTGAAATATGTGGGCGGGCGCAATGTGGCCCGCGGCCTTGCCGTGCTGCAAAAGGAGAACATCCGCCTGCTGGTCACATGCCAGGACCCCAGTCTGACTGCACACCACATTACCGAAGCATACCGCCTGCCGGAAGGCATGATCACCGTGCTGGATCAGGAGCAGTGCAACGCCATCAAGGCCGCACCGGAAGACCCGGAGGATACCTGCTGCATGATCCATCTCAAGGCGTTTGCCAGCCTGACCGGCGGCCTGCAGGCTGCGGATCAGGCCCAGAACGCCGAGAGCAGCGCCACCACGGTACAGATGGTCTCGGTGCTGTTCTCCATTATCATTGCAGCGCTGCTCACCAGTGCAGGCAGCATCTGGGAGCTTTCGGTGGCAACGGTGCTGATGTATCAGGCAGCGTGGAGCGCCCTGAGCATTGCTGTGTGTGCACTGAAACAACATAACTGAGAAATATTCTCAGAATAAATAGGAATTATTCTTGATTTCTCTCAAAAAATATGGTATACTCTGTTCAGAACCTGAGCCGCAGGCGAAAAAATTACCGCCGGGCTGAATGATAGAGCCGGGATCGGTCGATCCTGACAGAAGATCCGTTTTTGAAAGGAGAGCATCATGGAACTGAAGGGTACCAAAACCGAGAAAAATCTGATGGAAGCGTTTGCAGGCGAGAGCCAGGCACGCAACAAGTACACCTTCTTTGCCAGCATGGCAAAAAAAGAAGGCTACGAGCAGCTGGCCGCGATCTTTGAGGAGACCGCCAGCAATGAGAAGGAGCACGCAAAGATCTGGTTCAAGCTGCTGTGCGGCGGCGCGATCCCCGATACCCTGACTTGTCTGGACATGGCAGCAGGCGGTGAGCACGACGAGTGGACCGAGATGTACCCCCGCATGGCCAAGGAGGCCAAAGAAGAGGGCTTCCCTCAGATCGCAGCACTGTTCACCATGGTGGCACAGATCGAGAAGGAGCACGAGGAGCGCTACCGTGCGCTGGCCGAAAACCTGAAAAACAACAAGGTCTTTGCCCGCGAGGAGCAGCAGGTATGGCAGTGCCGGAACTGCGGCTACACCTATATCGGCAAGTCCGCACCGCTTAAGTGCCCGGTGTGCGCACATCCGCAGAGCTACTTTGAGCTGAAAAAGATCAACTACTAAGCTGCAAATTCAAAAGCAGAACAGCGCCGCCGCATCCGGTTTGCCGGGTGCGGCGGCGTTTTGTACAAAATTGAAAAGCGGATTTTATTATTCTCCACAAAATAAGGCTCGGCTGCCCGGCAGAATGGGCAAAAAACTTGACCCGGTTTTGCACTGCGTGTAAAATAATACGGAGACAGGAATATTTAAAGGATCTTGCAGCAAAGCAGGCGGGGAGGGCAAAGCCCATGAAGCAGGGGTTCAAAGCGTGTGTTTGTGCAGTGGTGCTGTGCGCAGAACTGTTTGCAGCCGGGGCGTTGTCGGCCTATGCTGCGCAGGAGCAGCCGCTGCCGGACAGCGGCATGACATTGGACACTGCCGAACTGACGCTGGATATCACCGAAGGAGACCCGGCCCCGGTGGCCTACCTGAATGTGCAGGCACCCAACGACTACTTCTTTCTGATCTGGACTTCCAGTGATCCGGCAGTGGCATCGGTGGACGGCACTGGCAAGGTGACCGGCCATGCCGAGGGCACTGCGGCCGTCACGGCCCGCAATGAGCGCGGCGAAAAGACCACCTGTACCATCACGGTGCGCAAAAGCACAGCCAGCCGCCTGGTGCTGAACACCAGCGATCTGATGCTTACCATTACAGAGCAGGAGCCTGCCCCGACGAAACAGCTGAAGCTGGAACAGAACAAAGGCGGGTTTACCTATGTGCGGCAGTGGATCAGCAGCAACCCGGCGGTGGCATCGGTAAGCACAAACGGTACCGTAAAGGCGCAGGGGTCCGGCAAGGCCGTCATCAGCGCACTGACCACAGCCGGGCAGGTGCTGCGCTGCACGGTAACGGTCACATCGGAGATCGGACGGGTGCAGATGAGCAAAAACGCCATGCTGCTGCAGGCAGTGGGAGCCAGTCAGAAGCTGACCGCGCAGGCTGCAGGCACCAAAAACGGAACGATGACATGGCTCAGCAGCAATCCGGGCGTGGCAACTGTGAGTGCGGATGGCATGGTAACGGCGGTGGGCGACGGTGAAACGATGATCCTTGCCGTTACACCGGAGGGTCGTGCCGATGCCTGCTATGTGGCCGTGGGAGCGGCGGCGTGGCGGTTCCGCTCGGAGGACGAACTTGCCGAAACGCTGACCCTGACCGGCCAGCTGCCCTATTCGGATGGAAAGTAAAAAGAAAAATGGGAGCGTTCTGTGCAGCAGGATGCTCCCATTTTTTCAAAACCCGCTGGGCAGAAAGATCATCGTTCCCCGGGCAGACCACGCCATCCGCTGGGCCATGCAGCCGGGCGCACCGGCCAGCAGAAACAGGGCCAGTGCGGCGAGCAGCAGCACCCATCCAAGGCCGCTGTGCGGCCTGCCAGAAAAAGAATCCCCTTTTTTGCGTCTCATCCCGCTGCCCCCTTTTTGCTGTGCTGGCCCATGCTATGCGCGGCCAGCAGTGATTGTGCAACGTGCTGGGCTGTGGTACAATAAAATATCGAAATCTACTGTGCAGGGAGAACGATTTTATGCTGACCATCACACTGCTGGGCACTGCGGCTACCATGCCACTGCCGGACCGGGCACTCTCGGCGGCGTTTGCTGCCTGCGGCGGCCACGGCCTGCTGTGGGACTGCGGCGAGGGCACGCAGGCAGCGGCACACCGGGCGGGCGTGAACCTGATGCGGGCAGATGCCATCTGCCTGACCCACTACCATGGCGACCACATCTTTGGTCTGCCGGGCCTTTTGCAGACTCTGGGGGCGCAGGGCCGCACAAGACCGCTTGCGCTGCTGGGTCCGGAGGGCCTGCCGGATATCTGGGCGGCGGTGCGGGCACTGACCGGCCCGCTGCCCTATCCGGTGAAGCCGCAGGTGCTTATGCCGGGCCAGCCGCTGGCGCTGGATGCGCTGAGCGAGGGCTGGCCTGCCGGTGCGCGGCTGGTGCCGTTTGCCACAAAGCATCGGGTAAAAAGCCTTGGCTACCGGCTGGAGCTGCCCCGTGCAGGCAAATTTTCGCCGGAGCAGGCCCAGGCGCTGGGGGTGCCGGTGCAGCAATGGAAGCTGCTGCAGAAAGGGCAGAGCGTTGCCGTGGAGGGCAGAACGGTGCAGCCTGCGCAGGTGCTGGGCGCCCCGCGCAAGGGGTTGAGCGTGGTATTTTCCGGCGATACGGCCCCCTGCCCGTATTATTTGCAGGCGGCGCATGACGCAGACCTGCTGATATGCGATGCCACCTATGCCCTTCCGGAGCAGGAAGACCAGGCCCGTCAGTGGGGGCACAGCACCTTTGGGCAGAGCGCATCCCTTGCCGCGCAGGCGAGGGCAAAGCGGCTTTGGCTGACCCATTATTCCCCCATGATCACCGACCCGGAGGAATATGCCGCGCAGGCACAGAGCATCTTCCCGGCGGCGGAGTGCGGCTTTGACGGCAAAAGCATCACCCTGCAGTACGAGGAGGCACAGCCATGACCATCCGGATGGACGAGGGTGCGGCAGAGCTGCTGGACACCCTGCACAAGGCGGGCTATGCAGCCTACGTGGTGGGCGGCTGCGTGCGGGACAGTCTGCTGGGCCTTACACCGCACGACTGGGACCTGTGCACCAGTGCTCTGCCGCAGCAGGTGATGGAGCTGTTCGGCGCGCAGCGGTGCATCCCCACCGGTCTGCAGCACGGCACGGTAACGGTGAAGCAGAGCGGTGCCCTTTACGAGATCACCACCTTCCGTACAGAAGGCACCTACACAGATGGCCGCCACCCGGACGAGGTGCACTTTGTGCCGGATGTGCGGGAGGATCTGGCCCGGCGGGATCTTACCATCAACGCCATGGCCTACAATGAAAAAGAGGGCCTTGTGGACCCCTTTGGCGGGCAGGCCGACCTGCAAAGCGGCATCGTACGGGCGGTGGGTGTGCCCCGCCAGCGGTTCACCGAGGACGCGCTGCGCATCCTGCGGCTGTACCGCTTCGCAGCCCGGTTTGGCTTTGCCATCGACCCGCCCACGGCGCAGGCGGCACAGGAGCTGTGTGCCCATCTGGACTGTGTATCGGTGGAGCGCATCGAGGAAGAGCTTGCAAAACTGCTGAGCGCACCCGCCCCTGCGGCATATCTTGACAAAAAAATACTGCTTGTTATTCTTCCGGAGCTTTCATCGGAGGCACTGGCGGCGGCAAAGCCGGTGGTGGATGCCTGCCCGGCGGGTGCAGAAAACCTGTCCATCCGGCTGGCGGCGCTGCTGTACAGCCTTGGCGAGGATGGCATCCGCCGCACCCTCAAGCGCCTGCGCTGCTCCAACGCCTTGATTGAAGAGGCGGCGGTGTTGGTGCGGGAAGCCAGAGGGTGTGACGGTAGCTTTCTCTTCGGACACGAGTACGGGTTGCGGCACCCAGCGGATGCTTCGTGCTTTGAGCAGCACTCGCATCCTGCTGGCCGCTGCCCCAACAGCAACTCCTTGTTTCCGCCACAGGCGGCAGTCGTTGCCGTTGCAGGCCATTCCATCGCCCGCCCTATTGCCTTCGGCAACAGGGTCCCACCCCAGCGGACGGTCCTCAGAGAAACTACCGTCACACCCGGCTTTACCATCTACGCCCGCCGACTACTGGGCAAATATAACTTGTGTACCGTGCAGCGCATTGCTGCACTGGGCACAGCCCTGCAGCCGGAACACGCGGCTGATTTTGCTGCACTTTCCGAATTGGCCGAACAATTGGACGCGGACGGCGTATGCTGCCGCGTCAGCCAGTTGGCTGTGAATGGCCGCGACCTGATGGCGGCAGGCGTCCCGGCGGGGCCGGGCATCCGCAAAGTGCTGGAAGCGCTGCTGGACGGTGTGATCCGGGAAGAATATCCCAACGAGCGGCAAGCCCTGCTGGCCGCAGTGCAGCAGCTCGCTGCGTCTTGACAAGCTCTTTTTTCAGAGTTACTATTATACTACTGTTTTAGTGTGTTGAATGCACCAAAGGAGAACTTATGACCACACAGACCCCTGATTCAAAGCCGCGTGCCCTCATTGCCATGAGCGGCGGCGTGGACAGCTCGGTGGCGGCATGGCTCATGCAGCAGGCAGGCTATGACTGCACCGGCATCACCATGCGGCTCACCCGCAACGAAACGCTGGGACAGTCCGGCTTTCACACCTGCTGCTCGGAAAAGGACATCGAGGACGCGGCAGAGGTGGCGTTTGCCATGGACATCCCGTACGAGGTGCTGGATTTCACGGCCGACTTCCGGGAACAGATCATTGAAAAATTCGTCCGCGTGTATGAGGCGGGCGGCACGCCGAACCCCTGCATCGACTGCAATAAATATATGAAGTTCCGCCATCTGCTGGACTGGGCCCGGGCACACGGCATGGAGTATGTGGTCACGGGCCACTATGCCCGGGTGGAGCAGGACGAGGCCACCGGCCGTTTCCTGCTCAAAAAGGGGCTGGACGAGGGCAAGGACCAGAGCTACGTGCTCTACAACCTCACTCAGGAGCAGCTGGCGCATATCCGTCTGCCGCTGGGCGGCCTGCACAAGACTGAGGTGCGCGAGATCGCGGAGCAGCACAAATTTGTCAATGCCCGCAAGCACGACAGTCAGGACATCTGCTTCGTGCCGGATGGCGACTATGCCCGCTTTATGGAGGACTTCACCGGCAAACACTACCCGGCAGGTGATTTTCTGGATGAGAGCGGCAGGGTGGTGGGCACCCACAACGGCGCGGTGCGGTACACCATCGGCCAGCGGAAGGGTCTGGGCCTCGCCATGGGCGCACCGGTCTACGTCTGCGCCAAGGATATGCAGGCCAACACGGTCACGGTCGGCCCG
>OIMF01000347.1_pt1 | contig 11435 bp, 9 predicted proteins | sample 1584701 | NCBI WGS metagenome assembly OIMF01 (sample SAMN02674697, study PRJEB24791) | human gut metagenome, SKBSTL033 | isolation source: stool | host: Homo sapiens | place: USA | reverse complement strand
CTCTGTACTGCGTGGCGCTAGCTGTGGGCAGCGTGGTGGGTGCTGTGATCCTGAGCCTGCTCAAGAAAAACCGTACCGACGCAGAATAAACGCCATTCACTCCATATTCGAGATACTTCATAAAGCTACAGCAAGCCTCCGGGGAGACCCGGGGGCTTGCTGTATTACGCAGGATCGCGCGAAGGATCAGAAGGATAAAAAGAAAAAGTAACCGCCCACGACTTCCAATCCAATCAGATATAACATGATACACCCGCTGTCAAAAACGCGGCAAGAACCATTTTCACAAAAAATGCAGCAAAGAACAGCGCGAAACACCGCATTTGCTGGAAAAAGCTTTGCAGCCGCCCTTTTGGATTGCACCCGGTTTTTGAGTGTGGTATACTGTTTCTGTTATGGAAAAGTTCCGGTGCGGTGTGCCGGGCACAGCAAAGAGGAAAAAGGAAACGAACGATGAAAATTGGATTTGACAACGACAAATATCTCTCGATGCAGTCAGAACATATCCGCGAGCGCATCAAGAAATTCGACAACAAGCTCTATCTGGAATTCGGCGGCAAGCTGTTCGATGATTACCACGCGTCCCGCGTACTGCCGGGCTTCCAGCCCGATTCCAAGCTGCAGATGCTGCTGCAGCTGAAGGATCAGGCCGAGGTGGTCATCGTTATCAGCGCCGAGGACATCATCAGCAACAAGATCCGCGGCGACTACGGCATCACCTACGATCTGGATGTGCTGCGCCTGATCGATGCCTTCCAGGAAGTAGGCCTGTATGTGGGCAGCGTGTGCGTGACCAAGTACGCCGCTGCACCGGAGGTGGAGGCCTTTGAAAAGCGGCTGAACAGTCTGGGCATCCGCACCTTCCGCCACTACAAAATTCCCGGCTATCCCAACGATGTGGCCCGCATCGTCAGCGACGAGGGCTACGGCAAGAACGATTACATCGAGACCCAGCGCCCGCTGGTGGTCATCACGGCCCCCGGCCCCGGAAGCGGCAAAATGGCCACCTGCCTTTCCCAGCTGTACCATGAGTACAAGCGCGGCGTGAAGGCCGGTTACGCCAAGTTCGAGACTTTCCCCATCTGGAACATTCCCCTCAAGCACCCGGTGAATCTGGCCTACGAGGCTGCTACAGCCGACCTGAACGATGTGAACATGATCGACCCGTTCCATCTGGAAGCCTACGGCGTGACCACCGTCAACTACAACCGCGATATTGAGATCTTCCCGGTGGTGAACGCCATGTTTGAGCTGATCGCTGGCAAAAGCCCGTATAAGTCCCCCACGGACATGGGCGTGAACATGGCAGGCAACTGCATCGTGGACGATGCGGTCTGCCGCGAAGCCTCCCGCAAGGAGATCCTGCGCCGCTACTTCAAGTGCCTGTGTGAGCAGAAGATCACCGGCACGGTCAAGGAGACCGAGCGCTACAAGCTGGAACTGCTGATGAATCAGGCCGACCTGACCGTGGGCCAGCGCGAAGTGGAAAAGCAGGCTCATGCCCGCAGCGAGAGCACCGGCGGGGCCCCTGCTGCCGCCATTGAGCTGCCGGACGGCACCGTTGTTACCGGCAAGACCGGTCCGCTGCTGGGTGCAGCAGCATCTGCTCTGATGAATGCTCTCAAGGTGCTGGCCGGTATCCCGCAGGAGACCGACCTTGTGAGTGCGGCTTCCATTGAGCCCATCCAGACCCTCAAGACCAACTATCTGGGCGGCAAGAATCCCCGCCTGCACACCGACGAGATCCTGATCGCGCTTTCCAGCTCGGCTGCTTCCAACGAGCAGGCTGCAGCGGCCATGCATCAGCTGCCCAACCTCAAGGGCTGTGATGTGCACTCCACCGTGCTGCTTTCGGGTGTGGATACCAGCACCCTGAACCGGCTGGGAATGTACCTGACCTGTGACCCTGTTTACGAGGAAGAGGACCGCAAGTACCACAAGCAGTAAATTATACAAAAAACAAAACAGGCGCATCCAAAGGCCGAAAGGCTGGCGGATGCGCCTGTTTTTTATTGGTTCAGATGCCGGTAAAATAAGGTCTGTACTTTTCTGCGTACAGCTGGGTGCCCATGCGGCGCAGGCCGCCGTACAGGTGCCGCCGGATCAGCGGTTCAATGGCATCCAGATCTTTTTCCCGGATCACACGCAAAATTTCCCGGTGCTCGCTCAGCACATCCGGCACATTGTTGGCCCGCACCACATCCAGACGGGTAAAGCGGGAATAATCCGGCTGCGGCTTTGTCAGGTTCTGCCAGATATACCACTTGTTCATGCTGCAAAACCAGATGGCGTGCATTTCCAGATCCAGCGTCAGGAAGGCATTGATATCCACATTGTCCGGGTCGGTCATGGTCTGGGCCATCTCTTCCAGCAGGTCATATTTGTGCTTGATTTCGATGTACTCTTTGGGCGAACAGACCTGAATGAAATCGCGCAGCACCGTGCTTTCAACGGCTGTGCGCTGGTACACGATCTGATCCACGATATCCAGATTGATGGGGGTGACGATGGTGCCCTTGCAGGGAATGATCTGCACAAAGCCGTTCTGTTCCAGCCGCTGCAGGGCAGCGCGCACCGGTGTGCGCGAAATGCCGAACCGTTTGCACAGCTGATTTTCGCTGATGGTCTCTCCGGGCTTGATCTTCAGCGTGACGATCTCATATTCCAGCGTCTGGTAGATGTCCTCCGGATGCAGCTGTTCAGCCATGTGCTCACACTCCATTTACATAGTTGATGATAAGATATTTCTATTTTAGCCTGCCAAAAAGAGATTGTCAACGCATGAGAATGAAGTATACAATAGCCTGTATACAAGTATAGGAAAAGCTCCGAAATTTATCATATCTGACAAAAATTGATATATCAGATGAAAATGAACCAAATAGTGTCGCCGGATTGTAACAGTTTCCACGAGAAACGGATAAGATTGTTAGTTATGCACAAAGAAACTTTACGAAGTTGGTGAAGTTTGGCTTTTGTGCGGATGTGAATTTTCTGTTACGATTAGCGTGCAATGAAAATGCTGTATACAGGGGTCACCAAAAACTTTGCTAGCGTATAAGGCAAAAAGGCACCCCTGAAACAAGGAGGAAGAAGATTATGAAAAAGGTCTCTCGTCGCAATTTCCTGAAGGTGTCTGGTGCAATGGCAGCTGCAGGTGCTCTGGCAGCCTGCGGCGGTTCCGGTGCATCCACTCCGGCTGCTTCCGGCGCAGCATCCACCAGCACTGCAGCAAGTGCCGCAGCAGCCGGTGAGGACAAGTTTGCATCTCTGGGCGACTTCACCATGACCGTGGGTCATGCACAGCCCGAAGGCAACCCCCGCTTTGTTTCCATGGAGCAGTTTGCCGCCGATGTGGCAGAGGCCACCAACGGCCATGTGAAGATCGAGGTTTACGGCAACGGCCAGCTGGGCACCGAGAAGGAGATGCTGGAGCAGGTCGTGGCCGGCACCGTGCAGGGCATGCGCGGCGGTCAGTTCGACTTCAGCCCCCGTCTGCTGATGTTCACCCTGCCCTTCCTGACCAACACCCGTGCGCAGGTCACGGCTCTGCTACAGAGCGATCTGGCACAGAAGGTGTGCGCTGAGGCCGAAGGCGAGACGGGCACCGTCATCATTAACCTGTGCGATGCAGGCGGCTACCGCCAGTTCTCCAACTCCAAGCACCCCATCAAGGCTCCCGCAGACCTAAAGGGCCTGAAGATGCGCACCAACGGCATGAAGACCATTGACATGACCTTCCAGGCAATGGGTGCTACCACCACCACCATCCCGTACTCTGACCTGTACATGGGCCTGAAGACCGGCGTTGCAGACGGTCAGGAGAACCCTTGGGTCAACGTGGAGGGCATGAAGTTCTATGAAGTGCAGAAGTACTTCACCGAGGTCAACTACCAGTTCCATCCGGACCCCTTCTATGTGAACGCAGCATGGTGGAACGGCCTACCCGAGGAGTACCGCGATATCATTACCGAGTGCGCCACCAAGATGGGCGAGTACAACGACGAGCTGATCGACAAGAACTCCAGCGCCGCAAAGCAGACCATCGTGGATTCCGGCTGCGAAGTCTACGAGCCCTCTGCCGATGAGCTGAAGGCCTTCCAGACCGCTGTGCAGTCCGTGTACGACCAGTGTGTCACCGAGGGCATCTGCACTGCCGACGAGATCAAGGAGATGCAGGATATCGTCGCAAAGGCATAAGCAGAAACGACCAAAGGCAAAAAACGGCCATGTTACGGTAAAGGCGAGAGGGCAGCCTGCGGGCTGCCCTCTGCTGTAACAGGCCAATGGAAAAAGTTGTAAAATAACCGAAAGGGGCTGAGCACCATCGAAAAGCTGAAAAAAATCGGCAAGAAGCTGTTTGACATATACTTTACCATCGGCGTGATCGCCATGGCACTGCTGGCAGCTCTTGTGATCTTTACCGTTATTGCGCGCTACTGCTTCTCCCTGAGCTGGAAGCAGCTGGCAGAGTTCAACACCACCCTGTTTGCCTTTACCACTTTCTGGGGCATGGGCATCAACGTGATCAAGGACGAGCACGTCATGATCGACATCCTTTACGACGGTGTCAAGCCTGCCCGCAAGCGCTGGCTGGCTATCATCAATTACCTCATCGTGCTGGCCGTGGTGCTGGTGTTCACCTATCAGGGCTTCAAGTATGTGGGCGTTGCCGGTAAGCAGATCAGTCAGGGCATGGAGATTCCCATGATGTATATGTACGGCATCATGCCGGTGTGCGGCATCATCTGTGCCATCTGCGTCGTGATCAAGATCATCACCCTGTACAAGGCCGATATTTCCTACTTTGCGCCCAAGAATCAGGCGCTGAGCCGTGACGACGCATAAGCGGAAAGGGGAGAATACACAACTATGGCAATGCTCATCCTTCTGGTGCTGCTGATCTTCTTTGCCGCGCTGGGCATCCCGCTGGCTTTCGCCATCGGCGCTTCCTGTGTGACCTACATCCTGATCTATGCACCTACCTTTACTACCATGCTGCCGCAGCGCGTGTGGAACGGTGCCTACAGTGAGTTGATGATCGCCATGCCGCTGTTCATGCTGGCTGGCGAACTGATGAACACCGGCGGCATCACCCAGCGCATCATCAACTTCTGCATGGAGCTGCTGCGGCCCATCCGCGGTGGTCTGGGCGAAGTGAACATTGTGGCTTCCATGATCTTTGGCGGTATTTCCGGTTCCTCTGTGGCCGATACCTCGGCTCTGGGTTCCATCCTGATCCCCGCCATGGAGAAGGAAGGCTACCCGCCGGAAGCTTCTGCCGGTATCACGGTGGCATCCTCTACCATGGGCATGATCATCCCGCCCTCCACCCCCATGATCGTTTACTCCATGATCTCCGGTGCATCGGTGGGTGCGCTGTTCGTGGCAGGTGCCGTGCCCGGCATCCTGATCGGTCTGACCCAGCTGGTGCTGGTGTACATCATCAGCGCCAAGAAGGGCTGGCATCCGGAAAAGGTCAAGTTTGACGGCAAGCGCGCCGCCAAGAGCCTGCTTTCCGGCATTCCGGCCCTCATCATGCCGCTGTTCATCATCATCTGCGTTTCCTTCGGCGTGTGCACTGCATCCGAAAGTGCCGGTGTGGCCGTGCTGTATTCCATGCTGGTGGGCTTCTTCGTCTACAAGGAGCTGACATGGAGGGGTGTCTGGGAGGCTTTGAAAAAGACCCTGATCTCTTCTTCCTCCATCATGCTCATCATCGGCTTTACCACCATCTTTACATGGGTGCTGACCATGCAGAAGGTGCCGCAGACGGTGGGTGCCTTCTTCATGTCCCTGAACATGCCCGCATGGGCCATTGCACTGATCTTTGATGTGCTGATCCTGATGATCGGCACCTTCATCGACGTCAGCCCGGCCATCCTGCTGCTCACCCCCATCCTGCTGCCGGTCATGGTGCAGTACGGCTTCTCGCCGCTGCAGTTCGGTGCCATGATGATCACCGGTCTGGCCATTGGTCTGGTCACTCCGCCGGTCGGCATGTGCCTGAACGCCTGCAACAAGATCAACCGTATGCCCATCATCGAGATCTTCAAGGGTGCAGCGCCCTACGTGATCTGCAATGTGATCGTCCTGGTCTCCATCAGCCTGTGGGGCCCGCTTACTACCGCCCTGCCGCAGCTGCTGGGCTACAGCATCTTCTGAGCTCAACGCGTATACCTCTTATAAAAAACAGGCAGCGCTCCCTTGCGGGGCGCTGTTTGTTTTTTGTACGCAAACAGGCGGGACTGTTGTATTTGACGGACAGATATGGTACACTAAGGCCACTTGTGTATAGGAATATAGGAAAAGAGGAATTAAATCATGGATACGCAAAAACAAAAGCGCAGCGCCTTTTCCGGCAAGATCGGCTTTGTGCTGTCGGCCGCAGGCGCTTCGGTGGGTCTGGGCAACATCTGGCGGTTTCCGTACCTCGCCGCGAAATACGGCGGCGGCATTTTTCTGCTGGTGTACATCGTGCTGGCCGTCACCTTTGGCTACACGATGATCGTGGCCGAAACGGCACTGGGCCGCATGACCCACAAAAGCCCGGTGGGTGCCTTTGGAGCTTTTGGCAAAAAGGGCGGCCTGCGGTTCGGCGGCTGGATCAATGCGGTCATCCCTATTCTGATCGTGCCGTACTATTCGGTCATCGGCGGCTGGGTCATCCGCTATCTGTCGGAGTATATCAGCGGCCATGGCAGTGAGCTTTCGCAGGACGGTTATTTTTCCAATTTCATTTCCAGCGGACTGTCGGCAGAGGTGTGCTTTCTGATCTTCACGGCCTTTACGCTGGCCATCATCTTTGCCGGTGTGCGCAACGGCGTGGAGCGTGTTTCCAAGGTGATGATGCCGGTGCTGGTGGTGCTTTCGGTGGTCATTGCGGGCTATTCGGTCACGCGCCCGGGTGCACTGGCCGGCGTCAGATATTTTCTGGTGCCGAACGTGGCAAACTTTTCCTGGATGACGGTGGTCACGGCCATGGGCCAGATGTTCTATTCGCTGTCCATCGCTATGGGCATTCTGGTCACCTTTGGCTCCTATATGAAGAAGGAGGTCTCCATTGAGGAATCCACCGAGAACGTGGAGGTGTTTGACACGGCCATTGCCATCATGGCGGGCCTGATGATCATTCCGGCGGTGTTCTCCTTCTCCGGCGGCGACCCGGACACCCTGCAGGCCGGCCCGGCGCTGATGTTCATTACCATCCCCAAGGTGTTCGAGAGCATGGGCTTTGGCCATGTGGTGGGCATCCTGTTCTTTTTGCTGGTGCTGTTTGCAGCCGTGACCAGCTCCATTGCCCTGACAGAGAGCGCTGTCTCCACCTTTGAGGACGAGCTGGGCTGGAGCCGCGAGCGCGCAACGGCACTGATCGGCCTGATCATGGTGGCGCTGGGTAGCCTTTCGGCACTGGGCTATGGCCCGCTGGCGGGCGTGACGGTGTTCGGAATGCAGTTTCTGGATTTCTTCGATTTCCTCACCAACTCTGTCATGATGCCCATTGCAGCCATTGCTATCTGCCTGCTGGTGTCCCGCGTGATCGGCGTGCAGAAGATCGAAGAAGAGGTGACGCTGGGCGGCAAGCCCTTCCGCCGTAAAAAGATCTTCAACTTCATGATCCAGTATCTGTGCCCCATCTTTGCGGCCATTATCCTGATCAGCTCTGTGGCAAATGCTCTGGGCTGGATCGCAATGTAAAAACAAAAAAGCGCAGAAGGTGTTTCTCAAAGGAAGCCTTCTGCGCTTTTTTGTATGTCCAAAAGGTTTTCTTATGCTGTGAAGTTGCATAAAGCATAGAAAACGGCGATTTTGGCCTCAATTAGCTGGAAGCCTGATTTTATTAGCTGGAACCGAAAATTCTGCTAATGGCATTCGCTGGCTAATTTTGGTGATAGGTTCAAAATGAAAAATGCGAAGATCGTCTTTCACATGGAAAAATGACCTTCGCATTTTCTTAAAATGGCGTCCCCGCCCGGATTCGAACCGGGGGCCTCAGGCTTAGGAGTAGGGGCTGAAGCCATAAATCCTAGGCAAAAGTAGGTAAAACAAGTAACGTTTTATCAATTGATTTTTTGTTACGCTGTCAATCTGAGTAAAGAACACAAACCCCGAAATAAAACGAGTAAAAGGCTTTTCATTAGCAGAAAATTAGCAGAGCTAATGAAAAGTGGAAGGTTCATTGTAAAATGCCCACCTTTCATTAGCTGGGAAGTGTACGTTTCCCTACGGATATTTGCTTGTTTAGCATTCGTGAACCAGACCATACAGCCGTAGCTGGTGTGATGGACAAATGTTTTCAATAGAAAAAGACCAGAGCTTTCTGCGAGAAAACTCTGGTCTATGTAACAGTGCGAATGGAAATGCGCATTGTCTTGTAAAAGGAAGGGGCTTATGGTATTCTTACGGGAGTAAAGGCACTGGATGCAAGGAACTTTGCGTGATTTTAGGAGTGTGCGATGGAAAAGAAATTTAATATTGTAGTCGGTGAAGATGGAACTGTAAAACTCCCAGATGCGGTTCTGGAAAAACTTGAAGTCAAACCCGGAGAGGAAGTTCGCTTCGAGGTAGATGACAATTTCTATGCAGTCAGGCTTCTATCGCGGATAGAAGCTGAACGCTTGGATTACTTGAATTGGATGCATAATAAACATTGCCCCTCTATTGAGGAAATGATTGCAGAGTCGAGAAAACAAGCCACTCAGAACATTGTGATCTCCCGTATCCTTGATGGGATGCCGGCAGAAAAAATCGCAGAAGGCTATGAAGTTTCACTCGATTATGTAAAACAGCTTACACATCAGCTGAAGATGGACATAGAGGAAGCTAAGGCGAAAAAACACAAAGAAACGGGATCATCCTAAAACAGATAGCGGCAGTTTTCCATATACGGAAAACTGCCGCTGCTTATGTATAGAGGTTTATAGGTTCTTTGCAAGATTTTTAATGAGTGTAGCCATAGAGGGGTCAGCCAGCAGTTTGGCAAGAGCTGCTGCCGCATCTGTATCGACTGGGCTGGCTTTGGGAGCGGCTTGCTCTGCGCGAGGGAGGGCTTCAGGCTCTGCACCATGATGCTGATAGAAGAAATCGTCGAATCGTTGTGCGTTCAAACGCCGATCATCATCCAGAATGTGTGCGTACTGCTCGGTGACCATCGAAGCCTGTGCATGACCGGAATCGCCCTGCACGGCTTTGATATCGCCGCCGTTCAGCTTGAGCTTGTATGTAATGCTGGAGTGTCGGAAGCTGTGGAAAACCACTTTGGGGAGATTGTTTTTCTCAATCAGCTGCTTCAATGCACCGTTGATGGTGGATTGTTCGGTCGGCATTCCCAGCGGGCCGGCGACCACAAGATTATAGTCAGCGTACTCTGTGCCCAGTGCATCCCTTGTCATGTCTTGCTCGGCTTTATATTGGACAAGCATCTCAGCAACTGTTTTGGGGAGAAAGATGGTTCGGATACTGCTGTCTGTTTTGGGGCTTTTCAGAACCTGAACCGTGGTACAGCGGGAACTCAGCGAGGGAAAACGAGTGATGACATTTTTGTTTTCCAAGGCGTTTAGCGAAGCAATGTCTACACGCTGCAATTCCTTATTTATGTAAATGGAGGCTCGCCCGGCTTCGATGCTTTCAGGAGAGATATCCACGCAATCCCAAGTCAAACCGAGCAGTTCGCCAAGGCGCAGAGAACAAGAGAAGGAGAGGTTGATGCAGAGCCGGAGCCGTGGATCATCACAGACTTCTAAGGCATGGAACAGGGTCTCGGCAGTCCAGATATCACGCTTCTTTGCAGTGTATTTGGGCAAGGTGGCATAAATACAGGGATTCTTTTCCATAAGTTCCCACTTTACAGCCTGCTCAAAGGCACTTCTCAAAATTTTGTGAACCGAACGAACCGTGCCGGGAGAAACGTATTGATGCTGACGCTTTCCACACATAGGGTCAACGGCTTCGTATTTAAGCAGCCGCTGATAATATCCCTCAATTACGCGGGTGGTGAGATCTTGCAGCTTCATTGAGCCGATAAGCGGTTCTATGTAGTTTGAAATCAGTGCAGTGTTTGATTGATAGGTTGAAAGTGCCCATTTGGTTCTTCCGTACAGGGTGACGTATTCTTTAAGCAGGTCTTTTAGAGTTCGGCACTGGGGTGCCACAAAGGTACCGACGGATTCTTTGTATTCGACCTCTTTCTTACGGTTTTTGGCATCTGCAAGGTCGGTAAAGGTTTCCCATTTCTGCTTTAGCGTTCCATTAGTGTGTTTGTAGGTATCCACTTCGACGTATCTTTTCTCACGGCGAAGGTTGTAATCACCACACATCAGAATTCCTCCTTTTTGCAGATTTATCAGAATGCAGCGTGCATTACTTGCGAATCATACTACGTGCCACGAGCTGTTTTTCGTTTAACAGAGGAACGGACACTGTATGCTTTTTCCACTCATCCATAGAGCAGGTTACTGCTTTGCACAGACGGCATTTTGTCCAGCCGTCGGTTGCATCAAGATCTACATCATAGTTCATGGTTCCGCACATCGGGCATCTTACGTTTTCTTTTCTCATGATATCACCTCTTAAAAACACCGAACAAATACGATTTCGGTCCAGAATCAACACCAAAAAGCTGTTATTCGTGGATTTGATTCGATTATATACCTACTTTATGGAGATGTCAATTACGTATTTGTCGCTATTTTAGAGATTTCTTATTGATTTCCTGTATTTTCTATACTATAATAGAGCTACCGGATCACAAAGGAGTGTTCTTGTTATGAAAAAGAAAACCACGCTCACCAAAATGCACATAGCCCCATCCACAGTGCGCTATGATGCAGTCGCTGCGAGGGATAGCAATGAGGTTGGTCAGATTCTCGCAGGCATACGAAAAAGGAATGGCTATTCACTTGTAGCTTTCTCTGAACTTCTCCGTCACTATGGCGTCGATGTCAGTGATAAAGGAATCAGCAAATGGGAAAAAGGCTATACCGCTCCCAGCATCTACCAACTAGTTGCAATCTGCTACGCATTGAACATCAAGGAGGGTCCTTCCTACTTTACAAAGAACTTCCAGAAACCCGCCCTTCTAAATGACATCGGGCAAAAAAAAGTCGCTGAGTACGAAATGGACTTGATTGCATCCCGGCGCTACCAGCCAGACGCAGAAGAGCCCGCGGAAATCGACTACATAATGATGCCTGTATCAGAGTTGCCAGTATCGGCAGGTCTAGGAGCTTTTCTTGAGGGTGAAATGTTCCAGCAGATACAAGTGCCTGCCAGTAGCGTTCCGGCTGGTGCCGAGTTCGGGATATATGTTAGCGGTGATAGTATGGAGCCACGCTATCATAACGGACAGATTGTATGGGTGAAGCGCTGCGAAGAACTTGAGTGCGGGGATATCGGGATATTCGTATATGATGACTGTGGATATCTGAAAAAATACG
>OIMF01000323.1_pt1 | contig 12183 bp, 9 predicted proteins | sample 1584701 | NCBI WGS metagenome assembly OIMF01 (sample SAMN02674697, study PRJEB24791) | human gut metagenome, SKBSTL033 | isolation source: stool | host: Homo sapiens | place: USA | reverse complement strand
TATCGCATTGAGGGCGGGGAAGAGGTCTCCCGTGAGCCGGGTGCCAGAGCTGTGGGCACCACCATCCGGGTAAAGGATCTGTTTTACAACACGCCTGCCCGCATGAAGTTCCTCAAAAAGGACTCCTCCGAGGGCACCTTTGTGTCGGATACAGTTACCCATGTAGCGCTCAGCCACCCGGAAGTCAGCGTCAAGTTCATCCGTGAGGGCAAGCTGCAGTATGTCACGCCCGGCGACGGCCAGCTGCGCGGTGCAGCCTATGCGGTGCTGGGCCGGGAGTTCAGCCGGGACCTCATTGAGCTGAAAAATCAGGAGGGCGTGTACCGCATCACCGGTCTGGTCACCCCGCCCAAAAGCTGCCGCGCCAGCCGAAGTATGCAGCATTTCTACATCAATGGCCGCTATGTACGCAACCGCACCATGATGGCCGGTATGGAGATGGCGTTCAAGGGTACCATGATGCAGGGCAAGTTCCCGGGCGGCATTCTGCTGCTGGAAATGCCGGCCGACCTTGTGGATGTCAATGTGCATCCGGCCAAGATCGAAGCCCGCTTTGCCCGCGAAAATGATGTTTTTGATGTGGTGTATCATGCCGTCAAGCTGGCATTGGTTCAGCCCGGCACCGGTGAACGGCTTTTTACCTTTGAAGCAGACAAAGAAGAAAAAGCTGAAAATTCAAAAAAAGACGCTGATATAATCAAAAATGATGTAAAGAACAATAACTTTACAGGTCTTTCTGCGATCATTCGGGGGCAGGCAGACCCGGGCGTTCTGCCACAGCAGCACTGGGAACCGGCAAAACCCGCCGCAGCACCGCAGCAGCCTGCCCCGTCTGCTGCAATGCAAATACCGACAGCACCCTGTGTGCCGCGCTGGAAAGGCAGTGTTCAGAACGAGGATATGCTGGATCCGTTCGTGACCCTTCACAGCCCGAAGCTGGAAACGACAAAGGCACCAGAGCCGTTCCGTGCGGCGGCAAGTGAAACGCAGCTGGATGTGGAACCGGAATTTGGAGAGACAAAACTGCATTCGCCTCAGGACCATATGGCAGCGTGGAACCCTGCGCAGGAAGCACCAAAGGAAGAACCTGAGAGTGCACCCTGTGCAGAAACAGAACCGGATGCGCCGGAAGCGGCAGAACAGGAAACTGTACTGGCCGAGCCGGAACAGATGAACTTTGATCCGACGGCGGATCAGCCGGAACCGCTGCGCTATGTGGGCGAGGTGTTCAGAACATATATCCTTGCAGAACGCGGCGACGAGCTGTGCCTGATCGATAAACACGCTGCCCACGAGCGCCAGCTATACGAAAAACTGGCCGCGAACTACGGCAATGTGCCCAGCCAGATGCTGCTGGAGCCTGCTGCCATCGACCTTGCTGCGGAGGAAAAGCAGGCCCTGCTGGATAACATTCCTCTGCTGGAAAATGCGGGCCTTGAGATCGCGGACTTTGGCGGCAATACCGTGGTGCTGCGCGCGGTGCCCGCAGATGTGGAGCCGCAGAATGCCGAAAGCCTGCTGGTGGAGATCGCAAATAAGCTGCTCAAGGGCGGCCATGATGCGCTGAACGAGCACACCGAGTGGGTGCTGCATTCTATCTCCTGCCGTGCAGCCATCAAGGCGGGGGACAAGTCCTCGCCGCAGGAACTGCTGGCGCTGGCCGAAAAGATCCTTTCCGGCGAGGTGCCGCCGTTCTGCCCGCATGGCCGCCCCTGCGTACTCAAATTGACCCGGAAGGAGCTGGAAAAGCAGTTTGGACGCATCGTATAAACATCCCGTGGTGGCCGTCGTCGGACCTACCGCAACCGGGAAGACAGCGCTGGGCGTAGAGCTTGCAAAACATTTTTCCGGCGAGGTCATCAGCTGTGATTCCATGCAGATCTATAAAGGTCTGGACATAGGCACGGCAAAGGTGACACCGGAGGAGACCTGCGGTATCCCGCATCACGGCGTGGATATCCTTACGCCGGACAAGGCTTTCAGCGTGGCAGACTTTACCGCCATGGCCGGAAAGCTGGAAGAAGAGATCTCTGCCCGGAAGAAGCTGCCCATCCTTGTGGGCGGCACAGGGCTGTATGTTCAGAGCTTTCTGTATGGGGTGCGCTTTACAGAGGAAAAAGCACCTGCCGGTCTGCGGGAGCAGCTGGCAGAAGAACTGGCCCAGAAGGGCGGTGCCGCTCTCTATGCCGAGCTGCAGCAGGTGGACCCGGAAGCGGCGGCTGTCATCCACCCCAACAATCAGGTGCGGGTGCTGCGCGCACTCGAACATTATCGTGCCACCGGCAAAAAGCTGAGCGAACAGAAGGCGGAGTCTCTCCCACCGGAGCGGCCCTACCGCAGCCTGATCCTCGGTCTGGATTTCCCAGAGCGCGCGGTACTTTACCGCCGCATTGACCTGCGTGTGGACAAAATGCTGGAAGCGGGCCTTATAAAGGAAGCGGAGCATGTCTGGCAGAACCGGGAAAGCTTCCGCACGGCAGCGCAGGCCATCGGATACAAGGAGCTCTTTCCGTATTTTGAGCAGACGGCTCCACTGGAAGCCTGCACGGAAAAGCTCAAGCAGGCGTCCCGCAACTATGCCAAGCGCCAGTTGACCTGGTTCCGCCATATGGACGGTGTGGTTTGGCTGGATGCCGGTGCACCGGATGCAGTGCAGACTGCCATCCGCAAAACTAGCGAATTTTTAGCGAAAGGATGATCGATATGCCGGATGAGACCCAGAAGGAACGCCATGCGCCGCATGTGCTTACCACTCTGGCAGGCGTGCTGATCGCGTTTCTGCTGCTGGCAGCAATTTATGTGGTGTATCAGGCCGCACATATCCTGTTCCCGCAGAATGTTTATGAGACTGCGCTGCCTGCGGTCATTTCGGATACGGTGGAAGCCGACGGAGTTCTGCTGTTCGACGAAAGCTATGTGGCAGGCAGCGGAAACCTTGGATATCTTGCTGCCGACGGCGAGCGCGTTTCAGCGGGCACCGCAGTGGCAGAGGTGTACAGCAACGCTTCGCAGGCTTCGCTGCGCCTGCAGCTGAACCAGCTGAATGATCAGATCGACCTGCTGCAGAAATCGCAGAACACTTCTGCGCTGCAGCTGGATACCCTTTTAAAAGAACGTTCTTCTGCGCTGTATGACCTGCTGGATACGCTGGACGACAGCGATTATGAAGCGGTGGATGATGATGCCAATGCCTACCTGCTGGCCCAGAACAAGCTCTGGGTGGTAACGGGCGAAGCTGCAAACTTTACCGATCAGATCACTGCGCTGGTCCAGCAGTCCCAGAGCGTGCAGGCGCAGCTGGGCAGCCCGGCGCAGATCACTGCACCGCAGACCGGCTATTTTGTGCGCTCTTCCAGCAGCGGACGGCTCAATGCCAGTGCCGATGATATCCTTGCACTGAACGCACAGGAGCTGCAGGGCTATCTGCAGTCCGACCCAGTGCTGGCACTGGACGGCTGCGCCGGTAAGATCGTGGCAGGGTTCACATGGCGCTATGTGGGCGTGTGCACTGCAAAGCAGGGCGAAAAGCTGCTGGGTCAGAACGGCAAGCCGCTGAGCACAGCGGTGGAGATCAGCTTCCCGGGTCAGGTGGAGAACAGCCTCAAGGCCACCGTCACCGAGGTGGAGATCGATCAGGACAGCGGCCTTGCCCGCTTTGTGCTTGCCTGCAACTCCATCAACGGCGATGTGCTTTGCCTGAACCGGGCTGCAGCACGCATCTCGGTAGGAGAGCGCAGCGGCCTGCGGGTGCCTGCTGCGGCTGTGCACTATTTAAAAGAGGATGGCACCGAGGCACAAACGCAGGGCGAAAACTACCTTCCCGGTGTGTACGTGAAACTTGGCAACATTGCCCGCTTCTGCCCGATCGACCCGGTGGACGCAGACCATCCCCTCATCACGGACGGCGATTACATCCTTGTTCTGCCCGAAGGGACCGAGGGCTCGGTCAGCAAGGTGAGGCTTTATGACGAAATAATCGTTTCCGGACAAAATTTGTATGATGGAAAGCTTTTGTAGTTATTGACATCTGAGGCAAAAAATCCGATAATAGATAAAGCTATTATTTGCATCTATTTGCAAAGAACGCCAGGCAGCGCCATGCTGCCCGAATGAAAGGAGCAGATTGTATGTCTTTGCTTGACAGCATTAAGAAAGGTCTGTTTGACCAGGAAGACGATTACGAGGATCAGTACATTGACGATGGCCCCCAGATGGTAAACAATAACAATGGCATCGGCCTTGGTGCTGATGACGAAAATGAAGAGCCTGTTGAGGGTGCCAAGAAGAACGGCAAGGTGGTCAACATCCATGCCACCACCCAGCTCAAGGTCGTTCTGGTCAAGCCCGAGCACTTCGAGGATGCCAGCACGATTGCAGACCACCTGAACAACAAGCGCACCGTGGTGCTCAATCTGGAGTCTACCAACAAGGAAGTGTCCCGCCGTCTGGTGGATTTCCTGTCCGGTGTTGCATATGCAAACAATGGCCAGATCAAGCGCGTGGCCAACAGCACCTTCATCATCACTCCGTACAACGTGGATATCATGGGCGATCTGCTGGACGAGCTGGAGAACAATGGCGCGTTCTATTGATCCGCAGCCCAAGGCGGCGCGCGGGTTCATCCCTGCGCGTACCGATGAAGAACGCTATCTCATGCGCCATATCGAGGACTTGGCCCACACGGCCTTTTCCCGGGACATTGCGCGGTATTCGGCTTTCCTGAGTGACCGCGAGCAGGACTTGGCCCGCGCGGCACTGGGCCGTGCCGGTGTGCAGGAGGGCTTCCGGTTTGAGGGCGGCTGGCTGAATGCGGAGCGCAGGGTGCTCTGTATCGAGCCGGAGTACAGCTGCGGCGAAGCACCCATCTGCTGTGTGCGGCTGCAATGCCGTGCACAGGCGGGGGCTGCGCTGCCCGCCCACAAGGATTACCTGGGCAGTCTGATGGGCCTTGAGCTGCGGCGCGAGGCGCTGGGAGATATCGTTCTGCCGGAGGATCAGCCGGGCACAGCTTATGTGTTTGCACTGGAACCGGCAGCACAGTTGATCTGCCGGGAACTGTTTCAGGCTGGACACACGGAGCTGACCACGGAACTGCTGACGCTGGACGAGGTGCCGCAGTTTCCGCAGGCGGAGCGTGAGATGCACAGTGCAACGGTATCGTCCCTGCGGCTGGACGCTGTGCTGGCAGCTATGCTGCACTGCAGCCGAGGACAGGCTTCGGAATTGATCGAGGCGGGCAGGGTGGAGATCAACCACCTGCCGGCGGATAAACCTCATGCGCAGGTATATGAGGGCGATGTGTTCACGGTGCGCGGCAAGGGCCGCTTCAACCTGACTGCACTGCCCGGCAAAAGCAGAAAAGATCGGTCAATCATCGAATTTTTTCAATATTAAAAGCAACGGGAGGAAATGACTATGCTGACTCCGCAGGATGTCCGTTCTGTGCAATTTGAGAAAAACCTCCGCGGCTACCGCACAGAGGACGTAGACCGTTTTCTGGATAAGGTGGAAGAACAGCTGCGGGACGACGATGCGCAGGCGGAACAGCTTCGCAAGCAGATTACGGACCTGACTGCTGAAAACCAGAAGCTGCACGATGAACTGAAGAGCTTTGAGGCAGATGGTGAAATGCTCAAGAGCGCGCTGATCAATGCACAACGCATGGGCGAAAATGTCATCCGCGAAGCAAACCAGAAAGCAGAAGAGATCATCCATCGTGCAAATCTGCGCGGTGATGATATCATCCGCGATGCCAACGAACTGCTGCAGAAGGCAAACGACCGTGCAGACGAGATCGAGAACGAAGCAAACGAGAAGCGCCTTGCAGAGGAGCGCGAGTATGACCGCGTGCGTCTGGAAGTGACCCGCTTCAAGTCTGATGTGCTCAACCTGTACCGCAGCCATGTGGAGTCGCTGAGCCGTCTGCCGGAGTTCCAGAAGGAAACGGCTGCACAGGATGCCGAACAGGCAGAGCCTGCTGCAGAGGAAAGTGAGCCTGCCGCTGCAGCCCAGCCGCAGGCAGCGGACGTGCAGGAGCCGGAAGCAGAGCCTGCACAGCCCGCACAGGAAGATGCAGAACCTGCTGCCGTTGTTGAAAATGACGACGACAAGGCAGCTGACAGCAGCGAGGATTTCTGGGCAAAGGATGAGAGCCAGCTCAAGCTGGCCCCGCCGCCCGCGCCTCCTGCTGATTTTAAGCCGGACGAGCCGGACTACGATGCTTTTCAGGGTGTCAAGTTCAGCGAGTAAGGCAACCCCATAAGGAAATATAGAGGAGAGTGTAAACCATTGGCTAAGAACAAATCGCAGTACGATAGTACTCTGAACCTGCCCAAGACCCTGTTTGAAATGCGTGCCGGCCTGCCCAAGAAGGAGCCGGTCATGCTGAAGGATTGGGACGACAACGACCTGTACAATCAGCTCATGAAGCACAACGAGGGCAAGCCGCAGTTCATCCTGCACGACGGCCCTCCGTACGCAAACGGTAATATCCACATGGGTACTGCCCTGAACAAGATCATCAAGGATATCATTATCCGCGATAAAAACATGGAGGGTTTCCAGGCTCCCTATGTGCCCGGCTTTGATACCCACGGCCTGCCCATCGAGCTGAAGGCCCTGTCCTCCGTCGGCGATAAGAAGAAGGACATCTCCAAGCTGGAGCTGCGCCAGATCTGCGAAAAGTTTGCCACCGAGCACATCGACATCATGAGCGACCAGTTCAAGCGTCTGGGCGTTATCGGCGATTTCGAGCATCCGTATCTGACCCTGAAGCCTGAGTTCGAGGCACGCCAGATCGAGATTTTTGGCGAGATGGCAAAGAAGGGCTACATCTACAAGGGCCTGAAGCCCGTGTACTGGTGCCCGGACTGCCGCACGGCTCTGGCAGAGGCCGAGATCGAGTACGGCGAGGACGACTGCGATTCCATCTTCGTGCGTTTCCACGTCTCTCAGGACCCCAACGGTGTGCTGGCAAAGCACGGCATCCCGATGGACAAGACCTACTTCGTCATCTGGACCACCACCACTTGGACTCTGCCCGCTAACGAGGCGATCTGCCTGAACGGCCAGTTCGAGTACTCCTTCGTCAAAATCGGCGATGAGTTCCACATCATGGCCACCGAACTGGTCAAGAGCGTCATGGATGCCTGCCACATCGAGAACTACGAGATCGTGGGTGAGCCGGTCTCCGGTGCCGAGTTTGAGCTGATGCGCTACAACCACGTCTACCTGCCCAAGGAGGGCTGGGTCATTCTGGGCGATCACGTCACACTGGAAAGCGGTTCCGGCTGTGTCCATACCGCAGGCGGCCACGGCGTGGACGACTTCAACGTCTGCCAGAAGTATCCGCAGGTGCCCATCACCGTCCCCGTGGACGATGGCGGCTATCTGACCGAGCTGGCCGGTAAGTATGCAGGTCAGCGCGTGTGGGCTGCCAACAAGACCATTCTGGCCGATTTGACCGAGTCCGGTGCTGTCATGGGTCAGGTGCACATCAAGCATCAGTACCCGCACTGCTGGCGCTGCCATCACCCCATCATCTTCCGTGCAACGGAACAGTGGTTCTGCTCCATCGCAAAGTTCCGCGAGGATGTCTACAAGGCCATTGACACCGTTACCTGGATGCCGGATTGGGGCCATGACCGCATGAAGGGCATGGTGCGCGACCGCAACGACTGGTGCATCAGCCGCCAGCGCACCTGGGGCGTGCCCATTCCCGCATTCTACTGCAAGAAGTGCGGCACCTACCACATCACCGATGCCACCATCAAGGCTGTCAGCGACCTGTTCCGCAAGGAAGGTTCCGATGCATGGTATAAGTACGAAGCCGAGCAGATCATCCCCGCAGGCGAAGTGTGCGAAAAGTGCGGTGCTTCCGAGTGGACCAAGGACACCGACATCATGGACGTCTGGTTCGACTCCGGCTCCACCCATGCTGCCGTTCTGGAAGAGCGCCCCGAGCTGCGCTTCCCGGCCGATCTGTATATGGAGGGCGGCGACCAGTTCCGCGGCTGGTTCCAGTCCAGCCTGCTGACCAGTGTCGCAAGCAAGGGCTGCGCACCCTATAAGTCCGTTCTGTGCCACGGCTGGGTCGTGGACGAGCAGGGCAAGCAGATGCACAAGAGCGCCGGCAACGGCGTGGAGCCCAGCGAGATCATCAAGGACTACGGCGCTGATATCATCCGTCTGTGGGTGGCTTCTTCCGACTACACCGTGGATGTGCGTGCCGGCAAGAACATCTTCAAGCAGCTGAGCGAGGCTTACCGCAAGATCCGCAACACCGCCCGCTTCATTCTGGGCAATCTGGACGGCTTTGATCCCAACACCGACTGTGTGGCTGACGATCAGCTGCAGGAGATCGACCGCTGGGCACTGGCTGCTCTGGATGACCTGATGGTCAACACCAGCGCAGGCTACGCTGTGTATGACTTCAACAAGGTCTATCATGCAGTGTACAACTTCTGCGTTGTTGCAATGTCCAACTTCTATCTGGATGTGACCAAGGATCGCCTGTACTGCACCAACGGCGCAGGCCGCAAGGCTGCTCAGACCACCATGTACAAGATCCTTGTGGCTCTGGACAAGATCATTGCGCCCATCCTGTGCTTCACCAGTCAGGAGATCTGGGACTTCATGCCCAAGACCGAGGGCATGAACAAGTACGTTGTCTTTGAGGAGATGCCCAAGGCTGGCCAGTATGCCGCCGATGAAGCCTTCAAGGCAAAGTGGGCTCAGCTGATCGCCGTCCGTGACGAGGTGAAGAAGGTTCTGGAGCAGGCCCGTGCCGAAAAGGTCATCGGTGCTTCTCTGGAGGCTGCCGTCACCCTGTACTGCAATGATACTGTGTACAGCCTGCTCAACAGCATCCCCATGGACGAGCTAGCCGACCTGATGATCGTCTCTCAGGTAGAGCTGGTCAAGGGCGAAGGCGGCGCTGCAAGCGCTGTTGAAGGTCTGGGCGTTGCTGCTGCACATGCCACCGGCGAAAAGTGCGAGCGCTGCTGGAAGTATTCTTCTTCCATCGGCAGCCATGCCGCACATCCCACCCTGTGCGCACGCTGCGCCAGCGTTGTGGAAGCCTAAGCGTTCCGCATAAAACAATGTTTTAAAGGGCGGCGCTCCCTTATACCGGGGAGCGCCGTTTTTTATACTGAATGATTTTGGGAGTATCCTATGGCATTTGTTGTTTTTAATCTGCTCGCGGCTGCGGCACTCATTGGCATCGATCAGGCCATCAAGCTGTGGGCCACAAATGTGCTGCAGCCGGTGGGAGCCATGCCGCTGATCCCCCATGTGGTGGAGCTGCGGTTCGTGCTCAACCCGGGCATGGCGTTCAGCCTGCTCAGCGGCAAGCAGCTGTTCCTCATCATCGCTACCAGCATAGCGCTGATCTTTGTGGCCTACGGGCTGTTCTTCCGCAGCCGCGGCAGATACCTGCAGCAGGCTGCGCTGCTGCTGATCCTTGCCGGCGGCATCGGCAACCTGATCGACCGTGTGCTCAACGGCGAGGTGGTGGACTACATCAATCTGCTGTTCATGCAGTTTGCGGTGTTCAATTTTGCGGATATCTGCGTGTGTGTGGGCGTGGGCCTTTGGGTGCTGGTAATTTTTCTGGAAGAGCTGCACGCTGAGAACGGGCAGTCCCCGAAGGAGCAGTGAGCCATGGAGCAGCGTGAATTTGTGGTGGAGCAGGAGACGGCAGGCCAGCGCATCGACCGCTTTCTGAGCGGCGAGGACACCGGTCTTTCCCGGTCTGCTCTGCAGGCGCTGGTGGCCGACGGTCATGTGTTGTGCAACGGCAGGCTGGTTGCCAAAAGCCTGAAGCTCAAGGCGGGCGACACCATCGTTTTGGAAATTCCGGACGCAAAGCCCATTGAGGCCGTGCCGCAGGACATCCCGCTGGAAATCGTCTATGAGGACGAGCATCTGCTGGTGGTCAACAAGCCCAAAGGCATGGTGGTGCACCCGGCTCCCGGCAACCCGGACGGCACGCTGGTGAACGCGCTGCTGTGGCACTGCAAGGGAAGTCTGTCCGGTATCGGCGGCGAGATTCGCCCCGGCATCGTGCACCGCATCGATAAGGACACCAGCGGACTGCTGGTGGTGGCAAAGGACGATGCAACGCACATCGGCCTTTCCCAGCAGATGGCGGTGCACAGTGTGGAGCGCGCGTATCGCACCATCGTGTACGGCGGCTTTGCACAAGATGAGGGCTTTGTGGAAAGCAATCTGGGCCGCAGCAAGACCGACCGCAAAAAGATGGCGGTCTACCCGGCCAGTGAGCCGCACACCAAATATGCCTATACCGGCTATCAGGTGCTGGAACGGCTGAACAACTTTACCATGCTGGAATGCCGCCTGAAGACCGGCCGCACCCATCAGATCCGCGTGCACATGGCATCCATCCAGCACCCGGTGGCGGGCGACCCGGTGTATGGCCCGCACAATTGCATCACCAGCCTGCACGGCCAGTGCCTGCACGCCAAAACGCTTGGCTTTGTGCACCCGATCACCGGCGAACATCTGCGGTTCGATTCGGAATTGCCGGAATACTTCACTCGTTTTCTTGCAACGCTCAGGAGGGGAACGGTATGAACCATCTTTCTTCAACGCTTGTACTGTGTGATCTGGACCATCTGCTTTTGGGTGCCGACGGCAACCTGACGCAGGTGGTGCGGGATGTGCTGCAGCTGTTCGTCCGCCGCGGCGGACGTTTTACGGTGTTTTCCCAGCGCACGCCGCGGGCAGTGCGGTCCATTCTGGGCAGTGTGCGGCTCAGCGCTCCTGCGCTGGTGTGCGGCGGTGCCATGGCCTACCATTTTGCCGATGGCACCCACCAGCCGCTGTGCACCTTTGCCGGGCAGGATGCCGACCTGTTCGCCCGCCTGCCGGTGGCAGAGGGCGTGGGCATTGCCCTGCAGATGACCGACGGTACCACCCGTGTGCTGCGCATGAGCGAGGCATTGGAGCGTCATCTGCGGCAGGAATGGACCCCTTATCTGCTGGCAAACGCGGCAGACATCAAGGGGGAAGAAGTGCTGCGGGTGCTGCTGTATCAGGACAGCAAGGCAGTGCCCATGATCTCGCTGCTGGAAAAATCTCTGGGCGACCGCACAGCGGTGCTGCTGGGCGAGCGTGCCGCAGCGGATACGCTGATCCTGACCCCCAGAACCGTCTCTGGCCGTGAAATGCTGGATGCCGTGTGTATGCCGGTGGGCACCGACCCGGAAGATGTGCTGGTACTTGCCGGAGGGCTGCCTATGCTGGACATGGTGCGCGCTTCCAGCCAGAGCACCGCAGCTGCGGATGCCCCGGCTGAGCTGCGTCTTGCTGCCCAAAAGGTCACTTTGACCGATGCTGCGGCAGGTTCTGCAGTGGAAGTGCTGTACCGTATGGTGCGGGATGCTGAAAATTTGGCGTAAAATTTGTGCAAGGCTTCTGCAAATTCTTTCGCAGAAGCCTTTCTTTTTGGAGGAAAGTCAGGTACAATGAGAGAAACGCATCTTCTGGCCCTGCAAAAGAAGGAAAAACTCTTTCTTGCGCTGTCGCTGGCGGCGGTGGTTTTGTGCACAGTGCTGGCCTTTGGCTTTGCCGTGCCGCTGCAGGCTGCCGAACCGCAGGGCCTGCCGGATACGACCGGGCTGGAACAGTATGTGCTGGTGGATCTGAACACTGCCGATCTCTCTGCGCTGTGCACACTGCCGGGCGTAGGGGAAAAGCGCGCACAGACGATTCTGGATTACCGGACGCAGAATGGCCCGTTTGAACGGGTAGAAGATGCAGCCAATGTTCCGGGCCTGACACAGACCATTGTGGATTCCTGGGCAGGAATGGCAACCGTGAGCTGAGCCGCAGCCGGCGGCCCGGCGCAGCAAAAAGGGGAATGATTATGAGTGACGATACCATTTTTATCAACCGGGAACTGAGCTGGCTGGATTTCAACCGGCGCGTTCTTGCGCTGGGCAAAGATAAAAATGTTCCGCTTGCAGAGCGGGTCAAATTTCTTGCGATCTACGGCTCCAATTTGGACGAGTTTTTTATGGTGCGCGTGGGTTCTCTGCAGGAGCGCGCCAATCTGGAACAGGAACAGGGCAAAAAGGTCAAGAGGGAAAACAAGACCAACATGTCCGCGGCGGAACAGCTGACTGCCATCATGCCCAAAACGGCACAGCTGCAGGAGGA
>OIMF01000318.1_pt1 | contig 12345 bp, 7 predicted proteins | sample 1584701 | NCBI WGS metagenome assembly OIMF01 (sample SAMN02674697, study PRJEB24791) | human gut metagenome, SKBSTL033 | isolation source: stool | host: Homo sapiens | place: USA | reverse complement strand
AGGCTAACTTAGGCTTTAAAAAAAACTTCATTTACTGTTTACTCTTTATTATTAGGTAACTAACTAGTTCTATCCATTCTTGTTATACTCCTCTCCTTTCTGGTTATGAAGGAAATTATCTACAATCTTCAATCCCTTTTCCGTAGAAATGCCCCGCATATGCATAAATACAACTGTTTCATAAATTTCACCAAGCGAATAGGACTTGCATATTTCCGAATGCAACAACAAATCCATCTGCTCACATACCATAGCGCGTACAATATTATAATTTACATCATTTCTAAAAATGCCTTGTTCCACTCCTTTGCGATAAAATTCCATAGCCGAATCCAAATTCTCCTTCCGGCTTTCGTCAATGTAACGCATTACCTTGGGATATTTCTCAATATCCTCAAAGAATTTCCTGTTTGTATTCTGAAAATCCTGGGCACTTCTTTGAAAAAACTTCAAGAGGACTTCCAAAACATTTTCTGCTTTGGAAGCCACTTGAGTCATATATTCCTGCATCTCCTCCCGATGTAACTTCATGACATCAAGTAATAAATCCTCTTTGTCATGAAACAATTCATAAAGCGTACGTTTAGATATAGATAATCCGGCAGCAATATCATCCATTCTCACTGTTTTGACACCTTTCTGGGCAAATGATTTCGCTGCTGCCAAAACAATGTGTTCCTTCACTACCGTTTTATCCATTCTTTTTTTCCTGACGCTATTCATTCTTAACATAAAGGGAGACAAAGATACATTTATTTTATAATACCCAACTTAGAACTTCTGACAAACTCTATCAGATGTACAATTTCAGGACTAGACGGAACCTGTTCTTCAATACGACGCAATGCATCCTCTGTAGATGTATTCACTTTATACAATATACGGAAAGCATGCGCTATATGTTTAATAACCGTTTCCGAAAAACCTTCATGTTGCAACACGGTGGTATTGATGCTGTAAAAAGCCGTAGGCTCATGGGCTGCCACACAATAAGGAGGAATATCCTTGGTAAAACGACACCCGCCCTGTACGGCGGCATAAGTCCCCAAACGAGTCTTTCCCTGCATCAGTACATTGGAAGTAAGAATAGCATAATCCTCGACTACACAACAACCTGACACCTGCGAACCGTTACCAATAATACAGTTATTACCGATGGTCACATCATGTGAGATACGTGCTCCCTGCATAATAAAGTTACCGCTTCCTACCACAGTTTCATCTCCGGCGAAAGTGGCACGAATAATAACCGCATTCTCACGGATGGTATTATTATTACCTATACGGGCGATGGTATCATCACCCGTATATTTAAAATCTTGCGGAGTAGCAGCAATTACAGCTCCGTTATAAATGGTATTTCCGTTACCGATGCGTGCGCCGCTCATAATGCTGGCGTTGGGCATAATTACATTATCATCACCTATCTCCACATTCTTATCAATGTAGGCAAACGGGTGAATAGTTACGTTTTTCCCGATTTTTGCAGACGGGTCTACATAAGCTAACGGACTAATCATATTCATATTATTTTTAAGGTTAATTATTCACGTCCACCGCCCAATGCGCTGTACAGATTGATAACAGCCTGCATACGCTGGAAAGTATCGGATACTTCGTTCAACTGGGCACTCAGCAATGACTGTTGTGCAGTAATGATTTCCAGATAAGTGGCCTTTCCCGCCTGAAACAAATCATTGTTCATCTCCACCGCTTTTTGCATTTCAGAAACCTGTGCCTGGTGCTCGCTCAACTTTTTGTCTGCCGTATCATACAGGAACAAAGCATCACTTACTTCCTTACCAGCTTCCAGAATAGTCTGCTGATAATTCATCTTGGCAATCTGTTCTTCCGCTTTCGATACTTTCAAGTTGGCAATCAATTTTCCACGCTGGAAAATGGGTTGCGTCAATGAGCCGATAGCATTCCAAAGCATAACGGCAGGATTAGAAATCACTGTACCATTGGAACCATTAGTCCATCCTAGAGTACCTGTAATATTAACACTGGGATAAAAAGCGGAACGCGCCTGATTGGTAGTATAATAAGCGTCGGCTAATGCCAATTCTGCCGCTTTTACATCGGGCCGGTTCTCAAGCAACTGTAAAGGAACTCCCACCGCCAAATCTGCCGGCATCACTTGTTCCTCCAATGTTCCACGGTCTATGTTCTGAGGAGCCTTTGCCAACAATACGGAGATAGAATTCTCAGTTTCACGCACCTGGCGTTTCAAGTCAGCCAATGAAGCCTCCGTCTGGTGATAAGCCCCTTTACTCTGTGCCACAGCAGCTTCGGTAGTCATACCGGCTTCCTTCATAGCTTCCATAGTGCGCACTGTTTCTTTCATTAACGCCACATTCTGTTCGGTCACACTGACTTGACGGTCTAGCATCAATAAAGAATAATAAGCATTGGCTATACCACCAATCAACTGTGAACGCACTGCCTGCTGATAGGCCTTACTTTGCAAATAAGAAGCTTTCTGGCCACGATGGGCATTCAGCAATTTGCCGAACAAATCAACTTCCCAGCTTGCAGAAGCAGGTAAAGTATAGTTCTTTACAGGAGTACTTTTGTCCACACTAGTCAACGAACCTTGTGGAGCAAGGGCCAAAGAAGGGAGATAAGACAAACGAGCTGATGTCAATAACGCCTTGGCCTCCTTTACACGCAGGATAGCAGCCTGCATATCTACATTGTTTGCCAATCCCTCTTCAATCAGCATCTGCAATTTCGGATCACGGAAAATTTCCTTCCATGACAAGTTACCCATATTGGTTATATCGTTAGCAGCCAATGTATCGTTGGCGGCAACCGGGTCACGATAGATGCCAGTGGCATCTATCGACTCGGGACGATCGTATGATTTATAGATGTGGCAACCGCTTAATAAAAACGTCGCGCAACATAATCCTATTATCTTTTTCATTGTTCTTCTGTTCATTTACGGGTGTATTGTTCAATTTCGGGTTCAACCTCTGTATTGTCCATACTTTCCCATTCAATCGGTTTGAATTTCTCTTGTAACCATTGGAATACCACAAACAATACGGGTACGATAAAGATCTGGAAGATCATACCAATCAACATACCACCAATAGCCGAAGCTCCCAAAGTACGGTTACCATGAGCACCAACTCCCATAGCCAACATCAACGGAATCAAACCTACAATCATGGCCAATGAGGTCATTAAGATCGGTCGCAAACGGGCTGCCGCACCCAAAACCGCAGCCCAGGAAATACTCATTCCCTGCTTACGGCGATCCAAAGCAAACTCTACAATCAGAATGGCATTCTTCGCCAACAATCCCATCAACATGATCAATGCAATCTGCATATAAATATCATTTGACATGGTTCCTAAAATCATCTTCAAAGCCGGAATATTTCCCAATGCTGCAAATCCGTTTACAAACAGGAAGCTACCCAACAGACCGAACGGTACTGAAAGCAATACGGACAACGGCAGAATGTAACTTTCATACTGTGCACTCAGCAACAAATAAACGAATACAAAACACAGAATGAAGATGATACCTGTGGAACTGCCACTGGTAGATGCCTCTTCACGAGCCATACCTCCCAACTCATAACCGTAACCGGTAGGCAAATTCTCTTTAGCAACTTCCGCAATAGCCTGCAAAGCCTGTCCGGAAGTATAGCCACTGGCAGGAGCCACCATCACTTTGATAGACGTATAAAGGTTGAAACGGCCGATAACATCCGGTCCATATACTTTCTTGACAGAAACGAACTGGGAAATAGGAGCCATCTCATTCCCATTACGTATCTTGATACTATTCAAGGATTCCAGATTCTTGGTCGCTTCGGGTTCCGCCTGAATCATAACACGATACATCTTACCGAAACGGTTGAAGTTAGAAGCATACAAACCACCGAAATATCCCTGCATGGTAGTCAGAATATCACTAGGACTGATTCCTGCCTTCTTACAAGCAGCAGCATCAATATCCAACATATATTGGGGGAAACTCGGATTGAAGGTAGTCTGGGCCGAATTAATTTCAGGGCGTGCCTTCAACGCATCCATATAGTCCAAAACTACATCATAAAAATGATTCAAGTCTCCACCGGTCTTATCCTGCATATTCAACTCGATATCACTGGATGCCGAATAACCCGGAATCATAGGAGGAGCAAAGAACAATACCTGCGCATCCTTGATGATCTTCTGCGCACGCATAAACAACGTACCTACCACAATATCCGAATTCTGCATCATGGAGCGTTCTTCCCAATCTTTCAGCTTAATAATGATAGAACCGTAAGAAGGTCCCTGACCACCAATAAAGCCGAAACCGGAAATCACCGTACGGGAATCTACAGCCGGTTCGGCAGCCACCAAGCTGTCTACACGGTTTAAGATTTCCATTGCACGTTCCTGTGAAGTACCGGGAGGCAGTGTCACCGCACCCATAATGGTACCGGTATCTTCATTGGGAACCATACCCGTCGGAGTAACCTTCATAAAGAATACCAACAAAATGATAGAAGCGGCAACCAGCCCGAATGACAACCATTTCTTATGGATAAAGAATACTACATGCTTCTTGTACTTCTTCAATATAGAATCATAAGCCGCATTAAAGGCTGTATGGAAACGTTCTACACGGGTCATCTTCTTTGCTCCATGTCCCTCATCATGCGGTTTCAAGAAAATTGCGCACAGTGCCGGTGACAAAGTCAATGCATTCAAAGCTGAAAAACCGATAGAGATCGCCATGGTGATACCAAACTGACGGTAGAATGTACCGGCAGTACCTCCCATGAAACTTACCGGAATAAACACAGACATCATGACTAACGTAATAGAAACGATAGCTCCACCCAGTTCACTCATGGCATCAATAGAAGCCTCACGGGAAGACTTGTATCCCTGATCCAACTTGGCATGAACCCCCTCGACGACGACAATGGCATCATCGACCACAATCGCAATGGCAAGCACCATCGCCGAAAGAGTCAGCAGGTTCACACTGAAGCCAATCAGTTTCAGTACAAAGAAAGTAGCCACCAACGCCACCGGAATGGCAATAGCCGGAATCAGCGTTGAACGCATATCCTGCAAGAAGATATATACCACAATAAACACCAAGATAAATGCCTCTATCAACGTCTTGATTACTTCATGGATAGAAGCGAACAAGAAGTCATTGGCATTTTGGGCGATATTGATATTCAAACCTGTCGGCAGTGATTCCTGTGCCTTTGCAAGCACTTTCTCCAAATCGGAAATAGTTTCGGTAGCATTAGAACCTGCCATCTGATAGACGATACAAGATACAGCCTTGTGACCATTTACCATATTATTGAATGTATAAGCCAGACGACCTAATTCTATATCGGCCACATCTCCCAAACGAAGTACATTACCATCCGGCAAGGCCTTGATAACAATATCTTCAAATTCAGTCGTTTGCTGCAAACGTCCTTTATAACGGATCGTGTATTGGAAAGTCTGATTACCACGTTCACCGAACTGTCCCGGAGCCGCCTCAATATTCTGTTCGGCCAATGCTGCCGAAACATCAGTAGGAACCAGTTTGTACTGCGCCATCACATCCGGTTTCAACCAGATACGCATAGAATAATCCTGTCCCAACACATTAGCATCACCTACCCCCTTTACACGCTTGATTTCAGGAATCAAGTTAATATTAGCATAGTTTTCAATGAACTCAATATTATACGAGTCGGTTTCATCATACAATGAAAAGACCATCAACATGGAGTTCTGGCGTTTCTGAGTAGTCACACCCACCTTGGTTACTTCAGCAGGCAGCAATCCTTGTGCCATAGAAACACGGTTCTGCACATTAACAGCCGCCATATCCGGATCTGTTCCCTGATTAAAGTAAACGTTAATATCGGCAGCACCGTTATTGGATGCTGATGACTGGATATACATCATGTTCTCCACACCGTTTATCTGGTCTTCCAACGGCGCGATGACCGAATTCAATACAGCTGTGGAGTTCGCACCGGTATAGGTGGCACGTACCTGCACCGTAGGAGGTGCAATATCCGGATATTGCGTAACCGGCAATGTAGCAAGTCCGATGATACCCAGAATAACTATCAAGACGGAGATTACCGTTGATAGCACCGGACGGTTAATAAATCTATCTAGTTTCATTCTCTATATACCTTATTTATATAAACGAAGTTAATCTGTTTATTTTATACTGATTATTTAAAGGCCGTGGCAATATTCCCTTCCTTCTGGTCTTTCAGGTGTTGTTGATATTTCGCCTCTTTCTGTTCCGGAGTAATCGGAGTAATTGTCTGTCCGTCCTTCAACGTCTGTACACCTTCAACTACAATTTTATCGCCGGGCTTCAAACCACTGGTAACAATATAATTCTTACCGTCACTCAAATTCGACACTTTGATCTCAGTATGCTTCAATGTATTATCCGACTGAAGCACATAAACAAACTTTTTATCCTGAATTTCCTGTGTAGCCGACTGAGGAATCAAAATAATATCCTCCATAGTATAAGGGAAAATTACATTAGCCATACCACCACTACGCAATACAAGCTGTTTGTTCGGGAAAACGGCACGCATACTTACCGAACCGGTAGTCTGGTCAATAACACCACTTACAGCGTCAATCTTACCTTCTTCAGTATACATTGTACCGTCAGCCAATTCCAATTTTACAGCCGGCATCTTCTCCAGTTGTTCTTTCAGTGTGCCACCGGCTCTTGTCAAACCCAACAACTGCTTTTCAGTCATAGAGAAATACACATACATTTCACCGATTTCACTCACGGTAGTCAACGGTTGTGTTACCGAAGGACTCACCAAACTACCAATACGATACGGGAATGTACCCACCACTCCATCTGAAGGGCTGATCACTGTGCAGAAGCCCAAATTCTGACGAGCGCTGGTCAACTGAGCCTCAGCCTGTGCCAAACTGGCTTTTGCAGAAAGCAATTGGTCTACTGCGCTTTGATACTCAAAATCGCTGATAATTTTCTTATCATACAAATTTTTCTTCTGTTGTTCGTTCAAAGATAGCGTATTGACATTCGATTTTGCCATCTCTACAGCAGCTTTTGCCTGACGTTCGGCAGCCGCATACTGTGTAGGATCGATCTGAAAGAGCGCCTGGCCTTTCTTTACCGTTGCACCTTCGTCCACACAAAGCTTTACGATAAAGCCGGAAACCTGAGGACGCACCTCAATATCCTGAACACCTTTGATAGTTGCGGGATAAGAAGTAGACTGCTGGCTGGCTGTAGACTGTACAGCCACGACGGTAAATTCGTCATCACCCAACTTCATACCGCTCTGACCGCCTCCACAACTGCTTAAAACAGTCATTGCCGCCGTAAATATCGCGAGGCGGCTCCATGAAATACATTTCATACTATTTACTGTCATTTTCATAACTAATATTATTGAACTTTACTTATTTGTCGAATTAACAGATGTTTATAGAAAACTTTTTAAACCCAATTAGTTTTTACTGCCGCAAAATTAGTCATTTTTCCGGCATTTGTTCGCTTAGCCCATTAGCTTTAACTATAAATAACGTGCGCATATAGAAGGATATTAATTATGTAAAATATATTCCATATATATTCAATCTGTTTCCAGATCTAAACAAGCAAACCATATTACAACTCATACATGATACGGACATGAATGAAACTATTTTTTCGCTATCTTTGTCCAGCAAAATACGAAAGAATGAAATCTGATTTTCACATTGGTCAAAATCAACACTTAAAAAATCATCAATTCGACATCATTTTACAGTATTTAGGCTTCAAATTATAATTTTATTTATATTTTTGCCACCAATTTAAAACGATATCTAATTATAAGGAAAAAGATTATGGTCAAGATTACCAAAGAAGCTGCTTTGCTATACCACTCGCAAGGCAAGCCCGGAAAAATTGAAGTTGTACCGACAAAACCGTACAGCACACAAACAGACCTGTCACTGGCTTACTCTCCCGGAGTAGCTGAGCCTTGTCTGGAAATAGAGAAAGACCCGCAAACTGCATACGACTATACTGCGAAAGGCAACTTAGTAGCCGTTATTTCCAATGGTACAGCCGTTCTAGGACTAGGCGACATAGGTGCATTGAGCGGAAAACCTGTCATGGAAGGTAAAGGATTACTTTTCAAAATCTATGCAGGTATTGATGTTTTTGACATTGAAGTGAATGAGAAAGACCCCGAAAAATTTATTCAGGCAGTAAAAGCCATCGCTCCCACTTTCGGAGGTATCAACCTGGAAGACATCAAGGCTCCCGAATGTTTCGAGATAGAAAACCGGCTGAAAGCAGAACTGGATATCCCAGTAATGCATGACGACCAACACGGTACAGCCATCATTTCATCCGCCGGCTTATTAAATGCATTGGAAGTTGCCGGAAAGAAAATTGAAAATGTAAGAATCGTAGTAAACGGTGCCGGAGCCTCCGCCACTTCCTGTACAAAACTGTATGTAGCATTAGGAGCACGGAAAGAAAACATTTTAATGCTAGACAGCAAAGGCGTGATAACCAGTGACCGTCCTAACTTGACAGAAAGTAAGAAATTTTTTGCTACTGACCGTCGCGATGTACATACACTGGAAGAAGCCATTAAAGGTGCAGACGTATTTTTAGGACTATCAAAAGGTAATGTGCTGACTCAGGATATGGTCCGCAGTATGGCAGATCATCCTATCGTATTCGCATTAGCCAATCCGACTCCGGAAATCTCTTACGAAGACGCCATGGCATCCCGCCCCGATGTACTGATGTCTACCGGACGTTCAGACTATCCTAACCAGATCAATAACGTAATCGGTTTCCCTTATATTTTCCGCGGAGCTCTGGATACTCAGGCCAAAGCTATCAATGAAGAAATGAAGCTGGCTGCCGTACATGCTATCGCCGATTTGGCAAAACAACCTGTTCCCGACGTAGTGAACGAAGCCTATCATGTGAATAATTTTACTTTCGGTCCTGATTATTTCATTCCGAAACCGGTTGACCCTCGTTTGATTACCGAAGTTTCCATGGCTGTGGCAAAAGCAGCAATGGAATCAGGAGTGGCACGCAAAAACATCACCGACTGGGAAGCCTACAAGACCCGGCTGCGCGAATTGATGGGACAAGAAAGCAAATTGACCCGTCAACTTTACGAAACAGCCCGTCGCGACCCACAGCGGGTGGTATTTGCCGAAGGTATCCATCCTACCATGTTAAAAGCTGCCGTAGAAGCCAAAGCCGAAGGAATCTGTCATCCTATCCTATTAGGTAATGACGAACGCATTGAAAAACTGGCAAAAGAACTGGATCTGAGCTTGGAAGGAATTGAAATCATCAACCTCCGTCATGACCGTGAAGCTGAACGTCGTGAGCGTTATGCCCGCATCCTTTCGGAAAAACGCGCACGCCAAGGAGCCAACCTTCAGGAATCCAACGACAAAATGTTCGAGCGCAACTATTTTGGTATGATGATGGTTGAAACCGGAGAGGCCGATGCATTCATCACCGGTCTATATACCAAATATTCCAACACAATCAAGGTAGCGAAAGAAGTTATCGGTATCCAACCGGAATACAAACATTTCGGTACAATGCATATCTTGAATTCAAAGAAAGGTACTTATTTTGTAGCCGATACCCTGATTAACCGTCACCCGGACACCGACACACTGATTGACATCGCTAAATTGTCGAAGAAAACGGTAGAGTTCTTTAATCACACTCCGACAATGGCCATGCTGTCTTACTCCAACTTCGGTTCAGATACAGAAGGAAGCCCGGCTAAAGTACATGATGCGGTGGACTATATGCAGAAAGAATATCCGGAACTGGCTATAGATGGTGAAATGCAAGTCAATTTTGCACTGAACACTAAATTACGTGATGAGAAATATCCCTTCACACGTTTGAAAGGTAAAGAAGTAAACACGTTAGTATTCCCGAACCTAAGTTCTGCCAATGCTACCTACCAGCTCATTCAGTCTATGAGTGAAACCGAGGTAATCGGCCCGATACAAATGGGATTGAACAAACCTATTCATTTCACTGATTGTGAAGCTTCTGTACGCGATATTGTAAACATCACTGCGGTTGCGGTTATTGATGCCATCGTTGACAAGAAAAAGAAAGAAAAATAAATAACTTTCACCACAGATTGCATAGATTTACACAGATTATTAATCATGCTTGTTAGTACCAGCAAATTCTATCTGTGTAAATCAAGGCTATTTGTGGTGAAATATATTCAATTCATTAAAACAATACTATGAGAAGAAAACCGCTTTCCCTCCCACAAATCGTAACCTTAGCCCTTTTATGGATTGCCATTTGCTATATTATTCTAACAGGGAGCGAACATATTGACGGGCCTTTAATACTATCCATTATCATTTCGGGAGCTTTAGTCTTTATTCCACTATTAAAATATCTCAAGGAAAGAGGAAAATAATCTTTTATCCGCTTTTTAGCTTACATTTTGTACATATTGATATTTTTACACGCATTTTCTTTATAATTTGTTGCATATTTCAATTCTTATCTATATTTTTGCACCATCAAAAGAAACAAGAAGAATTAATTAACAATTATAAAAAGAAGTAGATTATGAATGCAGCTAAGGTATTAGAAGATTTGAAAAGAAGATTCCCCAATGAGCCTGAATATCATCAAGCGGTAGAGGAAGTGTTAAGTACAATCGAAGAAGAATACAACAAACATCCCGAATTTGACAAGGTGAACCTGATTGAACGTTTGTGTATTCCTGATCGTGTGTATCAATTCCGTGTAACGTGGATGGATGACAAAGGTAACATCCAGACAAATATGGGTTACCGCGTACAACATAATAATGCCATTGGTCCTTACAAAGGTGGTATCCGTTTTCACTCTTCTGTAAACTTGGGAATTTTGAAATTCCTTGCCTTCGAGCAGACATTCAAAAATTCACTAACTACTCTTCCGATGGGTGGTGGCAAAGGAGGTTCCGACTTCTCTCCGCGTGGCAAATCAAACGCCGAAGTAATGCGTTTCTGCCAGGCATTCATGTTGGAATTATGGCGCCATATCGGTCCTGAGACTGACGTACCTGCAGGTGATATCGGTGTAGGTGGTCGTGAAGTAGGTTTCATGTTCGGCATGTACAAAAAACTCTCTCATGAATTCTCCGGTGTACTGACCGGTAAGGGCCGCGAATTCGGTGGTTCTCTGATTCGCCCTGAAGCAACCGGATATGGTAACATCTATTTCTTGATGGAAATGCTGAAAACCAAAGGCACAGACCTGAAGGGAAAAACTTGTTTGGTTTCAGGTTCAGGTAACGTAGCTCAATACACGGTAGAAAAAGTAATCGAGCTGGGTGGTAAAGTAGTTACCATGTCCGATTCAGATGGTTACATCTATGATCCGGATGGAATAGACCGCGAAAAATTGGATTTCATCATGGAACTGAAAAATTTATACCGTGGACGTATCCGTGAATATGCAGAACAATATGGTTGCAAGTATGTGGCAGGTGCTCGTCCTTGGGGAGAAAAATGCGACATTGCAATGCCGAGTGCGACTCAGAACGAACTGAACGGAGAAGATGCCAAGACATTGCTCGCCAACGGTTGTATCGCCGTATCGGAAGGAGCCAACATGCCTTCTACTCCTGAAGCTATCGACGCATTCCTGGAAGCTAAGATCCTGTACGCTCCGGGTAAGGCAGCCAATGCCGGCGGTGTATCAGTATCCGGTCTCGAAATGACTCAGAACTCCATCAAGTTGAGCTGGAGTGCAGAGGAAGTGGACGAGAAATTGAAGAGCATCATGAAGAACATTCACGAAGCTTGCGTGCAATATGGTACGGAAGCCGACGGTTATGTAAATTACGTGAAGGGTGCCAATGTGGCCGGATTTATGAAGGTGGCAAAGGCGATGATGGCGCAAGGGATTCTGTAAGAACTAAAGCCATAGTACAACTACAACAGAAGAAAGGTGAGGGGCTCAAAGCTTTTCACCTTTTTTCTGTTTAATAATATAGAAGAAACAAAATTTTGTTTTTTTCAATCCATTATCACATAAATCAGATAACTTTGCGGAAGTTAATAAGAGAAGACCATTATCATTGAAGCAAACCAAACGATTATGAATACAATAGAAATCCCCGTACTGCTGTTGACCGGTTATCTAGGCAGTGGCAAAACGACGTTGGTAAATCACATTCTTTCTAATAAACGTGGCATTAAGTTTGCCGTTATCGTCAATGACATAGGCGAAGTGAACATTGATGCAGACCTTATACAGAAAGGTGGCGTGGTGGGAAAGAAAGACGACAGCCTGGT
>OIMF01000296.1_pt1 | contig 13531 bp, 7 predicted proteins | sample 1584701 | NCBI WGS metagenome assembly OIMF01 (sample SAMN02674697, study PRJEB24791) | human gut metagenome, SKBSTL033 | isolation source: stool | host: Homo sapiens | place: USA | reverse complement strand
ACGAGAAAGATGGTTGAAGCCCAAGGTTTATTAAGAAAATTTAAGTTGAATGAAGAACAATGGAAAAAAGTTAATTATATAAGGCAAAATTATGATTACCAAAAGGTTTAGACAATAAATAATTTGCAAATGTATGATGGCACGCCGTATGATGCGAAAACATCATGTACGGTGTAGAGCGGGGGAAAAGGTGGAGATTACTTCAAAGCCTTACCTATCGCTATCTTTGATTGAAGAGTGTGGGAAGATGTTAGCAAAGGGACCACCTAAGAAAGATAAGAATGGAAATATCATGAAAGATAAATCCGGAAAAGTAGTTCATGAGCCATATGTGATTAAGGTTCTGAATACCATCAATTTTTCCAAATCGCTTCATTACAATCCATTTGCTTATATACGGTCTGAAAAAGATATCCTGAAGCTGGTGACAACAATCATTGTGAATACCAAAGGCGAAGGGGAAAAAGCTTCCGAAGATTTTTGGGTGAGTGCGACTCGTTCGCAGACGGTAAAAAGTCTGCGCACGAGCAACGGTTTTCCGTTGTTCGGAGAACTGGTAGTTTGATAGGTGGAATGACGGGGTAACGCCCTGAAACGCCCCCTTAATACTCCGACTGGCGGGTGTAAGTGAAAACTGACCTGTCAGAAGCTCGGTGAAGTCGGCTGAGAGTAGCCGTATGGATTGCTGGATAATTACCAGCCCCACGAAAGCTGTCCAGAGGTGGACGGTGCTACCTATAGGCCGGAGGTCTACAAAATACCCAAGGTCAGAATGTTTGAAATATGACTGACGAAAACCGCGAATGTAAGGGTCTATACCATGACGGCATAGAAATGTGCTGGTAGCGTTCATCGCTAATCAGTGTGGTGGAGTAAAAATTGATGTTATGAAACACCATAGCACGTTACAGGCGTGTTCAAGCTGACAGGCTTAAAGCGGAGACCTAAAGGTATATGTAAAGATAGGATTGTTGGAACGAGGAAAGGCAGTAGGCTTCTACCATTAGGAAGTAAGCAGACGAATCATATAAGCTGCTGTACTACTGCTGAAAAGCAGAGGTCGAACTGATGATGTTTTCTGCGAAAAAGAGGAAAACGGAAGAATGGCCTCAAGTCAGTCAAACAGGCAACTTAGCACTTAGTCGCAATTAGGATTGCGAGTATGACAAAAAGAAGTCACTCGCCGTAAAGGAGAGTGATGCCTGATGCCAAATGAGAAGAAACCAAAAACCAAATGCGTGGAGTATCTCCGCCATGCTGAATACTACGATATGCAAAGTACCTTTGATGAACTGTATGCCAGAAGTCAGGCAGGAGAAATTTTCGAGAACCTGATGGATGTGATACTTTCAAGAGAAAATATCCTGCTGGCCTATCGGAACATCAAATCCAATACCGGGAGTATTACGCCGGGAACAGACAAGCTGGAGATTTCTGATATTGGTAAACTTACCGCTGATGAAGTCACAGCAAGGGTACGCAAAATCGTCAAGGGAGCTAAAAACGGCTACACCCCAAGAAGCGTAAGACGCAAAGACATCCCAAAACCAAACGGGAATACCAGGCCACTGGGAATCCCTTGTATCTGGGATAGATTGGTACAGCAATGTATCAAGCAGGTCATGGAACCTATCTGCGAAGCCAGGTTCAGCAACAATAGCTATGGATTCCGTCCAAATCGGTCGGTTGAAAATGCGATAGCGGCAATCTACAGGCTTATGCAAAAGTCAGGACTTCACTATGTAGTAGAGTTTGACATAAAAGGTTTCTTTGACAATGTAGACCACTCAAAGCTGATAAAGCAGCTATGGTCGCTGAATATTCGGGATAAAGAACTGCTCTATGTAATCCGCAGGATTCTCAAAGCGCCAATACTCATGCCGAACGGTCATACAGAACACCCAACAAAGGGAACGCCGCAAGGCGGAATTATTTCCCCATTATTGGCAAATGTGGTGCTGAATGAACTTGACCATTGGATAGAAAGCCAATGGCAGTGCAACCCGGTAACGGAAAACTACGCTTACAGAGAAAATGCGGCGGGCTGTCCGATACAAAGCCATGCGTACCGGGCAATGCGGAATACACGGCTGAAAGAAATATATATCGTCAGATATGCAGATGATTTTCGGATTCTTTGCAGGACAAAAGAACAGGCAGACCGGACGCTGATTGCGGTAACGCAATGGCTGAAAGAACGCCTGCGCCTTGATGTTTCACCGGAGAAAACGAGAGTTGTTGACGTCAGACGGAGCTATTCTGAATTTCTCGGATTCAAAATCCGACTACGCAAAAAGGGGAAAAAGTACGTCGTTCAATCGCACATGTGCGATAAAGCATACAAAAAGGTTAAAGCCAGCCTGACTAAACAAGTCGGAAATATCAAATTTCCCAGAAAAGGACGTGGAGAAGCCGGGGAAGTACGGCTGTTCAACTCCATGGTTATGGGAATCCAGAAGTACTACCAGTTAGCCACTGACATCAGCATAGACTGCGGTGATATTGGCAGAACTGTTAATACAGTTCTCAAAAACAGGCTGAAATCTGGAAAGACACACCGGCTGAAAAAGGAAGGCCGTGACCTGACAAAAATGGAAATCCAAAGATATGGGAAATCGGAGCAACTAAGATATATAGCACAATCCAAAGAACCGATTTATCCAATAAGCTATGTTCAATGTAAAAATCCAATGAGTCAGCGGCGAAAAGTGTGCGCTTACACAGCGGCAGGAAGAAGTGAAATCCATGACGATTTGCGGATAAACACTTTCTTACTGCTACAGCTAATGAGAGCGCCTACATACAGCCGCAGTACAGAGTATGCGGATAACCGTATCTCACTGTTCTCCGCTCAATGGGGAAAATGTGCGGTAACGGGAAAGAAATTTCAGTGTATATCAGAAATTCACTGCCATCACAAGAAGCCAAAAGGAATTGGAGGCAGAGATAAGTATGAAAATCTGGTATTGGTGCTTGCACCAGTACATGAACTGATACACGCAATTGATGAGGACACTATTCGTTCTTATCTCACCGCTCTTAAATTGGATACTTCACAGCTCACAAAGCTGAACAAACTGCGAACATTGGCAAAAAGGAAACCCATTGATTTGGAGAAGCCAAATCTTACGAATAATTCTCATAATGGTATGACTAAGGAGACTAAGAAATCTGTTTGATTGATGGAACGCCGGATGCGGTGAAAGTCGCATGTCCGGTGTGAAGCGGGGGAAAAGCTGGAGATAACTTCAAAGGCTTACCTATCGCTATTACCGTCTGACCTGAATACATACGGTGGGGAAGCGAAAAGACTTCTGGAAGATTTACAGTCAAGGAATGAAAGAATGTTTCTTGTGACTGTGGTGTTTTTAAATACAGCAAAAAATAAACAGGAGCTGGAAAATGTGGTATTTCAGACGGCAGGTATTGCACAGAAATACAATTGTGCATTAAAAAGACTGGACTATCAGCAGGAGCAGGGCCTTATGAGCAGTTTGCCGCTTGGAAGAAACTGGATTCCGATCAAGCGGGCATTGACTACCACATCGACAGCTATTTTTGTCCCATTTACGACGCAGGAACTGTTTATGGGTGGGGAATCTATCTATTATGGGTTAAATGCCCTGTCTAATAACTTAATCATGGCAGATCGGAAAAAGCTGAAAAATCCCAATGGTCTGATACTTGGTACTCCTGGATCTGGTAAATCCTTTGCGGCAAAAAGAGAGATTACCAATGTATTTATTGTCACAAAAGACGACATTATTATCTGTGATCCGGAGGGTGAATATTTTCCGTTAGTCCGGGCATTTAACGGGCAGGTTATCCGTATTTCTCCGACCAGTCATGATTACATCAATCCAATGGATATTAACATCAATTATGCGGATGATGACGATCCGCTATCGTTGAAATCAGATTTTATCCTTTCGCTTTGTGAACTGGTAGTAGGAGGAAAAAACGGTCTGGAACCAGTGGAAAAAACAATCATTGACCGATGTGTGCGTCTGGTATATCAGGACTATCTTTCAGATCCGGTTCCGGAGAAAATGCCAATCCTGGAAGATCTATATAATCTGCTTCGCAAACAGGAAGAGGCTGAGTCGCAGCGGCTGGCAACGGCACTGGAAATCTATGTAAATGGTTCCCTGAAGGTGTTTAATCACCGCACAAATGTAGAACTGAACAATCGTTTGGTATGTTTCGATATTAAAGACCTTGGTAAACAGTTAAAAAAACTTGGCATGTTGATTGTTCAGGATCAGGTTTGGAACAGGGTAACAGTCAACCGTTCTGCTCATAAATCCACCAGATATTATATTGATGAGTTCCATCTGTTGTTGAAAGAGGAACAGACAGCAGCATACAGTGTGGAAATTTGGAAAAGATTCCGTAAATGGGGCGGTATTCCGACTGGTATCACGCAGAACGTAAAAGATCTGCTTGCATCAAGGGAGATCGAGAATATCTTTGAAAACTCAGATTTTATCCTGATGCTTAACCAGGCATCCGGTGACAGGCAGATTTTGGCAAAGCAGCTCAATATTTCACCACACCAGCTTTCTTATGTAACAAACAGTGGAGAGGGAGAAGGTCTGATTTTTTATGGAAATACAATTATTCCATTTAAGGACAGATTCGATAATACCCTTATGCTTTATGCGTTAATGTCATCGAAACCAGAAGATGTAGAGAAGCGTGAAAAACTCGGCATCAAAGGCAGAGACGATAGTTAAAGGGGTGACAGCAGAGCATGAGAAAATGGGTGGCAGGATTGTTACTTTCTATATCTGTTATATTGCTTACGATCAGTCTGTATTTCTTAATTGGATTTTTTATGCAGGAAAGACAGGATAATCAGTTACAGCAGGAACTGCAGGAGCTAATGCAGAAAAGAGAGGATGAATCGGAAGAAGATGCTTCCGGCGATTCTTTGATAGAGATAGATGCTGGAATTTTGGCATTGCATGAAGAAAATCCGGATTGTATTGGCTGGCTGACCATTGATGGAACGAGAATAGACTATCCGGTCATGTACCGGCCCGGAGATAAAAATTATTATCTGCATCGGGATTTTAACGGGGAATATTCTGCAAATGGTTGTTTATTTCTGGCAGAGGAATGTGTACCAGGAAATTCGGACAATCTGATCATATATGGACATCACATGAACAGTGGAAAGATGTTTGCTGACCTTGAAAAATATAAGGACGAAGGATTTTACGAAGAACATCCGACAATCCTGTTCCGCACGATATGGGGAAATGAACAGTATCAGATATTTGCAGCATTTACAACACCCGTTTATACAGGGAATGATTTTGATTATTACAGTTTTATCAAAGCGGGAACAGTGGAGGATTATAAAAAATTTGTTGCTTCCGTTAAGGAAAAATCACTTTATCAGACAGGAACAACAGCAAAATACAGAGATAAGGTACTTACACTGTCTACCTGTGAGTATTCCCAGAAAAATGGGCGTATGGTACTGGTTGCAAAGAAAAATAACGGAAAATTACCATAGATCAGGAGATGATGACCATGCAGGAGCATGAATATAAAGCAAGGGACAAGACTGTCCAGAAGATGAGCCGGGATGGACTCCGGGAAAAAAATCTCCGCAGTAAAAAGGAAAAGCGGATTACCGGGCGTGAGGCAGATGAGAAGAAAACAGCCGGACACAGGGAACAGGAGCTGGACTTTGGAAAGGTCAGAAAAACTCATACTGCAGAAGAAACAGTTGAGGGAGTGAAAGAAGGAAAACACAGACTGCAGTCCAAACACGCTTTTCTGGAACAGGAAGAACTTGCAGAAGCGGAAGAAATGGAAAACTCAGAAATGAGTGATGATAAAGCAGGCGGGGAGAAATCTCCGTCTGTTTCACGTTCCAGACTTCGTAAAGAGAGTATCCGGGGACATCCGGGACGTGATGCTGAAACATCGGAACCGGACAGGCAGAGCCGAAAGAAAAAGATGGTTGTAGCTTATGCAGCGAAAGAACAGAAATGCTACCATGAAAAGTCAGAAGTTGATGAAAAATCAATGGAAGATTTTCGGGAAGAGATTAAAGGAAAGACGAAAAGGGAACAGACGCTAAAAGAACAGAAAAAATCAAAATCCCGTCTTTCCTTTGAAGATGAAAGTAAAGGTATGATTTCCGGTAGCGGAATGGCAAGAAAGGGAGCAACCGTTGTTTCAGAAACGGTATCTGCCTATGGTCAGAAAAAAATCAGAGAGGATACCGATGATAATGCTGCTCTTGATGCAGCAGATCAGATGGAACTTGCGGGAGAAAGTCTTGCAAGAAAGTCAATTTACGTTCGGGAACGGTTGAAAGAAAAACGACAGAGAAATAATCGGTTAAGGGAATCTGTTCTGGAAGAAACAGAAAAATCCCGTTTGCAGTTTGGTACCAGTGTTTCCAATGAAGCAAAAAAGGCGGTTCAGAAAGAAGCAGAGCAGAAGAAACAGTCTGCATTAAAGAAATTACTGCAGAAAAAGCGTTACCAGAAGCAATATCAGGCTGCGAAACAGGGAAAGGCTGCGAAAGATGCAGTTCTTGTAAATGCACAGCGATTTACGGAGAAAGCCAAGGCTGCGGTTAAGGAGATCGTGGCACAGAACAGAAATATCCTCCTGTCCATAGGAGTTCTGATTCTGCTGTTTGCATTGATGACAACCAGTCTTTCAAGCTGTGCAGCATTATTCCAGGGTGGTTCCAATGCCATTATTTCTACCAGTTATTCCAGTGAGGACGAGGATATTTATGCTGCGGAAAATGCTTATGTAGCCTTGGAAAATGCACTGAATGAACAGATTAACCAGATGAAAGCAAGTCATTCTGACTACGATGAGTTCCAGTTCCAGATTGATGAGATCGGACACAATCCGTATCAGCTTATTTCTTATCTGACAGTCAAGTATGGCGGTTTTACCTATGCTGAGGTTGCAGACGAGATTCAGGATATTTTCAGGGAGCAGTATGGCTTATATACAGATTCGACAAGAGAAACTGTAACAGAAAAGAAAACTGTCAGGGTTGGAGAATCGCTGGGACAGGTTGTGACCAGTGGATATTGCAACTGTCCGATTTGTTGCGGGCAGTGGAGTGGAGGCCCGACTGCAAGTGGAGCATATCCACAGGCAAATCACACGATTGCGGTGGATGCTTCCAATCCATTTGTGCCAATGGGAACCCATGTTGTTATGAATGGAGTGGAATATGTAGTAGAAGATACAGGAGCATTTGCAAGCTATGGTGTTCAGTTTGATGTATTTTACAGCGATCACGCTTCTGCATCAGCACATGGGCACCAGACCTGGGAAGCATACATAGCAGACAGTAATGGAAGCCAGGAGGTGGAAGTAACTACAACAAGAGAAGTAAACCGGCTGGATGTAACACTTACAAACCATAATCTGGATGCCGTTTTAAGAAACCGTATGACAGATAAAGAGCAGGAGCAGTATGACGCTTATAACAAATACTATGGAAATCGTGATTACCTGTTTGACCTTAACAAGATTCCGACAGATGGGGCAGGCTTTGGATACGATATTCCGGCAGAAGCACTTTCAGATCCGCAGTTTGCCAAGATGATCCAGGAAGCGGAAAAATATCTGGGCTATCCGTATGTCTGGGGCGGTGCATCGCCATCTACCAGTTTTGATTGTTCTGGTTTTGTATGCTGGGTAATCAATAACTGCGGAAATGGATGGAACGTGGGAAGAGCAACAGCGGACGGACTTCGTTCTTATTGTTCCTATGTATCTCCATCTGATGCAAAGCCGGGCGATCTGATTTTTTTCCAGGGAACTTATGATACGCCGGGAGCGAGCCATGTTGGAATTTATGTAGGAAATAACATGATGATTCATTGTGGAAATCCGATTCAGTATACAAGCATTGCAAGTTCTTACTGGCAGCAACATTTTATGGCATTTGGCAGACTTCACTAGAAGGGAGCGAACAAGAGATGAATATGCGATTAAAAAAGGTTCTGGATGACATTCAGAAAACTGAAAACAAGATTCTGGAACTGCAGGAGCATGTAAGGCAACTGAGAATCCAGAAAAAGCAGATGGAAGATGCAGAAATCATTAAGGCAATCCGTTCCATGAAAATGGATAGCCGAAAGATGCTGACTTTTCTGGATGGAATTCAGAACGGAACAGTTACCATGCAGTTTGATGAAGAGGGCAATCTTTCTATGGATAGTTCTGAAACAGGTATAAAGAAAGAAGAAAATATGGATAGCGAAATGTCAACCGGACTGATAGAAGAAAGAGAGGATTTGGAAGATGAAGAATAAAGTAATGAAAAAAGTTTTAATGATTATGCTGTCGGCAACGATGCTGATTGGTTCTGCCAGTGTGACCGCTTTTGCACAGGCAAATGAAAACGCAGAGCAGGCTGAAACTGCGGAACAGGTGATAGAAGAACAGCCGACGGAGCAGCCTGCCACAGAGGGAACACCATTTTCCACGCCGGGAAACGGACAACTTGTGGATGATAAGGAGAATGACAGCTCCAAGCAGTTTCTGACTGTCCAGACAAAGAATGGAAATACCTTTTATATGGTTATTGATCGTTCCGGTACTTCTGAAAATGTGTACATGATGTCACTGGTAGATGAACAGGATCTGGCAGAGTTCTTAGATGAAAATGAGGAAACCGAGAAAAAAGAGGAATCTGCAGTTGTTCTTCCGGAAATAACCACAACACCAGAACCGGAAACTACCGTACAGCCAGAAACAGAAGTAAAACCGGAATCCAGTGGTAATAAAATGTTTGGTTCTGCAGTCCTGGGTGGCGGCATTGTACTGGTATTCGGCGGTTTAGCTGCTTTTGCTTTAAGTAAATTTCGAAAGAAAAAAGAGGACGGTATTGTAGAGGAAGGTCTGGAATTTGCTGATGACAGTTACATCAATGAAGATGAAGAAAATGCGGAAGATCAGCAGAAATAACAAAAAAGCATAAGGTATGGAGAAAGGGCAGTTCTTTATGGACTGCCTTTTTGACAGGAACAGGAGGAAAATATGGCGAAATTTTTAGTGATTGCAGAGAAACCAAGTGTGGCACAGAGTCTTGCAAAAAATTTATCTGCTTATCAGAGAAAGGACGGGTATCTGGAGGGGAACAGTTGCATTGTTAGTTGGTGTCTGGGGCATCTGGCAGAGTATGTTCCACCGGAAATCTATGATGAAAAATATGCAAAATGGCAGTTTGAGGATTTACCGATTATTCCGGAAGTATGGAAAGTTCAGGTATCAGAGGATAAAAAGAAGCAGTTTGATGTGATATGCAGCCTGATGAACCGGGCAGATGTAGCATATCTGGTGAATGGCTGTGATGCCGGAAGAGAAGGAGAACTGATTTTTAAAAGAGTTTATGATCTGGCAGGCTGTCAGAAACCAGTGAAGCGTCTGTGGATCAGTTCAATGGAAGATGAAGCCATTCAGAAAGGATTTCAGTCCTTAAATGACGGGAGAGACTATGCAGGTCTTTGTAATGCTGCGGTATGCAGGGCACAGGCAGACTGGCTGATCGGAATGAATGCAACGAGAGCTTACACAACCAGATATTTAAAACGTCTGGTAGTTGGCAGAGTGCAGACACCAACGCTTGCTATGCTGACGGAAAGAAAAGAGAAAATTGAGCATTTCAAGAAAGAAGCCTATTATAAGGTTTCCCTGTCAGATGGAAGGCTTGCGGTAATTTCAGAAAATATTCAGTCTGAAACAGAAGCGGAAGAATTAAGAAAACTCTGTGATGGAACAGAAGCTGTTGTGACCAGAGTGAAAAGAGAACAGAAAAAGACTTCTCCGCCCAAACTTTATGACCTGACCAGTCTGCAGAGGGAAGCAAACCGATTTTTCGGATACACTGCACAGAAAACATTGGATATGCTGCAGGAACTGTATGAAGAAAAGATGGTTACTTATCCGAGAACAGACAGTCAGTATGTAACCGAGGATATGAAAGAAACGGTAAAAATGCTTGCCGAAGGCATGACAGATTTTCTTCCGTTTCTGGAATCTGGACAGATTAGGGGAAACATAGATCGTGTGGTTAATAATGCAAAGGTATCTGATCATCATGCAATCCTGCCGACAAAAGAAGCAATGGAAAAAGGCATGGGAGGACTTTCCGGTGGAAAGAAAAATCTGCTGATGCTGATCGGACAGCAGCTTGTTCAGGCAACAGGGGAAGAGTACCTTTATGAGCAGACAGAAATTTCCGTACAGTGCAAAGAACATGAATTTACTGCGAAAGGAAAGCTGCCTGTGCAGATGGGCTTCAAAGAAGTGGAAGAAGCCTTTCGGAAATATTGTGTGAAGGATAAGAAATCTGATGAACCAGATAATAAGACAGAACTTCCAGAAGGATATGAGGAAGGAATGACTCTTGTTCCTGTGAAAGCAGAGAAGAGTACCCATTATACATCCCCGCCGAAGATGTTTACCGAAGATACCTTGCTTGCAGCAATGGAAACAGCGGGGAATAAGGAATTTGATTCTGATACAGAGAAAAAAGGACTTGGGACACCGGCAACCAGGGCCAATATTATTGAGAAGCTGGTATTTTCCGGGTATGCAGAACGTAAAGGAAAACAGATTTTTCCTACGGTGGCAGGCTGTGAGCTGATTCATGTAATGCCGGAGAATCTGAAATCCGCAAGCCTGACAGCAGAATGGGAGAATCAGCTTCTGATGATGGAAAAGGGAAAAATCCAAGACGATGAATTTATGGATGGGATTGTATCTATGATCATTGAGATTCTTTCTGTATGCAGGGAGATTCCAGAAGAAGAACGCAATCGTTTTCAGACTGCAAGGGAAATAATCGGAAAATGCCCGGTATGCGGTTCTGATGTATATGAGGGTAAGACCAATTATTACTGTTCTGACAGAAGCTGTCCGTTTGCTTTATGGAAGTCAAATAGGTTTCTGGAAAGCATGAAAAAATCAATGGATAAAAAGATGGCAGTGGAGCTTCTGAAAAAGGGACGTACCCATGTAAAAGGACTGTATTCCAAGAAAAAGGACAGCAAATTTGATGCTGATCTTGTACTTGGGGTAGAAGATGGAAAAGCCAGATTTAGTCTGGAATTTCCTAAAAAGAAAACAAACAGTAAGAAAAAATAAGGAACTGACGGAAGGAGGAATAAGGTTATGGCTCGATTGGAAGATATAAGAGGTCTTGCAGAAGCACATGCATCCAGTATTAGTAGTTCACCCAGGGATTGGATGAACTATCTGGATACAGCAGCCAGATTATACAGGTATCCATTTATGGATCAGCTTTTGATCCACGCACAGCGTCCAAAAGCAACTGCCTGTGCTTCGCTGGAATTATGGAATGAAAAAATGCTGCGGTGGGTAAACCGAGGAGCAAAGGGAATTGCTCTTTTGGATGAAACCATGCAGAAAACAAGACTCCGATATGTATTTGATATTCAGGATACTCATAAGGTAAAAGGTGGAAGAACCCCTTACCTGTGGCGGTTGCAGGAGAAGCAACAGGAGGAGTTATTAAACCATTTAGAAGAAGTTTATGGACTGGAAGCTAAAGATACAGGAAGTCTTTCTGATGCACTGATGGCAACAGCGAAGTATATGGTAGAAGAAAATCTGGATGAATACCTGGATGGCTTGACATATGTGACGGAAGGAACATACCTGGAGGAGCTGGAAGAAGATACCATACGCAGCGAATTTCGCAGTCTGTTGACAGACAGCATTTATTATACGCTGGCTTCCAGATGCGGACTTGATCCGCTGGAACGGCAGGAAGAAATGGACTTCGTACATATCACAGACTATAACAGTTTATCAGTGCTGACATTTATTGGAAATGCGACAAGCATGGCCAGTGAGTCTGTGCTAGTGGATATTGGAAGATATGTACACCGCATTTCATTAGAAGAAATGAAAAAAGGTATTGAAAATTCAGAAGAAAGGAATTATAATAACTTTGACACGTTAATTCGCGAAAGTAAAGAAAACAACGATACTATTACAGAAAAAGAATATTCACAGGAAAATGAAGGAGGAAATGAGTATGGCACTGACATATCATCGCAAAGGGGATTACCTATTTCCGAATCTGACAATTCAGGAAACAGAAGCACAGATCGGGAAATACGGAATGCTGCGGAGGACATTTCTGAAGGAGTACAAGAACAGCTTGTACCAGAGCCTGTTGCTGACCGGGAAACTGAACAGCCATCTGGAGGAGGTCGAGAAAGCAGCGCAGGAGAGATTGGAAGTATTGATGGAGAAACTGTTGGAGAAGAATCCGGCACCGTCGAAAGAGGAGAACCCGATGGCGTGGACAGCACATATGAACAGTCTGACGGCAACAGCGGAAGAGAGCATCTTGACGGAATTGGTATACAGCTAATCGAAGACACAAGTGAAGATCAGTTAAGTAAAGCAGAGGAAGAAATTGCCTCTGCTTTATCTTTGCCCGAACTTCCATCTGTAAATGAACAGAAAAGGGAAATCGAAAACAGAATAGCTGCCCTCTATGCCGGGGAGATTGCCATTCCAAGTGAGGTGGTCGATGAGGTTTTAAGAACCGGGGGAAACCGAAGTAAAAGCCAGCTTCGCATTATTTATAATTTTATGAGTGAACAGACACCGGAAGAATATACAGAGTTTGTGAAGCGGGAGTATGGGACTGGTGGAAAGGGCTTTGAAATCAATGGTATGGAGTATTCGGTCTGGTTTGATGAAACCGGATTGCAGATTGCAGTAGGGCATACGGTTGCAGATCAGATTCTGGATAAGGCGTTTTTGTCCTGGGAAGATGTGAGTGGCCGTATCCATCAGCTTTTGAAACAGGGTGAGTATGCACCACAGTCCGTACTTGATGTTGCAAGGGAAAATGCGATAAAGGAACATGCCCAGGCACTTGCCTATATGAAAGCGGATATGGCAGAGGGTGTAGCGGAACTTGTCTTTGATGAAGAGGATTTACCACATCTTCGCAGTATTTATCCGGAAATAACAGATTATCTGGAAGAAAAGCTGGCAGATCCGCAGTGGCTGTCAGATATGAATGAGCGTCTGGAAGGACTGGCAATGGCTTATGAGGAAGATAAAAGCATTATGCGGTTCCGTACCTATAACCCGGTCAGAATATCCGGTCAGTTCCAGAAATTTGCTGCAGAAGTGATTCCATATAATGCCAGGGATGGGTTTGCATGGCAGGAATATAAGGTGTTTATTACCCAGGACGAAATAGACGCTTTTCTTGCTGGTGGAGGTCCGTATTCCGATGGCAGGCTTTCTACTTATTCCTTTTATCTCTTAAATGAAGATGATAAAGCCAGAACGGATTTTATTAAAGAAAGATACGGAACAGGAGGTCAGAGTCATGCTTTATGTGGCGCAGACAATTCCTATGCAGATTATGATGGAAAAGGTTTGCAACTGAAGAGAGGAGAGATTGGAAATCCGGATACTTCGGTGTTACTTCCCTGGGCAAAAGTGGCGAAAAGAGTCGGCTACCTGATTGATAACC
>OIMF01000280.1_pt1 | contig 14086 bp, 8 predicted proteins | sample 1584701 | NCBI WGS metagenome assembly OIMF01 (sample SAMN02674697, study PRJEB24791) | human gut metagenome, SKBSTL033 | isolation source: stool | host: Homo sapiens | place: USA | reverse complement strand
TGAAACCTGTGGCAACAGTGCTGAACTGGCTGATGTAGTCTCTTATTTGCCGGTTCCTGACTCTTGTTTAAACTTTAGTTCAAGCTGTTTTTATCATGTTGTGGATGCTGTAGGTCTGGTGTTTATTTAGGAATACGTAAGATGTTGTAAATTTACAGAATTAAAATTATCCTCCAAGAGTTCGTATTGATTTATTTGAAGATAGAGGCATGAAATCTTTATTTTGCCTGTCGTTATCTCGCTGTTTCATATTTTATCTTTATCTTTGTCTGCGAAAACTATTAAAATAGCGAAGACTTAAAATGAGAGCAAAAACGATTTTTCTTTTATTGATAACGCTCCTTCTGACATCGGCGGTCAATGCCAGGTCACGTTATCCTAAGCGTGAATTTCGGGGTGCATGGATTCAATGTGTAAATGGGCAGTTTCAAGGAATGCCTGCAGAGAAGATGCAGCAGTTATTAATCAGACAACTGAACAGCTTACAAGAAGCTGGTATTAATGCTATTATTTTTCAGGTGCGTGCTGAAGCAGATGCCTTGTATAAATCATCTTACGAGCCGTGGAGCCGCTTCCTTACCGGGGTGCAGGGCAGGGTACCGTCACCTTATTGGGACCCTATGCAGTTTATGATAGATGAATGTCATAAGCGTGGAATGGAGTTTCATGCCTGGATAAATCCTTATCGTGCCAAAACAAAGGGAACGGTAGCCTTGTCGCCCATTCATCCTTACAACAGGAACCCTGAACGTTTTGTGACTTATGCCGGACAATTGTATTTTGATCCGGCATTACCTGAGAATCGTAAATATATTTGTAAGATTGTACGCGATATTGTTACCCGTTATGATGTGGATGCCATTCATATGGATGATTATTTCTATCCTTATCCCAACCCGGGCGAAGATTTTCCTGATCATGTCAGTTTTGCGCAATATGGTCGCGGATACAGTAATAAAGCCGATTGGCGCCGTGACAACGTGAATGTGCTGATAAAGGAAATTCACGAAACTGTGCGCGAGTGTAAGCCGTGGGTGAAGTTCGGTGTTTCTCCTTTTGGTATCTACCGCAACAAGAAAAATGATCCGAATGGAAGTGATACACGCGGTCTTCAGAATTATGATGATTTGTATGCAGATGTGCTGATGTGGATTAATAATGGTTGGGTAGATTATAATATCCCTCAGATTTATTGGGAAATAGGTCATCCTGCTGCCGATTATGACAACTTGATACATTGGTGGGCAAAACATGCCGCTTCGCGTCCGTTATTTATCGGTCAGGATGTGATGCGTACGGTGAACAAGGCGGATGCCCGTAATCCGTTACAAAACCAGATGCCTGCCAAAATGAAGTTGCAACGGTCGCTTCCTACCGTGCAGGGAAGTTGTCAATGGTATGCTGCTGCAGTGGTGGATAATGCCGGCAATTACCGCACTATGCTGGAGAAGGAGTATCATCGTTATCCGGCTTTGATTCCTGAATCTCCTTTTATGGACGATAAGGCTCCAGGTAAAGTAAAGAAGGTGAAGATGGTATGGACGTATGAAGGTCCGGTACTCTTCTGGACAGCTCCGAAGGCAAAGGACGAGATGGACAAAGCTGTACAATATGTGGTTTATCGCTTTGATAAAAAAGAAAAAGTCAATTTGGATGATGCTTCCCATATTGTAGCCATTACCCGTGACCATTTTTATCCATTACCTTATAACGATGGAAAAACGAAGTACCAGTATGTAGTGACAGCGTTGGATCGTTTGCACAATGAGTCGAAGGGTACTAAAAAGAAAGTAAAACTGTAAGAAGCGGGAGTGTTTCTTTAATTTTAGATTTTATTTTTACTGCCACTGCCTGGGTATTATATTCACGTCCTATCGATGAATAAAGAATTCCGGGGCAGTGGCAGTTGATTTGTATGCCGCCTGTTTTCCGGGTGCTATATTGTTTATGTTGAAATCAGGAAAAGGTTATAACATCTGTAATCCATCTATTGCGGCTTTATCTAATCAGTGATGACAAAGAGTTGATGATTATTTCCGGAGCCGATCATACGGATTTTTTTGATGATTTCCCATAATCGTCCTATTCTCAGTAAAGCAGGAACCCTGCCACTCCGCAAAGTATAATCATTAATATAGGATTGATTTTGTATTTCCGTGTACCTATAAAGGTTACTAGAAAAATAATTATACTGATGATGAATTGATACAAATCTATTTGATAACTGCCGAAGTTTTCAGCATTCATCAAGACGAGTGCAGCTGCTGCCAGCAGACCTACTACTGCCGGACGCAACCCTTTGAATACGGCTTCTACAACCGGATGCTTTTGGTATTTCAAGAAGAACCGGCTGATGATTACCATTAATATGAACGATGGAAAAACTACAGCAAAAGTAGCTATGCAAGAACCGAATATAGCCCAGCTTTCATTGTAGCCTGCATTCAATACCGCAGTATATCCCACATAAGTAGCAGAGTTGATGCCAATGGGACCCGGTGTCATTTGGCTGATAGCGATGATATCTGTAAATTCGCTGGCACTGATCCAATTATATCTTGTTACTACTTCTCCTTGTATCATGGACAACATGGCATAGCCTCCTCCGAAACCGAAGAGCCCTATTTTACAGAATGTGTAGAATAAATATAGAAAAATCATTTGGATGAATATTTATGTTTGTACTTGCCATATATAAAACCTCCCACGCCCGCTATTATGATAATGTAGACTGGAGACACGTCCAATACCCAGATAAGCAATGCGGATACTATTGGTATCCAGACAGTGTAACGGTTTATCTTGGCGGATTTTGCCATGGAGAAAGTGGGAGCTGCAATAAGGGCTACTACCGCCGGGCGAATTCCCTTGAATATATTCTCTACAATTGGGTATTGTTTGAACTGTTGAAAGAACAAGGCAATTGCCAATATGATAAAGAAAGAGGGGAGTATTGTGCCTAAAGCCATTGCCAATGCTCCACGGAATTTACGCAATTTATATCCGATAAATATGGCAATATTTACAGCAAATATTCCGGGTACAGACTGAGTGAGGGCTAATAAATCAATAAAATCCTCTTTGTCAATCCATTTTCGTTTGTCCACTATTTCATCTTGAATTAGGGGAACCATAGCATATCCTCCGCCAATAGTAAATAGTCCTATTTTTAGGAAGATAAGAAATGATTGTAAATAGAAATTCATTTTTTTAATTTTGTTTCATATAAGTGCTTGGTGGAACTCCGTAGTATTTCTTAAATGTATCCGTAAAATATTTGGGATCACTGAATCCCATCATATCCGAAACTTCGGATACGGTATAACGTTTGCTTTTCAATAAAATGCTAGCTTCGTTCATACGTACTTTACGTATAAAGTCACTGGGCGAATCATTGGTTAAGGCCTTTATTTTATTGTATAAACTACTCCGGCTCATATTCATTGCATCACATAGGTTTTCTACGTTCATTTCTTTGTTTATACTACTTTTTATGATGTCGGTAGCTTTTAAAAGAAATTCCTGTTCCAAACTGACCGTCGGATCATCTGATACCTCGTCTGCATTGAATTTGAATTGTGAGAAACGCTTTTTCATGATTTCCCTGTTCGCCAGAACGTTGGTTATGTTTGCTTTCAGTACTTCCATGTCAAATGGTTTGACTATGTATTTATCGGCTTTGGTCTGTAAGCCTTTGATAATACTTTCTTTATCGTTCAATGCGGTCAGCAATATGATAGGTATATGACTGGTTTCAATATTACTTTTCAATATATTGCACATTTTGTTTCCATTCATGATAGGCATCATTACATCCGACAGTATCAGATCAGGTTGTCGCTCTTTGATAAAATCCAGTGCTTCTTGCCCGTTTCCTACATCAGACACATGATAATCTTCCGATAGTGTATGCAATAGGAAAGTACGCAATTCCATATTATCTTCCACTATCAGAATGGAAGCGGCATGTGTTTTGACCGGCTTGTTTTTGATCTCTTTCACCAGTTCTTCCGGATTGCCTTCGATGACAGGCAGCGGGTCAATTACATCAGCTTTTTTGAATATACGGTAGTTGTATTTCCGACTTTTGATAGGGAATGCCAGTTTGAAGGTAGTTCCTACATTCTCTATACTGCTCATTGATATTTTGCCGGCATGGCTTTTTATCAGTTTGTAGGTAAGCAGCATGCCGATGCCGCTTCCTGTGATTTGCAGATTGATGGCATTATTCCCTCTGAATAGGCTTTTGAACATTTTCTTTTGTTCATTGGCGGGGATCCCGATTCCTGTATCTGTAATAGTGATGAACCAATGACTTTTATTTTTCTGAGTTTGCACAGTGACATTGCCCCCCTGACAGGTATATTTCAAGGCATTTGTCATCAGGTTACGGATAATGGAATCCATCTTGTTTCTGTCCAGCCATACTTCCTGGCTTTCGAAATTAGTTTCAAATATGATATTTATCTGTCTTTTGCGGGCATATAAATTGAACTGTTCCAAATAGTTTTTGATATAGTTGTTCAATTCGTATCGGGATACATATACAGTGGAGGTATACAGTTCCTCTTTTTCAAAATTAATCAGATTACTGGCTAACTCAGACAGATTGTCTGTATTTTGTATAGCTAGGTTGATATTGATTCTTCCCTGTTCGGACAGGTTTTCGTTTTTAAGAATCTCTCCCAAAGGAGCTTTTATCAAAGTCAGCGGTGTACGTATATCATGCGCCGTGTTGATAAAGAACCGGATTTTTTCTTTTGAATTGTTTCTGTCTTTCCTAAGCCACAAATAACGTAAGACAATTACTCCGACCAGTATAAAAATGATCAGATAAAGAATGCCTGCCCAAAAAGTAGCCCACCAAGGTGGGGTTACGGTTATGAAAAGTGAACGTTCTTCTAACAAATGGTGATCATCCATCAGGATGGCTCTCACTCTTAATTTATACTTACCGGGACCGATATTAGTGTAACGTATGCGGTTATCGTTCGTGAGTGAAGTCCATTCATCATAAAACCCTTCCAGTTTCCAGGAATAGACGATGTTGGAGGGATTATCATAATTGATGGAAGACACATCCAATGAAAAAATATTCTGGTCGTAATTCAGTATGATATGCCGGGTATCATCAATTTCTTTTTTTAAAGGGGAACCTTTTTCACCGGGCATTACTTTCTGATAGAGCAGTCGGAAATTATCAAATACCATTTTGGATTTGAATTGATGAGGCAGCGTGACGGTATCTGCCAGTTCAATGGCTCCGTCTCCACATCCGAAAATAAATTTTTTATCGCGTGTATGTACTCCGGCAGCTTGATTAAAGCTGGTAGACATCAACCCTTGTTCTTTTGTCCAGTTAGAGAATATTTTTTCTTTTGTTTTGAAACGGGTCAACCCTTTTTCTGTACTAATGATCAAATCGTCTTCCAAAGCAGACAGTATGCAATGAATATTATTAGATATCAGAGCTGAATTATTGACATGGTAATTAGTTACTTTTTCTGTATAATTGTTGTAAATCCATATACCGGAACCATGTGTACCAATGAAAGTGATGTTCTTTTTACTTTGATAAATAGTATTTATGCAGCCTAGTTCGGAGTCTAGATTCACCGCTTTGAGCTCTTGATTGACCTTATTGAACTGATACAATCCATTGATAGTTCCTATCCATAAATTGTGGGCGTCCTTATTGGTGATATAGGTGATAGGGAAATCCATTTTATAACAATGCATTTCCTTTGTATCCATATCATAACTTTTTAAATTGTAATATCCTCCGGCCCAAATCAGATTATCCCAATCCTTATAAATACAACGAATATATTTATCCGGTTTTATGGTGTCATCATTTAATGTCTGGGGAATAAAATATTGTGTGGTCATGTTTTTCTTATCTATTTTGTACATTCCCGACATATATCCTCCTACTAAAATAATTCCTGGCCGGGATTCACATATAGAGATAAATACATGATTTTGATTAGGTGTGTCATGCTGATAAGTTGATAATAAATTCGTCCATTGTTTGGTGGAAGGACGGTAGCAACATACGCCATTATTGGTCGCATACCAAATATCTCCTTCAGAATCTTCCAATATATAGTTCACTTGGTTATCTATCAGTGAGTTGGGATTGTCGTAAGAGTGCTGTATCCATTTATATCCGGGATATTTCTCGGAATATACAGTAATTCCTATAGGATAGACTGCCATCCATAATTTTTGATCATCATCAATATAGATATCATTAATGATATTACCGTTCATTTTATTGGAATGGTTGTGGTCGGCATTTAGAAAATTTGTCAATTCGTAAGTGCCCAAGTTTAATTTATATACGCCTGCGCCATTAGTTGCTATTAGCACCTCGTTTTCATTTTCTTTACTTGCTATGATAGAGTTGACATTAATGTCTTGTAGTCCGTTGTGTACATCAATCAGTTGGCGGCTATGGATATTGTATAGATAAATACCATCCAGCAAGGTACCTATTACTAGCATTTGGGTTTCCGGATGAAAATAGATGTAGTTCACTATATGAAAATTATCCAGTTCCGGATGCTTGATTGTTTCTAATCGGCCATGATTCAGTTTTGCACAGTAAATCTTGTGGCTGGATGCCAGAAAATATTGGTTGTTCGTAGATTTTGCAATATATGTGATTTCTTCCTTGATAGGACTTTCCAGTTGAATAAGTTCATGGGTATCTATGTCGAAAAGATATTGTTTGTTTTTAGTGCAAAGCAATATATTGTTGTCTTTGGAGTCAAGAAATGAAGCGGTGAGCGGCAGTCCGCTGTTGCTTTTGTCCTTACTGGCAAAATCGCAAACTAGTTCAAATTTATCTTGTAAGGAATTGTACCTGAATAGATGACCGGTTTTTCCTATCTCCCAAACCACTCCTGCCGTATCTGTTTGCAAAGTGTTCAAGTTAGGAAAAAAGTTCAATAGTTTTCCGTTGGCTGTTAAGCTATAGTGTGTGTATTGTTTTCCGTTGTACCTGTCTATTCCTTCGTGAGTGAGAAACCACATATAGCCCTTTTTATCTTTTCGTATAGATAAAACTCTACGGCTGCTCAAACCATTCTGAGTATCCAGATACTGGTATAGTTGAGCAACGGCAGGTGTTACCAAAATAACAAAAAGGCATATAAGTAAAAGAATTCTTCTCATATTATTAGGAGGCAAAATCCTTACAAAGTTCGTAATTTCCCTTAACATATCAAAATCTGTTATATACAAAAAAAGCGGTAATCAGTATGACTCACCGCTTTTTTAGTAAATATAACAAATCGTTTTTATTTTTTGTTCATCTCAATCCATTTTCTAGCATTGACAAATGCTTCCATCCATGGAGTAATCTGATCGTTCTTTATTCTATCAGCCGGATAATAAGCATTTTGCCATGGGAAACAAGAGCGTTCCAGATGAGGCATCATGGCCAAATGGCGACCGTCAGGGCTGGCCAGACCGGCTACGCTGTAATCTGAACCGTTCGGATTGCCGGGATACTCATCGTATGAGTATTTCAATACAACATTGTATTTATCTTCATGATATGGCAATGAGAATTTACCTTCTCCATGGGCTACCCAGATGCCAAGCTTGCTTCCGCTTAACGAACCGAACATGACGCTTCTATTCATAGGAACAGTAACACCTACAAACTTGGATTCGAATTTATGTGAATCATTGTGCAGCATTTTCGCTTTCTTGGTGAAGTCTGGGTTAATCAGGTTTAATTCTATCATCAGCTGGCATCCGTTACATACGCCCAATGACAATGTATCTTTGCGTGCATAGAAGTTATCCAATGCAGCTTTGGCTTTGGGATTGAACAAGAAAGCTCCGGCCCATCCTTTGGCAGAGCCTAAAACGTCCGAATTAGAGAACCCACCGCAGAATACGATGAAATTGATGTCCTCTAATGTCTCACGTCCGCTGACCAGATCGGTCATTGTTACATCCTTCACATCAAATCCTGCCAAATAGAGCATGTAGGCCATTTCGCGTTCGCCATTGGTTCCTTTTTCACGGATAATAGCCGCTTTGATACCTGTCGGAGTACGACGGTCGGGGTTAAGGCCGAATTGTGAAAGTTTGCCGGTGAATGATTTGTCGAATACAAATTCCAAAGGTTGTTTCTTGTAGTTCTCGAAACGTTTTTTGGCGCAGCCGTTCATGCTCTGCTTGCGGTCTAGCAAGTAAGAGGTAGAATACCATACATCGCGCAGATAGTCTATGCCGAACTGGTAAGTCGCATCTCCCTTTTCTACCAGGATATGTCGTTCTTCAGTCGGTTTACCTAATTTTACGTAGCCTATGCCTGCGTCTTCCAAGATTTTTTTCACTTCTTCTTTGTGCTTATCTTTTACCTGGATAACAATACCCGGATTTTCGGCGAACAATATCTTGATAATGTCATCTTCCTTAATCTTGTTCAGGCTGATTTCCATACCACCTTCCATATTCGAGAAGCACATTTCAAGCAGTGTAGTAATAAGACCACCGGCAGAAATATCGTGACCGGCCATAATCAGACCTTTATTTACTAATTCTTGTACAGCCAGGAATGCGTCGCGGAAATATTCAGGATTTTGTACAGTCGGTACATCGTCACCTACTTTGTTCAGTGATTGTGCAAAAGCAGAACCTCCCAGACGTAACTTGTCAAAACTGAAATCAATATGGTAGATAGTGCTCTTTTCATCATTTACCAATACAGGAGAAACCACTTTCTTCACATCCGAAACTTCACCGCCGGCAGAAACGATGACAGTTCCCGGACTGATGATCTTTTCACCGTTAGGATATTTCTGAGTCATAGACAAAGAATCTTTTCCGGTCGGTACATTGATTTGCAATGAGCAGCAGAAATCGGAAAGGGCTTTTACGGCAGTGTACAGGCGGGCGTCTTCACCTTCCTGTGCGCGGCATGGCCACATCCAGTTGGCAGACAAGGAAATGCTGTCCAATCCTTCCGCCATCGGAGCCCATACGATATTAGTCAGTGCTTCGGCTACCGACAAAACAGAGCCTGCGGCCGGATTGGCTAAGGCGGCTTGGGGAGCATGGCCTAGAGAAGTTGCTATACCTTTTTCGCCACGATAGTCGAGAGCTACTACACCACAATCGCTCAGAGGCAACTGAATTTCACCTTGACATTGTTGGCGAGCGATTTTACCGGTTACGGAACGGTCTACTTTATTGGTTAACCAATCTTTGCAAGCAACAGCTTCCAGCTGAAGTACGCGGCGGATATATTCATTTAATTTGGAAGTTTCGTATGAAACATTTTCATAATGGCGCTCTACGGTCTTGTCAACCATGTAGGTTTTCGGAGAAGAACCGAACATCTGATCTACTGCCAGATCGAACGGACGTACCCCATCGGTCTGTTCAAAGGCAAAGCGGGCGTCTCCGGTTGTTTCACCTACGGTATACATCGGCGCACGTTCGCGATCAGCAATTTTTTGTACATGTTCAATAGCCGACTCGTCAATCAGCAATCCCATACGTTCCTGAGATTCGTTGGCGATAATTTCTTTGGCAGACAAAGTCTGGTCACCGATAGGTAGTTTGTCCATATGAATTAATCCACCGTTTTCTTCTACCAGTTCGGATAAACAATTCACGTGGCCGGCCGAACCGTGGTCGTGAATGGAAACAATCGGGTTGTTATCTTCTTCACACAATGCACGGACTACATTATAGGCACGTTTTTGCATTTCCGCATTGGCACGTTGGACGGCGTTTAGTTCGATTCCCGATGAGTACCGGCCTGTCTCAACAGAAGAGACCGAACCTCCACCCAAGCCGATGCGATAGTTATCACCACCCATTACAACGACTTTATTTCCTTTTTCGGGATGTCCTTTCAGACAGTCGCGCTGAGTACCGTAACCTACTCCTCCTGCCAGCATAATCACTTTGTCGTATGCATACTTCTCGCCGTTTTCCTGGTGCTCGAATGTCAGTACAGAACCACAAATCAGCGGTTGACCGAATTTGTTACCGAAATCGGAAGCACCGTTGGAAGCCTTGATTAAGATCTGTTCCGGAGTCTGGTATAACCATTGGCGGACAGGAAGGATGTCTTCCCATTCGCGTCCCTCATCAGTACGGGGATAAGAGGTCATATAAACGGCAGTACCAGCAATGGGCCATGAGCCCTTGCCACCGCCCATACGGTCACGGATCTCACCACCGGTACCGGTAGATGCACCGTTGAATGGTTCTACGGTTGTCGGGAAGTTATGTGTTTCGGCTTTCAGTGAGATAACAGTCTTGATATCTTTGATAATGAAATAATCGGAAGTGGAATGATCGGCCGGAGAGAATTGCTCTACTATCGGTCCTTCGGCAAATGCTACATTATCTTTATAAGCGGAAATAATCTTGTTGGGATTTTCAGCAGTCGTTTTCTTGATCATCTGGAACAAGGAAGACTCCATTTCCTGACCATCAATAATGAATGTTCCGCCGAATATCTTATGGCGGCAATGCTCGGAATTGATCTGTGCGAAGCCGAATACTTCGGAATCGGTTAATTTACGTCCCAAATCTTTTTCAACCTTCAGCAAATAGTCCATTTCCTCACGGGAAAGTGCCAGACCTTCTTTTTCATTGTATTCTTCGAGGTTCTCGATGTGAACAATCGGCTGGGGTTTGATGTTGACTGTGAAAATCTCCTGGTTCAATCCCTTATACATACGTTGCAACATAGGATCGTACTCGGCGTTTTCGTCTTTTACAGGGAAATATTCCTCAATGCGTAAGACACCTGTAAGACCCATGTTCTGAGTGATTTCTACAGCATTTGTACTCCAGGGAGTAATCATTTCCCGACGCGGTCCGATGAAGCAACCTTTCAGGTTCTCTTCGTTCTCTACAGTGGCTTCACCATAAAGCCAGCTTAATTTCTGAATATCCTCAGAAGCCAGTTCCTGGCTGACTTCTGTTGCTATTACACTTTTAGTGGGTGTTCTGAAAAATAGAATCATAGCACTTTTATAGTTGTTTTGTTAATTGAAAACTAGTTCTAATATCAAGGGTCTATTAATAAGGTGCAAAGTTATATAAAAGAGACGGGGTATGAAAGAATTTTGAGCGTAAATATAGGTACTTTCGTAAAAAAGTAGCATCTTTGCAGCATGAATTGGATAGAACAAGTAACCATACTCGATTTATTGGTGAAAGGGCTTATCGTCGGTGTAGTGGTTTCTGCGCCGTTAGGTCCTGTTGGGGTACTTTGTATACAGCGCACACTGAACAAGGGACGATGGTATGGATTTGTTACCGGTCTGGGAGCTGCCCTTAGTGATATAGGCTATGCCTTGATTACAGGTTATGGCATGAGTTTTATGGATGATTTCTTGGCAAAGAACCAAGTTTTGTTACAAATTATCGGCAGTATCATGCTGTTCTTTTTCGGTATTTATACTTTCCGTAGTAATCCTGTCCAGTCTATCCGTCCTGTATCTTCTACCCCGGGCAGTTATCTTCATAATTTTGTTACTGCTTTTTTTGTGACTCTCTCCAACCCCCTCATTATATTCCTGTTTATAGGTTTGTTTGCCCGTTTTTCTTTTGTGATGCCGGGCAGTCCCATAGGCTTTCAACTGGTAGGGTATTTGGCTATTGTATTGGGGGCTCTTCTCTGGTGGTTCGGAATTACGTATTTTGTCAATAAAGTACGCACCCGTTTTAATTTACGCGGCATTTGGATTTTGAACCGTGTGATTGGTATTGTAGTGATGCTGATTTCAGTCGCAGGTTTCATTTATACTATTTTAGGAAAAACGATGTACTGACAAAGAAACATATCTTGTGTATCATACGTTGGTTTTTTAATTTTTTAATTATCAATTTTAATTTAAAAAGTATGTTCGTTTCCAGGCAGTTAAAAGAAAAGAATATAGCCGAGTATCTTATATATATGTGGCAGATAGAGGATTTAATCCGTGCCAACGGCTGTGATATGGAAAAGATAAAAAGCACCATCATAGCTCCTTATCCGTTAACGGAAGAGCAGAAAGCGGAACTCACCCAGTGGTATATGGATTTGATTGAGATGATGCGTCATGAAGGGATTATGGAAAAAGGCCATTTGCAGATTAATAAAAACATTATAACTTGGCTTACCGACCTTCATTTGCAGTTATTGCGTTCCCCTAAGTTTCCTTATTATAATTCTGCTTATTATAAAGTATTGCCTTATATTGTAGAGTTACGCGCTAAAGGTGCGGATAAAGAGGAGCCTGAACTGGAAACTTGTTTTGAGGCGCTTTATGGTATCTTATTGTTGAAATTGCAAAAGAAAGAAATCAGTGAGGAAACAAGAAAGGCACAAGAAGCAATCTCGACATTGCTGGCTATGTTGTCAAACTACTATATAGAGGATAAAAAAGGAGAATTGGAATTCTAATAAATGAAATAGAAATGAAGAATATATTGGTGACTGGTGCCAACGGTCAATTAGGAAATGAAATGCGTGTGCTATCGGCTGAATACAAGGAATACACTTGTTTTTTTACGGATGTAGCCGAATTGGACATTTGTGATGAGCAGGCGGTGATGACTTTCGTAAAAGAGAATAATATTCATGTCATAGTGAACTGTGCGGCCTATACGGCGGTAGATAAGGCAGAGGATGATATAGAGTTATGCACCAAGCTGAATAAGAACGCAGTGAGCTATCTGGCGAAGGCGGCTGAAGCCAACTGGGGTGAGTTTATTCAGATATCAACGGATTATGTGTTCGATGGCACGAAACATCTTCCTTATAATGAGGGGGATGTTCCTTGTCCCAATTCTGTTTACGGCAAGACCAAGCTGGCCGGTGAAACGAATGCATTGGAGTATTGCAAAAAAACAATGATTATCCGTACCGCATGGCTTTATTCCACTTTTGGGAATAATTTTGTAAAAACGATGCTCCGTCTGGGAAAGGAAAAGGAAACTTTGGGTGTGGTCTTTGATCAGATTGGTACACCGACATATGCCCGTGATCTGGCACGTGCTATCTTTACAGCCATTTATAAGGGAGTGGTTCCGGGAGTTTATCATTTCAGTGATGAAGGAGTATGTTCCTGGTATGATTTTACCAAGGCTATCCATCGTATTGCCGGTATCACGACCTGTAAGGTCAGTCCCCTGCATACAAATGAATATCCGGCAAAGGCTCCCCGTCCCCATTATTCCGTATTGGACAAGACCAAGATTAAAACTACTTATAACATTGAGATTCCTCATTGGGAAGAGAGTCTGGAAGCATGTATCAAAGAATTAAATGCATAATAAAATATGAATAGTGAAATAGAAAGAAGACGGACGTTTGCGATTATAGCGCATCCGGATGCCGGTAAGACCTCTCTAACTGAAAAATTGTTACTTTTTGGCGGACAGATACAGGTGGCCGGAGCCGTAAAGAGTAATAAGATAAAGAAGACCGCCACATCCGACTGGATGGACATTGAAAAGCAGCGTGGTATTTCTGTGACCACTTCTGTGATGGAGTTTGATTACAATGATTATAAAATCAATATTCTGGATACTCCGGGCCATCAGGACTTTGCCGAGGATACTTATCGTACTTTGACAGCCGTAGATAGTGTCATTATTGTGGTGGATGGTGCGAAAGGTGTGGAAACGCAGACACGTAAGCTGATGGAAGTATGCCGTATGCGTAATACCCCGGTAATCATATTTGTCAACAAGATGGACCGTGAGGCGAAAGATCCGTTTGATTTGTTGGATGAACTGGAGGAGGAACTCATTATCAATGTACGTCCTCTGACGTGGCCTATTGAAAGCGGTCCCCGTTTCAAAGGTGTGTATAACCTTTATGAACATAAACTGAATCTTTTCCAACCTTCCAAACAGGTGGTAACAGAAAAAGTGGAGGTTGATATCAATACGGAAGAACTAGACAACCAGATCGGTGCTCCTTTGGCTGAAAAATTGCGCGGAGAACTGGAACTGGTTGACGGTGTTTATCCTGAATTCAATGTGGAGGAGTACCTGAAAGGCGAGATGGCTCCTGTATTTTTCGGGTCGGCATTGAATAACTTCGGTGTAC
>OIMF01000255.1_pt1 | contig 15254 bp, 14 predicted proteins | sample 1584701 | NCBI WGS metagenome assembly OIMF01 (sample SAMN02674697, study PRJEB24791) | human gut metagenome, SKBSTL033 | isolation source: stool | host: Homo sapiens | place: USA | reverse complement strand
TCGGCCCGGCGGGCCAGCAGGCTGTTCACGGCGTGATAGGCAGACTCAAAATCGTAGTTGGACAGACCGTACAACTTATCGTTGAACAGGATGCCTGCGTCCTGCATCGCCTGCTGTGCACCCTCGCGGCGCATCACGCTGGGATAACTGGTGACCGGACCACCCAGCACTGCGATCTTACGATGCCCTTGCTGGATGAGGTAGTCCACAGCAGTGTAGGCTGCAGCGCGGTCATCCACGCCCACCATGGAAAGATTGGGAAAGTCCAGCTCGTCGGAGACCAGTGTGGTCAGCACCGAGGGGACTGTGATGTTGGCAAAGCCTTTTTTGAAGTTGGCTACGCTGCCGCCCAGAAAGATCATACCTTTGGGCTTGATCTCCCGCAGGATCTTTTCGGCGGCATCGATCTCGTTGGCGTTTTCATCCAAATAGGAAACGATGCCATTGTAGCCATACAGGGTGGCGGCCCGCTGCAGCTGGACTAAGAAGTCCGAGAAGAAGAGATTGCGGGTGCCTTTGACCACGAACACCAGACTGCGGGACTGCTGGATCTTCAGCTGCCGTGCATTGGTGTTGGGCACGAACCCGGCCTCCCGCATTACCTTGAGTACATGCTCCTTGGTCTCGGGCCGGACATCAGGCCGGTCGTTGATGACACGAGAAATGGTGCTTACCGAGCAGCCGCTGATCCGGGCAATGTCCTTAATGGTCAGATTCGGCATTTTGTCGGAGTACCTCACTTTCGGTAATAGATTCGGGAACGTTGTCGGGAACGTTTTCAGTGGCTATAGTATGGCATAATTTGCATAAAAAATCAATAACCCAAAAGTGTTTTCGTGAAAATTGCATAGCATTCTGAGCTGCTTTTGTGCAGATTGAATTGCGTGCAAATCAAAATGTGCCGACAGTTCCGCAAATTCCCGGTACAAATCAGAAACAACCGGTAAAACCGTACCGATTTGTAACTTTTCAACATAGAGCAGTGGTTTTATAAAAGGAGAAAGAAAAAAAGCAATGCCCGGCAGATAACACAGCCTGCCGGGCATTGCATGGTTTTGAAATGGTTTATCCGCTTTTTCAAAAATACGGGTGCTGATAGGGTTCGGGTTCCGGGCCGCAGTACAGGCCGTAGGCGTCGCAGATCCAGTAGCTGCCGTCGGGCATGGGCACGCGGCACCACTGGTGGCTGTACTGGTTCTCGTTCACATGCTCATATGGGATGCCCAGAATGTCCAGACACAGAGCGGTGGCCCGGGCACACCCGGCACAGGATGCTGTGCGCAGTACAAAATAACCGTAGGGGTCGTTGTAATGGTTGGCTTCCATAGAGTAAGCCATGGAGCCATCATCCACCACCGCACGCAGGGCAGAGGCAATGCCGTAAAGCTGGTCTTCCCGGCTCATGAGCGCCAGCGGTGTGACCACCTTCAGCGCTTCCTGATATGCCTGCGCAAACTCCTCATCGGTGCATTTGCGCTTGAGAGACTTGTAGTGGGCCAGCTTGTTGATGGCCACCGGCGACCAGACGGAAGAAAACTGCGCTTCGGTCAAAGAAAGCTCGTCATCACCGGCAATGCCGTCCGCAGAAGGCTTGCGGCCTTCGTCAATGCCGTGATCCAGATAATGACGCAGCAGTGCACCCTCGTCATTGCCGCATACGGCCGCAACATCCGGATACTGTGCAGCGTAGTATGCTGCATCAAAGGTAGAAAGCGCAGCAGCGGAAAGACCGGTCTGTGCGGCCAGTAGCACACCGGCTGTCAGCGCCGCAAGTCTAAGATACCGTTTTTTCATGACAAAAACCTCCTCAAAAAAAGAATAAAACGCCTCCTGAGCTCAGTATAGCACATCCGGGCCGGAGGGAAAAGACAAAAAAGCGCTCCCACCTTGTCATCGGTGAGAGCGCTTTGCTGATTGCTGATTATTTTGATTGAGTTGATTCTTTAAAGATTAGTCACTGACGTAGGGCATCAGAGCAACGTGACGAGCACGCTTGATGGCGATGGTCAGTGCGCGCTGATGATAAGCGCAGGTGCCGGTCACACGGCGGGGAATGATCTTTGCACGCTCAGAGACGTACTTACGCAGACGGGGCACGTCCTTGTAATCGATGGTGTCGATACGATCGACACAGAAGCTGCAAACCTTCTTGCGGCCGCGACGCATGGGGCGTGCGGGGCGAGAGCCTTCGGTTCTTTCAAAAGCCATTGCTTATTACCTCCTATTGGATTTTTAACGGATTGACCGTTTCGTGTCAGAACGGCAGGTCGTCGCTGTCGTCGATGACGGCGAAGTCGTCTGCATTGCCGGCAGAGTAGCTGGGAGCTGCCTCCACAGCGGCCGGGCGGGCAGGCGCTGCATTCTGGTAGGCGGGAGCAGAATGATTCTGATAATTTGCTCCGCCGCCTGCATTGCTGTTTTTGGGGCCTGCAAAGTTGATATTGTTGGCTACCACTTCCACAGCGGTGCGGTTGTTGCCGTTCTTATCCTGATACTGGCGGGTCTGAAGACTGCCTTCAATGGCGATCAGACTGCCCTTCTGGAAATACTTGCTAACAAACTCGGCCTGCTGACGCCATGCAACGATATCGATGAAATCGGCCTGACGCTGCTCGCCCTGACGCGCAAAATTGCGGTCACAGGCAATGCGGAAGCTGCACACATTGGTACCCTGCTGGGTGGTGCGCAGTTCGGGATCCGCCACAAGACGGCCCATGATGGCAACAACATTCAACATTTTACGGTCTCCCTTTCTGTCACAGAAGAATTACTCCTCGTGAGCAATGATCAGGCTGCGCATAACACCTTCAGTGATCTTGTACACACGGTCCAGCTCAGCAGGGAAGCTGGGCTCGCTGGTGAAGTCGATCACAGTGTAAACGCCTTCCTCCTCGTCGTTGATGGGGTAGGCCAGACGGCGCTTGCCCCACTCGTCGATGGAATCGATCGTACCGTTAGCCTCGATCAGGGACTTGAACTTACCAACCAGAGCGGCGGTAGCCTCCTCGTCGAGAGCGGCGCTGGTAATCAGCATGGTTTCGTACTTTGCCATTTTGTAGCACCTCCTTTTGGACTTAAGGGTCCTGCAATCACAGGACCAAGGGTACACACAAAACGCGGCATCGCGCCTTGTGTGCGGCGTGTCTGTTCAGACAGCAATTTATTATAGCAAGCTGTGTGGATTCTGTCAAGCTTTTTCCGAAAAAAGATATAATAAAAAATATTTTGATTTTTTTGTGAAAGAGGAATATAATATAGTGGCTTTCAGAGGATGAACGGCAGGGCAGCCGGGGATCGGCCGTCTCTCTGCTCTCTGTTATCCGTCTTCGAAAGGAATGTATATATGGTTCTGGGAATTTTATAGTAAAGGAAGGATTCTTTGTGTATTCGGTTTTCCGTAACCTGGCAATCATCATCCTCAGCGCAAAGTTCTTTGGTCTGGTGGCCCGCAAGTGCAAGGCCCCGCAGGTGGTGGGTGAGATCCTTGCCGGTTTGATCATCGGCCCCTGTGTGCTGAATCTGGTGCAGACCAGTGATGCCATCTCCACCTTTGCAGAGATCGGCGTGGTGATGCTGATGTTCACCACGGGCCTTGGCACCAATCTGAAGGAACTGATCAAAGCCGGCCCCATCGCCACCCTGGTCGCCTGCGTGGGCGTAGCCGTTCCGCTGGTGGGCGGCACCTTGCTGTACAGTGCGTTCTACGGCTTCTCTGCCGTGGGCAGCCCTGAGTTCTATCGTGCCCTGTTCATCGGCACGATCATGACGGCCACCAGCGTGTCCATTACGGTGGCAACCCTGCAGGAGCTGGGCCACCTGAAGAGCTTTCTCGGCACCACCATCGTCAGTGCCGCCGTCATTGATGATGTCATCGGCATCGTAGTCCTCACCTGCGTACTGGGCGCAAGCTCCGGCACCGGCACGGGTCTGGGCAAGGTGCTCATCAATACGGTGCTGTTCTTTGCCACTGCCGTGGGCGTGGGCGTTGTGGCTCACTTTGCTATGACATGGCTGGACAAGCGCAATCCCCACACCCAGCGCATCACCATCGTGAGCATGGCGTTCTGCTTTGCCATGGCCTACATCGCCGAGGAATACTTCGGCATTGCAGATATCACCGGTGCCTATATCGCCGGTATCGTTCTGTGCACCATGGACGATGCCCCCTATGTGGAGCGCCGCGTGGATATCAGCAATTATATCATTTTTGCGCCCATCTTCTTTGCATCCATCGGCTTGAAGACCGACATCAGCGGCCTGACGCCGGAAATCTTCCTGTTCTGTGTCTGCTTCGTCATTGTAGCACTTATCACCAAGATCATCGGCTGCGGCCTTGCGGCCAAGATCTGCCGCTTCAACTGGGGCGACTCCCTCAAGATCGGCGTTGGCATGATGACCCGCGGCGAGGTGGCACTGATCGTGGCCCAGAAGGGCCTGGATGTCGGCGTGGTGGACTCGGTCTACTTTACCGCTGTGATCCTGCTGATCGTGGTGTCCAGTGTGGCAACTCCGCTGGTGCTGAAGGCACTCTTTACCAAGATGCCGCCGCAGAAGCACCCCAGTCAGGTAAATGGGTAAACAATAAAAAAGATCCTCCGACAGATCTGCCGGAGGATCTTTTATTTTCAGGATAAGTTACAGTGTCTTGCAGAACTCCTTCAGGTAAGCGCGGAATTCTTCGCCGATCTCCGGATGCTGCAGGGCCAGCTCCACCTGTGCCTCTACCACCTTGAGCTTGTTGCCCATGTCGTAGTGCTTGCCGGTGAACTCTACGGCCGTCATGCCGCCGCGGGTGCGGGCATACTCGGCCATGGCATCGGTCAGCTGGATCTCGCCGCCTGCGCCGGGCTTGGTGTGGGCAAGGATATCGTAGATCTCCGGGGTCAGCAGCACGCGTCCCAGAATGGAGTAGTTGCTGAACTCCTGTCCCTTCTTGGGCTTCTCGATCATGTCGTCCACAAAGAAATAGTTGTCGTGGATGGGGGTGGTCTTCAGGCTGCAGTACCGGCTCACATCTTCCCATGGCACTGCGGAAACGCCTGCCGCCGGGCGGCCGAACTCCTCGTAGGCGCGGATCAGCTGAGCACAGACCGGGTCCTCACCCCAGATCACGTCATCGCCGTAGATGACAACAAAGGGATCATCGCCGGTGAAGGCCTTGGCGGTGTTCACAGCATGGCCCAGACCCAGCGTTTGCTTCTGGCGCACAAAGAGGATGTTTGCCATGTTGGCGATGCCAAGGCACTCTTCCAGAGCCTTTTCCTTGCCGGGCTTTGCCAGCTTTTCTTCCAGCTCAGGGCTGCGGTCAAAGTGATCCTCGATGATGCTCTGGTTGCGGCCCAGAATGATGAGGATATCGGTGATGCCGGAACGCACAGCTTCTTCCACCAGATACTGGATGGCAGGCTTGTCCACAATGGGCAGCATACCCTTGGGCATGGCCTTGGTAGCGGGCAGCACGCGGGTGCCAAGACCGGCGGCAGGAATGACAGCTTTTGTGACTTTCTTCATCATGATCCATATTCTCCTATTACTATTTTGAAATCCGCAATGCCAGCCTTTGCAGGCGGCATTGCAGATCAGAGCATCCCGGCCAAAGCGTCCAGATTCGGACCCATCAGCACGGTAGCGCAGGCACCCAGCACCATCAGCAGTACAAAGGCACCGATCACACCGGCGATGCTCACGCCGCCCTGCGCAGACAGGACCGCACGGCGCTGGGCAGCGTCCGGGAACTCGGCACGGATGCGGCGGATGCGCTCGGCTGCGCTTTTGCGGTACAGCCACTTGGCGTACAGGGTGCGCAGCATCACCAGCGCAAAGCTGAACACCGTCATAATGCGGGAAAGCACGACGATGGCAGTGCTGCTGATGCCCGCAGTGAGCGGACTGCCGGTGGCCTGCATCATGCTCAGCAGGGTGGGCAGGGCCACCACCAGCTCTGCGGCCAGAAAACCAAAGGCCGGCTTCCACGCCTTGCGGTAGAAGAAATAGAACGGGCCGAACACCAGCGCCGAGAAGCACATGGAAATTTTGGTGTGCTGCAGTTGCATCCGGCTGTAATCGTTCAGGTAGACGGGCGCGGCCTTGCCAATATAATCGTTCCAGTCGCTGTAAGGGATGCCGTCGATCAGCTCTTCCTTGCCAAAGGCCGCCTGCACGTTGCGGCGGGTGGGTTCCTCCACCGTCTGCTGATACTGGCGGTAAAGGTCGTTGTAATCAAAGCGTCCGTCTGCGTCGGTGCCGGGCTGGCTTTGGGTGGGCGGCTCCGGGCACTGGCTCTCCGGCGGAAGAACGGCACCGCAGCAGCGGCAGCGCTCTTCGGTGCGCAGGGTGCGCTCACCGCAGCTGGGGCAGGTGCGCAGAGCATCGTCTTTGTACGGGAACGTCCATTCATAGCCCGCGCCATGGGCGGGGGTGTGGATGCAGCGGCCAAGCTTTTCGTAGCACTCGCGGTGATAGGGTGCGCCGCAGTCCGGGCAGACCACGATATCATCGGTCAGCGCCAGCGGTCTGCCGCAGCCTTCGCAGGGACAGCCATAATATTTCGGCATGATTTCCTCCTGTTGTATGGTTCATACTGGTATTATACTCCCCTGAAAGAGAAAAGAAAAGGTGAAAATCTTCAAAATTCCAGCAGGATAATCCATTTACCCCTTTACTTTAGCACAGATTCTCGGTATACTAATGAAGTATCTGTGTATAAACTGTGTCTTTTGGCAAGTACAAAGGACTTTATCTTATTTATCATTTCGAGAGGGATTTAGAGAATGATCACGATTGACGAACTGAAGGTGCAGCTTGCCGATTACGGCAAGGCGGTCAAGGACTTGGAAGAAGCCCTTGCCATTGATGCCTCCCGCAAGCGCGTGCAGGAGCTGGAGCACACCATGAGCCGCCCCGGCTTTTATGATGATGCAGACCTGAGCAAGAAGGTCTTTGACGAAGTGGGCGACCTGAAGGGCAAGCTGAGCCGCTTTGAAAAGCTGCAGGGCCTGTACGATGATGCCGAGACCATGCTGGAAATGCTGGATGAAGAATACGACCCCGCCATGATCCCCGAAGCAGAGGAGTCTGTGAACGCTGTGGGCAAGGCAGTGGACGAGCTGCAGCTGATGACCATGCTGAACGGTGAGTACGACCACAGCAACGCCATCCTGACCTTCCATGCCGGTACCGGCGGCACCGAGGCACAGGACTGGGCCGAAATGCTGTACCGCATGTACAACAAGTGGGCTTCCAACCACGGCATGACCGTGGAGGTTCTGGATTATCAGGACGGTGATGAAGCCGGAATGAAGAGCGCTTCCATGATGGTGAAGGGTGCCAACGCCTACGGCCTGCTCAAGAGCGAGAACGGTGTGCACCGTCTGGTGCGCGTGTCGCCCTTTGACGCCAACGCCCGCCGTCAGACCAGCTTTGCTTCGCTGGAAGTGATGCCCGAGCTGGATAACACCATTCAGGTGGATATCCGCCCCGAGGACATTGAGATGCAGGTGTACCGTTCCTCCGGTGCAGGCGGCCAGCACATCAACAAGACCTCTTCCGCTGTGCGTCTGATCCACAAGCCCACCGGCGTCGTGGTCAGCTGCCAGACCCAGCGCAGCCAGTTCCAGAACCGTGACTACGCCATGGAAATGCTGAAGGCAAAGCTGTATCAGATCGCAAAGCAGCAGCACATGGATAAGATCGACGACATCAAGGGCGTGCAGAACGAGATCGCATGGGGTCATCAGATCCGCAGCTATGTGTTCATGCCCTACACCATGGTCAAGGATCACCGCACCAACTACGAGACCGGCAATGTGGATGCCGTGATGGACGGCGATCTGGACGGTTTCATCTTCGCATACCTCAAGGCTGCAAGCCGCGGGGAACTGCAGGATACCTGATCTTGAACGTATAAAATGCAAAGGCCGTGCTTCCTTTTATGGAGGCACGGCCTTTTTTGTGTTCTTACGCCAGATCAGGCAGAATGGTATCCCAGAGATTTTCCTCCTGCCGCAGGGCGTTGAAGCAGCAGTCCAAGTACATTTTGTTTGCCGCTGCAAGGATCGTGCTGCGCAGAAGCAGCTTTTCATCTGCGGCATCCACGGCAAGGTCGCGGATCTCCCTGGTGCAGCCGAATACAAACGGCAGGCAGTTTTCCATCTCGTCGCAGAAGTAGTCGTAAGCTGCCCCGGCGGAACAGTGCGCCCGCTGCATTTTAAACAGGGCATCGATGTTTTCCATTGAGAGCACCGTTTTGGAGACTGCAATGTACATCAGGGATGCGATCTGATCGCGGGCGTACTTCTTGCGCACCGGGTGGGACAAAATGCCCTTTTTAACGTAGTTGCTGACCATGGAAGAGGTGAGCTCCACGCCGCAGAAGGTGCGGAAATAGCTGTTGACGTACTGCACGGTCTGGTCAAGATAAAGCCCCATCTGCGGGAGATCGGCGTACCGGGGCAGGGCAAACCCGGCGGCGCAGGCCGCAACGCGGCATTTGGTTTCAGTTTTCATATCGTAAGCAGTTTTCTAAGGTTGGCGCAGCTGGGCTGCGCGGGATACAGAAAATGGTTTTCTGGCGGTATTATAGCGCAAATCGGTTCTCTGGTCAACGGATTTTTAAAACTTTTGAAAGAATGCATAAAATCCCTTGACAGGTTTTTGAAAAACTGCTATGATGTCTGCAGTGAACCGAAAAACCATGCAGGCGGAAGTGCGTGTAAGGCACGGAAAATAAAAAAATGACCTGCTATCACAAAATAGATTTGGAGCGTGCATTTTATGAAAACCAAGATCGTTGTGGATTCTTCGTCCAACCTGTATGCCCTGCCGGGCGTGGATTTTGCCTGTGTGCCGTTGAAGATCGTCACGGATGAACAGGAATATCTGGATGACGGTACTCTGGATGCTGTGGGCATGGCCCGGTCTCTGCGTACTTACAAGGGCAAGACCAGCACCTCCTGCCCCAATGTGGCAGACTGGCTGGCTGCTTATGAGGGTGCGGAGCAGATCTTTGTTGCCACCATCACGGGCACACTGTCCGGCAGCTACAATGCTGCACTGCTGGCAGCGGAAGAATACAAGGAAACGCACCCGGAGGCCCGTGTTTTTGTTCTGGACAGCCTGTCCGCCGGGCCGGAGCTGCGTCTGCTGGCAGAGCGTCTGCGGGATCTCGTCCGGATCGGGATGGAGTTTGACGAGATCTGCGAGGCGATCCTGGCTTACCACAAGCACACACATCTGCTGTTTTCGTTGGAATCGCTGGCCAATCTGGCCCGCAATGGCCGTGTGAAGCCTGCTGTTGCCGCTGTGGCACGGATGCTGGGCATCCGGGTCATCGGTCAGGCCAGTGAGAGCGGCGAGCTGGAGGTGCTGTGTAAGACCCGCGGCGAGCACGGTGCACTGGAGCGCATCGTGCTGGAATTGAAGGATCACGGCTTTACCGATGGCAAAGTGCACATTGCCCACTGTGATAACCCGGAAGCGGCCAAGCGCCTGAAGCTGATGATCCACGCGGTGTTTGCAGGGGCGCAGGTGGATGTGACCGAGTGCGGCGGCCTGTGCAGCTACTACGCTGAGCAGGGCGGCCTGATGGTGGGCTATGAGGACGGAAAAACAGAGTAAAAGAGTTTTTGATATTGCAAGCAAGCCGGGCCTGCGGGTCTGGCTTGCTTTTTTTGAACAACGCAAAACTTGAAAAAGTTGTAAAACTGCGCTATACTTACACATAATTATAAATGGGAAAGGAGGGCAGGCCCATGCTTTTTCGTTCACCGGTCGTGCGCTTTTTCAGCCGCATTCTGAACCGCGTCACCATCACGGTGGTGTTGGTGGCATTGCAGCTGCTGTGGCTGTGCTGGGTGGCGTTTGCCATCACCACCGGCACGGGCCGCGTGTGGGTGAACGGCCTGCTCAACGCACTGAGCCTGCTCATCGTCCTGTACCTTGTGCGCAAGGATGAGAACAGCGCCTACAAGGTGGGCTGGATCGCGCTGATCGGCATTCTGCCGCTGCTGGGCGGTGCGCTGTATCTGGCCTTTGGCAACAAACGCCCGGCCAAGCGTCTGCGCCTGAAAATGCAGGCGGTGGAGGATGCCCACAAAAAAGACCTTGTACAGGAGCCGGGTGTGCTGGAAGGTCTGGATGCCCGCGAGCAGGGGCAGAGCCGATATGTGGCAAAGTACGGCCCCTATCCGGCGTGGCAGAACACTCGCACGCAGTATTTTGCCTGCGGCGAAGCCATGTATCCGCAGCTGCTGGCCGATCTGGAAAAGGCTGAAAAGAGCATCTTTCTGGAATTTTTCATCGTGAGCCACGGCTGCATGTGGAACGGCATTGAAAAGATCCTGCGCCGCAAGGCTGCGCAGGGCGTGGATGTACGCCTGATCTACGATGATTTTGGCAGTCTGCTGGGTCTGCCCGCCGATTTCATCGTGCGCATGGAGCGGGCGCACATCCGCTGCATCCCGTTCAACCCGGTGATGCCGCTGCTCTCGCTGGTGATGAACCACCGCGACCACCGCAAGATCGTAGTCATTGACGGTACGGTGGCCTACACCGGCGGCGTGAATCTGGCAGATGAGTATATCAATGCGGAGCAGCGCTTTGGCTACTGGAAGGATGCAGCCCTGCGTGTGGAAGGCGATGCCGCGTGGAACTTTACGGTGATGTTCCTCAACTTCTGGAACGCCTTCCGCCCCAGCGAGACGGATTATGATGCATTTCGTCCCATGCCGCTGGTGACGCCGGTATCGGACGGCATCGTGCAGCCCTACGCGGACAGCCCGCTGGACGAGGAACCGATGGCTGAGACGGTGTACCTGAACATCCTTGCGCAGGCACAGCGGTATGTTTATATCTACACGCCCTACCTTGCCGTGGGCGAGGAAATGCTGGACGCACTGAAAAACGCGGCCAAGCGCGGGGTGGACATCCGGCTGGTGCTGCCGGGCATCCCGGACAAAAAGCTGGTGTTCCGGCTGAGCCGGTCGTACTATCTGCCGCTTTTGAGGGCAGGTGTACGCATTTACGAATATACGCCCGGCTTTCTGCATGCCAAGTGCTGGGTAAGCGACGATGTAACTGCCGTAGTGGGCAGCATCAACATGGACTACCGCAGCCTGTTCCTACACTTTGAGTGCGGTGTACTGCTGCAAAAGAACAGTCAGGTGGCAGTTCTGCGGGACGATGTACGGGCCACGCTGCCGCAGTGCCGCGAGATACAGGTGACGGAATGCCGCACCAGCCTGCCCGGCACGGTGCTGGACAGTGTGCTGCGGCTGCTGAGCCCCTTGATGTGATAAAAACTCCCTTTCCGGGTAAACTAGCCCAAAAGCCCCTTTACGATGGGGGCAGGAAAGGGAGCGTTTTATTATAATGAAAAAGATACCTCGCATGATCCTGGGCTGCACGCTGGCGGCAGCTCTGGCCCTGACCGCCTGCAGCCGAAGCGATTCCGGCTCCTCCGGCAGCATGAGCACGAGCATGGGCGGCAGCTCATCGCAGACGGGGCAGGCGGGCCAGAACGCTGCATACCGCACCGGCCTTGGCATCCTGACCGAAGCGTCTGATCAGGAACGCGCGGGCAAGATCGATACCATCGCAGCTGCCGTTCTGCTGGATGCCGAGGGCAGGGTGGCAGATGTGATGCTGGACGAGGTGGAGATCTCGGTCACGGGGGACAGCACCGGCAAGGTGACGATGCCCACCGACAATCGCACCAAGCGCCAGAAGGGCGATGATTACCCGCTGGCGGCGGTGTCCTCGCTGAAAAAGGGCTGGGCAGAGCAGGCGGATGCCTTTGGCAATTATCTTACCGGCAAAACCCCGGATGAGGTGAAGAAGCTTGCCACCGACGATGACGGCAAGCCGAAGGATGCTGACCTGCTCTCCACCTGCACCATTGCGGTGGACGGCTATCGGGATGCTGTGGTGCGCGCCTGCGAGAATGCAAAGGCAGTCGGCTCGGCCCGCGGCGACCGCGCTGTGCTGGGCGTGTCAGTGCGCAATGACACCAAGGAACTGACCGCCGACGATGACCACGATGTGACCGCGCAGGTGGACATCACAGTGGCAGCCCTGACGCTGGATGCTGACGGCCGTGTGACCGGTGCAGTGGCGGATGTGGCAGAGCCTGCGCTTACCGTGGGCGCGGATGGTACGGTGTCGGCACCGGAGATGGTCAAAACCAAGGTGGAACTGGGCGACAGCTACGGGATGCGCGGGGCATCCAGTCTGGACAAGGAATGGTACGAGCACAGCGAGGGCTGGTGCGATTACCTGAAGGGCAAGACCCGTACTGAGATCGCAGGCATCCCGGACGATGGTTCGGATGCCGACCTTGCGGCACTGTGCACCATCTCGGTGACGGAGCTGAAGAAGGCTGCGCTGGCGGCGTTTGCGGAAGAGTAAAGCGGAGAAAAGAGGAAAGGCGCAAAGCTTTTCCTCTTTTCTTTGTGCAACAAGACCAAAGAATTGGCGCAGAAAAGCCTTGAAAAAGACGAACTGCACTAACTTTTGCATTTCCTCTTGCCAAATGGCTGCAAACGCGCTATTCTATAGTCACAGTTTAACACTTTAGCATGATAAAATGCTAAACCGAGAGGGAACACATTTGGGAAACAAAAAGGGGAGGAACCTTTTATGAAACGTCTTGTCTCTGCTTTTCTGGCTGGTGCCATGGCACTGAGCCTTGCCGCCTGCGGCGGTGCCGCATCCACTTCCACCGTGGCATCTTCTGCCTCTGCATCCGGGAGCGCAGCCGCCTCCGAGACCGCAGCCAGCGATCTGGACTACATCAAGGAAAAGGGCAAGATGGTCATTGGCTACACCGTCTATGAGCCGATGAACTACACCGATGCCGACGGCAACTTTACCGGTTTTGATACCGAGCTGGCAACTGCCGTGTGCGAAAAGCTGGGAGTCGAGCCGGAGTTCGTGGAGATCAACTGGGATACCAAGGTGGTGGAGCTGGATGCCAAGAGCATCGACTGCATCTGGAACGGTATGACCCTGACCGATGACATCATGGCCAACGCCGCAACCACCAAGGCCTACGCCAAGAACGCACAGGTCGTGGTCGTGAAGGACGGCACCGACTACAGCTCCACTGCGGATCTGGTAGGCAAGACCGTGGTTGCCGAGGCTGGCTCTGCCGGTGAAGCCGCCATTGAGGGCGACGAGAACCTTGCACAGGCCGATTACGTCTCCAAGAGCGTGCAGACCGACTGCCTGATGGAAGTTGCCGCAGGCACTGCTGATGCCGCTGTGCTGGATCTGACTCTGGCCAACGCCATGATCGGTGAGGGCACCGACTATGCAAGCCTGAAGATCGTGGACGAGCTGAACGCTGAAGAGTACGGCGTGGCCTTCCGCAAGGGCAGCGATGCCGCCGCAGCTGCGGATGCCGCCTTTGATGAGCTGAAGGCTGACGGCACCATGCAGGCTCTGGCCGACAAGTACGATCTGGCTCTGGCCGACTGAGTTCTATAAGAATGTAATTACTTCTTCCGTCATCGCTGCGCGATGCCACCTCCCTCGGTGAGGGAGGCTTTTTGTTGCCGATATGCGTGAGGCTCCCTCATTGAGGGAGCTGTCACCGAAGGTGATGGAAGGAGTTCAAAAAACGGATTGATGGGTGTGTTCTTGTGTCTGTGATTCTGAGTCGCCTTTCCGGCGCGTTTCTGCTCAACTGTGAGCTGTTCGCTCTGACCCTGCTGTTTGCGCTGCCGCTGGGTCTGGTGGTGGCTTTCGGCTCCATGAGCCGGTGCAAGCCGCTTTCCGGCGCGGTAAAGACCTTTGTGTGGGTCATCCGCGGCACGCCGCTGATGCTGCAGATCATCGTGATCTACCTTGGCCCCGGCCTGCTGGGCATGAATAACCCTTGGCCCTCCGGCTCCGGCGGACGTATGGTGGCGGCGGTGGTGGCTTTTGCCATCAATTACGCCTGCTACTTCTCCGAGATCTACCGCGGCGGCATCGAAGCCGTTCCCAAGGGCCAGACCGAGGCCGGTCAGGTGCTGGGCATGACCAAGACCCAGATCTTCTTCAAGGTGACGCTGCTGCAGGTGGTCAAGCGCATTCTGGCCCCCATGGGCAATGAGGTGATCACCCTCGTCAAGGATACCTCGCTGGCCAACACCATTGCCAACAAGGAGATCATTATGATGGCCAAGGAGTACAGTGCAAAGGGCTTGATCTGGCCGCTGTTCTCCACTGCCATCTTCTTCCTAGTGTTCGTGGGTGCACTCACCCTGCTGTTTGGCTGGGCCGAAAAGAAACTGGATTATTTCCGCTGATGAAAGGGAGGAAATTGGATCATGGCACTGCTTGAAGCCTCCGGCATCGGCAAAAACTTTGGCGATACCAAAGTACTCAAGGATATCTCACTCACGCTGGAACAGGGCGAAGCGCTGGCGATCATCGGCTCGTCCGGCTCCGGCAAGACCACCCTGCTGCGCTGCCTGAACTTTCTGGAACGGCCGGACACCGGCATCATCAAGGTGAACGGCGAGACCATGTGGGACGCTGCCGACCCCGCCACCCAGCGCGAGAGCGAGATCCGCAAAAAGCGGCTGCACTTTGGTCTGGTATTCCAGAACTTCAACCTTTTCCCGCAGTACACCGCCCTGCAGAACGTAATGCTGGCGGGTGAACTGCTGGCGAAGGAGCGCCCGGACTACAAGGCCAACAAAAAGGCCATCCATGCCGAGCTGGAACAGCAGGCACAGGAACTTCTGGCCCAGATGGGCCTTTCTGCCCGGGCAGGCCACTACCCGCACCAGCTTTCCGGCGGTCAGCAGCAGCGCGTGGCCATTGCCCGCGCACTGGCTCTGCACCCGGACATTCTCTGCTTCGACGAGCCGACCTCGGCCCTCGACCCGGAGCTGACCGGCGAGGTGCTGCGCGTCCTGCGCGACCTTGCCGACCGCAAGACCACCATGATCATCGTCACCCACGAGATGCACTTTGCCCGTGACGTGGCCGACCGCATCATGTTCATGGATGGCGGCGTGGTGGTGGAAGAGGGCCCTGCCAAAGAGCTCATCGACCATCCCAAGGAGGAGCGCACCAAACAGTTCCTGGCACACTATTCCGAATAAAACGCATCAGAAAAGCCCGTTCCGTGAAAGCTTCGCGGAACGGGCTTTTTGTGTCATAGGGGAGGAAAATCAGCGCTTGTGGTACTTGCGGTCCTCTTCCTCATAAACCGGCTCACAGGTCAGGTACATGCCCAGCCGTTTGATGGTATCGGTGTCCACACT
>OIMF01000245.1_pt1 | contig 15537 bp, 15 predicted proteins | sample 1584701 | NCBI WGS metagenome assembly OIMF01 (sample SAMN02674697, study PRJEB24791) | human gut metagenome, SKBSTL033 | isolation source: stool | host: Homo sapiens | place: USA | reverse complement strand
CCTGTTTTTTTGTTTAGAAGCTGTTTTCGTAAGCGGGGTGCGCCGAATGGCGAGGATTTTTGCCCGCAGACAAGGCGGTTTCCCGCAGCAATCCTTGGTGGATTGCAAGGGGAAGCAACGCCGTATGCGAGCAAAAAGACCGCTCAGGCGGTGTGCAACGCTTAGAAAACGGCTTCTCGTCACAGACTGAGGGGGAGCGCCCTGAGTCTGGGTCATGATTTGCGATGGGAAGCCGTGTTCCGGCGTGAGAGGAGGCCAGTGAGCCTCGACCGCTTCTTCCGTTTCCGGCATCTCTGCGCGGGTGCCGGGTCTGTTCGTGTGCGGGAGCGGCGGTCTGCCCCTGCACTTATTTTTTATTGAAAAGGAGCACTCACTATGAAACACTATTCTGCCAAAAAGCTGGCCCTCGCCGGTATGTTCTGCGCTGTCGCTGTCGTGGGCAGCGTCTTCTCCTTCCCGGTCTTCGGCAGCAAATGCGCCCCTGTGCAGCACATGGTCAACATCCTCTGCGCTGTCCTGCTGGGGCCTTACTACGGCGTAGGCGTGGCTTTCGTCGCCTCCCTGCTGCGCAACCTGCTGGGTCTGGGCAGTCTGATGGCTTTCCCCGGCAGCATGTTCGGCGCACTGCTGTGCGGCCTTGTGTACCATAAGACCAAAAACATCCTTGCCACCATGGTGGGCGAGGTGTTCGGCACCAGCATTCTGGGCGGCCTGTGCGCTTACCCGGTGGCCATCTTCCTCATGGGCAAGAGCGCCGGCGACATCGCGTTCTATGCCTACATCATGCCGTTCCTCATCTCCACTGCAGTGGGTTCCATCATTGCGGGCGTGCTGGTGTACAGCCTGCAGCGCTCCGGCGCTCTGCACAGCATGCAGAAGAGCCTTTCCTGACGGAGGGGCACCCGAATGTTCAAAACAGAATTCGAGAACCTGCGCCGCACCTGCCCGCTCATCCATAACATTACCAACTATGTCACCGTGAACGACTGCGCCAACATGGTGCTGGCCTGCGGTGCTTCGCCCATCATGGCTGACGATGCTGCCGAGGTGGAGGACATCACCACCATCTGCGGCGGTCTGAACATCAACATCGGCACCCTGAACAGCCGCACCATCACCAGCATGCTGCTGGCGGGCAAAAAGGCAAACCAGCTGGGCCATCCTGTGGTGCTGGACCCGGTGGGTGCGGGTGCATCCCGCCTGCGCACCGACACGGCTTTCCGCCTGCTCCGGGACGTAAAGTTCACCGTGATCCGCGGCAACATCTCGGAGATCAAAACGCTGGCCTCCGGCGCGGGAACCACCAAGGGCGTGGATGCCGATGTGGCCGATAAAGTTACTGAGGAAAATCTGGATTCTGCCGTGGCCTTTGCCAAGGCCTTTGCAGCCCAGACGGGTGCCGTTATTGCCATCACCGGTGCCATCGACATTGTGGCGGATGCCCACACCGCCTACTGCATCCGCAACGGCAATGCCATGATGAGCAGCATCACCGGTACGGGCTGCCAGCTTTCGGCCCTGACGGCGGCGTTCGTTACCGCCAACCCCGGCCATCCGCTGGAAGCCGCTGCAGCTGCAGTGTGCGCCATGGGCCTTGCGGGCGAGACCGCCCACAAGCGCCTGACCCCGCTGGACGGCAACTCCACCTACCGCAATTATATCATCGATGCCATCTACAATATGACCCCGGAACAGCTGGAAGAAGGAGCAAACTATGAAGTGCGATAAGCAGAACATGCTTCTGTATGCCGTCACCGACCGCGCATGGGTGGGAAAGCAGACCCTCTATGAACAGGTGGAGAGCGCCCTGAAGGGCGGTGTCACCTGTGTGCAGCTGCGTGAAAAAGAGCTGGACGACGAAGCTTTTCTGAAAGAGGCTGTGGAGATCCATGCTCTGTGCCAGCGCTACGGCGTGCCGTTCTTTGTGAACGACAATGTGGACATTGCCATCCGCTGCCACGCCGAGGGCGTGCACGTGGGGCAGGAGGATATGGCCGCAGCGCAGGTGCGCGCCCGTGTGGGCGACGGTATGATGATCGGCGTTTCCGTCCACAGTGTGGAGGAAGCACGGGAAGCCGTCAAGCACGGCGCAGACTGCCTTGGCGTGGGCGCAGCCTTTGCCACCCACACCAAGACCGATGTGGACGTTCTGCCCCACGAGACCCTGAAGGCCATCTGTGATGCCGTGGACATCCCGGTGGTGGCCATTGGCGGCATCCACAAGGAGAACATCCTGCAGCTCAAGGGCACCGGTGTGGATGGCGTGGCCCTTGTGAGCGCCATCTTTGCAGCAGACGACATCGAGACCGAGTGCAAAGAGTTGAAAGCCCTGTCGGAGCAGATCATCTGACCGATCCCGCGGCAAACCGGGGACACCACCTTGGGCCGCGTTATAAAATTCATGGAGAAAACCAACATGAAAAGCGTATTTTGCGCAGGTGCCGGCATCCAGAACGTTCTGTTTTTTCTGAATGACGGCTGCCTTTCCCTACCCTTGTATGACCAGCACCCTGCTGTTCAGAGATAAACTGTCATTTGGAGGAACAGAGCGTATGCAGACTTATACCACTCAGATGGATGCTGCCCGCAAGGGCATCATCACGCCGCAGATGGAGATCGTGGCTAAAAAAGAGTATCGCACCACCGAGGAGATCCGCCAGTGGGTGGCCGAGGGCAAGGTTGCCATCCCGGCCAACAAGCACCACGAGTGTTTGAACCCCGAGGGTGTCGGCTCCATGCTGCGCACCAAGATCAACGTGAACCTTGGTGTCTCCCGCGACTGCAAGGACTACAACGTGGAGATGCAGAAGGTGATGAGCGCCGTCAACATGGGTGCCGAAGCCATTATGGATCTGTCCAGCCACGGCAACACCCAGCCCTTCCGCCAGAAGCTGACCCACGAGTGCCCGGTGATGATCGGCACCGTGCCGGTGTACGATTCGGTCATCCACTACCAGCGCGATCTGGCTGAGCTGACCGCACAGGACTTCATCGATGTGGTGCGTCTGCATGCAGAGGACGGTGTGGACTTTGTCACCCTGCACTGCGGCATCACCCGCAAGACCATCGAGCAGATCCGCAAGCACAAGCGCAAGATGAACATTGTCAGCCGCGGTGGCTCTCTGGTGTTTGCATGGATGAGCATGACCGGCAACGAGAACCCCTTCTACGAGCACTTTGACGAGATCTGCGAGATCTGCGCCGAGCACGATGTGACCATCTCGCTGGGCGATGCCTGCCGTCCCGGCTGTCTGGCTGACGCCACCGATGTGTGCCAGATCGAGGAGCTGGTGCGTCTGGGCGAGTTGACCAAGCGCGCATGGGCACACAACGTGCAGGTGATGGTGGAAGGCCCCGGCCATGTGCCCCTGAATCAGGTGGCTGCCAACATGGAGGTGCAGAAGAGCATCTGCATGGGCGCACCCTTCTATGTGCTGGGACCCCTCGTCACCGATATCGCCCCCGGTTACGACCACATCACCGCTGCCATCGGCGGCGCTGTGGCTGCAGCCAGCGGTGCAGCTTTCCTGTGCTATGTGACCCCCGCCGAGCATCTGGCTCTGCCCAATGTGGACGATGTGAAGCAGGGCATCGTGGCCTCCAAGATCGCTGCCCACGCCGCCGATATCGCCAAGGGCATCCCCCACGCCCGGGACATCGACGATAAGATGGGCGATGCCCGCCGTGTGCTGGACTGGGATGCACAGTTCGCCTGCGCACTGGACCCGGAGACCGCAAAGGCCATCCGCGATGCCCGCCTGCCGGAGGACGACCACAGCGACACCTGCAGCATGTGCGGCAAGTTCTGTGCTGTGCGCAGCATGAACAAGGCGCTGGCCGGTGAGTACATCGACATTCTGTAAAAATCTTCTGTTTTGCGCGCAGCAGCGTGCATCTTCCTCCGCCGCCCGGTATGACCGCCGGGCGGCTTTTGTTGTAATTCCCAAAAGATTGTGTTAAAATAACAATAAGGCGCTGATTGCAAAATTGGTGGTCATGCTTTCTATCCCGTATCGCTGGTTTTTCTATTTCTACATAGAACAAGCAGAGGTCCGGGAGGAAACTTTTTTTGAAAGTACCCTGCCCGGAGCCTTGAAGGCGAAGGGAGGGATATCGAATGAATCTGCTGGAGACTCTCGCATTGCTCACGTTCATTCTCGCGTTGTTGAGCTTGGTCGTGGATGTGATCCGTCTGACCGTTGAGGTCATGGCAAAGTTTTCCCAGATGAAAAGCGATGATAACAAAAAAGATTGACCGCCTCACAGTTCCCCAACTCGAGCGGTCAATCTTTTTGACTAACGGGATGGAAAGCTGACCTTTGCAGTCAGCGCCCCTTCTGTTTGTAGTATAATCGAAGCTATGTGATTTGTCAAGTTATCCTGTTCCATCGATTATTTCTATCAATATTTTAGATTTTACAATTCTTCTGTACTGTACTATAATGAAGTTATCGTCTTCATTCCATTGATCTACAGGAGGAATCTGCCTTGCTGGTAAATCTTATCGAATCCGTCTATCGCCTGCTGTGGGGCGACCTGTTCACCATCCCGCTGGGCGGCGGCATCGGCATTTCCTTCATGGTGGTGCTGCTGTTCACGGCGGGCATCTGGTTCACCTGCCGCACCCGTCTTTTGCCGGTGCGGCTGTTCCGGGATATGATCGCCGCCGTGTGCGAGAAAAAGCAAGGCAGGGACGGCCTTTCCTCCTTCCAGACGCTGGTCATTTCCACCGCCACCCGCGTGGGCATGGGCAATCTGGTGGGCGTGGTGGCCGCTGTTTCTGCAGGCGGTGCCGGTGCGGTGTTCTGGATGTGGGTCACTGCCATTCTGGGTGCGTCCACCTCCTTTATCGAATCCACCCTTGCCCAGAAATACCGCCAGCCCGACCCGCTGTACGGCGGCTGGCGCGGCGGCCCGGCCTACTATCTGCATGTGCTGGCGGAGCGCAGGCGCGGCAAAAAGCTCAAACGCTCTGTGGTAGCGGCGCTGTTTGCGGTGTCTGGCCTCATCTGCTGGTGCGGCATCAGTCAAGTGATCTCCAACTCGGTCAGTTCTGCGTTTGAAAATGCGTTCCATATTCCGCCGCTTACTACCACACTGGTGCTCACGGCCATTGCGGCGGTGATCGTGCTGCGCAAGAATGCCACCGTGAAAAGTCTGGACGTGATGGTGCCCATCATGGCGGTGTGCTATTTTGTCATCACCGTGGGCATCGTGCTGTTCAACCTGCCCAAGCTCCCGGCGGTGTTCGGGCGCATCTTTGCGGAAGCGTTCGGTCTGCGGCAGGCCGTGGCTGGCGGCTTTGGTGCTGTGCTGATGAACGGTGTCAAGCGCGGCCTGTTCTCCAACGAAGCGGGCAGCGGTTCGGCACCCTGTGCAGCTGCCGCCGCAGAGTGCGACGACCCGGTCAAGATGGGCTTTGTGCAGGCACTGGGCGTGCTGATCGATACGGTGGTGATCTGCAGCTGCACGGCCTTTTTGATGCTGCTGGTGCCGCAGGAGATCACGGAAGGACTTGCGGGCATGGACCTTTTGCAGACTGCCCTGCAGTACCATCTGGGCGGCTTTGGTGTCGTGTTCATTGCGGCCACGCTGGCGCTGTTCAGCTTTTCCACCTTTCTGGGCGTTTTGTACTATGCCCGCGGCAATGTGGCCTATCTGTGCGGCGACAACTGGTGGAGCCAGACCGTGTATAAGCTGATCGCGTTGGCCATGCTGGTGATCGGCGGTATGCAGGCCTACACGGTGGTGTGGGATCTGGGCGACGTGGGCATTGGCCTGATGACCATTTTCAACATGATAGCCTTGGTGCCCATGGCAAAGGAAGCGCTTGCCGCCCTGAACGACTACGAAAAACGCAAAAAACTGCAGTAAATAGCAAAGGCCCGGCTCCCTGTAACATGGGAACCGGGCCTTTCAGGTTATTTTATTGCAGATCAGATTTGTTTAAAAGCAGCCCGCCTGCAAGCCCGGCCAGCGCAGGCAGCACCCAGCCAAAGCCCATGCTGCCCAGCGGCAGAGCGTTGGCGGCGGCAGATACTGCCCCCAGCGGCAGCGCAGCGGCGATGCTCTGCAGGGCGGTCAGGCCCATGCACAGCGGATACACCGCCCGGTGCTTTTCAAGGCCCGGCATAAAGGAAAGCAGGATCAGCACGATGGCTGCGGGATAAATGGCGTTCAGCACCGGAGTGGACAGCCGGATGATGGCAGCAAGGCCGAGGTTCGATACCAGCATACTGGCCACAGCAAAAAAAGCTGCGATGGCAGGGTAGGGGATGCGGGGCAGAAGCTGATGAAAATACTGCCCCACACAGGCGATCAGGCCCACGCAGGTGTTGAAGCATGCGATCACAAAAATGGCCGCAATAAGCACAAGGCCCGCCCGGCCGAACAGTGTTTGTGCCAGAGCGGTGAGCACCTCGGCACCGGTGGCAAGGCCCGGATACACCGTGCCGGTCTCGGCCCCGGCGTGGCCCAGCATGGCGTAGACCACCAGCATCAGCCCGCCTGCAATAAAACCGGCCCGGATGGTGCCGCCCTCCACGGCACGGCTTTCTGTGACACCCCGGGCGCGGATGTTCAGGGCAATGACCGCGCCAAAATTCAGCCCGGCCAGCGTGTCCATGGTCTGGTAGCCGTACAGGATGCCCTGCACAGCGGGCAGGGCTGCGTACTCTGCACTGGGTGTGCCGTAGTGTGCCGCCAGCGGATGGATGAGACACCCGGCAAACAGCACCACGATGAGCACGATCAGGCAGGGGCAGAGGATGCGGCCCAGCCAGTCGGTAAGCTTTTCCGGCCGCAGCGCCACCAGAAAGGCCGCTGTAAAAAACAGCACCGAGTAGGCCAGCTGCAGCCCGGTACCGCCGCCTATCAGCGGCACCAGCATCTGGAAGGAGGTACTGGCGGTGCGGGGAATGGCAAGGCAGGGCCCGATGGAAAGATACACCAGAATGGTGAACACCATGGCAAACACCGGGTGCACCCGGCTGGCAAGCTTGTCCAGACCGCCTGCCTGTGCCACGGCCACCACGCCCGCAATGGGCAGGCCGACGGCGCTGACGGCAAGGCCCGCAAAGGCGGGCCAGAGGTTCACGCCCGCCTGCGCGCCCAGATGCGGTGGGAAGATCAGATTGCCTGCACCAAAAAACATGGAAAACAGTGTAAAGCCGACCAGAAGCAGATTTTTGCCGGAAAGCTTCTGCATAGGACAGACACCTCATTTCTTTCCTGCATCAAAGATGACAGTGATTTATACAGTTCAGTTTATCGTTTTATGCATTTCATGTCAAGAAAGAAAAACATGAAGAAAAGTAATGACAGGCATGATAAGCTCTTATGCATCATGATGCATGGGTCATTGGCGTTTGGAAAGGAAAATGCTATACTATACAATATGGTACAAATATTGCAGCCAGCAAAGAAATATGTTAAACTAAAAGCACCGCCCATAAAGGCGGTGTAAAGGTGCTGTCTGCAAGTGCAGGTGGTCTAGCTCCCTTCGGCATAACGCGGAAGGGGACGAAAAATTTCTTTTGCCTCCCTAACGCGAAAGCGGAAAGGGGGGATGCTTCATGACGTTTGAACAGGTCGTATTGTTGCTTTCGCTGCTTGGCGGAGCGATTTATGTCACGTTCCAGATTACATGGACGATTTCCAACGGCAAAAAGAAATGACCGCCCCAGACTCCCAATCTCGTGCGGTCATTCTTTTTGATCTAGCCAGAGGGAGCTGACCATTGCGGGCAGCGCCTTTTCTATTTGTAGTATAGTGTTTTTTGAATGGATTGTCAAGGAAAATACCAATGAACCAACACAAACAACTTTTTCAGCGGCTGGGCGCTGCGGTCTTCTGGCTGGCGGTGTGGCAGTGCGCCGCCATGGCGGTGGGACAGGAGGTGTTCCTTGTTTCGCCGGTGCAGGCGGTGCGCACTCTTTTGCAGCTTTTGCCGCAGGCAGAGTTCTGGCAGCGGGTGGGTTTCAGCTCCGGGCGTATTCTGCTGGGTTTTGGGCTGGGCGTGGCCGTAAGCATCGTGCTGGCTGTGGCCGCACAGGCGTGGCACACGGCAGATGTGCTGCTTGCTCCGGTGCTGCAGCTGGTCAAAGCCACGCCGGTGGCAAGCTTTATCATTCTGGCGCTGGTGTGGGTGCGGGGGGCATCGCTTTCGGTGCTCATCAGCTTTTTAATGGTGCTGCCCGTGCTGTACGGTGCGGTGCGCACCGGCATCCAGAGCGCAGACCCACAGCTGTTGGAGATGACGAAGGTGTTTCGCCTGCCGCTGGGCCGACGGCTGCGGGCGGTGTGGCTGCCTGCGGTGCTGCCGGCCTTCCGGCAGGGATGCAGCGTGGCCCTTGGCATCTGCTGGAAGAGCGGCGTTGCGGCCGAAGTGATCGGCCTGCCCAATGGCAGCATCGGCGATGCACTCTACCGGGCCAAGATCACCCTTTCCACCGGGGAGCTGTTCGCATGGACGTTTGTGATCATCCTGCTCAGCGCCGGGTTTGAAAAGCTGTTCCTGCTGCTTCTGGACTGCGTGACCCGCGCCGTGACCGGGGAGGTGCCGCAATGCTGACCATCGAGCATCTGACAAAACAGTTCGGGAAGAAAACGCTTTTCCGGGACCTGACCTTGGCCGTGGACAGCCCGGCGGTGCTGTGGGCACCCAGCGGCTGGGGCAAGACGACCCTGCTGCGCATCCTGATGGGGCTGGAAGCGCCCACCTCCGGCAGCGTGGAGGGCGTGGGCCGGGTCGGCGCGGTCTTTCAGGAAGACCGGCTCTGCCCGCAGTTGACAGCTGTGCAGAACGTGACGCTGGTATTGCCCGGCAGTGCAGAACAATACAAGGAGCAAATCATAAAAGATTTTCAACAGTTTGGCATGGATGCTGCTGCACTGGCCCTGCCTGCAGCACGGCTTTCCGGCGGACAGAAGCGCCGCACGGCTCTGCTGCGGGCTTTGTGGGCCGCCAGCGATACGCTGCTGTTAGACGAACCCTTTACCGGCATGGACCCGGACACCCTTGCCGCTGCTGCGGCTCTGCTGCGGGAGCGCTGCGGAGAAAAGCCTGTCTTGCTGGCTACCCACGACCGCGAAGCCATCCGCCTTCTGGGCTGGCCGGTGGTTGAGCTGGAAGATGCCTGAGCCTGCATCGATCCTATAGAATGAAAAATCGGAAAGACCAGAACGGCCTTTCCGATTTTTTGCTGCTTGGAATATTTTACTGAAAAATACGCAGGGGATACGGCGAACTGCATCAGTTCAGCAGCTTTGCCGGGTCAAGGTACTGCTCACCCTGCAGTACTTCCAGATGGATATGCGTCTCCTCGGCGCATTCGTTGGGAATGCTGCCTGCACGGCCAAGTATCTGGCCCACACTCACTTCATCGCCGGTCTGCACCGTGGGGCCGGCAGTGCCGCACACCCGCCACAGGTGCCCGGCGCTGTCCTCGATGCACACCACACTGCCCCAGCGGCTATCGGTGTCCACAGCGGTCACCTTACCGGCGGCGGGAGCACACACCTGTGCATCCTGCGCACAGGCGTAGTCCACACCGTTGTGGGTGCGCCAGTCGCCAAGGGTGCTGCTGTACACCAGCTCATCGCCGCTGTAGGCGTTCAAGACCCTGCCCGAGACGGGCTGCGTGGAGGCAGGCGCAGCTGAACTGCTGGCAGGCGAGGATGCGCCCTGCAGTGCGGAGGGTTCGTGCACCAAACCAGAGCCAGACTGCGCCCCAGAAGAGGACGCAGAGGATGCGGGCTTGGGTACATTTGCCGCAGATTCTGCGGCGTCGGTCACGGGCTGCTGCCATACATCGTCCTCCTGTGGGTCAAGGGTGAGCTGCGGCTCCGGTGCAGGTTCTTCCTGCGGGGTCGTTAGGTCGTCGTAGCTCTTTTTCAGTTCATCCCGCACGGTGCGCACTGCCCACACGCCCGCCGCTGCGGCTGCGACGAGACAGGCCAGCAGTGCCAGTGTAAAGCCCCTGCTGCGCAAAAACTTTTTGATCTGCTCCATTGTCGTTACTCCCATCTGCTGCATTGTGTACGCATTGCTTCTGGGCTTAGTGTGGGACAGCAGGGCAGGTTTTATGCATTCTTTTATTTAAATGCCCTCCGCGTTGCTCTGGGCATATTTAGAGGAAATGATATTTTGTAATATAGCAGCCCAGCCAGACCTGCGGGTCTGGCTGGGCTGCACTTTCACGGGAAGGGCTGCAGCCGGAAAATGCATCTTCCCTCTGTGGCCTTCTGTGTTGATACCCGGAGCGAAGCGGAGGATATTCTAAATGATATTACCAAACAAAAAGGCCCTCCCTTTTCGGGAGAGCCTTTGCAGATCAAAAATCAGTTGCGGCGGCGGCTGTTCATGCCCAGCAGGCGCACAACATACAGGAAGATGTTGATGAAGTCCAGATACAATGTCAGTGCGCCGTAGATGGATGCCTTCTCGGCCAGCTCACCGTCATAGGCGTAGTAGGAGAACATCTGGCTCAGTTTCTGGGTGTCGTAGGCGGTCAGCAGCATGAACACCACCAGACCGACAGCGCTGTACAGCACCGTAGTAAGGAAGCTCATGCCGAACAGCATGCCCACAAAGCCGGTGATGATGAGCGCGAACAGGCCCATCATCAGCTTGGGACCCCAGCCGGACAGATCCTTGTGGGTAGTAGTGCCGTAGACCGCCATCAGGCCGAAGTACAGCGAGGTGGCAAGGAAGGCCAGCACCAGGGTGCCCAGATCAAATATCAGGAAGTAGTAGCTCAGCACCATGCCGTTGAGCAGTGCATAGGCAAAGAAGGTGGCTCTTGCACCGCCCACCGACATGTTCTGCACGCGGGAGCTGAGCACATACACCAGCACCAGCTCTGCGATGGTGAACACCAGATACAGCGAGTTGACAACGTACAGCAGCGGGGTAGCGGCTGTAACGAACGCCGCGGCAAAGGTGATGAGCAGGCCTACCGCCATCCAGCGATAGGTGCGGTTCATATAGTCAGCCGAGGTCATGGCAGGCTCCGTGTAGCCTCGATCGTAACCATTGTAATTGTAATCCATATGGGACTCCTCCAGTCTCTTTCTGCCGGAACACTTTTTCCTTGCTCCGGTCTACGGAATATAGTATACTGCATAGAAATGAACGTTTCATGAAAAAGGCTGTGATATTGTATGTCTCTTGGGCTTTATTTACACATACCCTACTGTTTTTCCAAATGCAGATACTGCGATTTCTATTCCCATCCCGGTGAGCGCGGCGTGCCGGATGCCTATGTGGAGGCTCTTTTGCGGGAGCTTTCCCGCTTTGCGCCGGAAGCACCTCTGCAGCCGGACACCCTTTATTTTGGCGGCGGCACGCCCAGCCTGCTGCGCCCGGAGCAGGCAAAACGGCTGATCGATGCGGCCCGGCCGATGCCGGGGGCCGAGATCACACTGGAAGCAAACCCGGAGACGGTGACGGAAGAAAGTCTTGCAGGCTTCCGGGAGGCGGGCGTGAACCGCATCTCCTTCGGGGTGCAGTCTGCCCGGGATACCCAGCTGCGCACGCTGGGCAGACCGCATACAGCAAAGCAGGCGCGGGCTGCCTTTGCCGCCGCCCGGCGGGCAGGCTTTGCGAACATCAGCGGCGACATCATGCTGGCACTGCCCCACTACACCGAAGCTGAGTTTGACGAAACGCTGGAACTGATCGAGGGTGGTGGGGCTACCCATATTTCGGCATATCTGCTGAAGATCGAGCCGGATTCGGCCTTTGGTAAACATCCGCCCGAAGGCCTGCCCACCGGCGATGAAGCCGCCGATTTTTACCTTTATGCAGTGGAACAGCTGGAACACCACGGCTACAAACAGTACGAGATCTCCAACTTTGCAAAGCCCGGCTATGAGGGCAGACACAACCTCATTTACTGGGACTGCGGCGACTATCTGGGCCTTGGCCCGGCGGCGCACTCCTGCATGGGCGGCAGACGGTTCTACTACCCGCCGGACACCGCCGCTTTCCTGAACGATGCCGCCGCCCCGGTGATGGACGGCAGCTGCGGCGCAGAGGACTACCTTATTTTACAGCTGCGTCTGCGCAAAGGCCTTTCGCTGGATGCATACAAAAAACTTTACGGGAAAGAATTTTCCACCGCACAGCTGGCCTTTGTGCAAAACTGCGTCCGGGCGGGCTATGCAAGCTTTGACGGCCGCACCCTTGCCCTGACCCCGGCGGGTCTCATCGTGCAGAACAGCATCCTTGCCCAGCTGTTGTAATTGGCAGAAATACGGCAGAACATTGCTTTTGCGTGTCGATTCTGGTATGATATACTCGTATTATTAGGCGATGGGAGAGAAAACGGATGGCGAAAGTATTGATCGTCGGCGCAGGCGCGGCAGGACTGATGGCGGCGGGTGCCGCCGTGCGGCAGGGGCATCAGGTGACGGTATTGGAACACATGGACAAGCCCGGCCAGAAGATCCTTGTCACCGGCAAGGGCCGCTGCAATGTGACCAACGACTGCCCGGCAGAGGAGTTTCTGCGCCATGTGCGCACGAACCCGCGCTTTCTGTATTCGTCGCTGGGGGCCTTTCCACCGGCAAAGACCATGGAACTGTTCGAGGGCCTTGGCGTGGAGCTGAAGGTGGAGCGCGGCCGCCGGGTGTTTCCAGTATCGGACAAGGCCGAGGAGATCCGGCAGGCTCTTTTGCGCTATGCGCAGGATGCTGAACTCGTGCATGACGGCGCGAAAAAGCTGCTATTGGAAGAGGTAACACCGGAGCCGGAAGCAGCTCCCGCCGCACCGGAAAACCCGCGCCACCCCAAAAAGAAAAAGGCAGGTCCGGCACTGCGGTGCATCGGTGTGCGGGGCACCTCCGGCCGGGAGTACCGGGCGGATGCCGTGCTGGTGGCCACCGGCGGCGTGAGCTACCCCACCACCGGCTCTACCGGCGACGGCTACAAACTGGCCCAGCAGGCCGGGCACACCCTCATCGAGCCGGTGCCCAGTCTGGTCAGTCTTGTGAGCCATGACGCGGACTGCAAAAAGATGATGGGCTTGGCGCTGAAAAACGTCACCCTGACCCTGTTCGAGGACAGCAAGGCCATTTTTGACGAGCAGGGCGAAATGCTGTTCACTCATTTTGGCATCAGCGGCCCGCTGACTTTGAGCGCATCCAGCCATCTGGGCGACATGAAAAAACACAAGTATCATGCGGAGATCGACCTCAAGCCCGCTCTCAGCGAGGAGCAGCTTTATGACCGCATCACGCGGGATTTTGCCCTGCTGGCAAACCACGCGGCGCAGGGCGCACTGGTCAAGCTTTTGCCGTCCAGTATGCAGCCGGTGATGGTGGCGCGCTGGGGCATCGACCCGGCTACCAAGGCCAACCAGATCACCCGGGAGCAGAAGAGGAAGCTGGTGCAGCTGATGAAGCACTGGCGGGTGTCCGTTGATGCCCGTGGCGATCTGGCCCACGCGGTGATCACCAGCGGCGGCGTGTCCGTGCGGGAGGTGGACCCCAAAACTATGCAGAGCAAAAAGGCGCTGGGCCTTTACTTTGCAGGCGAAGTGCTGGATGTGGATGCCTATACCGGCGGCTACAACCTGCAGATCGCCTTCTGCACCGCACAGAGCTTTGCAAATAATCTGTAATTACAGATAAAACAATTTTAAATGCCCTCCGCGCTGCTCTGGGCATATTTATAGGAATAGATTTTTTTGATTTGTATTTTGAAAACGACTGCGGTCGTTTTCAAAATACGTTTTCACAAAAAGGGTTGTTGCCGGGATAGTCTCACAGACCACTGCGCAACTGTTCCCGAAGGGAACGAGCAGCAGATTCAGTTGGCCGTTGCGGCCCCGCTTGTGAAAAATCAAATCTGGAAAATCCGCAGATTTTCCAGATTTATAAATATTTAAAATAATTTTCCGCTGAAGATGGCCAGAGCGTGAGCGGAGGCCATTTTAAATCGTTCAGTTTAAAAAAGGAGAGATACAACATGGTATCTGTTGCGATCGACGGGCCTGCAGGTGCAGGCAAATCTACGCTGGCACGCCGTTTGGCGGCTGAAATGGGCTATATTTATGTGGATACCGGTGCCATGTACCGCGCCATCGGCCTGTATGCCCTGCGTGCGGGCAAGGACCCCAAGGACAACGCAGCGGTCAACGCGCTGCTTCCCCAGATCGAGCTGCGGCTGGCCTCCATTGAGGGCGAACAGCACATTTATTTAAAGGAAGAGGATGTGAGCACCGCCATCCGCACCGAGGCCGCAGGTATGGCTGCCTCTGCCGTGGGCGCAAACCCGACTGTGCGCGCCTTTCTGCTGGAACTGCAGCGGGATATGGCCAAAAAGCAGGACGTGCTGATGGACGGCCGCGATATCGGCACGGTGGTGCTGCCGGATGCCACGGTGAAGATCTTCCTTACCGCCACGCCGGAAGCCCGCGCCACACGCAGGTGGAAAGAGTATCAGGCCAAGGGCATCGATACTCCCTATGAAGAGGTGCTGGCCGATGTGAAGCAGCGGGACTATCAGGACACCCACCGTGCCGCTGCACCCCTGAAGCAGGCGGACGATGCCGTGCTGCTGGACACTTCGGAGCTGGATTTTGAACAGAGCCTTGCTGCAATGAAGAAGATCATTGCGGAGAAAGTGAATAAAACGATAAAATGATATTATATTACATCTTAGTGCCCTTTGCGTGGCTTTTGTGGCATATCGGTTTCCGCATCCATGTAGAGGGGCGCGAAAACCTGAAAAAGGTGCAGACCAAAGGCTGCATCCTTGCGCCCACCCATGTCTCCGCCATCGACCCGGTGTTCATCGTGGTCACCCGGTGGAGCAGGCGGATGATCGTGTTCGCCAAGAAGGAACTGTTCGAGATCAACGCCCTGCTCACATGGTTCTTCCGCTGCTGCGGCGCGGTATGCGTGCGCGGCACAAAGGATGAAATGGCTGCCATTGAGCAGACCGTAGAAAAGTGCAGAAACGGCGAAACACTGCTCATCTTCCCGGAGGGCACCCGCGAAAAGGACGGGAAGCTTCTGCCGCCCAAGAGCGGACTGTTCGTCATTGCGGCGGGGGCCGGGGTGGACGTAGTGCCCTGCCGCATCCTGTACGATACGCCGGATGGAAAAATGCACCTGTTCTGCAAAGTACGGGTGATCTACGGCGAGCCGATGCCTGCAGAGCAGTTTGCCATGGAGAGCCGCCGCGACACCAAAAAGCTGCGTGCCAACAAGCAGGCCCTGCTGGATGCGTGGGAAAAGATGGGGGCGTAAAAGATGGAGATCCGAGTTGCCAAAACGGCGGGGTTCTGCTTTGGTGTCAAGCGGGCGGTGGACCTGACCTATGGCCTGCTGAACGAAGGCTGCAAGGTGGCCACCCTCGGCCCGCTGATCCATAACCCGCAGGCTGTGGAGGATATGCAGAAAAAGGGTGCCCTTGTGGCGGATGCCATCGCCGATGTGCCCGCCGGGTACGAGGTGGTCATCCGCGAGGCCGAACGGCTGAAAGACGTCCTGCGCACGGCGCACACCTCGACCGGGAGACACGAAAGC
>OIMF01000225.1_pt1 | contig 16989 bp, 17 predicted proteins | sample 1584701 | NCBI WGS metagenome assembly OIMF01 (sample SAMN02674697, study PRJEB24791) | human gut metagenome, SKBSTL033 | isolation source: stool | host: Homo sapiens | place: USA | reverse complement strand
TAACCATGACAAAATCATGATTAAGAAGTCACTTAGAGCATATATCACCGGCAGCCAGCTTATAAAGTTTGTACTGCCGCACGGCAAAGGATTTTGGCTTCTTCTTGCCCAGATCCTCAAACAGTAGGTCAACTGGATTCTGATAGGTTTCATCATCTTCCGAAACCTGCATAGTGTTTAGCATTTCCAGCAATGTTGCGAAGTTTTGCTCCTCGACAGGGGCTTCGTAGTGGAGGTATGCGATCAGCGAAACGAGCAGAAGCCGTTCCGCTTTGTCCCAGAATGGGTCGCCGCCCTGACCTTCACCTTTGGTGTTGGTCATCAGTGCGGTCACGAGTTTCAGAACATCCTTTTCACTGTGGATGTACGCCATGGGGTTATAGCGCATACTCTTGGAAAAGTTGATGGTGTTGAAGAATTTTAGCTTGTAGCCGTGCTTTAACAGGGCTTCTCCACATTCCACGCCGATACTACCTTTCGGATCTGTAACTACGAATGATACCGGAAAATTCTTGGAATCACATTGCAGCAGATTCGGCTTGATAAAGAACCTTGTCTTACCGCTGCCGGAGCCGCCGACTACCAGCACATTTTTGTTTCGGGCATTCTTGGGGTCCGGCGGGCGGTTGGACATCATCAGGCGTTCTGTTTTGGTCAGGATGATATTGTCCTCAAATTTCGGAGCCATGAACGGCTCGATATCTTTGGGTCCGCCCCACCGGGCAGAGCCGTACTCCATGCCGTGACGGTACTTCTTGGCGTTTTTGCCTTTCAGGTACACCGCCAGCCGCATTCCAGCGCCGCAACACAGACCAATGAACAAGTCAAATGGGTGCAGGCTGGGCAGCGGATTGGCAAACGCTGCCGGGATAGTTCCCATCAGCGATACGATTTTATCGCCCAGTTCCTTGCCCACGGCCAGCCGCCACGCCTCGCCCAGATTAGTGGCTAGCAAGCCAATTACCACATAGGGCAGATAGAGCGCCAGCAGCTTGGAAAGCTTCTTTTTGCTCATAGGCCGCGCTCCTCCTGCTTGTGCCGCACTTTGTCTGGCAGATTTGCAACGGACTGCGCCAGATCATGCAGCTTTGCCAGCACGGAAGGACGCTTGGTTTTATCCAGCACCGATGCCGAATATTCCTTGAACGCTGCGCTCAAGGCATCCGTGTCCTGTGCCTTGAAGTAGACCAGATACCGGGGCGGTGTGCAGGACAGGTCTTTCTGGATGGAGTAGTCAATGTGATACCGCTTAGCATAGCGGTCAAAATCCTTGATGCCGGTTTTCTGGATCTCCACATTGGTCACGCCACGGTTCTGCCGTACCAGCCGCTTCATGGACTGCTTGCCCTGCGAAGCGTGCTTGTCGTACTGCCGCAGGAGAAACTGCATCCCGCGCAGCAGGGTGCGGGCAGACAGTTTCGTGGTCGAGATGGCAAGGTTGACCGTCTTATGCTCGATTTCTTCCTGCATCGTTACCACCTCCCTGAGAGAAACTCAGCTTAACGGTCATGTGCCACCGGGGGCTTGCTCACAGCCTTTTCCGCGTCATTCTGAACCGATTCGTCCAGAACCGGAATGACCATCAGGCGACGCCCCAGAGGGAGAAAGGCTTCGGGTTGATGGAATTCTTCTTCATACTTCTGCGCCAGCTCCGGGGAGAGCGATACAAAATCTTCCTCGCCCAGACCTACCACCAGAAAGGTTCCGGCAATAACATCGTACATCAGCCCGTCCTCGTCCCATAAGGCTCGGTTCAGCGGCAGACCCATGAGCTTGCCGTCATCGTTATAAACGATGGCGACCGGATCTTCAAAAGGGTAGCTTGCGCCGATGGAGCCGCCCACCGTCTGCTGCAAGGCTTTCAGGTCGTTATCGATCTCGACCTGCTGCGGATACTGTCCCGGTGCAATTTTCAGCACCGACAGAGTGTTCTCGTTCTGCTCCATTATCTTCCTCCTCGAATTTGATGGTGATCTCCTGCCCGGCACGAGCGGCATTCATCAGTGCGGCGATGAAAAAACCACAAAGGGCACCAGCTTCAAAAATGATAAACGAATAAATATAATTCATAATAACCCTCCTACATTGACTGAACTGTGAGAAAAAATCTCTCAGGGAGGACGAGGAACGCAAGATGCGATAACGGTATGCTTAGTGGAAACATTGGCATGAGTATGCGGTGCGGCATCGGTAGAAAAATAGTCGTACAGAGCATCCCGCAGAGAATGGAAGCAACAAGCATGGTAGTCGTGCAGACGGAGAACCAGAATCTTCAAAACATCAACGGCGGAACAGTAAAAGTCCTCCGTGACTTCTGCGAAACTCGCATAGCAGGTCATTTCAGTATCCATACTGCACCTCTCAGTCAATGCAGATGCAGACCATCTTCTCGCGGCCAGCCATCAGAGGAACACTGTTCTCGCCCAGATAACACTGGATCAGGTACAGGTCGGCGGTGGTAAGTGCAACAAAATTGCCATCGGTGTCGTAGCGTACAAAGATGACTGCGCCGGACAGGTAACGCTTGCCAGCCAGCGTAATGACCTGACGAGGATCATAACAGAGAGCCAGCGGCACATCTTCGCTGATGCTGTAGCAGGAATCAGTTTCATCAAAGCAAGGCAGGTAACTGCGAACATTCGCCAGCGGAGTGATGGTCAGTTCGACCTCCGGGGCAATCACGGCGGCGTAAACTTCATCATCGCCGAGCTGCCGCTCCAGCACATCGCTCATCTTGTTGAAGAAGTCGGTCACAGCATTGTCCATGTGGTTGATTTTCTGGTTCATGGCTTCGATGGTCTTTGCGGTCTTGAGATCAATGGTAGTGTTCATAGTGCTTTTTCTCCTAATTTTTGCAAAAAAGAAAGACCCGGTTGGGTCTTACATTCAAAATGTGTGTTAGCGTTCATTCTGCCGCTGCTGTTTACGTTGCCACTGATCCAGCAGCTTGATGATAGTGTCCTCCATCTGTTTTGGAGTATAGCTGCGAGGGAAATATTTCCGCAGGGTGTCGTTTTTGATAACCACCTTGTCCAGCTCGTCCTTTTTTTCTTCTCCCATGACAGCAAAGGCAACATCATACGAAAAGTGCCCTTCCTGCGCCAGCTTTTTAAGCCGCTGCGCTTGGGAAAGGGACGGTGCATTCTGGGTGTCGTTCATCGCTTCTAAAAAATCCCGCTGTTGGCTTTCGTCCAGATAGGACAACTCCACAGCGGGATTGAAGGCAATTTTCTTTTCGTCTACCATGTCCAGCAATTCGGGAATAAGGTTGGTCAGGCGGATAAAACGCTGGACGGTTTTATATCCCTCGCCAGCATCTTCCGCAACCCGTTCAATGGACAACTTCGACTTCTGGACAATTTGTCCAGAAGTTAAATCCGACCTAGCACCTTGTTTTTTTATTGCTTCCAGCTTCATTTTGTAGGCGAAAGCTCTTTCACTGGGCAAGATGTTTTCACGTTGGAGATTGCTGTCCACCATGAGCAAAACTGCGGCATCATCATCCATCTGACGGACGATGACAGGCAGGGCATCCAGCCCAGCAAGCTGTGCAGCGTGCTGACGGCGGTGCCCAGAGATGATCTCGTAGCCACCTTCCGGGCGTGGGCGAGCAATCAGTGGAGACAGCACACCGTACTGCTCTACGCTCTCTACGGTGCGCTGCATGGATTCATCGTCCAAAACCTTAAAGGGGTGGTTTTTGAAAGGAAACAGCTCTCCAATGGGGATTTGCTGCACCTGCTCTCGCTGCTGCTCCTGTCGTGATTCCTCGGTGGAGAAAATGTCATCTGCCCCTTTCAGCGACACGTTTAAGCTGCCTTTCGACATTCGCCATCACCTCCTTCGTCAGAGAGCGGTAGGCTTCTGCCACCTTGCCTTTGGGGTCGTGCTGGAAAATGCTCTTGCCCACGGCACTGATCTCCGCAGCACGGACAGACCGCGGAATGGTCTGGTCGAACACTTTAATCTTGCTGCCGTAGGCACCTCGAATCAGGTTGTCGATTTGCTGTCCATAGTTGGTGCGGCTGTCGGTCATGGTCAGCAGGATGCCCTCGATTTTCAGCTTCGGGTTGATCTGCCGCCGGACTTTCTGCACGGTCTGCAAAAGCTGTTCCAGACCCTTTGCGGAAAGATACTGCGCCTGCACGGGAATCAGGGTGGTGTCGGCTGCTGCCAGTGCATTCACGGTCAGCATCCCAAGGGAAGGGGTGCAGTCCAGCAGAATAAAGTCGTATTCGTGCTTTGCACCTTCCAGCACCTGCTTGAGCATCTTTTCCCGGTTCATGCAGTTGACAAGGGAAACTTCCAGCCCTGCCAGTTCGATGTTGGCTGGAATCAGGTCAACGCCCTCCGCATGGTGCAGAACGCCCTCGCCGGGCGGAATACTCTGGTCGTTCATGGCTTTTGCCATCAGGGTGGAAAGGGTCGTGGGCAGTTCATCGGGCTGTTGCCAGCCCATGCTGATGGTCAAGCTGCCCTGCGGGTCAGCGTCCACCAACAGGACCTTCTTGCCCTCCATCGCCAGCCCGATGCCCAGATTTTCACAGGTAGTGGTCTTGCCGGTGCCGCCTTTCTGATTGACAACGGCAATCGTGGTACATTTCTTTGCGATAAAATCACCTCCTTGGGGAACCGTGCGCAAAGTCATGGTTCGTTCGATTTTGATAGGTCAGCTGCATCGTGGTCGGTGCGTTGTACAGAGAAGCAAGCAGATATTGTTTCATGTTACGGATTGGGCTGCTGTTCTCTGCAAGGCACTTCAGCACAAAGCGAATATGGTCGGCGTTCAGCTTCATAAACCGGCTGCGTACCACCTCGGCAGGCTTATCGTCCCCGGCAATGTGCAGCAGCTTGCGGTTGGTGGCACAGGTGTCCACCAGCAAATCCACGATTTGGTAGATAGTATCCTCATCATCCGGGCAGAGCCGGAGCAGAAGATCCACCTCCAAAGAATGAGAAAAATATTCTTCCAGTTGTTCACGTTCGCTCATCCAGTCGTTTTCATCGGAATAGATAGGATCAGTATCGCTTACCTCTGTATTATTTCTCTCAGTCTTATTACATCGTAGTTTGGCCGGGTCTTGAAGCGTATTCTGGACGGTTCCAGAATCGTCATTATCACGATTCAAGTAGGGCGTTTTTGACGATTCTGACGAAAAATTCTTTACATAGATGAGATCAGGCTTGCCCAGCCCCCTCCGTTTGCGTTCAATCAGGCCGTACTCTTCCAGTTCTCGCAGCAGCTTGGTGGCCTTTTTATCGGCACAGCCCAGTGAATCCTGCACCTCTTGTACGGTATAGATGATGAACACCCGCCCAGCTTTGTCCAACCAACCATTCCGGGCTGACAGGCTCATGCGGTCCAGCAGGATACCGTACAGGGTTTTGGCATCTGTGGAAAGCGGTTGGAAGCGGCTATCCTGAAACAACAGCTTGGGAATCCGGTAGAAGGGGAACAGCTCGCTGGACTGCCCATAGAAGTAATCAAGGTCTGCGGTTCTTGTCGGCTTTTTTTCGGGCATAGAGAATATCCCATTTTTCAGGTGTGGAACGGAATACATTGACCTGCTTCTTATAAGGGCAGTGGGCATACAGGCAGGTGCGGAACTTGAAATCGGGCCGATAGTACGGGCACAGCTTGCAGCTGTCCGGGGCACGGTCAGAACCTTCTCCAGCGGCGATCACATGGTGCATGGAGTGCTGAACATGGCGCAGAGCTTCGTTTCGCTTGTGGCTCACTTGGCATCACCTCGTTTCTCCAGCGGTGCCATCAGGTCTTTGTAGCAGGGAACCAGCACACAGGGCTTTGCCCGCTTGTAGGGGCATCCTTCGCACTTGCTGGGGCCTTTGGGCGGCTCGATCAGATAGTAGCAGTTCTCTTTACCGAGAACGCAGCCCTTCTTTCGGTTCTTCCAGAAAAAGCAGTGCCGGCAATCTGCCGGGCGGGAAGCATGGTAGCGGATACCATCCATCGTGACGGTCAGAACTTTTTTCATCGGTAAACCCTCCTTTGGTGGATTCGGGAAGTTCAGCCCGAAAACAAAAAAGCGCGTTCCTCTTTCTGTTCAGAGAGAACAGCGAGTGAACGCGCTATGTATGGAGAAAAGTGTTTTACACGGTTCTGGGCAGGAATGTGGAAAATAGATTTACACAGGTTATCTTGTATTTACATGGATTTACAGGAAAGCGGCTACCAATTTTAGCAGAGAGCCGGAAAACGGAGTTCAAAAGGTGCTTTATGGGGCTTCATTAGCTGGAAGCCTGATTTTATTAGCTGGAACCGAAAATTCTGCTAATGGCATTCGCTGGCTAATTTTGGTGATAGGTTCAAAATGAAAAATGCGAAGATCGTCTTTCACATGGAAAAATGACCTTCGCATTTTCATAAAGGGATACCCCAGACAGGATTCGAACCTGCGGTCTCCTCCTTAGGAGGGAGGCGCTTTATCCAGCTAAGCTACTGAGGCATATTATGTATTATCGTTGATTTTTTGAAATTCAACGCGCTTGGAAACGAATATGCAGAATGATTTTCACACCGAAGTGACCGACTGCGTTGCAACCGGAACGGTGTTAAACTTGTTGCATCAAAATTTGTTGAGAAAACCGTGATTCTTGGTTTTGCTTTTGAATAGAGCAATCACTTCTGCACCCAAGGTATCAGGTTGACCGAATTCTTAGGAGGCTTGCGCTCTATCCATCTGAGCTACGGAGACGGATGCCCTATTATAATACAGCATTTTGCGGATAAAATCAAGTTGAACCGGAGGGCAAAATGGTGTATGCTATAGAGGAAATGAAAATAGCCGCGGCAGGCTTTGCCGCGTGCGGAGGAACTTATGGAAAAGGCAAAAGGGAAAAAGCTGTTTTACCGCCCGGCGGGCAAGCGCAAGGGGATGTATACGCCTACGCAGATCATCTGTGTGAGCTTTGTCATCGTGATCGCGCTGGGCACCTTTCTGCTCAGCCTGCCTGTTGCCAGCAAGCATGGGCGGCTGGATGTACTGGATGCCATGTTCACCGCCACAAGCGCTACCTGCGTTACTGGTCTGATCGTGCGGGATACCTGGACCCAGTTCACCTACTTTGGGCAGGCGGTGATCCTGCTGCTCATTCAGGTGGGTGGTCTGGGGTTGGTCACCCTCACCAGCTTCTTCGCGCTGGCTATGCGGCGGCGCATGGGCTTCCGCGATCTGCGGCTGCTGGGAGAAAGCGTCTCAGCGGACGGATATGCGCAGGCCAAGGACGTGCTGAAGATCGTGGTGGGACTGGCTGGCCTGTTTGAAGGCATTGGCATTGTGCTGCTGCTGTTCGCCTTTGTGCCGCAGTTCGGGCTGGAAGGCATCTGGGTGAGCGTGTTCACGGCCATCTCGGCTTTCTGTAACGCGGGCTTTGATCTGTTTGGCCGGTTCGGCCAGTATTCCTCACTGGCACCCTATGTGAACAATTACTATGTTCAGGCCGTTGTGATGTTCATGATCATCTCCGGCGGTCTGGGTTTCATGGTATGGGTGGAGATCGGTCAATACCGCAAAAAGCACCGGCTTTCCCTGCAGGCCAAGGTGGTGCTGAGCTTCTCGGTGATCCTGTGGCTCGGCGGCGCGGCGCTCATCGCGCTGATGGAGTGGAACAATCCTGCCAGCATGGGCGGGCTCTCTGTGCCCGGCAAGCTGATGGCGGCACTGTTCCAGTCGGTGTCCACTCGTACTGCGGGCATGAATACCATCGACCTTGCGGCCTGCGGCCCCATCACCAAACTGCTGATGAGCGCGCTGCAGTTCATTGGTGCGGCACCCGGCTCTACCGGCGGCGGCGTGAAGGTGACTACGTTCGCTGTGATCATCCTGACGATCCGCAGCGTGGCTCAGGGCCGCGACGACTGTGTGATCGCAGAGCACCACATCGAGTCCAAGACGGTTTATCGTGCTTTGACCATTATCGTGCTCGGCGGGCTGGCGGCGGTTGGCTCGGCTGTGGTGGTGTTCTATAACACTTCGGACGCTGTGTCGGTCATTGACGCTATTTTCGAGTCCTGCTCTGCCTTTGGCACAGTTGGCCTTTCGGTGGGCGTTACCGCTCAGCTGAACCGGGGCGCAAAGATCCTGTATATGCTGGTCATGTTCATGGGCCGTGTCGGCCCGGTGTCGCTGGCCATGAGCCTGACGGCAAAGCCGGATGACAACAAACGGAAGATCATGCCGGTGGGGCATATCAACGTTGGTTAAACGATTTTGAATGCCCTCCTAGAGCTGCGGCTCCCAGCATCCACTTCATGCCTTGAGCGGCATTCGTGTCTTGCTGGCCGCGGCCCCAACAACTCCTCCCTGCTTCTGCCGCAGGCAGCGGTCGTCGTCGTTGTGCTCTGGGCATGTTCAGTGGAATTTGATTTTTATTTTTCGCATTTGTCGCAGCCCTGACGCTTGTCAGGGCGAATCCCTTCCATCTGCTAACGCAGACCGCTCGCCTGCTTGAAAGCCCCACTGGGGCTTTCATTGCTACGCAACCGCAGGGCTGCTCCAAATGCATTTTCACGAATGGAGTCGTAGAAATAAGCGTCAGAGTATAACAAAAGTGGGTGCTATCCGAAAATAGCACCCACTTTTTTGTATATTGAAAAATAAAATTTACTCTGCGTACAGCTTTATGATGTTCAGCAAGATCTCAGTGCAGCGGTCCATGCGCTCAGCGGTGATGCACTCGCATACGCCGTGGAAATTGAAGCCGCCGGTGCCCAGATTGGGGCAGGGCAGGCCTTTCCAGCTCAGCATAGCACCGTCGGTGCCGCCGCGCACCGGAATTTCCTCCGGTTCCAGCCCGGCCATGCGGGTGGCCTTGCGGGCGGTCTCTACTAAGTGGAAATGCGGCTTGATTTTTTCCAGCATGTTGCGGTAGCTGTCCTTGATCTCCACGGTCACAGTGCCTTCGCCGTACTTTCCGTTCAAAAATTCGGCAATATCCAGCATGTTGTCCTTCTTGAACTGCAGCTTTGCGGCATCGTGGTCGCGCAGGATGTAGCCCAGCTTTGCGGTGGTCACATCGCCGTACATCTGGCACAGGTGGTAGAAGCCCTGACGGCCCTCGGTAGTCTCCGGCCGGGCCGTGACGGGCAGAGCACCGTGGAACTCCATTGCTACGTTGGAAGCGTTGATCATGGTGTCCTTGGCGGTGCCCGGGTGCACCGAGAAGCCGCGGATGGTCACGGTGGCGGAAGCGGCGTTGAAGTTCTCGTACTCAATGGAGCCGGCATCGCCGCCGTCCACCGTATAGGCAAAGTCGGCACCGAAGCCCGGAATATCGAACAGCTCTGCACCCTCGCCGATCTCTTCATCCGGAGTAAAGGCGATACACAGCTTGCCGTGGGGCAGGCCTTTTTCCTGAATGGTCTCAACAGCGGTCAAAATTTCGGCAATACCGGCCTTATCGTCGGCACCCAGCAGGGTGGTACCGTCTGAGGTGATGAGGGTCTCGCCCTTCATGGAAGTAAGAAAGGGGAACACAGAGGACTTCATCACCATGCCGGTGGCGGGCAGAGTTACGTCGCCGCCGTTGTAGTTCTCCCACACAACGGGCTGCACATTCTCACCGCTGGCATCGTCGGCAGTGTCCATGTGGGCGATCAGGCCCAGAGCGTGTTGATCCTCACAGCCGGGCGTGGCAGGCAGGGTGCCATAGACGTAGCAGTGCTCGTCCACATGGGCATCCTCTATGCCAAGGGCCTTCATCTCATCCACCAGCTGGCGGGCAAGGTCAAACTCCCGTTCAGCGGAAGGGTGCGTACCGGAGTTTTCGTCCGAGGTGGTATGCACCCGGACATAATTCAAAAGCCGTTCATAAGCGCGCATAAGGCACACTCCTTTTATATTTCAGTGATGTATACTTCTCAGTTCCTTTATCATACCCTCTTTTCCGACAATTTACAACTGTTTTGCGCGCATTCATATGGAAAGATGAATCCTCATTTTTAAGGTGAACAAAATTCATGCAGTAAAATGCATCCATCTGTGCAGAACGTGCTACAATAGGTACAAAATAAGCCGGGAGGGAAGTTTTATGGCAACAAAAGTCTTTTTTTACACCCTGCGCCCCTACGATGAGCTGGGCATCGCGCAGCGGCTGGCACCGCAGCTGGACGTTGAGTTTGGCTCTACGCAGGAGTATCCCACGCTGGAAAACGCTGAACTGGCAAAGGGCTATGATGCCGTGTCGGTAACGCCCTGTGATATGAGCGCGCCCATGGTCAAGCGGTTTCACGAGCTGGGCGTAAAGTCCATCTGCTGCCGTTCCATCGGCTATGACCACGTAGACCGCGAGACGGCCCGGGAACTGGGCATGAAGGTGGCCAATGTGGACTACCCGCCAAACGGCGTTGCAAACTTTGCCATTATGCTCATGCTGATGAGCCTGCGCAAGGCAGGGCACATCCTCAAGCGCGGCGAAGCACAGGACTACTCCCTGCAGGGAAAAATCGGCCGCGATATTTCCACCTGCACTGTGGGTGTGATCGGTACAGGCCGCATTGGCCGCACGGTGCTGCAGCATCTGTCCGGCTTTGGCTGCCGCCTGCTGGCCTACGACCTGTACCCCAACGACGAGGTAAAGAAGATCGCCGAGTATGTGCCGCTGGAGACCCTGCTGGCGGAAAGCGATGTCATCACTCTGCACACCAACGCTACGGAGGAGAATCACCATCTCATCGACACCAAAGCAATTGAGAGCATGAAGCCGGGCGTGACCATCATCAACACCGCCCGCGGCAAGCTGATCGACAGCGATGCACTGATCGCCGGGCTGGAAAGCGGCAAGATTGGCGCGGCGGGCCTGGACGTGCTGGAAAATGAGAACGGCCTGTACTATTATAATCGCATGGGCGATGTGATCCCGAACCCGGAGCTGGCGGCTCTGCGCAGCATGCCCAATGTGATCCTGACCGACCACACGGCTTTCTACACCCACGAGGATGTGGAGAGCATGGTGCGCGGTGTGCTGGAAAGCGCGGTTGCCTTTGAAAAAGGCCAGCCCACCCGGCATGATGTGACGGACCTTTGATTTGTCCGGCGGACGATTTTGAATGGCCACCGTTGCACTCTGGCCATCTTCAGCGGAAACAGTATTTCTGAATAGAGCAGATCCCGGCAGACTACGGTCTGCCGGGATCTGCATTTTCACGGGAGGGGGTGCAGCGGAAAACGGCATTCCGTTTGTTTGAAGCATCTGCCGGTTGGGACCCTTCCGGTGAAAAAGGGATTCCTGAAAATCCGCAGATTTTCAGGAATCCCCAATAAAAAATAATTATTCCGCTAAATATGCTCAGAGCAAAGCGGAGAGCATTCAAATGGTAATCAACCCAGACTGATGCCCATGCGGCGGGCGACGGTGAGCAGGTCGCAGTTCTCCGGCACGTTGCGGGTCTTGCCTGCAATGTCGGCCAGACGGTTCTGGGTGACATGGCGGTTCACCATGGCAACGGTCACGCCGTAGCGCTCGATCTCCACCAGCTTTGCCGCATAGCTGCCGAACTGGGTGGCCAGCACACGGTCGTAGGCGCTGGGGCTGCCGCCGCGCTGCATGTGGCCCGGGATGCACACACGGGTCTCCATGCCGGTTTTTTTCTGCACGGCCTGTGCAATGCGGTTGGTGGCGGTGGTGCCAAAGCCTGCCTCGGCGCGCTTTGCCATCCATTCCTTGCGCTTCATGCCGGCTTCCTCGCAGTTGATGGCACCCTCGGCCACAGCGATGATGGAGAAGTTGGAACCCTTCTTTGCGCGGCGTTCCACGGCAGAGCACACACGGTCGATATCATAGGGCTGTTCCGGCAGCAGAATAATATCTGCACCACCTGCAATGCCGGAATACAGCGTCAGCCAGCCTGCCTTGTTGCCCATGATCTCAATGCACATCACGCGGCTGTGGCTGCCTGCGGTGGTGTGGATGCGGTCGATCACATCGGTGGCAATGTCCACGGCGGTGTGGAAGCCGAAGGTTACGTCGGTACCATAGATATCGTTATCAATAGTCTTGGGCAGGCCGATGATGTTCAGACCCTCCTGCGAGAGCAGGTTTGCGGTTTTGTGGGTGCCATTGCCGCCCAGGCACAGCAGGCAGTCCAGCTTGGCTTCCTTGTAGGTCTTTTTCATGGCGGCAACTTTATCAATGTTGTCGTCCTCCACCACACGCATCATTTTAAAGGGGGTGCGCTTGGTGCCCAGAATGGTGCCGCCCAGCGTCAGGATGCCGCGGAAATCGTCCTCGCACATCTCCTTGTAGTCGCCGTTGATCAGGCCGCTGTATCCGTTCAGGATGCCAATGATCTCCACGTTATCGCCCATGCGGGCATACAGTGCTTTTGCTACGCCGCGGATGGTGGCGTTCAGACCCGGACAGTCGCCGCCGGAAGTCAGGATTCCAACACGTTTTTTCATTCAAAAGCCCTCTTTCATTTGGTATTCAGAGCCGTGCGTTCTGCCTTTCAAAGTCAGTCTGCCCGGAGACCTACCTGTTTATAGTATAAGATTATTCCGGATGGGGGCCGCTGTCAAGAGAAGCGCAGAAAATTTACACGCTTCCACGGTGCATTTCTGCGGGCAGGAGAACAGCGGGAAAACTTTTGCAGAAAAAATAAAAAAATGGTTGACAAGCGCGGGCCTTTTGAGTATAATATCCCTTGTCAGCAGCGCACGGCGCGGCAGACAAACTGAATAATGGGGATTTGCATAGTGGTAGTGCGGTAGACTCTGACTCTACTTGTGGGAGTTCGATTCTCTCATCCCCAACCAAGAAAACCGCAGTCTCAACTGGCTGCGGTATTTTCGGGGCATAGCGCAGTTGGTAGCGCGCCTCGTTCGGGACGAGGAGGCCGTGGGTTCAAATCCCGCTGCTCCGACCAAAAAGAACCAGTACACATTCGTGTACTGGTTCTTTTTTGTCTCCGCGCGGGATTTGAACAGGGCGGCGGTGCGAAGCACCGCAAACAAAGCCATAGTATGGCTTTGTTTAGCCCGCGGGTTCCACCGGCTAGGAATGTCTAACAGGGTGCATGCTGCTAGGAGCAGCGGGATCTGCAACCCGAAAAGTTTTGACTTGTGTTCTAAATATGATATACTGGAAAAGCAAAGCCATATTTGGCTGCAGAACGGACAAAAAAAGCGAGGAAAAACAGAAACTATGCAGGAAATAAAAAAGAAAAAACGGGCGGTCGCGCTTTTTGTGATCGTTCTGATCTGCCTTTGCGGCTGGTGGGCTATGCGGAAAGAGGGGTTCTTTCTGGATGAGATCTACTCCTACGGCCTTGCAAACAGCAGTTATGTTCCGTTTTTAAGCTGGTTCCATGGTGGAGAACAGGTGGCAAACGGCAAGCTGCCGGAGGCAGTGTTCACGCAGAGCGAGTTTCTGAATTATGTTGCCCCGCAGGGAAGCACACGGTTTGACTATGCGTCGGTCTACTATAACCAGACGCAGGACGTTCATCCGCCGCTGTTCTACTTTTTGCTGCACACGGTGTGCTCATTATTTCCGGGCAGCTTTACAAAATGGACGGGTCTGGGGATGAATTTTGTGCTGCTGGGCGGCACGCTGGCAGCGCTGTATGCGCTGGGTATGGAGCTGTTTGCAGACTGGAAAAAAGCATTGTTCGTCTGTGCATTGTATGCGTTCAACCGTGAAATGATCTCGAATGTGACGATGGTGCGCATGTATATGCTCATGACCTTGCTGACAATCCTGCTTGCGCTGCTGGTGGCAAAGTCTCTTCGCAGGCCGTCTGTGCCCAAATATCTTCTGATCGGTGTAACCATCTATCTTGGCATGATGACCCAGTATTTCTTTGTGGTCTATGCCTTCCTGCTGTGCGCAGCATATGACCTTTACCTGATGTTCCGGCGCGAATGGAAAAATGCTGCTGCATTTTCGCTTCCGGCACTTGCGGGCGTTGGCGGAATGCTGCTCACCTTTCCGTGCTGGTATGCACAGCTGCACTCGCAGGATACGGTTTCGCTGGAGTCAACAGCAAACAATCTGCTGGATCTGGCGCAGTACCCCAAAGGCCCGCTGGAGCTGATCGGCTGGAGCATCGTCGGCTTTGCTGTAGGCGCAGGCATTATGGCCGTGCTGACCCTGACGAAGCTGGGGCAGCGCTGGCTGCCGGGCAAGTTGCGCGGCACTACGCTGATCCCCGGGGATGTCAAGCTGATCACGGTCCCGGCGCTTGCTGCATTTCTGGTTATCGCGGTGATCTCGCCGTATAAGTCGCTGCGGTATGTGTACCATCTGCAGCCGCTGGAAGCGCTGTTTTGTGGCTGCGGCCTTTTCTCCATTCTGGATACGCTGCGTGCAGGCACCAGAAAGCGCATTCTGCAGATCGTGTGCCTTGCAATGGTCGTGCTTGCATTTGTGATCGAGCCGGAGCGCATGTACAGCGGTACTTATAAGATAGACAAAGAACTGGAACAATACAGTCAGGCCGCCTGCGTGGATATTACCGGGGACCTTGGCAGTTTCACTTCCGGCGTGCAGGAGCTTCTCAAATTTCAGGAGGTCTGTGTGGTGCCGGACGATTCCAGTGAGCTGCTGGTGCAGTATAACACCGGCGAAAATGATACGCTGGTGCTGTTCATTGGAGGCCGGGGGCTGTGGCAGTTCGTGACGGCAGAACAGGTGGAGCAGATCACGGCCCAGAACATGGAAACTGCGTGGAACGTTGCCCGACAGGGCGGCTATGAGGATGTTTCGCTGCTGGCAACGCAGGAGTTTGAACAGATCTTTGTTTTGAAAAAGTGAGCGCTTTGCGGCACAGCAGAAGGAAAAACTGCCTTTTTTGCGCGTGCTATATCGTTTTAAGGTAAAGTGTGCTAGAATAGTACCATCAACGATTCAGGAGGGTATCCCATGCTCAAACGACTGCGCAAAGCGCACCCGATCTTATTCTGCGTTCTGGCAGAAGTGGTCTTTCTGGCAAGCCTGTTCGTAACAGATCTTGTCTTTACCATTGCATTGGTTCTTTTTCGGGCGGATTTTGCGTCCATTGATACATACCTCTACAGCACTCTGCAGGAGCTGGTGGGGGCCATGGTGGCAGTGCTGTTTCTGGTACGGACAGACCGTGCTGGGCTGCTGCGCCGCCGCGGCAGCGGCTTTTTCAATGGCCTGCTGGTGGGCATGTACCCGCTGGTGTTCATTGGCTACAATGCCTTTGGGTCGCTGGTGCTGGGCCGGCCGGAGAACGGTGTGCTGCAGCCTGCGGCACGCATCTGCACCTTCCTTGTCAGCATGGCCATGGTGGGTGTGGCCGAGGAATTCATCTTCCGCGGTGTCATTGCCCAGACCCTGCTGGAGCACTTTGGCACCAGCCGCGCCGGTGTGTGGAAGGCCTGCCTTTTGTCCGGTGTGCTGTTTGGTGCGGCGCACCTGACCAATATCCTCAGTTCGGCACCCTTCGGTGTGCTGATGCAGTGCGTGTTTGCAGCATCGCTGGGCACTCTTTTTGCGGCGATCTACTTCCGCACCGGCAATTTGTGGGTGACGGTATTCCTGCATGGTGCCATGGATATTTCGTCCATGCTCATCGGTGGGCTGTACGGCACCACTACCGTGGCCGATGCGGTGAGCGGCTACGATGCATCCATGCTGCTTTCGGTGCTGCTGTATCTGATCCCCACCGCAGTTCTGCTGCGCAAAAAGAAGCTGCCGGAGGTACAGCTGTACTGGCACCAGTACGTAAAAAAATAAAGGCAGGATGCAAAAAATATCCTTGCATTTTGCACAGGGTTCTGGTATACTGTATCTGTTACCGTGGTACGGGGTTGGGAGTATGCCCGCTTTTTTGGGAATGCCGTTTCCCGCCGCTGTTCCATTGGCACATAAAATTTTATAAAGAGGTATGTAACTATGAACAAGCAGGAAGTTATGGCCAAAGTCGCTCTGACCGAGAAGGACACTGGCTCTCCCGAAGTGCAGGTCGCTCTGCTGACCGCTCACATCAACGAGCTGAACGAGCACCTGAAGAAGAACCCGAACGATCACCACAGCCGCCGCGGCCTGATGAAGATGGTTGGCCGCCGCCGCAATCTGCTGGCTTATCTCCAGAAGAAGGACATCGAGCGTTACCGTGCTCTGATCGCAACTCTGGGTCTGCGTAAGTAATTTAAACAGAGGGCAGGTACCGCAAAGGTGCCTGCCTTTTGCTTTTGTATACAAATGGCAGCGGCTGCGTATTGCAGCAGTAAATCGAACGCCTGTGCCCCGAATGCTTTTTCATGGCGCGGACGGCTCACATCAACGGCAGAGACATTCCCCCGGTGGGGGGAAATATCTCAAACAAAACCGGATGTGAACGGCACGGACGCTGGATTTATTGCTATGATGCGCGTGCCACCGCCTTTTGGATAGAAAAAATCCGAAAAAACAAGGAGGCAAAAACAATGGCAATTGAATTTGGTTCCCGCAGAGAGACCTTTGAGAATTTCAAGGTCTACGAAACCATGCTGGCAGGCCGCCCGTTCAAGGTCGAGATGGGCAAGATGTGCGGCCTGTCCAACGCCAGCGCCATGATCCGCTACGGCGAGACCTGCGTTCTGTGCAATGTGGTCATGAGCCCCAAACCCCGCGAAGGCGTGGATTTCTTCCCGCTGAACGTGGAGTATGAGGAAAAGCTCTACGCGGCAGGCCGCATCCCCGGCAGCTTTATGCGCCGTGAGGGCCGCCCCGGTGAGCGCGCCATCCTGACCAGCCGCGTGGTGGACCGCCCCATGCGCCCGCTGTTCCCCAAGGAGATGCGCAACGACGTGTGCATCACCATGACCGTCATGAGTCTGGACCCCGACTGCAGCCCTGAGATCGCCGGTATGATCGGTGCTTCTCTGGTCACTGCCGTGTCCGACATCCCGTGGAACGGCCCCATCGGCGGCGTGCAGGTGGGTCTGGTGGACGGCGAGATCGTCCTGAACCCCACTCAGGAGCAGCGCAAGAAGAGCGACCTGGCCCTGACCGTAGCCGCCA
>OIMF01000175.1_pt1 | contig 20500 bp, 16 predicted proteins | sample 1584701 | NCBI WGS metagenome assembly OIMF01 (sample SAMN02674697, study PRJEB24791) | human gut metagenome, SKBSTL033 | isolation source: stool | host: Homo sapiens | place: USA | reverse complement strand
CATGGCATGCAAGAGGTCACCGGTTCGATCCCGGTATTCTCCACCAGAAGGAAAAAGCACTACACGGAAATGTGTGGTGTTTTTTTGTTGTTGCCAAACGAGTGAGGGCTTAGCTCACCCAGAAGAGTGCCGTGCATGGACTGCAAGAGGGTCACCGTGATCAGAATCGGCCCGGTAATCTCCACCAAAAAGCACTGTACTTCGTAGGAAGTATGGCGCTTTTTTTATACAGACGCAGAAAAAGGCGGGAGCTTCCCACAAAAGGGAAAGCCACCGCCTTTGTTGATCATCGGATGAGCCAGCCGTAATCCTGTCTGCAATCTACCACATGATCTGCATAAACCGTATGATCTACGATCTGGAAGATAAGCATATAGCGTTTTTCAAACAAGATAAATCGGTAAGCATTTTTAGGAATGTATTCGCCTTTGAGCCACGGGCAGCGCTGCGGCATCTGCTCCAAAGATTTTGCAGCCTTTTCAAATTCCACTGTAAGCCGCTCTGCTGCTGCAGGGTTGACCTGTGCCAGAAATGCGGCGTGGGACACCAGCATCTGAGCAGCCCGTGCTGACACGATCACGCGGTATTTATTTTGCTGCTCCATGTCCGGCGGCCTCCTTGATCGCACTGCGCATCATGGAAGTGACCTCGTCGATCGAATAGCCCTCGCTTCCACGCATCCGGTCCTCTTCCACGGAAAGCAGCTCTTCGCGGAGCTTCAGCATTTTTTCACGGCGGTTGTAGGTTTCGATGTCCATGACGACCAAGTCACCCTCGCCGTTTTTGGTGAGAAAAATCGGCTCAGCGGTTTCTCTGCACAGATCGGCGATCTCGTTGTAGTTCTGACGAATCGCTGCAGATGGACGGATATTCATAAAAGCACCTCCTGCTCCTGAACGATCTATAATAGTAAAATTCTAATTATATTATATCCATATTGTGCAACGAAGTCAATGCGAACAGCTGTCACTTCGTTCTCCGGTTCGATCCCGGTATTCTCCACCAGATCAGAAAGGCATCACACATTGTGTGGTGCCTTTTTTGTTTTGCATTGCAGCAGGAAAACACAAAAAAATTTCTGCCCACTGCCGCAACCTGCGCGAAACGGGCTGTTTTGTGCGCGAATGGCAGACCACGGAAGGCAGAACTTGTGCTATAATATAAAAAACAGGGAAGCAGAAGGAACAGGGGGTGCAGCAATGAACCTGCAGACGGCGATCGTGGAAGACAGCAAGCCGGATGCCGAACGGTTGAAACAGCTGCTGAAAAAGGCATTTGAAAACGAGAACATATCCTGCAGCTGTTTTGCCAGCGGAGATGAATTTTTGCGGGCCGGCTGGCGCGAAGGGTATCAGGTGGTGTTTCTGGACATCTGCATGGAGGGCACCAATGGCATTGAGACGGCGCAGCGGCTGCGTGCGGCCGACCCGGACCTGCTGATCGTGTTTGTGACATCCTCGCCGGAGTACGTGTGGGATGCCTTTCCGGTACATCCATTCGATTATCTGCTCAAGCCTTATAAGGAAGAAAAGTTTGAGCAGCTGGCAGGGGAGCTGCGGCGGGTGCTGTGCCGCCAGCAGCCGGAGCTGGAGGTGCGCATTGCCCGGCAGATCGTGCGGCTGCCGCTGACCAAGATCTACTATGCTACGGCACAGAACCATTATGTGCGTGTGGTCACGGATGACGGCGAGTGCCGGGCCACGGCAAATTTTGCACAGGTGCAGGAACAGCTTCAGACCCAGCCGGAATTTCTGGTGTGCAACCGCGGCGTGATCATCAACATGTCCAAGGTGCTGCGGTTTGAGGGCGACTGCATTGAAATGCTGGATGGGACCCATCTGCCGGTGCGGCAGAAGGACAAAAACAGCCTGCTTGCCCAATTTACGCAGTACCAGTTCCGTGGTATGCAGCGGGAATTCTGACCCGGAAAGGAGAGCGCTTGTGAATTTTGCATTGTTTGGACGTTTTTTTCTGGAATTTGCAATGATGTATCCGGCAGAATACCTCTGCCTTGCCTCGCTGCAGGAGCACTTGCGTGCACCGCGTAAAACCTATGCCATCGGTGCGTCGGCGATCACACTGATGGGGCTGGCTGGCGCAGCGGTGTGCTGCATGCTGGACATAGAAACGAATTTCCTGCTCATCCCGCTGCTCATCATCAGCTTCTGGCTGCTGCGCTGGCGCACCGACCGGGAAGTATCGATCAGCCAGACCATGTTTCTGTTCTCGGTGTCGGCAGTGATGATGTCTGTGTGCACCCTGCTTGCCATTGTGCTGAACGCGGAAGCTGAGCTGGACAATGCACAGCCGGTGTTTCTGCCCAGCACCTCGGTCATCTGCCTGACCCTCTCGGTGATACTCAGCGCCATCTTCCGTTTTACGGCAGTGCGCTGGAGCCGGTGGCTGCTGCAGGAGTACCACGGCGAAGCCTTCTGGGAGTCGGCATGGCCGCTGCCGGCACTGTACGCGGCGTTTCTGGTGTTCTGTATGCCGAAGGAGATCGGCGTCATCCTGATGAACCGCATCCGCATCATCGCGGTGCTGGCAGTGAGCATCTCGCTGCTGGGCATCTTTCTGCTGCTGTACGAGATGTACCGCGTGGCAAAGGAGTATGCCCGCAGCTCCCAGCTGGACCGCGAAAACCAACTGCTGGCCGTGGAGTCCCGCCGCTATATGGAGCTGCGCAGCTATCTGGAACAGACCCGCCACCTGCGGCACGATTTCCGCCAGCACCTGCATGTGATCTCTGGCCTGACCGAGGCCGGGCGGCTGGATGAACTGAAAAGCTACCTGAGCCAGTACGAGAGCGAACTCAGCGATGCCAGACCCACCCTGTGCGTCAACGCTGCGGTGGATGCGCTTGCCGGCCACTACGACTACGAGGCCCGGAAACAGGGCATCCAGATCGAATGGAAGCTGGAACTGCCCAAGCTCCTGCCCCTGCCGGAGGCCGACCTGTGCACCATTCTTGGCAACCTGCTGGAAAATGCGCTCCATGCCAGCCAGAAGCTGCCGCCGGAAGAACGGCAGATCAAGGTGCTGGCCCGGATGCTCAGCCCGGCCATGATGGGCCTGATGGTGGAGAACCGCTATGACGGCGTGCTGAAAAAGCAGGGCGGCGTTCTGCACTCCACCAAGCATGACGGACAGGGCATCGGCCTTGTTTCCGTCGAAACTGCCGTGCACAGGTATCACGGCAATCTGACGGTGGAAACGGGCGGCAACGTTTTCCGGGCCAATGTGCTGCTGAACCTGTAAAATATTCCTGCCCCAAGGCACCGGCTTTTTTGCACAAGCCGGTGCCTTTTGGTTGCACTTTTCCCGGGAAATCATTTTTTTTTATTTATAAAAGAAAAGGCAGGAGGGGAGCATATGGCAGCAGAAAGCAAAACCGGCTGTTTCTTAAACTTTCCTAAAAAATCTTTATCCGGCCCGGCCCTCCCCCGACGGGAGGGCTTTTTGCTGTCCGCACGATGCATACGGTCAAGTTGAAAAATGAATAAAATTTACATACAGAATGATATAATTTTAGGCTGAATGAGCAAAGAATCGAAAGAAGTCCCATAATCATATTGACATAATGGGTAATAGGGTGTAAACTACGTGCATCGGGTCGAGCAAATCCGAAAATTGAGATCATTCAGGGAGGAAACGGCTATGATGTGTTGTTGCGCAATGTGTTGTTGTACCGCAAACGCTTCCCGGACCGGCCGCCCTGCAGTATGGTATGCCGTGTGAGCATATCTGCATATTCTGTGTGGGAACACGCAGAAGGATCTGTCGCTGACCGCCTGGGAGCTTACTTGAAGAGGGAGCTTCCGGGCGTTTTGTTTTGACCCGCAAATCAGGATACAAGGGAGGAATCCGGCAATGGACTGGAATGCGATCCAGCAATATTTGCCGCTCTACCAGAAGGCCGCTGTACTTACCGTGCGGCTGGGCGTTGCAGGCATCATTTTTGCCATCATCATTGGCCTTGCCTGCGCAGTGATCCAGTATGACAAGGTGCCCGTTCTGCGGCAGATCGTGGGTGTTTACATCCAGCTGTCCCGCAACACACCGTTGCTGGTGCAGCTGTTCTTCATTTATTATGGCCTGCCCAAGGTGGGCATCCGCACCAATGCCGAGATCTGCGGCATTGCCGGTCTGGCGTTTCTGGGCGGCAGCTACATGGCCGAAGCGTTCCGCAGCGGTCTGGAAGCCATTGAGCCCATCCAGACCGAGAGTGCCTACAGCCTTGGCATGAACCGCTGGCAGACCATGCGCTACATCATTCTGCCGCAGGCCATGTCCACCAGTATGCCGGCTTTCATGGCAAATGTGATCTTCCTGCTCAAGGAGACCAGCGTGTTCAGCGCCATCAGCCTGATGGACCTGATGTTCACGGCAAAGGACCTCATCGGCATGTACTCCAAGACCATCGAATGTCTGTTCCTGCTGGTGGTGTTCTACCTTATCATTCTGCTGCCGGTGTCCATTGTGGGCAGCCTGATCGAAAGGAGGCTGCGCTATGCTGGATTTGGGTCTTGATGTCCTGTTCAAGGGCAAAAACATGGCCCGCCTGCTGGGCGGCCTTGGCGTTGCACTCAAGATCAGCGCCGTCTCGGTGATCATCAGCCTGCCGCTGGGCATCCTGCTGGGCGTGCTCATGACCTCCCGCAACCCCGTTATCAAGGCGGTTCTGCGGCTTTATCTGGAGTTCGTCCGCATCATGCCGCAGATGGTGCTGCTGTTCCTCGTTTACTTCGGCACCACCCGTGCCTTTGGGTGGAACCTTTCCGGCGAGACGGCATCCATCATCGTGTTTGTGCTGTGGGGCACCGCAGAAATGAGCGACCTTGTGCGCGGTGCGCTGATTGCCATTCCGAAGCACCAGTATGAGAGTGCCGAGGCCCTTGGCATGAGCCGTGCGCAGACCTACTGGTACATCATCATTCCGCAGACGGTGCGCCGCCTGATCCCGCTGTCCATCAACCTGATTACCCGCATGATCAAGACCACCAGCCTTGTGCTGATGATCGGTGTGGTGGAAGTGATCAAGGTAGCACAGCAGATCATTGAGGCCAACCGCACCGCCAGCCCCAACGCAGCGTTTGGCATTTATCTCACGGTTTTCGTGTTATATTTCTTCGTATGCTGGCCCATCAGTCTGCTGGCATCCTATCTCGAAAAGAAATGGAAGTGACCGTACATGGCAGAACCTATTTTGACTGTTGAACATCTGATCAAGGCCTATGGCGAGACCCCCGTGCTGGATGATATCAGCTTTGCTGTCAAGCCCGGCGAGGTCATCGTGGTGGTCGGCCCTTCGGGCTGCGGCAAAAGCACCCTGCTGCGCTGTCTGAATGGTCTGGAGCCCACCCAGAGCGGCCGGGTGCGGCTGGGCAATGAGACCGTTGCCTACGGCGGTAAAAATCTGACTCAGCTGCGCCAGCGCATCGGCATGGTGTTCCAGAGCTACGAGCTGTTCCCGCACATGACGGTGCTGGACAATGTGCTTCTGGCACCCACCAAGGTGCAGAAGCGCCCCAAAGCGGAAGTGCAGCAGGAGGCCGAAGCTCTGCTGGACCGTGTGGGCCTGCTTGCCAAGAAAAACAGCTACCCGCGGGAGCTTTCCGGCGGCCAGAAGCAGCGCGTTGCCATCGTGCGTGCACTGTGTATGCACCCGGAGATCCTTCTGTTTGACGAAGTGACCGCTGCCCTTGATCCGGAAATGGTGCGCGAGGTGCTGGACGTTATGCTGGACCTTGCCAAGCAGGGCAAGACCATGATCATCGTCACCCACGAAATGCAGTTTGCCCGCGCCATTGCCAACCGCGTCATCTTTCTGGATGGCGGCAAGATCGTGGAAGAAGCTGCACCGGCCGAGTTCTTTGACCGGCCCAAGACCGAGCGCGCGCAACGCTTCCTGCGCACCTTCACGTTTGATGCTGTGAAATGAGTCACAGATCAAGATAGAGGCTGCGGGTGTTCCGCAGCCAAATGGGAAAGATTTTGTAAAGGAGTAATCATTATGAAACAGTCTAAGATCTCTCGTCGTTCCTTCCTGCTGGGTCTGGGCGCAGTTTCCGCTGCCGCTGTTCTGACCGCATGCGGCGGTTCTTCTTCTGCTTCTACTGCAACTGCAGCATCCGGCAGCAGCGTGGTCTACCGCACTCTGGATCAGATCAAGGAGTCCGGCACCATCAACATCGGCGTGTTCTCCGATAAGAACCCGTTCGGCTATGTGGACGAGAACGGCGAATATCAGGGCTATGATGTCTACTTTGCACGCCGTCTGGGCGAGGATCTGGGCGTAGAGATCAACTTCGTTTCCACCGAGGCTGCCAACCGCATCGAGTACCTGCAGACCGGCAAGGCGGATGTGATCCTGGCAAACTTCACCGTGACCCCGGAGCGCGCAGAGGAAGTGGACTTTGCTCTGCCTTACATGAACGTGGCTCTGGGTGTCATTTCTCCGGACAGCAACGTTATCACCACTCTGGACAACTGGAACGCTGACGACCAGATGATCGTCATTTCCGGCACCACCGCCGAGACCTACCTGACCAAGGAGTACCCCGACATTCCGCTGCAGAAGTACGATTCCTATGCAACGGCCAAGAATGCACTGGAGAATGGCAACGGCGTGGCATGGGCCAACGATAACACCGAGGTCATTGCATTTGCAAAGCAGAACCCCGGCTACACGGTCGGCATTCCCTCTCTGGGCAGTCAGGACACCATTGCTCCCGCTGTGAGCCAGGGCAACACCACCGTTCTGGATTGGCTGAACGAGGAGATCAAGGCTCTGGGCGAGGAGAACTTCTTCCACAAGGACTATGAGGAGACTCTGGTGGATACCTACGGCCTTGACTATGAGGATGAGCTGGTCGTTGAGGGCGGCGTGACCGGCGGCGCAGATGCCGCATCCAGCGAAGCTGCTACTTCGGAAGCCGCATCTTCTGAGGCTGCTGCTTCCGAAGTAGCTTCCAGCGCAGCCGCACAGTAAATAAAAACACCGAGCGGGCAGGAGAGGGGCTGAACCTTTCCTGCCCGTTTTTGCATTGCACCATCTGCCGGAACGTGCTATACTGGAACAAAACAACTCCTGTCCGAAAAACCTGAAAAAGAGAGGATGTCCCCAATGAAACGTGCCTATACGAACGGGATCCTGCTGGATGGCACCGAGCAGATGCAGCCGGAAGCGCACAAGATCCTGCTGACCGAGGATGATAAGATCGCTGCCATTGCCGACGAGGGCGTGGATCTGGACGGTTATGAGGTGATCGATCTGCACGGAGGCTATCTGTGCCCGGGCCTGATCAACCTGCATGTGCATCTGGCAGGCAACGGCAAGCCCAGCGCAAAGCCGCGGGATAATGCTGCGCTGGTGCGCAAAATTCTGAGCAACGGCCTGACCCGTGCGGTGGCCTACAGGCTGGTATGCAGCTACGCGAAGCTGGAACTGCTGGGTGGCGTGACTACCATCCGCACCGTGGGCGGCATTGCAGATTTTGACACCCGCTGCCGTGATGATGCTGCAGCTGGCAAGCTGCTGGCACCGCGCATCCTTGCTGCCAACGAGGGCATTTCGGTGCCCGGGGGACATATGGCAGGCTCGGTGGCAGTTGCGGCCCATAACAATGCCGAAGCACTTGCTCAGCTGAGAAAGGCCAGCGGACAGAAGGTGGATCTTGTTAAGCTGATGATCACCGGCGGCGTGCTGGATGCCACCGAAAAGGGAACCCCCGGCGAGCTGAAGATGAAGCCGGAAATGGTCAAAGCCGTCTGCGACGAGGCCCACAAGCTGGGCTATACCGTGGCGGCACACACCGAGTCGCCAGAAGGTGTAAAGGTGGCGCTGGAAAACGGTGTGGATTCCATTGAGCACGGAGCAAAGATGGACAATGAGACCATCCGGCTTTACAAGGAGCGGGGAGCCTTTGTGTGCACCACTATCTCCCCGGCGCTGCCCTACGCACTGTTTGATACGGCGGTTTCCGGTGCATCGGAAAAGGACCAGTATAACGGCAAGATCGTGTTTGACGGTGTGGTGGAAAGCGCAAAGACCGCCCTTGCCAACGGCATCCCGGTGGCCTTGGGCAACGATGTAGGCTGCCCGTACATCACCCAGTACGATTTCTGGCGGGAGCTGTGCTATTTCCATAAGTATTGCGGTGTGAGCAATCGGTTCGCCCTGTACACGGCCACCCTGCGCAATGCTCAGCTGGCCGGAGTAGGAGACGTAACCGGTTCCATTGAGCCGGGCAAGAGCGCAGATTTTATTGTGACAAAGCACAACCCGCTGGAAGACCTGCGTGCGCTGCAGCATCTGGAACTGGTGGTCTGCCGCGGCCATGTGATCAAAAAGCCGAACCCCAAGCGGAACAAAACGGTGGATGCCCTGCTGGACCCGTACCTCGAATAATACTGAAAAAGCAAGGAGAGACGATCGGTCTTTCCTTGCTTTTTCGTTCACATGCCTGCCATCACGGCCATGATGCTTTGCCAGCTCTTGTTGCGGGCAGCGGGCACAGTGGTGCGGCGGCGTGCGGGTGCAGAGCCGGAAGAGACCGTATTCATGGCGGTCATCGGCACCGACGGATGGAAGAATACGGCTGTATCACCGGCCAGCCACTGGGCGGCAAGGCGGGCTGCCTGCGGGTCGGCCTGCAGGGTGCGGCGCTCGGCACCGGCCAGATGATCCGCCAGCCAGTAGAGGATGGCACCCAGCGGCAGGCTGGGCAGAACATCCTGACTCCAGTAGGTCCAGCGGGCACCGGCCCCTACAAAACTCTCCACGGTAATAACGGCACCGGTGCGGGCGTTCTGCGGGATGCTGCCCTGATAATCGATACCGGCGCACTGGCGAAGCTCGGCGGTGATGCGCTGGGTGCGGGCCAGATCCAGCCTGTCCTCACGGCAGTAGGCGCGGAAATCGGTCTCGTCGATCAGGCCGTCGGCGCTGGAAGGGAAGCGGCCCACCAGCTGGCCATCGGCGTTGTGGCACAGCTGCCAGCCCTTGCGGAACAGCTGGAAGTTCAGGCAGCGGCGACCCATGGTGGAGTAGCACAGAATGGAGGTGCTCTCACCGGGCAGCTGCTTCAGCTCCAGGCAGGCATCGTTGCCGCAGGTGTCCTGCAGCTTTACCGTTAAAAGCAGCTGCGCACCGGGGTGCTGAGCTGACATAGCGTTGTGCATGGCATCAAAATAACGGTTGGCATCCATGATCGGTTCCCTCCTGAAACTATAACACAGCAGTTCGTTGTATAACGGATGGGCACTGCGCCAAACGACCCGGTGCACAGCAGGCAGCTTACGCAGGAATGTTTTATTGACTGAACATAGTATAGCATACTTCACAACAAAAAACAACTATAAGTTTGCAGAAAAACAAAATATTTCCGCGCATCCTGCAACAGTGACCCGAAACATGGTTGTTGCAAGAGCGAATCAGTTGTGCTCTGTATCAAAAACAGCCCACAGACGGCAAGGCCAAAGCCTCCCATCTGTGGGCTGTTCTGGTAAAATATGGTTCAATCGCCCAGTTCACGGATCTCGTTCTGGATCAGCCGCCCGGCCGCGCGGGCCAGTTGGTCCATGCCGCGGATACGGGCCATGTTTTTGCCGTAGATCTGTGCAGCGGCACCGGCAGAGCTGTCCTCACCCATGAACACAGCCGACACCCGGATGCCCATGCGCTGCAGCGCACGCACCTGCGCGGCAGTGTCAGCCACACCGGCAGCGTCCTCGTAACCGCAGCCCAGCGGGTTTTCTGCACTGGGCGGGATGCGGCGGCTGTCGTTGGGCGAAGCGTCCGTCAGCACGATGAGCAGATGCCGCGGCGCAGGACCGGGCGCAAACCGCAAAAGGTCGCCTGCGGCCCGCAGGGCAAGGCCGTCACGGTTCCAGCCGGAAGCAAAATATCGGTTGATGTTTTGCAGGTTTTTGTCTGCAAAGCCTTTGAGCACCCGCAGTACGGTGTAGCCCCGCAGGCTGCTGAAGCTGGACACCCGCACCGGGATACCGCAGGCCGCAAGGCTCTGGGCCAAAATGGATCCTTGAGCCGCGATCACTTCCTGACAGTGCAGGCGGGAAGCGGATGCGTCCAATAAAAGGTCTACCGTAAAAGAGGGCTGGTTCTCTTCCTCGGCACACAAAAACACCCGGTCATCGTTCAAAAGTGGTGCGCGCCAGATGCGCCCAGCGTTCAGGTTGCCGCTGCGGGCAACACGGGCGTTGGGCTGCTGGTGCACAAGGATGCAGTTGCGGATCTGCTCGGTAAGCCGCAGCACCACACTGCGGTGCAGTTCCCGATTTTTGGCGTAATAAGCGCGGTTGCGGTCAGCCTGCAGCTCAGCCTGTTCAGCCAGATGTTTTGCCTCCGGGGTGGGGGCCTGCTCCGGGCTTGGCACACCGGCACTGAACCACAAATGGCACCCCAGATGGTCGCCCACACAAAGCTCCTGCTCAGCCTTGCGCAGCCGTTCCGGCGGGTAGAGAGAGCGGCCAAAGCAGCTCTCGATGTAGGCCCGGTCCTCGGCGGCGTTCTGTTTCAGTGTAATATGGGCCAGCCGCTTGTCGGCAGTCGGCCCGCCGCCGCCCGCGTCCACACTGCCCGAGTGCTCCACTGTCATCCGGTCGGTCTTGATCATCTGGGTGGGCATGGCTTTGGTGGCAAGCTTTGCCAGCAGGCCGTCCAGATGCAGATGCAAAGCTGCTCTCTGGTGCACAGTGCCGTCGAACAGGTTGAATTTTGCGTAGATCGATAAAATTTCGGCTTTCAGCTGTTCCGCTGCCGGCGCTTTTTCCGGGGAAAGAGCCGCAGCAAGGCCGGACTCATAAGGGGTCATCACCGGGTCGGCACGGCCCAGCACACGCCGCCAGCGTGCAGCCTGCATGGTGTACACCAGCTGATTTTTTGCCATCCACTCCTGACGGGAGAGCTTGTATTGAATCGCAAAAAAGTAATCTGCATGGGCATGGCGCAGTGCTTCCAGCACCGGGCGGCGGGGCAGCTCCAGCCGATAGGCGGCGTTTTCCAGATACAGCCATGTCATGTCGTCCAGCATGGTCTGCCGCAGATCACCGTCCCATGCGTCAAAGACGCTGCGGATCAGCGTGTCACCGTAATATTTGTGGATGAGGCCCACGACCGTGTTCATGTAAAAATCGGTGGTGCCGTCGGTATAGCGGGCCAGAAACAGCGGCTCAAAGCCATAGGCTCCTGCAGCAGCCCAGACCTGATTGGCCGCACGCCGCTCCTGCGCGGTGTAGCTCTGGGCGTCCATCAGCCAAAGAGCTTGGCGGCATCCAGCTTGGCCGGAATGCGCGCCGCGATCACATCACGGATCAGGCTCTGCTCGTAGGAGTCAAAGGCCTTGTTGGTGATGCCCATATCCAGTGCCGCGCCTGCCGGGATGCCGCGCCGGATCAGCCGCAGGGCATCCAGCATACCGCGCAGATCCAGCGCCTTGGTGGAAATTTCTGCACTGTCGCACTTTTTCTGCAGGTCAAGGAACAGCAGTGCAAACTGGCGCACATACTTGGAAGCAAGATCGGGGAACTGCGTCCGCAGCAGCTTTTCCAGATCGTCCTGCGTAATGGTGGGCATCTGGATGACCACGAAACGGGAGGTGAGTGCCTCGTTCAGCTCACGGGTGCCGGCATAACCGTAGTTCATGGTGGCAATAAAGCGGGTCTCCTCCGCCAGCGGGATGCGGTCGTAGCCGGGCACATCGATGGCACGGCGGAAGTCCAGCACCGCGTGCAGCACGGCCAGCGCTTCGTTTTTGGCCATGTTGATCTCATCCAGCACACCAAAGCCGCCGCACTGGGCGCAGCGGTATACCGGGCCGGGCCGGAACACCACCTGACCGTCCGCAAAAGTGTCCATGCCAATGAGGGATGCTGCATCCATGTTCACATGGAAGGAGATGTCCCACGCAGGACGGCCAAAGGCGGCGGCAAGGTTTTCGGCCAGCACGTTTTTGCCGGTGGCTTTTCCGCCTGCCAGCAGCAGGTTTTCGCCGCAGAGCAGCGCCGCCAGCGCCTGCTCCCACACCTGTTTGCCGTAGTAGGTAAAGGCAGGGGAAGGGATGCGCGGGCGCAGTGCGTCCGGCAGGGCATGGGCAGCGCGGTACTGCTGGACTGCTTCCAGCAGAGCGGGGTCTACCCCTTCCTGCTGCAGAGTTTCAAGGAGATCAGACATTTGTACAAACACCTCGATTTTGCCGGTTGTCTGGCACAAACCGGCTGTTCAGCTTTATCATAGCACAATCGTGGGGATTTGTGTAGGGGGCACGTGGCGAAAAAATGGCAAAGAGAGGCGGCCCCAAACAGGGACCGCCTCTCTTCATGAAGAAAGAAGAAATGGAAAAACGCTTAAGTTGTGCTGGAAAACCGCGCTGGATCAGGCGTTATCCAGGCCAGCCATCTGCTTGACGGCCTTCATGGCGAAGGTCAGGGTGCGGCCCATGGCCACACCAGCCATCAGGCAGGGGTAGTTGTTGGCAAAGAAGCTGCCGGACATATCACCGGTGATATACAGGCCCTCCATGGGCTGGTTGTTGTTGTCCAGCGCCTGACCCTTTTCGTTGATGGCAATGCCCTGCTCGGTGGTCAGCAGAGAGGCACCCAGCCAGCAGCCATAGAAGGGCGCAGTGCGGATGGCACTCAGGCGGTAAGCGGGCTTGCCGAAATCCTCATCGTTCTGCTTGTCGTACAGCTCATTGTAGCGCTCCACAGTAGCAAGGAAGGTGTCCTTGGCAGCGCCGGTAAAGCCCATCTTGTCGGCAAGCTCCTCGATGGTATCAGCCTTGAAGAAGCAGCCCTCCTTCTCGCCGTTCTCGACCTGCTTGGCAAAGTAGTCCTCGCCGAGGTTGCGGGTCTGGGCAGAGCAGCCGATGGTGTGGAAACGCTTTGCGTCCTCCAGAATGTTGGCATCGCAGATCTGTGCGTAGACGCGGCCCGGCTGGTGGGCAGCAGCGTAGACGATATCGTTGTAGGGGCAGCTCTCGTTGGCAAAGCGCTCGCCGTTGCGGTTCACCTTCAGGAAGGGCTGGGTACCGGGGTTGTACTGGCGGATCTTGCCGGGGAAGGCCTTGCCGCCAAAGGCAGTGTCGCTATCCACATAGCCGCCATCCACGCCGGGGGCAACAACGCCGCGGTCAAACAGCATGGGAGCGGCTTCCTTGTCCAGATTGGCACCGGCCCATACAGCAGCGCGGATGCCGTAGCCCTTGTCGGCGGGGGAGTAGGAGCAGGCGGTGGTCACGCTGGTGCCAAGCGGGTCCAGCTGCTCCATCATGTAGGGGTTGCCGGGGAAACCGCCGCAGGCCAGCAGCACGCCCTTGTTGGCGTTGTAGCGGATAAAGTGGTCATCTTCGGTGCTCTGGGCGATGATGCCGGTAATGCGGCCCTCGCTGTTCTTTTCCAGCTTGGCCAGACTGGTCTTGAAGTCCACATCGTAGCCCAGCTCCTGAATGTACTGCAGCAGCAGCTCGTTGCGGGCCAGACCAGATGCGCTTTCGCTGGCCATGTAGTTATGCTCCTGCACAGGGAAGAGGTAGTCGGTATTGTGCTCAGCATTCTCTGTGGGCCATGCAGCCTCGCTGCCGGAGGTGAAATCGCACACCCAGCCGTACTTATCTTCCAGAATGCTGCGCATGAAGTCGTGCATAGCGGCAGACTCATTGATCCAGGTCTTGACGACGCGCTGGTCACACTTACCGGAGGCGTAGCGGGAGATCTCGCTCAGCAGTTTTGCCTTATCGGTGGCGGGTTCGCCAGCCTCCTTAGCGGCAGCAGAATCAACAGCGCCGTACCAGTGACGGGTGTCCTGCACGTTGGCGTTCTGCTCGATAACACGGAAGTTCAGGCCGTTGGCAGCAGCATAGGCGGCAGCGAACATACCGCCGTTGCCTGCACCCACGATCAGGATGTCGGTGTCCACGGTCTCAGTGATGGCAGTCTCGTCGATATCAGGCTCTTTGCCCAGCCAGTCGTTTGCGTCGCCTGTGGGCAGCTGCACGCTGGACACCACGGCCTCACCCTTTGCCTGTGCGTAGCAGCTCTTGGCAGCCTTCATCACGGCATCGGAGGTGATGGTAGAGCCGGAAACGCCGTCGATCTCGGCAGAACCAGCAGCCAGCAGCTGCTCACGCAGCTCATCGGCAGCGGCAGCGCCGAAAGAAGCGGTCTCGCCGGAGGTGTCCACCACCACGTCGGTGACAGCGCTGTCGGAGAAGGTCATGGTGACCTTGACGGTGGAGGAGATGCCCTCGGCAGTTCCCTCGTAGGTGCCGGGAATGTACTGACCGGCAGCACCGGAGGCAGTGGAGCTGGAGGCGGAATTGCAGGCAGCCAGTGCGCCGGCAGTGACACCGCTCATGGCGGCGGCAGCGGCGATTTTCAGAAAGCCCTTGCGGGAAATCTTGTTCATAGGTACGCTCTCTTTCTTTTTGTTCTTCTTTTGTGTTCCTTCTTATCGTGCAGCAAAGCAAAAGGCACTTTGCCGAATCCTTAACAATTGTAGCGTAGAAGGGTGCGGTTTACAATTCATATTTTTTATATTATAATTTAGGCTAACCTAATGTATTGCAGGAGGGAGAAAAGCATGAACGAGAGCGCACTGGAAGGCTTTGTAAAGATCGTGGAGCTGAAAAGCTTCTCGGCAGCTGCAGAGGCGCTGTATCTTTCACAGTCGGCACTTTCACAGCAGATCCGCACGTTGGAAGGGCAACTGCAGTTTGAACTGTTCCAGCATGTACCGCGCCGGGTGATCCTGACCCCGGCAGGCCGGGACTTTTACCCCAAGGCAAAGCAGCTGGTGGCCTTGTATCAGGCGGCAGTGCGCCATGCCCGTGCGGTACAGCAGCAGGAAAAGCCGCCGGAACGGCATCTGGTCATTGCATGGAGCCATGAGGCGATGCGGATGTTCGGGTACGACCTGTTTTCTCTGACGAACGAGCTGTGTCTGCAATACACGTCTATTATGATGCAGTGCGCCAGTCGCAGCGAGGTCTGGCGCAGTCTGAAAAAAGGGGACGCGGACCTTTCTTTCCAGTTGGAAAGTGCGGAATTTTACGCGCAGGGGCTTACCTTTGTGCCGCTGTTCTATGTGCCGGAGCTTTGCATCCCCATCCACCCGCCTGCCGATATGCCGACGAGCAGGCTGACTCTGGAGCAGGCGCTGCAATACCGCTGGCTGCCCATCAAGGAGATGTACCAGACGGTCTACGAAACAAGTCTGCTGCAGGAGGGGATGGACCGCGGGGTAGAGTTTACGCCGGTGGGCGGCATCCGCAGTGCACCCTACGGAGACCCGGCGCTCAAGATGGTTCCTGCAGTCTATTACCGCAGACCGGATCTCAGCTTTGTGCGGGTACTGGACTGGGGCAGGGGACACCGGTTTGGCATCGTGCTGGGACAAAAGCGCGGGGACCCGTTGGTGATGGCCTATGTCCGCGCTTTGCAGCAGCTGCTGCCGTCCCTCTCGGAAAAGCTGTTCGGCCTGAAGCTGGAAGCGGTGGAGGAATAAAGAAAAAAGAAAACCCTCTCAGGCGCATTCGCGCCAGCTCTCCCGAAGGGAGAGCTCTATTGCAGCTGACCGGTAACTGCTGAAAAGCTCCCCCTCTCGGGGGAGCTGGCATCGCGTAGCGATGACTGAGAGGGTAAACAAATAGCACCTACTGCCTTCGGAAAGGAAGGCGGCAGGTGCTATTTTTGTGCTTATACTGCGATGACGGGCAGCTTACTCCACCACGTCCTCGAACTGGCTGTTGTACAGATCGGCGTAGAAGCCGCCTGCTTCGATCAGCTGGTCGTGGGTGCCCTGCTCCACAATGTCGCCATCTCGCATCACAAGGATGAGGTCGGCATCCCGGATGGTGGAAAGACGGTGTGCGATCACAAAGCTGGTGCGGCCCTCCATCAGGCGGTCCATGGCGGTTTGGATGCGCTGCTCGGTGCGGGTATCTACACTGCTGGTGGCCTCGTCCAAAATCAGGATGCGGTTATCTGCCAGAATGGTGCGGGCGATGGTGAGCAGCTGCTTCTGGCCCTGACTCACGTTGGAAGCGTCCTCGTTCAGCTCCATCTGGTAGCCGCCGGGCAGGGTGCGGATGAAGTGATCGGCGTTGGCAGCCTTGGCGGCGGCAATCACTTCTTCGTCGGTAGCATCCAGACGGCCATAGCGGATGTTCTCCATGATGGTGCCCTTGAACAGCCATGTGTCCTGCAGCACCATGCCGAAGCCCTCGCGCAGAGCGCTGCGGTCAAAGTCACGCACATCGTGGCCATTCAGGGTGATGGAACCGGAATCCACATCATAGAAGCGCATGAGCAGCTTGACCATGGTGGTCTTGCCTGCGCCGGTAGGGCCGACGATAGCCACCTTCTGGCCGGGCTTGACCTCGCAGCTGAAATCGTGGATGATGGTCTTGTCCGGGGTGTAACCGAAGCGAACATGACTGAATGTCACCTGACCGTTGATGCAGCCGGGGTCGGCGCGGCGGGCCGGGTCTGCCTGCTGATCCTCTTCCGGCTCGTTCAGAAACTCGAACACCCGCTCAGCGGCAGCGGCCATGCTCTGCAGCATGTTGGACACCTGAGAAAGCTGCTGGATGGGCTGGGTGAAGTTCTTGACGTACTGGATGAAGGCCTGAATGTCACCGATGGTAATGGTGCCGTTTGCCGCAAAAATGCTGCCCACGATGGCCACTGCCACGTAGCCCAGATTGCCCACAAAGTTCATAATGGGCATCATCAGGCCGGAGAGAAACTGGCTCTTCCATGCGGATTCGTACAGCTTGTCGTTGGCGGCGTTGAAGTCGTTCAGCACCACGGCCTCGCGGTTGAAGGCTTTGACCACGTTGTGGCCGGAGTAGACTTCTTCCACCTGACCGTTCACAACGCCCAGAATGGCCTGCTGGGCCTTGAAGTATTTCTGGCTGAACTTGACCACGATGAGCACCAGCACCAGCGAGACCGGCAGGATCAGCAGGGCGATCAGGGTCATCTTCGGGCTGATGGACAGCATCATTACCAGCACGCCGATCATGGTGGTCACACTGGTGATGAGCTGGGTGATGCTCTGGTTCAGGCTCTGGCCCAGCGTGTCCACATCGTTGGTGATGCGGGACAGCACCTCGCCCACGGTGCGCTTTTCAAAGTAGGCAAGGGGCAGGCGGTTGATCTTTTCGCTGATCTGCTTGCGGAAGTCGTAGCAGACTTTCTGGGAAAGGCCGGTCATGAGCCAGCCCTGAATAAAGCTGAAGGCGCTGCTCAGCAGGTACATGCCCAGCAAAAACAGCAGGATGCGGCCGATATACACAAAGTCGATGCTGCCGGTGCCGCGCAGCTTGGCGATCCAGCCGGTGGCAAGAGCCGTGGTGGCCTTTGCCAGCACCTTAGGGCCTGCAATATTGAAGATGGTAGAAAGAATGGCAAATACAATGGCGGTAACGAGCGAAAGGCGGTAGCGGCCAAGGTTGCGCACAAGCTGCAGCAGGGTGCCCTTGAAGTCCTTGGCGCGTTCGGTCGTCATGCGTCCGGGTCTTGGCATATCACTCACCCTCCTTTTCGGTATTCAGAGATTTGAGGTCCAGCTCCTTCTGGCTCAGCTGGCTGCGGGCGATCTCCTGATACTCCGGGCAGGAAGCCATCAGCTGGGCATGGGTGCCCTTGCCCACCAGGCGGCCTTCGTCCAGCACCAGGATCTGGTTTGCGTGCAGCACAGTGGAGATGCGCTGTGCCACAATGATAACGGTAGCGTTATCGGTCTGGGCTTTCAGTGCACGGCGCAGGGCAACATCGGTCTTAAAGTCGAGGGCAGAAAAGCTGTCGTCGAACAGATAAATTTTGGGGTCCTTGGCAATGGCGCGTGCAATGGAAAGGCGCTGCTTCTGGCCGCCGGACACATTGGAGCCGCCCTGTGCAATGGGGCTTTGGTAGCCCTGCGGTTTTGCGTCGATGAACTCGGTGGCCTGCGCAATGGCAGCGGCCTTTTTCACATCGGCATCGGTGATGTGCTCCCCGCCGAACTTCAGGTTCGAGTCGATGGTGCCGCTGAACAGCACGCCCTTCTGGGGTACATAGCCCAGCAGGTCGTGCAGCTGTGCCTGCGGCATATTGCGCACATCGATGCCGTCCACGGTCACGCTGCCGCCGGTGACATCATAAAAGCGGGGGATGAGGTTGAGCAGGGTGGATTTGCCGCAGCCGGTAGAGCCGATGATGGCGGTGGTTTCGCCGGGCTTTGCGGTAAAGCTGATGTGCTCCAGCGCATCGCTGTCCGCACCCGGGAAGCGGAAGCTCACATCGTGGAACTCTACCTCACCCTGCCAGTTTTCGTGCTCCTGCGCGGGCTTTGCAACAGCTTCGTCCGGGTCGTTGATGGTGGCTTTGGTGCGGATCACCTCGTCGATGCGCTCCGCAGCCACACCGGCGCGGGGCAGCATGACGGCCACCATGGCCAGCATCAGGAAGGACATGACGATCTGCATGGTGTAGGTGATGAATGCGATCATCTCGCCCACCTGCATGGTGCCGTTGTCCATGGCCTTGCCGCCGAACCAGACGATCAGCAGGCTGGTGCCGTTCATGATGAGGGTCATAAAGGGCATCATGGCAACCATGGCATGGTTGGTGAACAGCTGGGTGCTCATCAGGTCTTTGTTGGCCTTGTCGAAGCGCTCCTCCTCAAACTTTTCACGGCTGAAGGCACGCACCGGCATGATGCCGGTCAGAATCTCGCGGCTGACGAGGTTCAACCGGTCCACCAGCTTCTGCATGATCTTGAACTTGGGCATGGCCACACTCATCAGGAAGAGGATGAGCAACAGCAGAACGGCCACATCCAGCACGATGATCCAGGAAAGGCCGGTGCTGCTGTTCAGCACATGCAGCACGCCGCCAATGCCCAGAATGGGCGCATAGGCCACCATGCGCAGCAGCATGACGCAGACGAACTGCACCTGCTGGATGTCGTTGGTGGTGCGGGTGATGAGAGATGCGGTGGAAAAATTCTCGATCTCTGCATTGGAGAACCCGATGACGCTGGCAAAGGTCTCACGGCGTAGGTCGCGGCCAATGGCGGCGGACACACGGGAGGCGAGGAAGCCCACCGCAATGGACACAGCCACCATCAGCAAAGTCAGGCCCAGCATCTGGCCGCCTACGCGGTAAAGGTAGCGCATCTGCACATCGTGGGCAATGCCCTGTGCCTCGTATTCCAGCTGCACCAGCAGCATGGACTGGCTTTTGAGGTTCTCAATCAGGGTATCATCCAGACTGGCAAAAGCACCGGTCAGCTGCTGCTGGACAGCTTCGCGGGTGAAGCCGGGCATCTGGCTCATAGCGGCAAACTGGGCGCATACGGTGTCCAGATCTTCGGCAGTGGGGGTGACGGTCTCGCTATCCGTGGTGGTGCTCTCAGAGGATGCCGCCTGCATGTCAGCAAGACCGGTCATGCCCATGGTGTCCTGCCCGGCGGGGGCGTTCGCTGCCTGCGCGGCGGCCATATACAGCACGATGTCCGGCGTGGTGACGGCATCCTCCAGCGCGGTGCGCTCGTCATCGGTCAGGTCGGTGCGCAGCTTCAGCACGCCGTCGTCCTGAAGATAATACCCGTAGGCGTTCTGGAGCGCATCAGCGTCCTCTTCGCTCATCAAAAGCGTGAGGGCATCCAGCGTGCTCTGGCGTATCGTTTCCGGCAGGGGGCTTTCAATGCCGCCCTGCTGGATGCCGGTGTCCACGATCCTGCTGGTGTAGTCCGGCAGCGAAAGATCGCAGTACGCCTGCACGAACAGCAGCGCGAACACCACAAGACAGACGGCCCAGTGCCGGGCCAGCTGCTTGAAAATTTTCGTCATAGTTCGGTTCTCCCTTCGTTGTTTTTTGCTTCACGGGAAGCGTTTTCCGCAAGGATGGCATCCATCAGTGCGCCGCGCAAAGTATTCATCTGCTGCACCTGCTCCGGTGTCAGCCGGGCCATCACGCAGGCAAAATAATCGCTGAGGGCATCCTCACACCGGGCACAGGCGGCGTAGCCCTCCGGCGTGATGCGCACCAGCGTTTTGCGCCGGTCAGCCGGGTCCGCTTCGCGCAGAACAAGGCCGTCCTGTTCCAGCTGGCGCAGGCTGCGGCTGATGGCCGGCAGCGGCTGGTGTGCCTCCCGGGCAAAATCGGAAACATACACCGCTCCGTTCTGCCCATGGGTACTGATCGTGTGAGCCAGACCCTCCAGCATGGGAAAGTGGCACTTGGGACAGCCCCGCAGAGCCGCCTTCATGCCGGCCCGGGACGCCTTGCTCAGCCGTCCAAAAAAATGGCACAGACCGTGAAAGCTCGCGGCGGCTTCGGTCTCGTTCAACATTCTATCCCTCCTCATTGCAAAATGCTTAACAGCTGTTAACTATTAACGCCTGACAATAATATTCCTCCGGCACCCAGAATGCAAGGGCAGTTTAGGATAATTTTAAAAAAGTTCACAAAAAGGGGAGGGCGGCAGAAAGCC
>OIMF01000053.1_pt1 | contig 44252 bp, 55 predicted proteins | sample 1584701 | NCBI WGS metagenome assembly OIMF01 (sample SAMN02674697, study PRJEB24791) | human gut metagenome, SKBSTL033 | isolation source: stool | host: Homo sapiens | place: USA | reverse complement strand
GCGCAAAGGTAGGTTTAGGGAACATGCGTGTCAAGGCGGAAAATAGAATGCTTACACCTTGACTAACAATATTAATGGTATTGTTACAGAGATGAACGGCTGTACTTTATAAGTCAGCCGTTTTTTAATATTGCATTATAAAGAAGATTTTGGCTCTATCCCTGTATAACGTAAATATTTATATAATGTTCTAGTTGAAATATGCAAGATAGAGCAGATTTCTCTTGCTGAATACAAAGGTTCTCTAGACAAATACATTTTTTTAGCCTGCTCAGCTTTTTTTTTCGCTTCATTGCTCAAACCTGCTTTACGCCCTCCTGTCCTTCCTTCTCGTTTAGCAATCTCCCAACCGGCAGCTGTCCGTTCTTTCCTTAAGACCTGATCAATCTCTGCAAGCATAGAAAAAAAAGGGATTAGAAACTTACCTGAAGAAGTTGAAGTATCAATATTATGAGTTATATCTAATAAATCGGCTCCTTTTTCCTGAATAACATCAATATTGTTTCTAATTTCCTTCATTGATCTGCCCAAACGATCCAGAGACCAAACACAAAGTATATCACCGGCTCTAAGATCCTGTAAAGCTCGCTCGAGTTCTGGACGTTCTTTAAAAGCTGACTTTTTTTCTTGATATATTTTCTCACAACCTACTTTTTGAAGGGCTTCCAACTGTAATGTTGGATTTTGTTCTGAAGAACTGACTCGCACATAACCTATTTTCATATTCTATCTAATTCTGTTATTTATTCCGTTTTTCCATCTCTTCTTTAATAAGTTCTGCTTCGATGGGAGATAGTTTAGGCAGCTTAACAGTTCCCGGACTTTCCATTTGATAAGTTATTACTTCACTTAATAACAGCTTCAAATCATATAAAAATTCTAAGCTACAACCATTCTGCTCATAAATATTTATTGCTGCTTTCAAAATTTCAGGTAGACATTTATCATCTCCTTGAAAAACGATAGCTGGAATATCATTATGAATACAGTCTCTTAACAATTTAAATTGGTCTTTCATATTTACTATATAATTACACTTCTATTGATTCAACGAATTTAAGCAGCGATACGACCATCTCTGAATGAAATGAAAGCTGATCAAAAAGTTTATGTGTCTTCAACATCTCAATCGCTGCATCAGCTGTAATCACTCCTTGTTCATAAAGCCGGATCGTTGCATATAACTGGTCATTCGCAACAGGTCCCATTATTAAATCATATCTGTTCTTTCCTTTTCCCTTCCGATTATTGACAACAAACTCCAACCACTCTTTGGTTGCACCCTCAAACCAAAGGACAGAAAACTCCCTGGTAAGAATATTATCAGGAATTTCATAAATGGAAACAACTGCTTTTTTGCTCTGTTCCCGGTTTTGTTTAAGTATAGCCCACTTTTTAGCCTGCTCAAAATTGGTTGTGGTATAAAAACCTTTTCCGAAGTCTGTAGCCTTCCGTCCTCTTTGTATATTGGGGCTTTTTACAATAACAGTTGAACCGTGATATAATTTCATTTCTTTTTACTAATATAAGTTGTTATAGTGTCTAGTATATATTCTGTATCTTGTGTATGTAGCATTTCAAAATTATCATATAGAAAATCAAAAACGCCATAAGACGAAAACAGTAAAAGAGCCTCTTTTGCTGTCACTTTTTTTTGTTCTCTGTAGTTTTCAAGACAAAACACCTTAAAAAGCAAGATTTTAGTATTGTTATTTTCTACTTTCTTTTGTTCTGATTTCTCTTTTTCCAATATATCATAAAGCGATAATGTACTTGAATACCAAAGTTTGGTATTCTCATCCAGCAATGCTTTGTACAGTCTGGAAGAATAGATATAATACAGCGCATCTTCCAAAGGAAGTGCCTTTTTCTGCATAACCAACTCTACCAAATCTCTCATTACAAATGGTAGTATGGCAATCCCAGGTTCTTCTTGAAATGTTTCCATTATATTCTTTCTCATTAATCTAGTTAAACATTACTTTATGGTCATTTATCCCAATCGTAATTATCGTAATCAATTTCCTTTCCCTTAGCATGGCATTCAGCCACATAATCAGCCCATTTTTTTCGCTTCGTCACATCAAAAGGCATACGTAGAAACTCATCCTTCCAAGGCTGTATAAAGTAACCAAAATCGTGTTTGTTCGTTACATATTGAACGGCATCTCTAATGGCATCATACTCGTATCCTTCTTGTAATAATGGTGTATCACCCAGTTGGGAATAGATGTTAGCCACTTCACGAAGCATCTTTGCAAATTCTTTGTATGTGGCAAAATTTTCTTTTTTATCCATAATCATTCTTTTTTGTTGAGTATTAATTTTTTTCGATGAAAGTATTGGTTGTATTCAACACTCCGGCTGAATCCCGATTTTTACCATCACGCACAAAAAAACTATCGCTTAACAGCCTTTCATAATCGATTTTATTCATAAGAATAACACTCGCATTGCCATCTATATACAGTTTGCATTGCATGAATTGAGTTCCTTTTACTTCCTCAATTACATCTATTTGCATTGTTCTTTTTTTACTCATATCTAATCTTAAATGAATTTTTTATTGTATTCTTTTATAGCCATCTGTAGCTCTTCAGAACTTGAAGCCTCATAAGTCTCATCTTTATTACAATAGCAATAGCTGCTGCCGTAACTGCACACATTGAATGTATTGTTCAGCGTTTCGCCATATTCCCATCGTGCATTCGGATTCGGTATCCTACCTTCCTGAAGCCACTGCCATTCCGTTTTCATATTCTCACGAAAAGCCATAGCTTTCTTATATTTATTTTCTCTTTCCTTTGATGCTTTATTATATTCCTTTTGCTTTGCTTTAATTATAGCATTTGCAGCTTCCTTATCTTCATGTACTTCATGTTCACTATAATATATTGCTTTCTTAACATGAACACAATTAGTCCATCGCTCTTCTCCTTTGGCTTTTGGATTAGGAATATATCCAATTTTAGCCCATTGTAAAGCAGTTAATTCTTTCATGTCTTATGATTATATTTCTGTTTCGTTTTACGCTAATTCTGTTTCAATAAACTTCATCATCTGATTGTGAAAAGAACCACTCCTTTTTTGCGCAGCCTTACAATCATCAATGGAAAGATTCGATTCCTTAATTATCCCTATTGCGATTGCTGGCATATCTCTGACTACTACAATATGCTGAACAGCAAACCAAATACCATCAATAAATTCATTATTCATATCTTCATTTTATTGGTTAAAACTCATGTTCACTTTCATTTTACTATATGCAAATATAGTAAAATATTTAAGTAAAACAAAAAAGTAAAACGTTTTTTTTGTTCAATATTAAAGAATTACACATTTTATCTAAGTTATACCAAAAGTAAAACAACTTATTCCTTCTTCTTAGTTCTAATTAAATGAGATTGTCGAATTATTGCTCTTGGGGTAGGAATGGCAAGACCGTCTTTTAAACCGGCATGTAAAAGTGTATTTTTTTTTATGCCTAAACGCTCTTCTGTTAATCCCTCTTCTGGATTATCAAAAATAGCTGATATACTTCCAAAATAATAATCCTTTCTCTCGAAAATTAAATGTACATGAACTACTTTTATCATAAAAACAAATTTTTAACAATGAATATCTACAACTAAATAAGCTTTATTTGGAAGTTTACAAAAATCATACAATCAAAAAGAGCTTAAAAATAGACCTGTCATTTTGTCACTCCCCCTCTTTATTTTTCCGAAAGTATGAAGATGTAAAGTGAAGGAAAAATTTTATTTTTCCGGTCATTTCCAGTTTCCCCCTATGGGGGATTATAGGGGGTTAGGTTTTTAGGTATATTAGGTATATGGTGTAGTGTTTTACACAGCTAGGGAAAATATGATTTTGTTAAACAACTGATAATCAAATATTTATAATTAATTAAAAAAACTCATTCAATCTTAGAAGGTGTAGTGTTTTACACAGCTGGAATTTAAAGTGTAGTGTTTTACACAGCTAGAAACACTAAAGTGTAGTATTTTACACAGCTGGGAACACTAAAGTGTAGTATTTTACACAGCTGGAAATGCAAATAAACGTGAAAAGTGTAGTGTTTTACACAGCTAAATTAGTCTGCTGTTGGAAAAACAAATTCACTCGGCTCTGATGCAACCTTTGGAGCTTTACTTGCTAATCCAAAATCTTCAGGTTGTTTTCCAAATACACGAAAAAAATTCTCTCGATATACTTCTTCCTTTAAAGCTTTGTTCTGAGAAGAATTAGCCCATGCCAAATATTCTTCATACAAATTCTGATCAGCTTTTATCTCTGCTACTTTAGCTGTTCTTTCTCTTCCTATACTACAATGAGGAAAAGCTAAACCTGCATATTTCCATAGCAAGTCACTATAAAACCTTTGAGTGAAGGTAGCAGTATAACGTTCATCGAAATACTCTAGTGTCTCTTTTGAAAATTCAAATTCAATTGTATAAGCCCACTTATCATTTTCACCCTTTATATATCTGAATTGAAAATTCGTATATTTCAAATACCGATTTATTCCATTAAGTATTTTTGTTACATTTCTTTTCCTCTCTTTATTTTCCTCAAAATTAAGATTAAAAAGTTTAGCCAATTGATCTACAGTCAGCCTATAACTAGGTAAGGAACCAGATCTGATTTTATATTTTATAAGAAAAATCATCTTGGATAATTCCAAATAAAAATATCTATACTTATTAGGAAGTATCCTATAATCTTGGCTTTCAATAAGATTATAAAGCGTATATACAGAGTCTTTTATTAGATTATTTAAAGACGCACTATATAACCTCTTAGTGCCTTTTTTAGTTTTAAAATTAGTCTTAATCTCAAATTTAGTAAGAATTTGGATAAAAATATATGAGGTTGTTCCATTAGCGACAACAGGATAAGAAATATTCTCTAAACCTAATTTATAAAGCGCAGCTTCAAAAACGGTTTCTACTGGATGAATAATTTCTTCTCCATTTGCATCCTTAAAAATATAATGGGGAGAACGCTTTCCAAAAAGATCCTTCATCTGTTCTTGAGATAATTTCCTTTGCAATTTTGTTCTATCATAGCCCATTTTTTTACAAAAGTCCTCAATGGAAAACCAAGATTCACCAAATAAATCTTTTACATGATTGCCACAAAGATAAATTATAATATCTAACATGACACTTCCACCTGATTCATACAATCTTTCTATAAGCCCAGAATTATAACTTTCACTCAATAATCTAGGAACCCGGTTTAATTCTTTTTCCATGATGAACTTTTATATTATGTATAGCAAAAGAAAGCTTTCAAAGCTAAGCAAACTTCTGCTATACTTTTTTTATTTATCTTTATTACGCAAAGTGCTCTCCATTTTTTTATCGTAGGCTTCACCTCTTGATACCAGATATTCAAACATTACAGTATCGTCTATCACCTTTACATGGAAAGTAAAGAAAGCTCTATAATCTCCGATACGAATACGATAAACAGATTTATATCCTGTCAATCTAGTGCAATCGGTTATTTCATTTATGCTGGTAGCTCTCTTGACCTCACGTATCATATCAAGAACTGAAAGCTGCATTTTCCCAGACAGTTTGTCTACTGCCTTTAAAAAGGGTTTAGAATAATCTACTTTCATAAACCATACTTCTTCTCAAACTCTTCTTTTTCTTCAGTGCTTACCATTACATGACCATCAGGTTGTGTCCTAGAAAGATGCTCATAAGTTGCTACATCATCTATCTTAGATGCTGCATCAATCAATAAACTTTCCATAAAAGCCTTAGTGGACTTCCCGGTTTTAGCAGCCTGAACAGCTAAAATAGTAATCACATTTTTAGGAAGATCAACAATCTTCTTTCCTTTGGCAGTTGTTATCGTAGTTTCCATACCCTATTGTTTTTTAAATTAATAAATATCTATATTTGCATGAATTTAATCATGCACAAATATATAACTTATATATGATATATACAATATATAAGTTGTATAAAATATAAATGTTACATACAATTATACATCTTTTAATTATTAAAATACAATGGATAAACAAACTTTAGAAGAAGCATTCCGGGAATTAATAAAACAAAGAAAATGGTACATCAATTCTTTACGCTCACCAGTTCAAGCAAAGAATGATAAAGCCACTTTTTTAAAAGGTGGAAAAATACCAGAAGAAAGAATCAGAAATTATCTTTCTGCGGCTGGATGGAAGTGTATTCAACCTGAACTATGGAAAAAAATAATCGAATAACATTATTTAACTACTAAAATCTTGCTATTATTAAGCAATATTACATCTTTGCATTCAATAAAACGAACGTTTTTTTAAACAGTTTACCTATTCGTCACTTCATAAATACCACTTTCTTTTCTTGCTTTTTTAACCCTATCCCTCAATATCCCGATTATTGGAATTTTATTATCTACTCCAAACATATATAATATAGGATCTGAAGAATCACCAGATATAACTTTAACCGTTTTATTTCCTAATAAAATCTGCCAAAAACCTTGTTTTTCTGCGTAATCTATGACCCTATACAATTCTAAATGATCCTCATGCCGTATAAATATGCCATGTTTAAAAATTAACTCGTCTTTTGTTATTATCCACCGAGTCGCAAATAGCATATCTATATATGTATAACACAGCATAATCCAAGCGACTAAACATATTCCTAATAAAATATAGTATAATATTTTATCAAGTAGAAGATATTGAATCAAGACAGGTATCAAAAAAACAATGACTACAAGTAAAAAATACCGAGCAATCCAATAACCGAGTTTAGGCTTTAATGTTATAGTCGCTTCACTATTCATTCTTTATTATTTATATTAGTATAATATAAAGACTTGGTTTTATTACCTAGATCTGGAACAGAAACAGTTTCATTATATATCTCTTTCCCATTTCTATAAACTACCATTTTCAGTGTTCCACTCACCTCACTAATTATGACACCTTGAACTGATATATACATTACTTTATCTGATGTTACATAAATTCTTCTATTCTCAAAATTTTCATCTACAGAACTCTGCCCTGCAACATCACCTGTGGACGCATCCAAAATTGAGATATTATCAGAATTAGTTATATGCACATTAGCAATATAATCCTTTCCAGATGCTTCTAATTCTATTTTATATATAGCAGCATCATTCACTACAGGTTTATCATCATCACTACAAGCTACAAAGAATATCATAGTCAACAAAAACAAATAAAATTTTACTTTCATAATTCCTACCTTTAAATTAAAAACATATTCATTTTTTACTTACTTTACCAAAACATTTTTTCATATCTGGAGATAATATGAAAGCTGCTCTCTTTTCCTGTTTTACTTTCATTAATGGAGGTGTTATAGCATATCGACATTCTAATATCTTTGCTATTACCTCTTCATTCTTTCTTTTATCATAAATAGAGTGAAATGCCTGTTTTTTTATAGAATCAAGCTTTACTTGCGCTTCATTTATATTATTCTGATATGACTCCAAATCTACACCTGCATATTTGGCAAATGACATCTTCGTTTTTGCACTTTCCAGTTCTTTTGCCAATATAGAAATTTCCTTTTCTTTTTGTATCTCAAAACGCTCTTTTAAAACAGCTAAACTATCAGCAACCGTAATATCTGTAATACCAGAAACTTCTAAAATTTCAAATTTTAGATTTGTTCGCATACCATTTTTATCTGTCTGAACCCAATCAGCCACCGCCTTTTCATAATCTGGGGAACCACAAGATGAAAAGCACCAAACTAAAAGAAAAAACAATAAATTCTGCTTCATATCTATATTATATTAAAAAATTAAGACTCTTGTTTTCCATGATCCGAAGAAACATTTGCTCCTTCAGTTTTCTCTTTTGATTTTTTCTTTACCTTTACCTCTTCCAATATATCATTAACTTTCTTAATTATAGAAAAATAGTGCTGATTTACTATTTCTTCCATAATTTCATCTTCTAATTTTTCATTTCCATCACCTAATTTCACAGGTTTTGAAAATTGAGGTATTGCTTTATCGACAAAGGTACACATTTTAAATTGTGTATTAAAGAAAGGTGGCTTTCCACCTGCCACTTTTCCTATAAAATGCCCAACACTCTGTCCTGCAACATCACGAGCTTTCACTACTTTCTCTTTTTGCAAAGATTCAGTCATACTAGCCGTTCCTGATTCCTGATGTGAATAAGATTCCTGAGCTTCCTTAATCTCACCCAATAAGTTTTCTATATCTTTTGCCGTTTTTTCGTTACCTGTCATTCCATAAGCTTGTGTTCCACATGAAGACTTAAGAATGTTTGCACTTTTCTCTCCATAGTCCCTGACCGCTTGATTGAAGTCCTGAACAGCCAATATCGTAGCTACATAATGCTTTCTTGCAGTACCAATGAAGGTATCAATCCCTTGCAAAGTAATAGTTGGGAACTCGTCAACCATAAAAACACTCTTAGCCTTACCAGGATTATTCATTTGCGACATAAGCACACTCACAATACAAGATATCGGTGGTGACACAGATTCCTTTATTGATGGAGCATTACCTATACACAGTAGCGTAGGATGATCAGGATTAGTTATATCCAAAGAGAACTCTTCTTCGGGAAGTGGCGACAACACCCAGAAGATGTATTTGTTGTTCAACATGACCAAAGGAGTCTGTGCGGATGATACGGCTCCGGCTGTCTGCTGTTGTGCGCCCAACTTCCAGGCGGTCAGCATCGAGGACATGTTCAATGCGATTTCAGGATCTTCCGACAGCCAGTGGAATACCAGGTTGCTGTCCGAAAGGGCAAGGGCTATCACATGGGGCAACGTACAGATACCAAGCTTCCTATCCTTGAAACATTTATAGGCGATTGAATAGACATAGTTGATGGCGTTGTTGGCCCAAAAATCAGTTTTTTCTTTCCAACTTGCTTCCAGGTTCTTCATCAGTGTCATGATGATATTACGGATGAATAGCGATTCGTTACCCTTTGACATGTATTGTGGGGAAAGTACGTTTACCCTGACTGTGCGCGACATATCCACAAAGTTGATATAGGCGAAACGGGGCGTTTCCATTCCTTTGTTCCGGAAATGTTCGATGCTTCCGTATGCGATGCGTGAAAGGATGGGCGACTTTTCCTTGGTCGGATCGCCTTCCCAATCATACACGAAACCTGCATAATTTCGTTCGGCGCATTGATAGATGATTCCTTTGATCCAACTCTCTGACTTTCCACTGCCCGGACCGCCGTCGATATAGACATTCTGCTGCGGTTTATGGATAACTAGTGGTCCGGAGGCGGTTTCAAAGCGGAAGTAGAAAGCCGATTCTTCCCGGCTTAACCCGAAAATGCTATCATCGGATTGGGCATGACGCCGGATGAAATAAGGTAGAGTCTTGATGACAATCAGCGTGTACGCTACGAATAGAATGGGAAATACAAATAGGTTATACCACGCTGATAATTGGCTGAATCCGATAACCAGCATGGATGCCGTAACCAGTGTTATACTGGTGTAAACCCATTTCTTGTTTTCGTCTTTCACTTTGCCAACCGGAAAGAGAAAAGCGAGGCCTCCGATCAGGATAACGTAGAGAAACCGGAATAGGATATCTTTCTCCATCAGCCTTTCCCACATGGCCGGATTACGTAGTGGGGTGTATAATCCCGTAACGATAGCCCACTGGAATAGTACGGCTGTCCCGATGAGCGTAGATAGCAGGATCAGGATGAATGACAGGTCTTTCTTCTCTCTTTCCATACCCGTTGCTGTTATTGGGGTTGTCCGGATGCCGTTACGTTACCGCTCTCTTTTTTCTCTGCCTTTCCCAGTAACTCAATGCGTGAGACGGTCAGGCTGACGGATGGGATATGGCTGCCGTCATCTTTTTGAAACACGTCGGCATATACGTCTCCGCATACATATACTTGCGTTCCTTTTTTCAGATACTCAAAGACTTTACTTTCGTAATTCACGAAACAGCATACCCATAGGGTCTGTTCCTCGTTGTTCACGTTCTTGTACTTGGTGGATACATGGAAGTTGAATCCTTTTCCATTTTTGTTCTGCCGGGCATCCGCACCGACATAACCGATAATTTGTCCTGTAAACATAATGATAGTTTTTAAAAGTTTATAATCCGAGCTGTAGCTCATTCATATTTTTCATGGCTGACTCCGCTTCCATGGAAGGCAGCGAAATGCCGAAAGTGCTGTGTAGCGTTTCAAGGTTGTCGGCTGTAGGATGGTTTGCCGCAACACTTTCCAATAACCGGGATGAAGGAGTAAAATCTTCGTTTTTCATCTGCTCCAATACCGGACGGTTGTTTTGCAGAACGGCCTGTATGAACCGTTCCTCCGGTGTGAGGTACTGTTCCATCCGTGCGGTATGTTCCTGAATCATATTGCTGGCTTTTCCTACATCGGCAAGGATGTTGTAGATGAATTTGGGATCTTCTTTCAAGGCTCCCAGCCAGTTTTTTAGATACATAGCATTTTCTTCCCGGATATGGGTGGATATTCCCAGACTTTGCCCGACAGTAGCGGAGGTGAGTTCGGCAACCAGTTCCTCTTTGGCATATTGCTTGTCTCCGAAAATCACGCCTTTTTCCCGGTTCAGATGCTCAGGTTCTCCAGTCGAGTGCGCCATCTCATGCAGTAGTGTGGAGTAGAAATTCTCTCCGTCCTTAAACTGTCCCTTCAGGGGTACAACGATATGGTTTTCTTCTCCCCTGGCATGGTAAGCACTATTTCCTTCCTTGGAATAAATGGGGCAGATCCATTGCTGTTCCCGTACCATCGCATCGATCAGAGGTACGGTGAGCATTCCTTGTTCATCCTTGATGGCTGGTATTTTGAATTGCTCCTTCAATGCTTCCCATTTCTCCGGTTTCGTTTCCTGAAGATTGGTCTGCTGTACGTTGAATACATTGTATGTCTTCAAAAATGGCGTGACCTTGTATTCCTGCTGCTCGTTTTTGTCCAAGTTCTTATATACATCGAAAGGTATTTTCTTTCCATTCTTGTCTCTTACTGAAAAATTCCAGTAAATGACTGGGAATGACTTTTCTCCTTTCAGTATGTTAAGGCCGCTGTCCTTGGCTTGCATGAATGTCATATAGACCGGCAGACTGTATTGCTCTTTTTCCGAAAGTAGAAACAGCATGAAGGAATTTACTCCATTGTAGGTTCTTCCCTCGATATTTTGCGGAAGTCCCCCACCCTTTATCCCGAACCAAGGCTTCTGCCAGTTGTCTTCTACCTGCTTTATCTTCTCGATCATCAGTTCGGCGAAACGCTGTAATGCTTTGTCACTTGCTGTATCCATGATTTATTGATATAGATTTCTGTTCTCGTAATCAAGTAGCCATTGTCTGGCTGTTTGGTTGTTTATCTCTTGATGCTTGGCAGTCATCTCTTCTTGATAGGCTTGTGCAAGCTCTTCTTGTGCTAGTAGAAACTCCAGGTCACTGATTTCTCCTGCAATGTTTTTCTGTACTAATTCATCGTAATTCATCTTTCTTGTTTTTTAAGTCGTTATAAATCATTGAAAGCCCGGTTGATGGTGCTGGCTATCGGACGGGCCATCTCCTTGCTGTTGTCTGGTTTGGGGGTGCTGGCCAGTTTGACATCTCCCAGTGTCTTTGTGCTGCCTTCCATCCCGAAAATCTTTTGTACAGCTATCAGCGTATTGGCTTGCACACCCGTTTCACGCATTCGGGTAAGGTCTTGTTGGGTGAGCCGGTATTCTTCTTTCTGTATCTCTTGTATGATATGAAAGTTGTTGGTCTGTGCGGCATCCAACAGACGTGCCGCCTGTCTTTCATGTTCGCCCTGTTTTTCTGGCTTGGTGCCGAACAGCTGGATGACTTCATGGGTTTGCCTCTCATCTAGATCGTGTTCCTTAACGATTCCTTTGATAAACTCTTCACTGGGTTTATATCCTTCCTCTTTGAGTTTCCCGATCTTTTCAAAGTCATGTTTGCCCACCGCTTCTCTAAATTCAGCTTCCATATTGCGTTCCACTTCGTGCTTCTGGTTCTCTGCCGTTCCCAGACTGATCGCATGGGCTTCCAGTTTAGGTGTCATCGCCTTGATTAGTTCTTGTGCCTTGCCGGGAGTGATGCTCTGTATGTTCTGTATCATGACTCCTTTCTTGTCATCCGTCAGTTGGATGTCGGCGATGAAGTAGCCTTCTGGACTGTGCAGCAACTTGTTCTCCAGAGCATGGCCGTTGGCGAGCAGGTGTTTGTCGGCTTTGGTTAATTTGTAGCCCCCGTATTCGCTGGTCTGCCCAATGACGTCGGGGATCTTGATTTCATGGTTGGTACGCACGATGACAGAGTTCAAATCCCTATCCACTTGCAGCAGGATGTCCTTTCTGTTTACGTGCAGAGGTACGATGTCACCGGCGAGCAGTTGCTCCTTTTCTTTTTTGCCTAACTTTTTTCCCAGTATTTTGTCCGGAATGACCAATGTTTCTTTGCGGTAGAAAACAGAGATACCGTCGTCATTGAAACGGAGTTTTCCGGGTTTGCCGTGTATCTCCATCAGGTCGGACATGACGCCTTTCTCCAGTTTGGTACCTTTGCCGTCGAGGATGTTTCCTTGCCTATAGGCGTATTCGTAGAGCGATTGTCCGGTATAGCATACTTTCAGTCGATGGTCGATGACGGTAAAGCCGTCCTTGTCATGTCCCTTCAGGTTTTCCCACCGCTTGATGCTGATGCCATCCTTCTCCAGCTCAGCGACATATTTAGGATCATTGGCGCGTTCCTTGTTAAAAAGGCCGGATACACGTTCTTTTGATTGGTCACGAAGGTTTTCATCGTACTTTGCTCCGGCTTTTTCCCTGATTTCGATTACGCTTATGCTCAGCTCTTCCCCGTCTTTGCGGAATCGGAAATATCCGTCTCGGTATTCGGTCTGGTAGCCCAGTGATTCGGCGATGCCGCCGAACTGTCCTACGTTGTCGAACATATAGGTGTCTAATGCTTCTCTCAGTTTCATGGCTGTGGTTGGTATAGGGGGTCTGCGGAAAGAATGTATTCGTTCAGTACGGCCAGCTTGATGTGCCTTCCTCCGTTTCGTTCATAGACTTCAATCTCGAAAATCTTGTCATCGGGGATTGTGAATTTGTTGAAACCAAGAACCAGCCGGTTTTGGCTCTTGCCTTTGATTTTCGTGTGGAAGTCTTTTTGATAAATGGGTTCAATGGTTGTTTCCTGTTGGATGGCGTTCTTGCTTTTTTTCTGATCGCGTTGAAAACACTTGATAAACTCGATGTCGTAGTCAATGTAGGATTTGTTCTTCAGGTCGAAGATAAAGAACATGAAGTCTTCATGCACATACAGATTAGCCATTGATAACTCGAATTTGTTCTTGATGATCCCTAGGCTATAGATGTTCCGTTTTTTGGTGCGTAGTTCCTGGATACATTTTTCCATCTCTTCGCTGTTCACATCCACGTGTGCGGTGTATTCCCGTTGATTGTCGAAGTTGTAGGTGAATACGGAGGTGTTGCCCCGTTTGATGGTGATGTGGTAAGTGTTCATGGCCTTATCCACTACAAACAGGTTGGAGTATGCCACGGCATCTTTGGCGGTTGATACTTTCAACTGGTTGTTGTAGGTGGCCAGAGTGAAGGACACCTCGTTGCCGGGCGTTCCGTAAACGATGTCTTCCGGAAAGAAGAATTCGGCCAAATGGAGGTCGCTTAACTTTGCCTGATAGTCATGATGCTGCCATTTTCCGTTGTCCTCGTAGATGTTGGGTTGGGGGTCCGGGGTATCTTCAGGAAGGTAACGGATGTGGTAGGTGTAAACACTTCCGTCAATGCAGACGATGGTCAGGTTGGTTTCTTGGGTGAATGCCTCCGTTCGGGCGGAAAGCCTGACAATTTGCGGAGCTTCCTCTACCCGGCTGGCCATAATGAAATCTTGCTCTCCGATGGCGATGTCTGATACTTGTACAGGGAAGACCAAGTGTTTCACACAGTCGAAAGAGACAAAGATGTCCTTGCGGGTGACGGCTTGCTGATGGGGGCTTCCGTTTTCTTGTGCGGAGAGCGGGAGGCTGCATACAAGGCAGCAGAGCAATAGATGAATGTATTGTTTCATGTTCCGATATGTTAGAGAGGTTATTGAAAAAAAGCAATGAATATGGTGATACCCCACAACAGAAACAGGGTAATACCGAAGGATAAGGTCAACGGACGGATTTCCTTGAAGGTTTTTCCTTTTCGGCGTGATACATAGATCCGGTATCCGAAAAAGAGGGCTGACAGTGCAAGCAGGTAATTGAGTGTGTCTATCATAATTTGTCAATCAATGTTTGAAGGGGATGATTTTTCTTATTCATTTTTTCTTGTTCCATCTGTTCATAGAGCTTCTGAAGCTCGGCTTGTACGGCCTGCCTGCGAAGTTTGGATTCCTGGCTTTCCTCTTGAATATACATCTCGTAATTGGATTTGAGATGTACCTTTACTTGTGAAAGGTTCATATTCAAGATTTGTTTGGCTATTTGGGTGGTGGCGTTTACCACACTGGTCACTTCGCTGGCCATTGTACCGATGGAAGACAATGGCATATCGATGTTCTGAACAAGCCCTTGTTCCATGCGTTTGGCGGCATTGGCTTTTAAGTTGTTGGGCAAATTCAGACCTTCCATGGCATCGTTGTCGAAGACTACTACAGAGACGGGATTGAGATTATTTCCCACCTTCAGGTTGCTTACCACAATATCGAGCCGGTTAGCCCCTAAAGTGGCCACTCCGTAGAATAGGGTATTGGCAGGTATCTTCATGCCGGAAATGGTAATGTCCTGAAGCAATCGCATCCGTACCGTACTGCCTGTTACTACTGTTTGGTCGCCATGGATGCAGGCTTTGAAGAGATTGTTGTTTCCCGGAACAGAGGTGGGTAGCCTGCGTATACGTAAGCCGTTTTCACTCCGGTAAATGGGAGTGCTCTGCATCAGGCTGTCAATGGCTGGACTTCCGGTGGCTGTATTCATTTTCTTTTCCGTTTCGTCGTCTTTGTCATAATTGGAAATTCGTTCATACATCCGTTTGCGGTATTTGTCTGACGCTTCCAACTCTTTGCGGATTCGTGAGTTTTTCTTGGCTTCCCGGATAATCTCGTTGAGTGCTTGTTCATCTTCCAGACCGTTCAACTGGCTTTCCAACTGATGGGAGAAACGTCCGTTCTCCCTACTTCCGTATTCGGACATGACCTCACTGTACGGATCGTTCTGCATACGCCGGATACGTTCCAAAGTGGCACGGTCATATCGTTCTTTCCGGTTTTGCAGCTCAAAATAAAAATCCGAGCCTTTTACTTGGGATTCTTTCATAATACGCGCCTTTTCTTGTTCTTCCAGTTTGTCCTGCTTATAGGCTTCCATTTTGTCATTTACCTTGTCGGCCATTTCCGACTGAGGTTCCAGAAAAGCCTGTGAGGCTGTTTGCATTTCTTTCCTAGGCTGTTCTTTTCCGCTTTCACGAACGAAAAAGACATACAGAAAGAGAATGCCAAGGACTACCGGAATGGCCATCAGCAGTTTGTTCTTGTCTTTGATAAGCTTATTTACTTCCATGGTTGTTCTTATTTGAGGATTCTGATAGGTTTTCATTTCTCTCTCCGGATATCGTCTCTATCGGAGATGTGCCGTCACTTTCCACTGGCTCCGAATAGCGGACTATCCAATCCTCTATCTTGGCTCCGTGTGCGTTTTCCTCGCTTCGTGACAGCATGTCATAGATAGTGAATTCCGCTTCGATCTCTCGTGAGATACTGCCTCGTGCACGATATCCGGTTTGCGTAAAGGTTATCTTCCCGGAAACTGGTATGGTATGGGTGTTTATCTCTATGTCTTTGATACGTACCCCGTAGCGAATGTTTTTTTGAATAAGTGAGTTTAACATATTCACATCGTTATATTCGTTCAGCATTTCTTTCCCTTTGTTACCTATGAGGTTGAGAGCGAGTGATATGTTTTTCTCATAGCTGCTCTCATCAAAGGCATACCAGTTGGTCACAAAGGTTTTCACATGGTTCATGTATTCGTATTGCCGCATATCACTGGCCGACAGGCTGCTTGTCTTATATACTTCACCTTGCTTGTCGATAACAAGGGCTTGGCTGTACGCTTTTTCTATTTTAGTGGACAGATAGACGGTACAGCTGACAAAAGCGATGGTCAGGATAATACAATACCCGGCTGAAAGGCGGATGGTCAGCTTGACCGCATTGTCTGCTCCTTTAAATTTCATCAGGTTCATAGGCTTTATTTTTTTGAATTGTCGTTTATGATACTTTCTCCGATAGAAGCGGCACCACCGACATTGGTCAGCTTGCTTCCAGCTGCCGCACTGCCCATCAGGGCAATGGTGGCCGCCGTAGTGACGATGGATACGGCTTTCGAGATGATTTTCCCGGCATCGCTATGCCCTACGATTTTGGATGAGAGCCAGAAACAGCTGCAATAGGCTCCGAGCAGGGCGAGATCCATTCCGAGATATTGTATTTGTTGTGTAGCGGCATCTACTATATCCGCACTCTCCGTATAGATGTGTTTGAAGGTCTGCCATATGATCTGGTTCAGGATGTTGATGACGGTGAATACCATGCAGGATGAACAGAGAGTCCCGAACCAGACACTTAACTGTTTCTGAAAGACTGGCAACATGCTCACAGCAAAGACAAACGGGCCGAGTATGACCAGTATCTTGACAATGACCACACCGATACCTAATATGATGACCTGTATGATTCCAACCAGCAAGGCCGCAATGGCATGAAGTACAAGGGTGGCAAGGTTGGCAGGATTGAGCAGTTGGACGATCTTTTCCACACTGGAGCGCACACCGGTCATTTCATCTTCTTCGGCTTTTTTGTCCAGTTCGTGTTGCATGGCTCCGGTGGTGTCCTCTCCGGTGGATATTTCTGACTGGAGGCTGTGTTTGTCATATTCGGCAACCATCTCTCCTTGAACGGTGGCAGATTCAGCCATGAACTGCGCAAATTCCTGCGCACGGTCGGAGGTCAGGGAAGTAGCTTCGTTAATGACTTCCATCGTGCCTACAATGGTTCGGGCGATGGGGGTGTACATGCTCAGGCAAAAGAATAGTACCAGACAGCGGGCTATTTCCATCATATCGGGGAATTTGTCTTCATTCGGGCTTAACAATTGGCTGGCTCCATGGTAAAGATAGTTGTATGCCAGGTTGCAGATAAAGCAGATGACACCTACGCCAAAGGCGATGACGGTCATTTGCGATACGAGTTCCATGGTCAGGCCGTCTGTTATCTGGAGTCCCCAGAGAAAATTGTCTTGATTCATATCGCTTAATTGGTATGACGTGTGAAAGCGGCCAACCGTCCTTGATAGTAAGTTTTCCGGTTATGCCCTTTCATGGATTTGTAAATGACCGTGGAACGCACGGATTCGTTAAACTCTCGCATTTCTTCAGCTGCCTTCTCTACCGATTCCTTCACTTGCTCGATGAATGACATGCGGCCTTCCGAGTTCATAGAGAAATAACTGGTCACGGTGGCTACCTTGAACAGTAAATCGGTACTTAGACTCAGGTTGACGGTTACACGCTGAAAATTGAGGAATTTCAGGCAGTGGTAGTTCGAACCTACATTCAGATAGAAACTGTAGTCGCTACTCAGGCAGGCTACGTCATCAAGCAGGTCGGCCAGCTCTTTCAGCGATTTGAGTTCTTTCAGCCGGTCGATCTTTTGCAGTCCGATCCTGAGTTCCTGGGCATCGATCATCTCATTGATTTGCGTTACCCATTTTTTGACATTGGTAATCCATTCCGTTGAGTTCAGAAAGGTATGGCCCGGATCATGCACGACAAACTGGGCATGGGATTTGCCTGTTCCGGTCAGCCCCATCGAGAGGATTAATCCAAGTAGGAGAATGATTCTTTTCATGGCGATTATTTGTTTATAATGAACAATAAGGTGAATATGACACATACCAGCCAGGCAATCAGATGGCTTTTGGCATTCTCTTTTTTCATGGCCAATGCCCATATTACGAAAATGAGGGCAACGCCCAAAAGTGCGGCGGCAAGGCTTCCGGCAAGATTGTATGCGCTGCTGTTGAAGTCGGTTGACCAGCTCAATAGCTCGTTCAAACCTTGGGTTGCGTCATCCATACTTCTTTCTCCTTTCTTCCAGATAGCGGTTGATGGCTGTATAGGTCGATCCGCTTTCGTTGAACAATTGCTTCAGCCGTACTACGGTTGCCTGGCGTGAGTCGAAAGCTACGGCGGCGAAGTCTGACACCTCATTGCGGAATATGAAGGCATCGTTTGACATCTTGATGAAGAATTCCCTCCACCGTTCCGTGCGCTGTAAGGATTCAATCATATAGATCTCTTCATCCGTGATGGAAAGCACGGCTTTTACCTCTGGCAGATTCTGTCGGTGTTCCGAATGATCGAGGATGATCTTGGTCGCACAGTTGATGATGATGGAGTCCTTGATGCTGGCTGGCATGTTTTTCAAGAACAATATATTTTGTGCGGCCAATGTGATGCTTCCCTCTTTCTTGCGGAAGGTACGGTAGAGGTAGGCGATGAAGTCCCCGAATTTCTCGTCTTGCAAGAAGTCGAGTGCTTCATCGATAATCAGTTCTTTGGCAAATCCCTGTCGTTTCTTTATCTTATCTACGATCATTTGCAGGGTGATGATGGCTACCAGCGGAAAATATTCTTTCTTCGAGGCATCTTCCATGTCAAAGGCTATCAGCCGGTCATGTATGATATCCACGTTTTCGGTAGCATTCAGCAGGAATGACAGCTCTCCTTCCGTATAGGGTTCCAATAAAAGCAGAAGTTCCTCAATCTCAAACTTCTGTCTCTCAAACTCGGTCATCCGTTTGCTGAATACTTCTTTCAGGTATGTCCGATAGCTTATCAGCGTGGGGAAAATTCGTTCGTGCTTCTCCCCTACTGAAGAATTGTTCACGTAGTCGTAAAAACCGATGATGGATTTGCGGAGAATGGCACTTTCCGCAGGCAGCATGGGTTCACGTACTTTCCATATATAGCTGATGATGGCCACAATTGTTTTGATCTGGTCGTCAGCGGATTCCGCATCTGTAGTGTCGATATACAGATACTTGCCGTTTTTGTCTCGGTCGCATAGGAACGGATTGAATGCAAATTTCTTCTGTTCGGTAGAATCGAAGTATTTGCCACGGTTCAGGGCGATCATCGAACGGTAAGAGCCGCCAATATCAATAATCATCACATCCCTGCCTAATTCGTAACTTTGCAGGATATAATTGTTCAGCCAGAATGATTTTCCTGATCCTGATGGACCGATGACGATACGGTTCTTGTTGTTCAAGGCTGGATAATCCCAAAGGTTGATTTTGGCCGGAGTGCCGAAACGGTCGTGATAGATATGACCTTTCTCGTCTGAAAGGTACATCCCTTCTTTTTGCAGGTAACAGATAGCTTGCTTGGTGGTGTTTATGAATCCCCTGTAGTTGGCCCTAGCATTGCCGGGTATGTTGCAGAAGAACAGGTTGCAGAGTTCTGCGTTCTCCACATAACACGCACTCTGGTTCATAAAACTGAAGCCTTGCTGTACCAAGGCGGTTTTCCTCATGAGAGAGGTGCGGTCGTGGTCGTTAAGTACGACATTGAAGGCTGTATAAGCCGTCTGATAGTCAAACTGGGTAATCTCGTTGCAGAAGGCTTCCTGCTCACGTTGTTTCTCTGCTGCGGGCGGATAAAAGTTGGTGATGTAGTTCAGCGCGTCTTTTTCGGCACCGATGGCCGTTACGGTGGCATCGGCATCGGTTATCTCTATCACGATGTTTACGATGTGGTTGAACGGCAGTCCCAGACCTACGGGGTAAAGCATCGAGCATTTGCTTCGTATGCTGTCCGGCATCTCAATGTTTCCACCGTATGCTTTTGACTTCCCCGTATGTGGTACGGCTAGTTCCTGAAGATGTTCCCCTTCATTGGTCAACGAGAGGATGGATACATATTGCTGCCCGATTTTCATAGTTCCGTTCTGGTTGATAGCCATCGGGTTGACGCTCTTTTGGGTGGCATCGTTTTCCGGTGTCTCGTATGAGAGGTTTATATAGTCATAGATGGCGTTGTTCAATTCCGTATCGTCCATTTTACGGATCTCAAATTGTTGGATGGAGGACAGACCGTTCTCAAAGTTCATCAGAAAGGCTTCCATTTCCGTCAGCCGCTCCTGATATTCCTTATAAGGTTGCTTGAACGGATAGTGCAGCTTTCTCATCAGTGAGGTACCTGATGCGTTTTTCCGTATCTTGTCGTTCCGCTGGCCGTTCGTAAACGTCACATACAGGTTGGTATAATTGTTCAGTATCTCCTTGCCGTTCAGATGACGGTTGTTTTCCGCTATCAGGGCATTGGTCGAATATTCCGTATTATGGTATCGGTCTGTGTAATAGAAATTTTGTTGGTGGATGACCGTACCTGCCGGAAGCATTTTCAAAAGGGCTTCCAACCGCTCATGGATATATTGTGCCTCGCTTTCCGAAAGGGTGAACACTTCGGGCAGAAATAGCCGGTAGCCGACGGTAATATCACCGTTGCCGTTGATGATGGCGTTTTCCGTAATAGTTTGGATGGGCAGTACGTCCCCCAAATCTACGGATTTATCCGTCACTTCTAGCTCCGTCTGCCGGATATAGAACACTGCTATAAGCAGGCAAAGTGCACAGATAAGCAGCGATATAAGTATGATGATTCCTATCATGGTCATTGTTTTAAGATGAATTTGAAAATGTGTCGCTTGTCGGTTATCTGCCGGGGAGTGGCACTCTTGATTCGGACACCGGTCAGGTAATCCGGATTACCCGCTTTATGCTCCTTTTTCAGTGTCTTGAACAGTAGCCCCGACAGGAACAGGATTCCTGAGATGATTCCAATAACAATCAACGGATGCAGCTGCTTAAAGATGCTTACGATGACCGTAAGGGCTGTCAGTAGCATGAAGATGGCGAACTGCCCTGATGACAGGCCGAAGAATTTGATTGGCTTGTTGATTTTACGCATGGTTCTCATGGTGTTCTGCGTTAGATGATCAGAAAAGCTACCATAATGACCACTACGGCAATAATCCATCCCAACAGATATTCTTTGGCGTGGGGATTGTTCGTGGCCAGTGAATAGATGACAAAGACCAAGGCAATACCAAGTACTGCGGCCAGAATGTATTTGGCTACATCCAATATGGTGTCCGCACCCTCTTTGGCTTTGTCTGTTACTTCTGAAAGACTGTTGATTTTCAGTCCGCTTTGTGCTTCTACTACTTGCGCCGTTCCCAATAACATAAAGAATACAAGCAGAGTGGCTGCTGTCTTTCCATAACGGCTGAAGAATCGTTGAACCGCTTCATTTGCTTTTTTCATTGTTTCCATTTTGTCTTATTTTTAAATTATACATGAATTGATTTCAGTTTGTCCCATTGCACATCCTTGTATTTGATGGATATGGGGCTTTCGTTTGATTGCTCCGGCATCGGCTTGCCTGTATAGTAATAGGCTCTTCCATGCAGATACATATCTGCAATCTCGGCGGCCAGCTCTTCATCTTCCAGTTCCGGCTGGAATACTACGCAGATAACTGGGCAGTTTTTTTCCTGCTTCTCGTTGTGGATAGCCTGTTCAACCGGATGTTCTTTCTTCTTTTCGGGAGAAATAGTTATTTTCTTTTTCCGAAAGTAAAAATGAATTGTAATTCCGGTGAGTACAGCCATCAGTATCCAATCGGTTATATTCATATGAGTTGCCATATTAAGAGCCAGGTCACCAATGCAACGATATAGGTTATAATCGCTTCTTTGGTTCGCTCATGATTGCTAATCAGTTTTTTAAGTACGGCAAGACCGGCACAGAGAAATCCTACTCCTACCAACATGCCACCTATTTCACGGTATAAGGATATCAGGCCGGATACATTTGTATCAGCTAATAGTATGGTAAAAAACATGTTAATATGATTTTTCCGTTTAGTAGAGCAGTACTTTTATTCCTATATTCCAGACCGTATTCCATTCATCGATAGACAGGGGATTCCAGTGCTGTTGTATGCGGGCAAGCATGGCCATTCGGGGCAGTATGAATATTTCCAGTTCAGTTTCCAGCTTGGGCCCTATGATAAAGGTATATTCCTTTTGGGGATGATGCAGATATTCTACACCGATGAAGCCTCCTATGCCGACATTCCAGTAGATGGATTTCAGATTGGTTGCCAGCGTTCTGTAATAACCTCCGTCCAGATAAAAATCCATGCCTTTATCGTGTCTTTTGCCAATAGGTGTTCCGCTCTCAGGTATGACAGGACTTTCGTTTGTGGGAAGGGAGTATTCGTCTGACTTCTCAAAATACCCCACTCCGGTTTTCCAATAACTTTTCCGGTTGATGTATTTTGAAAAAGAGAGACTTGTATAGTTGTCTGCATCACCGAATATATTGGTTCCGTAGTTTATTTCGAGTGCGGAAATGTTTTCATAGTGGCGTTGTGCAAAAGAGTTTGCTGTACATAGCAGCAGTGTAACGCTGATGACGATGAATCTGAGCTGTTCCATGGGAAATTGTCTTTAAGTTATTAATTTTATGTTCTTTATTTATTGGTTTCATTGTAATGCTTCTTTAATTACGCTTTATGATTATCCGCACCGATTAAGATGCTGGTCGCGCTGTTTTCGCTCCAAACATATAGATTATATACGAATAGACAAATTTTGAGAAACGCTTTTATGGAGTCACCAGTGTTTATTTAATTTGCATTAAAAAATATCCATGCTGTAAAACAACGGGTGTGGAATAATTCCACAAAAAAAGAACCGGAATGGATTAGTTGTGTAAAACCGTCCGTTCCGGTTGCTGGTCTGGGTTAGATGCGTTTTCGGATGTTGCTGAGAGCTTGTGGCGTAATGCCGATATAGCTGGCTATGTCCTTTAACGGGATTGATCTGAACAGCCATCTTTCATTCGCCAAGAGTTTCTTATAACGTTCTTCGGCATCCAGTTTGTGGAAGTCTTCTTCTCGTTTGATTTTTTGGTTGATGGATTTCTCCAAATGAAGTCTGGCCAACTTGTTGAAGTTGATGGACAAGTCGTATAATTGTTGGAGATCATGCTTGGACAATCTCCATACTTTAGAATGTTCCAGTGCTTTCACGTTGTAATGAGATAGCTGTTCTTCGTGTGAGAGAGAAAAATTAATAAACTCTTTCGGCTCGATAAACCGTGCCGAAATTTCTCTTTTTCCTTTATCCGGAAATGATAACTGGATAGTACCGGCTTCCAGATAATAGAGGTAACATACTTCATCGCCCCTATTCATGAGGTGTTCTCCCTTTTTGATCTGGATGAGTTCGAAATGTGCGTCAAGGTACGCCTTCTCTTCATTTGTCATCTGCACGTGAAGATGAGCGTTCATGGCCATGAGTGTCTCATCTATCAGGGAGGCAATTTTTTGAACCATTAGATTTGTTTTATGTTTATATAAAGGGTACGGAAGCGTACCTTCTAACATGGACGTGGCGTTCCAACAACAAAGGCACGCCCCGCACCAGTTTCATGCTGGTACAGGTACGCGCCTGTTGTTGTTAATATCTTAACTATAGATGCCACTCTTTTGTTAGACAGGCGAAGTATGTAAAAAAACGGACTGCCAGTTGTTTGACAATCCGCTGCAAAGATACAATTTTATAATTTTCGTTCCAACTTTTAAGGATTCAAGTTAACGACAAGATCCTCCGGACGGATACCTACCACTTTAATATATGTATCGCGGTAGGCGTTTGCTTTTATTTCCTTGTCTTCTTCAGAGTGAAGCCATGTGGTAAACTCCTGATAGTATTCACCGCTTCCCAACTTGAAAAAATCTTTGTATTGGTAATGCCTGCTGACATGAATTCCTTTCTTGTTCAGGAAAATGGATTTGAGTGTTTCGTGATATTGTGAAGTGAGTATCGCCTTTATTTTTTCATCGAAATACTCCAATGTTTCCGCATCGAAAAAGAATTGAACGGTATAGGGCCACTTCTCTCCTTCTCCCTTGATAAACTGAAATTGGAACTTTGTTCGTTCCAATTTCTTGTTGATGGCATTTAAAATGTTTGTCACCTTTTTCTTTCGGTCGTGGTTATTCTTTACCGCTACCTCAAAAACATCGGCCAACTGGTCAACAGTTGTGGTGAAGTAGGGTTGTTGTCCATGGTCAGCCTTGTATTTTATCAAATAAATCATCTTGGCCAGATTCAGATAAAACTTACGGTAGCCTTTGCGATTGGGCAATTTACGATAGTCTTTCAATTCTAACAAATTGTACTCTGTAAACAGGGTATGCATCAAATCCTTGCTAAGATGGACATTGTAATTGCGCTTAGTGCGTTTTTTTGTACTGAAATCATCCTTAATCTCAAAATTATCCAGTATTTGGATAAACTTATACTGCGTCTTACCATTCATGGCGTATGCTACAGAGAGATTGGATGTTCCTAAACGGTACAAGGCTGCTTCAAAAGTGTTTTCTATCGGATGTTCTATCTTTTGACCGTTTTGCTCGGTGATATATACCGGATGTTGGTTGCTGAACAGAAAATCAAGTTGTTTCTCGGTCAGTTTCCGTTGTAATTTGGTGCGTTCGTAACCCATGACCTCACAGAAATCATTAATGGAGAACCAACAATCACCAAATAAATCCTTCATCTGTGAAGATGCGACATATATGATTATGTCAGACATGACTGTACCGCCTGCATCGAATAACACTTCCAATACTTTGCTATTGGAAGACTCGCTGAGTGTTCTTGGTACCCTGCTTAATTCTTTCTGTATGTTCTGCTCTTTCATTGGCGGATACTTGTTGTTTATCTTCGGCAAAGATACGTCTTTTTACGGAAGATTACTAATCTAACTTGTTATAAATGAATGTGACGAGATGTATTTTATCATGATATAACCTCGCATTAGTTGTGTAGAAGTGTCCCACTTTAGCTTTTGATTGTTCGTCCAGTTGTGTAAAAGTGTCCCGCTTGATAAATTTAGTTGTGCAGAAATGTCCCACTTGATAAGTTTAGTTGTGTAAAAGTGTCCTGCATGGCCGATCCAGTTGTGTAAAAGTGTCCCGCTTGATTGTTCCAGTTGTGTAGAAGTGTCCTGTTTTAATGTTTAGTTGTATAGAAGTGTCCCACTTGCAGTGTATGAATAATAAATCATAACTATCAGTTTCACAATGTACTTGTTAATCATCTTTGCTCTTTTAGTTGTGTAGAAGTGTCCCACATATTCCTAAATACCTAAAAACCTAAATAGAAACAAACAAATGTCTTGAAATATGTATTCTTACTTTCGGAAAAATTTTTTCGATGACAGGTGGTGGATCGTTAATACTATTTAACTTTTTATTTGGAGGATAATAAGAGGGGACTTTCCAGCAGTTGTGTAAAAGTGTCCCGGTTACATATCGGTCTTTGTCAATGATATACAAAAAGAACGCCTGCCCGACAAATGCTGTCGAACAGGCGTATGTTATATTTTTCCGAAAGTAGATTCAGCTGTTCATATACTTTTTCAGTATGGCTTGAATCTCCTTATTGTGGCAAGTCAGTACGTCATCAAGAATATTGTTGGCAATGTTGTGCATTCCCAACCCTGTAGCCATGGCAATTTGTTTCAGCCTTTTGTGGGTTTCGCTGGAAACCCGGATGACCTCTGTATTCTTTAGTTTATGCTCTTCCAGATACTCCGAGAATTTTTTCCCACTCTCTTTGCTTTCTTCCGCTTTTTTGTTTTCCTGTACAGGAAGCTCTACTTCCACTGGTTCTGGTTGTACTTCTTGAACAGTGTCGGTTGCCGGAGCTATTTCTTTTATCTCTTCAGACTTTTCGGTAGGCGGTTGAGTCGCCGCATTTTCCGCAACGCTGCCTATCTGCTGAATTTCCTGCTCCTTTTTGCTTGCACTTTGCAATAACAGTTTTTTCATGGCAGCTGATGGTGTCTTTTCTTTGTTGGTTCCCATAGTCTTATTCTCCTATATGGTTGCAGATTAATTCCAATACTTCTTCACAGAACGCATCACAAGGATGGTGGTATGCCTTGCTGAGTGTACTCAGGTTACGTTGATAATCTACCCTGGAATCCTTAATGTAATTTTCCATCAGTTGAAAAGGAAGGGATTTCTTATCCTTTTGAATTTCCTTGAACTCCAGTACGTTCGGAAGCACACGGTTCATGACACCACGGACAGTGGTCTTTTTCCCGTTCTGCCTCCTTGTCTCCATGATGCCTTCATAGATATTGTTGTAAAAAGCCAGTGTCGGCCTTAAATCTGTTTGGTTCGGTTCAAACGGTATAATGACTACATCAATGAAATGCAATGTTTCAATAACGCCGTTCTGTTTCAAGTTACCCGGAAAATCGACAAGTATGATGTCGTAATTATCCTGAAGGAAATCCAGTTGATTGATGAACTCGGATGAAGATATATTGATGACCTCATACTCTTCTTCCTTTTTCATATTTCCGTCTTCTGCTTCATCTTCACGTAATTTTCCGATAGTGTTCTGCATGTCGTCAATATCCACTACGGCAACGGATAAACCACCCTCTTCGTTTGATTGCGAATGGATGTAACCTGCAAACAAAGCTGTCAGTGTAGATTTCCCTACCCCACCCTTTGGATTTTCAAAGGCAACGACTACTCCTGGTAATATTTGTCCCATAATGTATGTTTTTAAGTCAGTATGCAAATATACGAATAATTAATTATATAATTGCATACTGCTGAAATTTATTTTTTATTAAATTACATACATATTTATATTATTTCTTATATACCTATATACATAATTATAAATATATATTATTACATACATAAGTATGTATATAGTTATTTAATTATGTACATATATATGTATGTATATTGTAATAATGAACATAGTAACTAAAATGCTTTTTTGTTACTATGTACTTTGTTATAATGTATATGATTAATCCAGATTAATAAATCAATACTTTTTCCCCATTTATTTTCATACTTGGATATTATTGTATATATTTGCTGATGCAAGGTATGTTTTTGTAGGTACAAAGAACCTTGCGACAGCCGAGCTATCGGTTGATGTTCGTTACACTCACATACGTTGTATATATGAAAGAGAATCGAAATATAAGCATAAAAATCCGCTTGACGGAAGCAGAAAAAGAACAGCTTCTTCAGCGTTCAAAGGAAGAGGGAAAGTCCCTTTCTTCCTTTATCAGAGAGTCAGCTTTAAAAGGTAGAAGCATATCGAAAACTGATGTGCAAATGATATATGAACTCCGTAAAATTGGAGCCAATATTAATCAACTTGCCAAACATATCAATACGTTTCCGTCTGATGAAAATATATTGTATTCATTGAGTCGGATTAATCAATACCTTTCAGATGTGGAAACCATTAACCGGAAACTATTATGATAGCTGAGATACAGCCCTCTTTTTCATCCCACCTTTCCATGAGCCGGAAAATCGAATACCAGCTTTCCAAGGTCAAGGAAGGAAACGGCAAAGTGCTTTGCACCTCCACTGGTGACGAGCTGGCCGCCATGCCTGCCTACATGAAACTCATCTCCCAGTTGAATGACCGGGTGAAACTACCTTATGCGGAATTTATTCTGAGCCTTTATCCGGGTGAAAACCTTTCCGATGAACGGTGGCTTTCCCTTACGGAAGAATACATCGAGAGGATGGGGTACGGTAAATCCTGTTATGCCGTTGTTCTGAATACAGACAAGGCACACAGTCATGTGCATGTGTTATTGACCACTATTGATGAAGAAGGCAAGAGCATCCCGTCAGGGAATAATTACAGCCGTTCCGAAAAGATTTCAAGGGAGTTGGAGCAGAAATACGGCCTGTTACTTTTGGAAAGGGAAGGAGGCAAGAAAACCACATTGGGGGAGTCACAATACCGTAACTATTATTTTGACACTGCTTTGAAAAAAGCCATGCGTAGTTATAATTACAAGGATAAGTTATCGGTTGTTTTGGAGCGGTCCGATACATACCGGTCTTTGGATAAGCCCTTGCAGGAAATAAAACTGGCCAATGAAGAATGGCGTGTCCTGTTGGGTGATGAAAGTTATGACAACCTTTTCGCATTGCTGGAAAAAGGAAGTTTCTTCAAACCCTTGTTTAAAGATGAACTGTTGCAACAGCTTGACCGTATTTATGCTTTTTCCGAAAGTACGTCTGATTTCAGGAGGAACCTGGAACAAGAAGGATTGTATATGCGCTTGGTTACAAAGAAAGATAAATCTTATTATGTCTATGGTATCAGGAATTCTGGATTTTACCTGAAAGATACTTCGCTTCCACAGAAATTCCGCTTTGGTAATATTCGTTTTGATGGTCGTGGTATGACTGCCGATGAGCAGAAGCATTATCTCTATGACCATGTGTTTAAGGCATTAAACGCTTCTTCTGGCTATGAGGATTTTAAGAAAAGGTTGGCGGAAGAATCGATCCGTGTGACGGAACATGTAAACAGCAAAGGCGCATACGGGATTTCTTTTTATATGGAAAACGTGGAAAATGCTCATGTCTTTAAAGGTGCGGATCTTTCTCGTAAGCTCACTTATCTGAATATCCAAAGGCATTTCGATGGTGTGGCTGTCGGTCTTTCACCGCATATAGATAGGGTAGGGGAGTTCAGCGAACGGGTGGATCGTGAGGCTTTCTATATGCAGGTTGGAGGTGTTACGTCCATTCCGGAGCTTAACATCACTGATAGCGGCAAGAAGTCACATGAGGATGATTTCATGCCGTCCAAAAAGAAACGGAAGAGAAAGAGTGGTCCCGATTTCTCTTTATGATGAATATTAACTTAATACATTTTCTTTATGAATTATCAGACTGTTTTACAGAATTATCATCCCACCGAACAGGGGGATTTCATGTTGAAATATGAGATTGATGGCAAGGGATATGTTATTTACTCACCAGAAAAAGGTTCGTTCTCTTGTATCGAATTGCATGGCTTTTCCGAACTTACTCCTTGGCAATTGGCATTTGTTCTTTCGTTGGATATGCAGCAGATGAAAGAACAGGATGAGTTTTCTCTCTCCGTATGTTGCAAGCGGGAAAAGCTCTTGTCTTATCTCTTTGATGTGGAGGAAAGCGAAGTCGCATTGAAGACAAAGCATGTGTCTGGGTGGCAAGGCTATCTGATGATGGATATACACAAACCTGATAAGGTGCGGAACGTGTTCCAGTTTCATCCGGAAACGAAAGAATCCCGTTGGGTTTTTGATAACCGTTTATGCGTTGCTTTCCTACGGGAGAAAGAGAAAGGAAAGCTTATCCATCTCTGTTGGAGTCCTTCTGTCTTTGCTGCCATCGACAGGGGAGGAGAGCGTACCGCACCGGCTTATCTGTTGGCTTCTGATTCTGTCTTGTTACATGGATATGCCATGAAAAAGATTGCGGAGTGTTTTGCCGGTACACCGGCTGAAGAACGTGTTATCGGTATCCATGTGGGGGATAATGTCTATGAAGCCTTGTCTTTTGTGTGCTATTACGCCCGTAACGTGCAGGATGAATATGTGGTTATCCCTGAGAGAAAAGATGGAATGGTGATTCTTGAAACCCCGAAATGGAATCCGATACGCCAGGCCAACTTTGTGGCTTCACTGAACAAGATGGCTGTTGACCAGGCGAAGAAACACTATCCGGAAATGGAGGTTCCGAATGAACGGCCATTTACCTGTCTCTCTTTTGCTCGGAAATCTTTTGTTTATTTCCCGGATCTGAAGGTGTATCAGGAGGTATTCTTGAAGCTGTATTTGGGTTTGGTGAGGTTACAAGATGTGCATTTGTTATAAAAAGAGTTAAATACTGCTTTTCTAAAGTAAAAAGTTGATACAATTATTTGGGTTGGTTGTTAAAATAAGTCCATTTTTATTTATTTTCCACCATTTGGCCTACTATACGCAAATCACTGTACTATAGTGTATTTTGGCAATTTTTCTCTCCAAATAATTTGCATCGTTGCGCACCTGAACCGGAACTCGTCCGGATGTCCGAAGACATCAGGGAGCGTGACGATGCGATAGCCGAGGTTGTGCCAACGTTTTGACACAACCTCCTTTGTTAGAGTTCTTTTATTATTTGCATTGGAAGATTAGTATATTCTGCTATTTTTTCTAAAGCTACATTGTCTTTTTTCATTTTTGATGCAATTTTGATAGTAGAATATCCATAAGAAGGAGTCTGGAATAGTATGTTTGCAAGATATTTGATTACTTTTATCATTCTTTCCCTGTCTTGTTCATTGTTTAAATTGATTCCGCTAAATTCCGACAATTCACAATGAAGAATCATATAGTAAATACCTCCTATAATTAAGGCTGATATGGCAACAATATCTATTTCCGTTTCAGCAAATGCATCTGCAAATTTCTTGCATAATGGAAGCGTATGCAATTCTCTTAACTTAGCGGTTCTAATGCTGTTTTTGTCTTTTGTTGCAATTTCCCATCTTAATAGCTCCTGCATAATCTTGTTGTTCCATAAGGAATTTTAGTCTTTTTCCTGATTGAAATATTCTTCTGCGGCTGCCTTTAAATCCATGCTGATAAGTTCCCACGCATAGCCCCTGTAACAGTCTATCCCTTCAGGGCATTCTTTGACATCAAAGATTCTTTCAAATCCGGCTTTTATATCGTTTTTCGTAAAGCTCCATTCATCACGCATCATCGCCCATTCTATCATTTCTTTCAGGCTGTACGTGTTGTTGAGTTCGTAAATGTCCCAAAAGTCTTTTTGTCTGGGTTCCTCCTGAGTGATTGCCTTGATTTTCATTGCCGCAATCTCTCTTATGTCCGCAAGCCTGATGTCGTCCGTTTGTTTTACGGGGAAGATAAAGTTTTCCGTATAGAAGAAGTCAGCTTTGATGCAATCTGCCGGAGATTCACCGATGCGGACAGAATAACCCAAAGCTGACTGGTCTAAGCTGTCTAAGTTTTCTGAATATGGGAAGTTTTCTTGCAAGAAAACTTTCATGGCGGTGGTATTCATGCTTCCGTAGTCTATGGCTGTAAACAAATCTATATCTATGGAGCGTCTGTGTCCTAATTGTAGGCTTAGACATGTTCCGCCAACCAAGTTGAAGTCTTTGAATATATCAGATTGCATAATCTTTTTCAGGCAACGGGTTAACTGGGGCGATACGGTTTCATTATGAAGTTTCATTGTACAAATTCTTTAAAGTTTCTTTCTCTTGTTTCTTTTTTCCATTTACTGTGTGTGCCCTGTAATACAGCCTGTATTGTTTCTTTGCCGTAAAACCTTATACCTTCTCCTATTTCCTGACTGTTCCCATATTCAAATATGCGCTGAATGACCCATTCTTTGTTTTTAATCCAGTTGATTTTTTCTATTTTCGTGTCCCAAAATAATGCCATGCTGAATTTTGACAAGTCCGGATGTCTTGTCTGTTCTTTTTCTGTCAGGTAGGCATAGACTTCATAATTGGCTTGTATCTTGTAGAAATAGCCTTCAATACTTATTCCCAATGCTTTTTCTATGGCGATGGATTGCTGAATCGTGAAATCCCTTGTGCCTTTGATTAGCTCACTGATTCTTTGCGGATAGACACCTGCCTTGATGGATAGTTGCTTTTGGGTTATTTTTGCCTTTCTCAAAATATGCTCCAGAACTTTTCCTGCTGGTGTCTTTTCTGATTTGATATATTCCTCATACATGCCTGCTGTATTTTATATGTTCAAGTACAAAAATACATTTGTTTTTGCAAATAACCAAATTTGGTTATCGCTTTTGCAGACCTCCTTCAGTCTTTTCAGAAATATCTTTCAAAAAGATTATCTTTCTGAAAGATATTTCGATGTGTCGTTTTTGATGTCTGTTGTACTATAAAAACAGCTTGCTGTGGCTCGATTTGATAAAACTGCTGTCGGTTGTTTTGACAAATCGGGGTATTAGGCTTCTGATAAACAACAACATTATACCATATTGTATATTGCTGTATTTCAATAATATAAATATATATTTTAGACATTGGGGAAATGAGGTGAATTCTATAAATGTCACTATAATGTCACACTTTTAGATGAAGCAACAACCAATAGCAATTCCAAATATTACAAAAATAGGCTACTCTATACTCTGTCTATGGGCGAATTTCAATTAAGCTATATCAGTTGTCGGGGAATTGCTTAGGCGCATTAGGAATCAATACCTTATTGATTTGAGGGACAACCGAGGTACAAAGGGACGGAAAAAAAACTCGATTCATGCCGTTTACCCACTTAAATTGTGTACCTTTGCAACAGACAACAAGAAACGTTCCATGAATAGGATAAAGGAATTTCTGAAAGCGAAAGGTATCACCAAAACGGAATTGAAGCATCGGTTGGACAAGTGCTTTAATACGGTCAATCTGTATGTTGGCAATAAAGTGCAACCACCGATCCCCGTATTGTATGAGATAGCCGATATTCTTGAAGTGGATGTGCGAGATTGGCATCAAACCAATTAATCAAATAAAGGGAAACGCATTATTAAAAAAGGACTCCGATTAAATATGGATATAAGCAAAAACTTAAAATACAACAAAGATGTTTTGTTGTCATACTTTAGAAACCGTTCAAATGAGATTAAAAGTGAATTGGCATTAAGATATTCTGCTGCTGATTACAAAAAGAAAGCAGCTGCAGTAAACACTGCCATGATTCAGACTAAGGAAACATTGTTGTCAATACTTCTTGAAACAGCGAGAAATGAACATTGGACGAACAAAGAAATACTAGAATGTGTTCTAATGATAACATACACCAACGATGTAGTAATGCTGGAAGCAAGAAACTCTGTATGGGAGTATGAATATATGGCGTTTTCTAGGAGAGTGGGTGAATTGTGGGAACCCTTTTGTAAATTGTGTTTTAATTACCCTTTAACGAATATTCGACTGTTTGTTCCCCCATTGTTCAGCGAGGTAAAACAGACACTTACTACGGAGATTAATACTTACATAAGCACTCTGTCAATAACAGAAAAGGAAAAAAGTGAATTAATCAGATACTACGATAAAGTATGGGGATTGGTTACCTGTGGTGAGATCAAGTTAGAATGCGACTTGCATTTTACGGATGGAGTAAGCAAATATGTGGTTGATTTCAAGAGTGGTTTTGGTTCAAATGAAAAAGGGAATACAAATAGACTGTTGTTAGTAGGAAGCATATATCAGAACATTGAAAATGAGCAATATCGATGTATGATATTTGTTCGTTCTACTGAAAATAATCACTATTTGACAACACTCAAAAATTCTGGTGTATGGCAAACATCATGTGGAATTGATACCTACTCACAGATAAAATACTATACAGGCTTTGATATTCATCAATGGATTAGTGAGAACGTTGATTGGAAAAATGATTTTGAGCCACACATGAGAAGTGTAGTTGAGAAACAAAATCTTGAAAGTTATTTGATTTGGTAAACTATGAATAAGGATCTTACATACCAAGCATACTATACAAAATCTGATCCTATATTAAATTATATGACCAGAATCTTGGATATTACCCCTCATGACTCAATCCTTGAACCATGTGGTGGTGATGGTGTATTTGTTGATAAGATTTTGGAAAGCAATCCATCTGCCCGTATTGATGTTTTTGAGTTAGACCCAAATTCTGTTTCTACGTTAAAAGTAAAATATTTGCGCAATCCAAATATTAGTATTAAGTTAACAGATACTCTCTTAGATGTTAACATTACAAACAGAAATAAGCTTTATGATAAGATAATTGGGAATCCACCTTATGGGGCACGTAATGATTCTCAAAAAAAGAATGCTCTCAATACTATATATAAAGGGTTATATACCAAAGAGAGTTATACGTTGTTTCTATACGCTTGCATTCAATGTTTAAAAGAGGGTGGAGAATTGAGTTTTATTATCCCTGATACCTTCCTATCATTACATAGGCACTTGTCTATACGCAGATTCTTGTTGACAAATACAAGAATTAAAGAGTTGGCATTATTCCCTTCTTCATTTTTCCCAGGGGTGAATTTTGGATATGCCAATTTATGTATCATAACATTGGTTAAATCATCAGATATCCAAAAAAATTTAGATAATACATTTATTCTCAAGAGTGGATTTAAGAATGTTGATGAGTTGGATGTATCAAATAAATGGTGCTATAACAAGAAGGTTAGTCAACTGTCTGTATATAAAAATATTAGCTCTGCATTTATGTTTAATTCCACTGAAGAATTAACACGCATCATCAATAATGATTCTATACAGACAATAGGTGATATAGCAACTTGTGTAACAGGTTTCTATTCGGGAGATGATAAATCCTATTTACATCCTATTGATAATAGTGTAAAAAACAGCAAGAAGTACACAGTTATGCCTATGGAGAATTTACGTATTACTCCATTGTCTGAAGATGAAAAGCGGTTTGGCATAGACAATCACAAATGTTTTGTTCCCATAGTAAAAGGTGGTAATATTGCTTATATAAAGCCAAATCAATGGTTTATGGATTGGTCAACCCAAGCTATAAAAGAATATAGAAATAGTAAGAAATGCAGATTTCAGAATTCTAACTTCTATTTTCGTAATGGGATTGGTATTCCTATGATTCGTTCTACAAAATTAACCGGCGCATTGATTGATGGGAGACTGTTTGATCAATCCATCGTTGGCGTATTTCCTCACGATGATTCTCTTACAAATTATCTCCTTGGTTTCTTTAACTCATCAATCTGTACAAGATTGATTCAAACAATAAATCCATCAACAAACAACTCAGCAAACTATATAAAAAAGATACCATTTGTAGAGCCGGGAACATCCATAAAAACAGAAGTTGATAACATTGTATGCGAAATAATATCATCCATAAGAAAGGGCAATACTGAACACGATATTTTTGAAAAAAAACTAGATATGATATTTGATTCCCTTTATCTGGATTGCTAATAAATCATATGCTTCTGCCCCTTTGGTTTCTCTCTATATTCCAATCATACTTCCCATCTGCGACATCACCAACCTCTTTGAGTGTATGGCGATGTTTTATTTCGTCAAACGGCTGTCGGCTCTCCGCATAGTCACAGAGCCATGCTCCGACCGCATTCTGTTGTTCGGTCGTTTTCCCGTACTCCTGCATCACGCTCTTGATGTCGGCGGCTTCGGACGGGGCGAAGAATGACTTGTGCTGCTCCGTGCCGAAATGGATAATCGCATCTATGGCACATCGGAAAACCTCGCTTGCCTTGTAGAGCATATCCGCAAACAGGCTTAGGATATGCCTGCTCGCTTTCAGCGTACTCTGCAACAGGCGGATGGTCTTGTCTTTCTCCGCCGTGGCTTGGCTTACCGCTTGGCTGATGCGCTGCCGCTCGCCGTCCTTTTGCTCCTGAAGCTGCCGTACCGCCTTGTCCCTTTCAATGGCAAGTGAACGGTTTTGCACCAAAGCCCGGTCACGTTCCGTTTCGGCTTTCTGTTTTTCTGCGACCAATGCCTTTGTCCGTTCCTCCGCCTTATCCTTTACGGCTTCGGCAAAGGCTTTCTTCATGCGCTCGTTCTCGGCTTTAAGTTTGGCGTTTTCCTTTCCGACCGCTGCGGACTTGCCAACCCCCACAAGACTGCCAACACTGTCCAATATGCTGTCCACTTTTGCCTTTCGCTCGTCTTTCAGTTGTTTCTCCTTTTCGGCAATCTCGCTATCGAGGGAAAGGCAGTATTGTTCTTTCGCCTTGCTCTCGCCCTCCACAAACATAAGTTCCGCTTCTGCTTCCTCCTTGGCGGCGATGGCGGCTTGCCTTGCGGCTTTCGCCTGTTCCGCTTCCTGCTTCTGCTTGGCGATGATGAAGTCCGTGCGCTCCAGATGATCCTTGCCTGTCACCTCCTTTGAGGTGCCCCTTTCCATTTCCAGACACGCGGCCAAAACGGTCTGCATCTCGCTCATGGCTTTCTCGTCCAGTTTGCAGGATTTGCCCGTATCGTGGTTCATCCAGTCCCATACGATGTGGGCATGGAGGTTGGGCTTCCATGTGGCATTGTCGCCGGGTATTCCGTAATGCCCCTCGTCACGGTGGATGAACACTTGCAGGGCTGTGACACCCCAACGCTCGTTACACACCTTACAGAATTTCTGCAACTGTTCCATCGTGGTGTCTTCCTTGATGACAACCACGCCCTCCTTGAGCGGAGTGCTGCCACGGACGATGGTCACCTTGCCCGTCTTCTTGTTCACCCTTTCCCGGTCTTTGGTCTGCATCGCCCGACCTGTCTTTTCCTTGACCATAGCGGCTATCTGATTGTAACGGTCGGTGAGCGTGGCTTCGCCGAAATCAGGTGATACCCATGTCTCGTTTCCTGCCATGAGGTCGGTACGGATGTAGAACTTCTCCTTGCGGATATTGGCGAGGTATTCCGCTGTCCGCCTGTTGTGCGCTTCGCTGTTGCCGATGTTGCACGGCTTGATGTTGATGGATGTCTTCTGTGCCATAGGCTTGTCTGTATTTTGGGTTTCACTTCGGGTTATTAGGGCAGAGCTTTAATCGAAGGGTGCAGGGAGAGGGTCACTTCCTGCTCCGGGTTCTTAGGGGTGGAAGCCACTAAGCGGAGTTTCCAAAGAGGGGGTCACTCTTTGGTCGGGTTGCAGAGGGCTGAAAGTCCTTGCCGGGTTCTTAGGGCAGAGCCATAAGCCCCTCGGGAGAGCCCACAACTTCGGAGCGCAGCGGAGAAGTTATAGTGGGCTATATCTGGGCAAGCCCAGTCACTCACGCCACGCCAACGGAGTACCGCTGAAATCCTGCGCTGTGCGCCCGTCAATTCCTCCTGCCTATGTCGGGGTCATCCACGCCGCCATTCGTGCCGTCCTGCGCTTCTTTCGGGCTTTCTACGGGGCTGTTGCCATGCTGCCCGTTGCCGTTGTTTCCAACATGGGTATTGTCGGCTTCGTCCTCCGCATCCACTCTGTCATCCGAACTGTCGGAAACCACAGGCGAACAAAGGGAAGAAGAAAGGGCGGCTGCTCCGCCTGCCATGCTGTCCGCATCCTGCTTTGAACATTGGCAACCGTCCGGCACGGTACACGGCTTATCCTCCGACGGCATATCATTAGAGTATGGTGTCCGCACTCCGTCTGCCTGTCCTTTGGAAACCGCCGCAGGCTTGACATAATGGGGGTTGGTCAGCAGGGCACCATCCACATACCACCCTGTCAGGAAATGCAGGGTGTGTACGGAAGTGCGGTTGTTGGTTCGGGTGGTCAGCATACCGAGCCTGTTGAAACAGTCGATGAGTTTTCCGATGGTCTTGCGGTTGCAGCCCATGTACTCCGCCAGTTCCACATCGGAAGCTGCCGCCTGTCCCACCTCCAAGACAATCTCAACGCCCTTGATACGGAAGACGGTCTTTGTCCGCACGGCTGCGGTCATCAGCCTGTGCAGGCACTTCTGCCTGTCGATGGCGGCTCTGCCGCCCAAAATAAAATTCCACTGCTTGTCCGAAAGGATGGTGCAATAGTGTATCTTCTGTTTACCTTTATCCATAATTTATGATATTTAGGTGTTACGATGGTCGGCTACCAGCCCATGCCTTGCCGCTGTTCGGGCATGTAATATTCCCTGTCCGCCGCTATGTGGTTCAGCACATTTTGCAAACGGTTCAGTTGGTCGTGGTCAAGCACACGGATGGCATTGATGGTTATCTTCTGCGTGGCAATCCTGCGGTGGGCAATGTCGGTCTCGCTCATCGTGCCACCGTCCGCATGGACTGAACGGAGATAGGCATTGACCGCTTCCGTCTGTTCCTTTGATGGGTACGGTGCTGCCCACCTGGCCTGAATGTAGCTGACCATTTTGCCGACCGCATCAGCTAAAAGAGGGTCATGCCGTGCGATGATGTCCGTCAGTTGTTCGATGTTCATTTTTTATTCCCTCCCTCTATTCGTTCGATGTCCGTCAGGCGGTAGCAGTTCTTTCCACCGACCTTGTGGCAGGTCAGGTAGCCGGACTTGTTCCATCTCCATAGTGTCGCATGGCTTTTACCGAGCCTGTGACGGACAGCCGCCTCGTCAAGCATAGCTTCCTTGGCGGCGGTACAGCGTGCCTGCTCCTCCGCCCATTGTTGAAAGGCGGACTTCAGTGTATCGACAGAAGTGATGACTATGGTCTCGGGTTGTCGTGATTCCAGTTCATTTGAAGATTTCATCATGGTAAGGGCAGGTTTTCTTGCGACCCTCACGGCAAGACATTCGCCTCGCACCTGCCCGGGCTGCACCGCCGGAGTGAGGTCTTCGGCGGATTCGCACTGCGAAATTAGAACGTTTTGAAACGATTACGGAATATTTCGGGTTGTCATTACCTGCCGGACACCGGAAAACATTTTTGTGAACGGATTTAACAGATTAGACAGGGATAAACATATAAAAAGACCTGCCTCCGATAGTCCGGAAGCAGGCCAGTAATCTGCGAAAAGAGGGGAAATAAAATTATTCGGTCAATGATTTTATCATCCGCCATAACTGCACGAACACACTCTTCCGGCTTGGCTTACCGGACAGGAATACGATGCGCCCGTCATTCTCTTTGGTATAACCGATTTTAGTCCGCAGTGTTCCGATGATGTTTTTCTTTTCCTTGTCGGTAAAACGCTCGTGCAGGTAATTGTTGTAGGCGGTCTTCGTCACATGACGAAACTCGGTAACGATTTTGGCATGGGCGATGTTCCTCACAAGCCCCTCATTCCTTGCGCACACCATGACAAGTGCCGCACCTCTGCCGACTTCGCCTTGCAGCAGGAAATGGAGGGTGTCGAGAATTTTCTCAGAATGTTCCGGGTAAAGGATCTCGTCCGTAAATCCGGACGGTTTCGGCTGTCCGGCTATCTGTTTCCATGCATTCAGATATGTCCGTATCATCTGTGGCGGTACCTCCGGCAGGTATTTCCTCAGGAGGGAATCCACAAAGTCATGAACTTCATCAGGATGGTTGCGTGCCCGGATAAAGAGGTATTCCACGACATGCTTGACACGCTTCTCCCTACAGATGGTCTCCCACGGCAGTTCAGGGCGGTCTATGAGCAGTATGATGGTCTTGGCGGCCGCTTCGACCGACGGCACGGGAATCTCGTCATCCAGTTCTCCGTCCTCCTTGAGGCGGGCTTCTACAAGTGAAAGGATATAGGCGATGTTGCGCTCCATGTTCCGCTGGCCATACTGCAATTCTATATCGGCATTTATGTCTTCGATGTTCTCTTTCATATGTTCAATAGGGATATAAGGGTCAGTCATTTGTTCCGGTCTTCGATTGTTCCAGCAAGGCGGCGAGCTGTTCTGCCGACATTTGCCCCAACTGCTCCATGAGCATGGATTTCACTTCAGCCTCCTGCTTTGCCTTTGCCACTTTCTTGGCGATGCTTGTTGCCAGTTCGATACCGCCGATTTTGATGTAATCGTTGAATACGCTTTCCGTCTTATGTCCGCTTATGGACATCATTTCGTGGCTGTCGAGCAGCTTGCTCAGGTACATGAGGGTGATGCCCGTCCGCCGTGCCGTGTGCGTGGTGGCGAGCCTGTATCTTGGCACAAGGGCTTCGCCGTGTTCGTTGCGCTTGAACTGTACCTTGTTCTGTTCCTCCATTCTTTGGCTCACAAGCGTGATTTTGGTCGCCATCTCCTGCTTCAGGCTCGGTACTGATTCGGATAAGGTTGTCGTTGAGTATGGGAATGGTGACTTCCGTCCCGGTCTTCTGCTGTGTCAGCGTGATAATGCCCACCCCGTCATGGAAACTCACATTACGCTCCGTGATATGGGAATAGTCTGAAAAGCGCTGGCTTGTGTAGCAGCCGACGAGGAACACATCACGGGCCTTGTCTTCCTTTCCGCTTAGCGGCATCTCATAGAGTGCCTGCAGTTCCTCCTCTGTCAGATAGATTTCCACTACCTTGTCTTCACGGGTCACATGGAGTTTCGGAAAGTGGTCAAGTACCGATGTCTTGAAACGGTAGCCCTCCTTGAAAGCGGTGTTGAGCATGGCGGAGAATACGGCGAGGTTCTTGTTTATGGTTTTCTTCATATAGCCGTATTCCTCCATATAAAGGACAAACTCGTCTATCAGCCGCTCGTTTATGTCTTCCCACTCGAAAGGATGCAGTTTGACGAAGTTTTCAAGTATATTGGCGAAACCCGTATAAGTGTGCAGGGTCTCTTTCGTGTAGTTGTTACCCTTGCGTTTGATTGTTCCGTTCCTCATGCCCTCCAGCCTTTTGCGGACAAACTCAAGCAGTCCCGGTCTGCACACCTCCTGTAACTGGCGGACGAGTTCGGCATTGGCTGCGGCCTGTTCCTTTTTCTTGGCGACAATAGTCGTTCGGCTGATTTCGGCAGGATTGACCGATCTCACCACCTCGTACACATCAAGGATGTCCTTGCGTGTGCGTGTTCCCTCCGGCAAGGACATGGCAATGGCCTGTAGCGAAGCGATGAACGCCTCGATGTCCGTCTTCTTTTTCAGCAGTTCGTCACGGAACGCCGCATTAAGCTTGCCGCGCATCGGTATCTTGATTTCGCCATCGGCAAAATACTCCGGCAGGACGGTAATGTTGGACTTGAACTGCGGACGGTTGGTGCGTGTGATGTCAAGTCGTACCAGTATGGGATGCTCGCCGTGTGCATTCGCTTTCTTCGAGAGTGAGAGTGTCGCCTTTGCCATAACAGATGATTGGATGATTACGCTGCAAAGATAGAAAATCCATCCGAAAAATGTCACAAAAAAATGTCACACTAATGAGATATTATGAAATTTTGACGAAATAGGTATATTTCATTAAAAGACTTATAATCAATGTATTTATCTTTCTTTTGTTTGACTTTTCTTCCTTTGTTTGGATGTTGTTTTCACTAAAATGGGGTATTAGGCTCCCCTTTCCTCGAAAGGTGCGGCAGTCTTTATGTCTTTTCGTATGATGTACCGATTTTTTTTCTTTGATTTTTTCAGTATATTTGTAAGGTAAACCAATGGGACGGTCATAAACGAAAAAAAACATTCTTGATGAACAGGTATATCCTTGACTTGGTTACGTGTTTTGATAACAGAGGCTTTACCAAGCATTACGATACAAAGGTACGGCTTATATTTGAATTTGAATATGTATAGATAGAAAACAAACGTTATAACCATACCAATTTGCAGCAGAAACTGACCGAAGAGCAGTTGACAGCTATGTTCGGAAGCAGGACACTCCCGAAATATGTAGTTGTCGGTACGGCAGGGAAATCGGTCACTCACCCGATAGAGACGGTATTTGAGGTGGCGATCTATAAATTGGGGTTGGAGAACTTGTATTATCCGGTAGCCGGTGAAGATGGCCGTACATCTTATAACTTCATGCAGATCTTGAAACGATTTGATATTGTTACCGACTTCGAGACAAAGAAATCGACGAAAAGGCTGTATTCGGCGATGATAAGCCCGGAGATTAAAGACTTCATGTTTTCGCTCTATAACCTCTTGGAACTTCAGGATTATCGAAACTTACCCAGCCGTTATCGTTATTTTTACTTGGAGCTATCCAAGATGATTTACCTGGTCAAGTATAAGGTTAAGAATAACGAAACTCCTTTCTATGTGCTGACAGTCGATCAGTTGGCTAAGAGGTTGGGGATAGAAATAGCTGAACCCAAATATCGGAAAAAGAAAATCGCCTCGATACTTACGAAAATGAACGGCTACCTGAAATATACCAATTTCAACTTTTCCTTTATCAAAGGTGAGCATGATAGATGGGCTTATACCGTTTTGTTCTCGTTTCCCCAAGATACGTTGTGTTATTTCGATGAAGGACAGTATGCGGTCGTGACGAAGCGATTTTATAAGAGTCTGCTTAGGTTATATGTGGAGCTAGTTTATCCTGAGATAGAGTTGGAATCTAGAGGAAAGAAAGTGAAAGAACTGGAGAATGATAAGGAACTGTATGGCGAATTCTTTCAGTGGAAAATATCGAGAAGAAAAAGCAGTTATATATAAATGATTTTGTGGCTGTTTTCGGCAGGTTTCCCGAAGGGTGGACACCAGAGAGGCAGCAGGAAGTTCCTGAACCGGAAAAATTCATTTCTTCAAAGAGTGGTGTTGATAGAAAGTCCTCAACGGTGTAAAATCGTCCACTTTTTACGTTTTTTTGCTGTCTTAGTTGTGTAAAAGTGTCCCGTCTTCTGATTCCAGATGTATGTAGGTATCCGCATTGCTCTTTTTAGTTGTGTACAGATCTCCTGTTCTTTGCTTTTGGCTGTATGTAACCATCCCTGCTTTCTGCTCCAGTTATTGATAGGTGTGTGAAAGTATCCACTCTTTTCAAGAAAGGAGTGATAGGGAGGTAAGTCAGTACATGATTGTTATATGGTCGAATAAAGAAACGGGATTTTCTAAAAAAGCCTGATAGCTGTGTAAAATGATTCACCATATTACATAAATACACTTAAATCCCTAACCCTTTATATTCCCCAGAAAACTACAAAGAAATGACCGGGAAAATGAATTTTCCCTTCACACGCTCTATACTTACTTTCGGAAAAATATTTTCCGGAAGTAGGTATTGAATTTTACGGTTTTTAATATGCCTGGAAGGGTGTCTTGTTCTTTTATGCCAAACTTATTTTTTTAGGGCGTTCCCTTTCGGGAGGGCTATCCGTTGTAAGTCCTCGTTACCCTCTGGGCTTTTCCCTGCTATCCCTAACGCTTTATGCTCCGGCTATGCTGGAAGAGAGGTATGATGATTTTTTCCTGAACTGATAGGAACATTGCGAAGGTAGGCGGAGGCGGAACGCCCGATATTGAAAAGCCAAATCTCCAGCCTTCCTTTTGGGAAGGTAGTATTTACCAGTTCAATCCCGTTCTTATATCCGTCTTTCCCGCTTTCTCTTCAATGCACTGTTCCCAATCAGTTGAGAAAAAATTTATGGTTGGGGCGACAATTGATGTTTGCGAGTATTAATCTTTTAATTTTTGGCAGTATGGGAACAAAAAGAACCGTATTTGAAGTGAATGACGTTTATCGGGTGATGGAAAACAGCGAGTTGATTTATACCTTGACGAACAGTGAGAAACTGAAACGTGAAGAGTATAAGTATGAACAGATGGAAATGGATGGGCTGTATCTGTCGGATGTATTGGAAACGCTGACACCCAACCGTAAAAAAGTAGCTTATGCAGCTATTGAACTGTATAAACGGTTGAAAGAAGGACAAATAGAAAGACCTGCTCTTTTAGATAGTAATAATGTTTATAAGGTGATGTATCCTGTTTTGTGCGATATTTCCACTGAAGAAGTGTGGGTGTTATTGTTGAACAGTTCTTCCAAGCTTATCCGTAAAGTCCGTATCTCATGCGGGGGGCTAAATACCGCTCTTGTAGATGTACGTGTTGCCATGAGGCAGATATTGTATTATAACGCCGTGTCTTTTATCATGGTACATAACCACCCGTCAGGAATACGCAAGCCCAGCAGTGCGGATAACCGCTTGACGGAAGCGGTGAAAAAAGCTGCTGAAACATTGGATATCCGTTTGGTTGACCATGTGATTGTGGCAGGCAATAACTATTATAGCTATGCGGACGAGGGAAAATTGTAAAAGAGGTAAAGGTGGACGGGAGAAGTCCCGTCTGCCCGGCATCGCTTTGAAGTTCTTTTTTGACAGTCGCCCCAAAAAAGAACCAAAAAAATGCTTTCCTGACTATCGGATACGACATCGTAAAATACGCAAAGACGTAGCTTTTCAGAATAAATACATATCTTTGCGCCAAAGGTGATCGGAATGAATGTTTTTTCTGCTTTTGATATGGGTGTTATGGTAGCTCTCTTACTGGGCGTTGAGTTTCTTAGAAGTGATATTCGAACGATTCTCTATTGCAAAAGGAATGATCCCAGGATTCTTAAGAGTTGCTTATATACGCTGCTTATATTATTGACCAGCCTTTATTCTATTGTGGCCGGAGCCATGCTTCATCCGGAACCCGTACCTGTTTATGAATTGATGCCCGGTTTTCAAATAGGAGTTTATGGCTTTTCTTTTTCGTTTATATTGCTCACTGTTGCATGTATTTATCGTAGAACATTACCTTTTGTACTTTTGGGGTATGCTATGATATATGTAATCGGTGTATTGATACCATTACTTAGGTATGTAGTG